>Ga0182024_10005973_pt1 | contig 26988 bp, 16 predicted proteins | sample P32metaG_FD_120480 | JGI IMG/M metagenome (GOLD analysis project Ga0182024, IMG submission 120480) | Permafrost microbial communities from Stordalen Mire, Sweden - P3-2 metaG (Illumina Assembly) | ecosystem: Environmental > Terrestrial > Soil > Wetlands > Permafrost | place: Sweden: Stordalen...
CCGTCGAAAGTCAGTCTCGTCATCGTATCGCGTTCCAGGTCCTGCACCCAGATGTCCGAGTTAGATCCGTCGAGGACCTCCAATGCCAGCCGCCGGCCATCCGGTGAAAGGCTCGGGCGGCCATAGTTGCCCGGCTTGGCTATGATCGGTTGGGTTTTTCCACTCTCCTCCAGCCATTGCAGTGTGACCAACCCGCCGCTCGATTCGCCGTTCTCATAAATCAAGGCCCCGCTTTGCGAGGTATCCAGCTTGGCCGCTCCGACGCCCGAATTATAGGTGACCTGCTCCAGGATGGGAACGGCGGGACCGCGAACCTCCAGCGCAATGGGGTCGAGCGGCACGGCGAACAGCGTGCCCCGGTTCACATAAATCAGGTAGCCGGAACCGCGGGACGCCGCAAGATAACGACCAGAGGTGCCACCCTTGACAAGGGTTTTGCGGCGGCTGTCGACCAGAGAAACGGCTTCGATCGCAGCATCGTCGAACCCGCCCACGGAATTGGTGTTCGAGGTGAACAAGACGGCCCTGCCTCCGGGAAGAATCTGCGGCCACCGATGCGTGCGTTCCAAGCGCCCCGCGTCGAGTTTTGTCAGCGGCACCGCCGCTCCTCCGGCGGAGGGAATCCGGAACAAACCACCCGACAGAGTGAGTGCCGCCACGATTGAGCCGTCTTCGCCCCAAGTGCCGCCATCAAATAATGGGGCATCGCACAGCGTCACAACCGAACTGCCCACCACCGAAATCTTTTTGAGCTTTCCTCCGGCGGCGAATGCGATCCATTGGCCGTCCGGCGAGAAGAAGGGACTCGATGCGCCTTCGGTACCCGCCAACTCCGTAGCCGTGGGCTGATCGAGCCGCCGGGTGAAAAGGCGATTCTGTGACAACCAGGCCAGCCGCGCGCCGTCCGGCGAGAGGACTACGTCGGGTCCGAATCCGGAACGCACGGTCCGATCCGGCCCCAGATCGAGGTCCATCCGCATCAGCGGACGATCCGCCGGCTTCTGCGCGCGCCACGGCGCCCACAGTGCGATGCCGAGCGCGGCAACGGCAAGCAGTCCCGCCGCGATCCAACCAAGTCTGCCGCGGCTGGTAGCCGCAGGTCCAACGACAACCGGGGATGTCTCCATTGCCCAGAGCAATGCCGTCTTCAAATCCAGAGCATTCTGAAATCGTTTGTCCGGGTCCTTTGCCAGACATGTCCGGATGACGCGATCGAGCGGCGGGGTCGTCTTCAGCGGCTCCGGTTCCCGCTCCAAGATAGCCGCGATCACGCTGGCCGTCGACGATCCCGCAAACGCCTTCGTCCCGCTCAGCATTTCGTAGAGCACGCAGCCGAACGCGAAGATGTCGCTGCGCGCATCTGCTTCCTCGCCGTGCAATTGCTCCGGGGACATGTATTGCAGAGTGCCGGTGATCTGGCCTGCCATGGTCACCGAGGCCACGGTGAGGTCATCTGGTTTCGCTTCACCGGCTTGTTTCGCCAAACCGAAATCGAGCAGCTTGATTCCCTGCTTGGTGACCAAAATGTTGGCGGGCTTGAGATCGCGGTGGGTGATGCCCTTTCGGTGCGCCGCGTCGAGCGCGTCGAGGATCTGACCGGCGTATTCAACCGCTTTCTCCAGTGGCAGCGGACCTTTAAGGGACACGCCCTCGACGAATTCCATGACGAGGTAGTTCGGTCCGACGTCGTGCAGAGTGCAGATGTTGGCATGATTCAGTTGCGCAACCGTCCGCGCCTCACGAGTGAATCGTTCGGTGAATTCGGCTTTCGAAACTTTGAGAGCCACCGTGCGGTCGAGCCGCGGATCGCGGGCTTTGTACACTTCACCCATGCCGCCAGCGCCGATAGGGGCGAGGATCTCGTAGGGGCCAAGGCGCGTTCCTGGAGCAAAGCTCATGGCGCGAGGTTCATCCGCTTCAGGACATTTTGAAATCGCGGTTCGGAACGCAGCGGGTCCAGCCGCGGATCTGCGCCGATCAGAATGGGAAGCAACCCACCCTTCGCATCGCACGCCTTTTCGAGCCACGCCAGCGCGCTCTCAGTGTCGCCCAAGGCAAGATAGATGAGAGTCAACTGCAAGAGGTCGACTGGTTCCCTTTCATACGTCTCCAGCAGCTCCCGCAGAATCGCCGACGCTCCCTCGCGGTTTCCTGAAATTGCATAGGCATGAGCCAGAGCTCCTGTCGACATCGATATCCGTGAGAACATTGCCGCTGCCTTCTCCAACTCCCGGATGGCATCTTCGTGCCTGCCGCTCGCCACATACGCGACGCCCAGCCAATACCGCAACAGGGGATAATCCTGGTAATCCAGTCCTTTGAGGCAGCGCTCGATCGCTTCACCGTAACGGTGAGCGTGTATCGAATTCAGAGCGGAGGCAAAACTGAGCGAGGGTGACAGCGGCTCTATTTCGAACCCATGAAGGAGCTGCCGCTCGGCGTCATCATACCGGGATAAGGAGGCCAGAAGCATGGCATACCAGTATGAAGTTACCCAGTAACCTGGATTCAGTTTGAGGGCGCGCTGATAGTCACGTTCCGATTCAGCCCAATTCCAATCGAAAAACGCGTGAATGAAACCGAGAGACGTATGTCCCTCGGCCAAATTTTCGTCAAACGCGATGGCTGCCACGGCGGCCGCCTTGGCGCGGGCGTATGCATCCCGAGGCGGCAAAATCATCGAATAGGCACCGAAAATCGTATAACAATCGGCCAACCCCGCGTAGGCGAGCGCGTAGCCCGGATCTTTGTCGATCGCCTGCTGAAAATATGTCACGGCCATCTTGAGCTGATCCGGAGTCCGCTTGACCCAGTGATGGCGTCCTCTGAGATAGAGCTGATAAGCCTCCGTGTTTTCGGTGGACCGTTTGGCCAGGCGGCTCTTCTCGTCACCGGTGAGCTTCACGCGCAGGCTCTCGGAGATTTTGCGGGCGATCTCTTCTTCCAGCGCGAAGATATCGGAGATTTTCCGGTTGTACCGTTCGCCCCAGAGCTGCGACCCGGCCTGAACATCGAGCAGCTCAGTTCCCACGACCAGCGTTTCGCCGCGCTGGATGACGCGGCCGGTGAGTAACGCGCGCACGCCCAGTTCGAGTCCCGCGGCTTGTGGATCGAGATCGCGCCCTTTGTAACGGAATACCGTGCCCCGCGGCGTCACCCGAAGCTTCCCGACCTGCGCCAGGCTGTTCATGGTGCTTTCCGTGATCCCGTCGCACAGGTACTCGGTATCGGGATCGTTACTCGCGTTCGTGAAAGGCAGGACGGCGATAGAGTCGATCGCCTGCGAGGACCGCGTGGCGGCCCCAGCGGCAATCTTTCCCGAATCGGACGTGGAAGCCATCCACGCCAACTCGGCTTTCAGATCGCGGGCGGATTGCCAGCGGTCGTCGGGATCTTTAGCCAGGCAGCGCTGCAACAGCCGGTCGAGGGCCGGTGTGGCCATGGTGGAAATGGAAGGAGCGGGCCGCTCCACGATCGCCGCGATCACAGTAGCCGGGGATGCGCCCTCGAACGCGCGCTTGCCGGTGAGCATTTCATAGAGCACCAGGCCGAAGGAGAAGATATCGCTGCGAGCGTCGGCTGGTTTGCCTTCCAGCTGCTCCGGCGCCATGTAGTAGATGGTCCCGAGAATCTCGCGGGTACCGGTGAACGCCATGCCAGTGACTTCTTCGTCCAGGGGGACTGCTGACCCCACCTTTGCAAGCCCGAAGTCGAGCAGCTTGATACTGGACTGCGAACCGGCTTTGGTCACCAGAATATTCGCGGGTTTCAGGTCGCGGTGCGTGATGCCTTTCCGATGAGCGGCGTCGAGCGCGTCGCAGATTTGCGCGGCGTATCGGATGGCCAGATCGAGCGGCAGAGGGCCTTTCAGCGGACTGCCCTCGATGTACTCCATCACCAGGTAATTCGGGCCCACGTCGTGCAGCGTGCAGATATTCGAATGATTCAGCGCCGCGACCGCGCGGGCTTCGCGCTCGAAGCGCTGGGTGAACTGCTCTTTTGAGACTTTGATCGCGACATCGCGACCGAGACGGGGATCGTGCGCGCGATACACCTCGCCCATGCCGCCCTGACCGATCAGCGCAACGATTTTATAGGGGCCGAGTTGTTCTCCGGCAGCGACCGGCATGGCGTATCCGTTACAGTCTACATGAGCCTCGGGAATGGCATCTTGTGCCAGCCGGGAGGGTCGTTTTAACCGGGAACGCGTGCGAACAGATACAATTTGAAGTCAGAACCCACGACAGTCCATGTCTGAAACCCGCCTCGAGTTCAACGACGAACAAGGCCGACGCGTAATCCACGTCGATAAGGATCTGTTTACGATCGGGCGGCGGGCTGAAAACGATCTCCAGCTGACGGGCAAAGAAGTATCGCGCGAGCACGCGGAAATCTTCAGGCGGGACAGCCAGTTTGTGCTGCGGGACAGGGAGTCGCGCTACGGCACCTTCGTCAACGGGGAACGCATATCCACCGACACAGTGCTGGCCACTCTCGACCGGATTCGATTTGGCGGGACCGATCCGGAGTTGCTGTTCATCAGCCAGACGGTTGGCACGGTGGAACGGGTTACCGACCTCGCGGTGGGAGATTTGCGCCAAATGTCTTCTCTGCTGGAAGGGCTGCGGGCCATGAGTTCCAGCCGGGTGCTGGAGGAAGTATTGGCGGTGGTGCTCGATTCCGCGCTCGACGTGAGCGGCGCCGAACGCGGCTTCATCATGCTGGCAGATGCGGAGGGGAGCCTCGAATTCAAGCTGGGGCGGGGCCGCGGCCGCCGCTCGCTTTCCGGCACGGCGTTCAAGACCAGCCGCCGGATTCCCGAACAGGTTTTCTTCAGCGGGCAGCCTCAGATCGTGATGGACATGCTGGAAGGAGATTGGGCTGGCCAGCACGGCGAGACGATCGCCATGGGAATCCGCAACGTGTTGTGCGTGCCACTCCGCCTGGTGCGATTTTCCGAGCGGCACGACTCCTCCCCGGAGGAAGAGCGGCGCATTGGCGTGCTTTACCTCGACAGCACAGTGCAGGGTACGCTCGGCTCGACGATTACTCAAACGGCGCTGGAAACGCTCGCCACCGAAGCGGCCGTGGCGATCGAAAACACGAAGCTTTATCGCGAGGCCCTGGAAAAAGCCCGCATGGAACAGGAGATGAACATCGCGGCCGAAATGCAGCAATCGCTGCTTCCGCCACGGCAGCGCACAGGCGCGGGGTTCGAGGCAGTGGGCGCCATGTCCGCCTGCCGCGCGATCGGAGGAGATTTCTTCGACTACCTCGACCTGCGGGACGGGTGTGTGGGTTTCGTGCTTTGCGATGTGTCCGGTAAAGGGGCGCCTGCGGCCCTGATGACCGCCATGATTCAGGGCGTATTTAGGGGACATGCGCAGGATTCGCCGAGTCCCGCTGCGACTATGAGCCGCGTGAATCAAGTGCTGGCACGGCGCACGGTCCGCTCGCATTTCGCCACCGGCTTTTACGGAATACTCTGGCCGGATGGCAGGTTTGTGTCGTCAAACGCAGGTCACAATCCGCCATTTCTGGTAGGCCGGGACGGATCCGTCCGGCGGCTGGAGAAGGGCGGACTGCCCTTGGGAATGTTCGAGCGAGCAGCCTATGAAGAAGAGGAGGCGACACTCGCGCCTGGCGACACGCTCGTTCTGTTCAGCGACGGCCTCTCCGAAGCCGCCAACTCGCTGGACGAGGAGTTTGGTGAAGACCGGCTGGTGGAATCGATCGCCGCGGAATGTCACCTCGATCCCGACGCGCTGCTGGAGTTGCTGTTGGCGCGAGTGCGCGCCTTCGTGGGGGATTGCGCACAGGCCGATGACATGACGGCGCTGGTGATTCGGCGTTCAGCGGCGGTCGGCGCCGCCGTCTGAGCGCTCGCGCGCCGCGATCTCTTTGCGGCGTATCCGATATTCGAGCAGGAAACCGAGACCGAGGAATAACGGAATGGCAGATGTGGCGATGACGCCCTTCGGGAACGGCCGTTCCGGAGGCAAGGTTTCCGCTAAAGTGGCAAACAGCACCAGCAGCCCCAGCCCTACCGCTACGCACACGATACCGGCCACGCGAAAATTGGCGGTTTGTTCTCCGCTGCTGGGGCGCGAAGGCCAAGCAGAAGGGAGATCCGCGATTGGCACACCCTTTTCGATAAGCCGCAGCCGCTCCTGCGTCCGGAACCACTGAATCACAACTCCGGCTATCATCATCGCGATGGGAACGATCGCCCAGATCACGAAAACCCACACTTCGGAAACGCGGCCTCTCATATTTTCATTTCCTTTCGCAGCCATTAGACCCAGGGCTGACAATTTTGTTTCAGCGGCGGCGGAGATCGTGAAACAATTTCCGCACATGGCGGTCTCATAAGGTTGCAGGACTTCGAGCAACTCGTCGAGAGCCATCAGGAGATGGTCTTTCGCACGCTCGCACGCCTCACAGGAGAACGCGAGGGCCTGGAAGATATGGCGCAGGAGACGTTCCTCCGGCTGTTCCGCGCGCTGCCGCATTTTCGGGGCGAGGCCCGGCTCTCGACGTACCTCTATCGCATCATCGTCAACGTGGTGAACGACGAATTCCGCGACCGGAAGAAGGCGCGTCTGACGGCGTCGATCGACGATGACCAGGCGCGCGGATTGGCGCAATCCGGCGCCGGCCCGGCCGTGCTCGCCGAGCGAGCTCAAATGCAACAAGCCGTGGAGAACGCACTACAGCAAATGGCCCCTGCCGACCGCGTCATCCTTACGCTGCATTATCAGGAGGGGCGGAGTTATGAAGAGATCGCGGCGATTCTGGATTCGCCTATGGGTACGGTCAAGACGCACTTGTATCGCGCGCGCGAGCGGCTGAAGTTTATCATGAAGGAGTGGAGCCGGTGAAAGAAAATTTTGAAGCGGAGTTGGATGCCGCCCTGCGCCGTCCGCCCGATGTTCATGCGCCGCGGAACTTTCAGCAAAGGCTGATGACGCGATTGCCGGAGGAGATGCCGGCGGGGGAGCGCCCGCGAACCTGGCAACTGCCGGTATTGGCGGCGCTTGTCGCGGTTTTTCTGGGAGCACTGGCGGTGATGGCGGCGAAACTCGGAGTTGCCGGATGGTTGGCACAACCGTACATGCTGCTCGCTGTTCTCGTGGTCGAAAGCGCAGTCGCGCTGGTGTGTCTCTGGCGGACGGTGTTTTCGCGCTGAAGCCGCACTGTCAACATCCCCTCTCATGTTTGGAATAACAAGTACCGCTGGCGATCTTTGTCGCCGGTGTACCTGCGTTACAAACGCCGGCGGCAAAGACCGCCAGCGGTACATGGATCGATAGCACGGATTGCCAATGGACAGGGGTTCTGGGGCGACTGGCTCGTCGAGGTAACCACTGCGATGTACTGATTGGCGGCGCGTCGCTCGACCGATCGCGTAGACAAGAAGACCAATATCCTCGAAAGTCTATCGCTCATTTCGCTCGTCGTGCGTGAAGCGGCGTCCAGTGGAGAAATGAGCTTGGCGGATCTGTCCGTTGTCAGCCGGGGTTCACCGCATAACATCGAGCCATTCACGAAAGAGCTTGTTCAGCGATGTATGCTACAGCGGGATATTGCCGTGCTTCTTTTTCGGCATGGTATCGACCTTCGTTTCGAGCATCCGCAGCGAGCGGATCAGCCGGGCGCGGGTTTCGTGCGGTTCGATCACATCATCGATGAAACCGTGTTCGGCGGCAACAAACGGGCTGGCAAAGCGGTCTTTGAATTCGGCGATTTTCTGTTGCCGGAGGTCTCCGTTTTCGCCGGTGAGCTCGCGGCGGTAGACAATATTGACCGCTCCTTCCGCGCCCATTACGGCGATCTCGGCCGTTGGCCAAGCCAGGTTGACGTCCGTGCGAATATGCTTCGAACCCATTACGCAGTAAGCGCCCCCGTAAGCTTTGCGCGTGATCACGGTGATCTTGGGGACAGTGGCCTCGGCGTATGCGTAAAGCAGCTTCGCGCCGTGGCGGATGATGCCGCCGAATTCCTGCTCCGTGCCGGGAAGAAAGCCGGGCACATCCTCAAAAGTGACTAACGGGATATTGAACGCATCGCAAAAGCGAACGAAGCGCGCTCCCTTCACCGATGAGTTGATATCGAGACATCCGGCGAGAAAGGCCGGTTGATTGGCGACGATCCCGACGGGGCGCCCGTCGAGACGCGCGAATCCAACCACCAGATTCTGCGCCCAATGCTCGTGAACTTCAAAAAACCAGGCGTCGTCGACCACTCGATGGATCACGTCCTTCATGTCATAGGGCAGATTCGATTCGGCGGGAACAATCGTGTCGAGTGAAGTGTCGGCGCGGTCGACCGGATCTGTCGAGATGCGGCGCGGCGGGTCTTCGCGATTATTCTGCGGCAGAAAACTCAACAGCTCGCGAATCATCTGCACGCATTCCTTATCGTCGCGCGAGATGAAGTGCCCCACGCCGCTCACGGAGTTGTGCGTCATCGACCCGCCCAGCTTTTCCTTCGTAACGTCTTCGTGAGTCACCGTCTTGATGACGTCGGGCCCGGTCACGAACATGTAGCTGGTTTCGGCGACCATGAAGACGAAATCCGTGATGGCCGGCGAGTAGACGGCGCCGCCCGCGCAGGGTCCCATGATGGCGGAAATCTGGGGCACCACTCCGCTGGCGATGGTGTTGCGCAGGAAAATATCGGCGTAGCCGGCAAGCGAGAGAACGCCCTCCTGAATACGCGCGCCGCCGGAATCGTTAAGGCCGATGATCGGTGCGCCGGTCTTGAGCGCGAGGTCCATAATTTTGCAGACTTTTCGCGCGTTGGTTTCCGACATCGAGCCGCCGAAAACCGTGAAGTCGTTCGCGAAGACATAGACGGGACGCCCGTTGACGCGGCCGAAGCCCGTGACGAGGCCATCGCCGGGAATGACCTGCTGATCCATGCCAAAATCCTGGCAGCGGTGCTGGACGAGCTTGTCCATCTCCTCGAAAGTGCCTTCGTCGAGCAGAAGTTCGATACGCTCGCGGACGGCGAGCTTTCCTTCGCTGTGCTGGCGTTCGCGGCGTTCGGAGCCACCACCTTCTTCGGCGGCGGCATGGCGGCGGCGGAGTTCATCGAGACGATTCATCAGAGTTCAGGGTATCGCGGAATGCCGCGTTAATTGGGCAGGCCAACGATGCTCGACGACCTCCGCGCCCGTGATGTGAAGTTCCGCTCACTCACCGAGGCCATCTACACCGACACTCCCACGGGCCGCACGATGTGGCAGACGATCGGCGTGATGACCGAGTCGGAAAGAAGCGTGAAGTTTGGCCGGAAAGTCAAACTCACGCCCGAGCAGATTTTGAACTCTTGCCCATCCAAAGCAAGTTAACAGATGCAACGTACAGGGGCAAAATAGTCGCAAATCCGCGTGACTTGGCGCCGGCGTTTCCTGCCACACATAGATGGCATCGTCCGATGGCATTGCGTCATGCCACAGTTAAGAAATGAAGAACTTCCATCTGCCCTTGCCGGAGCGGACCTGGAGCGATCTTCGGGCCGAAGCGGAGCGGGCGCAAGTACCCGCGACCGCTCTGGCGCGCGAGGCAATCGACTGGTGGCTGCGGGAACAGGCGAGAAAGGCAAGGCACGATCAGATCGCAGCCTGGGCGGCGGAAATGGCGGGCGCGGATTTCGATCTCGACCCCGTTCTGGAATTGGCCGGAATCGAGCAGCTGGCGAAGGCCGGTCAGACCACACCCAACAAGGCCAGGACACGCAAGACAAGAAAATGACACGGGGCGAGATTTATTGGGCCGACCTTGTTCCGCGATCGGGATCCGGACAGACGGGCCGGCGTCCCGTGATCGTTGTATCACATGACGGCTTCAACCGGACTCCGGGATGGATGTCGATCATCGTAGTGCCCATATCGACGTCCGCCTCACAGGGCGGGCGCGGTCCTACCGTGGTTGAGTCGCCGGGCGCCTCGACCGGCCTTCCAAAAGCGAGCTTTGCCCTGTGCCATCAGGTGACGACGCTGGACCGCGCCAAGTTAACCAGGAAGGCCGGCACTCTGCCCTCCGAGTTCCTGCGCAGGGTCGAGGAAGCACTCAGGGCTGCGATGGATCTCGACTGATCGCCGATTAGTGCATTTTTGCGGGATTCATGGACGCGCTGTGACCGGGCTGTTGTTTTGAGGCAGGGGGCAAATCGCCGGTGACAAGATCGCCAGCGGTACAAATTGCGGCCGAATGATACGACGGAGTTACAATCAGTCATTCCATCCGCCTCGTCCGCGGACGCCTCAGTCGCTCTGTAAGGAAGCCACGCAGCCCAAGGGAGACACTTTATGAGCGCAGCCGCAACTGCCGCCAATTACGTTTTAACTTTGGAGGAAATCCGCAACCTTACCCGGGAAGGCGGCAAGCCCGCCGAGACTCTGATGAACGTGGTCGCTTTGATTGCAAGGCGCTTCCAAACCGATGTCTGTTCCGCTTATCTGCTGGAGCCGGACCGCGCCAATCTCGTGCTTGCAGCCACGCTGGGACTGCGCCGCGAATGCATCGGAACTTTACGCCTTGCGCTGCATGAAGGTCTCGCCGGGCTGGTCGCAGAGGAGGTCCATCCCGTCGCGGTCGAAAAGGTCAGCCAGCATCCGCGCTACAAGTATTTCCTGGAGTCAGGCGAAGAGCAGTATCAGTCGTTCCTGGGTGTGCCGCTGATCGATCGGGGTGTTCTCCAGGGCGTTCTGGTGGTGCAGACGATCGAATCGCGAGCCTTTCTCGCCGACGAGATTCGGATGCTGATGGAAGCCGCCGCGCAGGTCGCGCCGGTGGTGAGCGAAGCGCGAATGCTGGACCGTTTCGTCGCGCCCGCGCAGGAACGCCTGTGGGCTCTCGCGCGAAATCTCTGGTGGAGTTGGGACCACGATTGCGTCGGTCTCTTCCGCGATCTCGATCCCGTGCGGTTCCGGCAGCTCAACAACAACCCTGTGTCTCTGCTCACCGAGATGCCTCTGCAGGAGATTGAGCGCCGCTCCGCCGAGCTCATGCTGCACAGCCGGATCAATTACGCCTACCGCCGCCAGCAGGAATATTTGCAGGCCGACAAGACTTGGGGCGCATCGAACGCCGGCGTGCTGCGGCCGCGGCCGGTGGCCTATTTCTCGGCGGAGTTCGGACTGCATGAATCGATTCCGATCTACTCGGGAGGCTTGGGCGTGCTGGCCGGCGATCACATCAAGAGCGCATCGGACCTGAATATTCCTCTGATCGGCATCGGCCTCTTTTACGGGCAAGGATATTTCCGGCAAAGACTCGACGCGACCGGATGGCAACAGGAAGACTACCAGCTCACGGACATTAGCCAAGTGCCGATGGAGCCTGCGATCGGCAAAGACGGCATGCCGGTGACGATCAGGATCGATACGCGAAGCGGATGGATTGGGGCAAAAGTGTGGCGCATCAAAGTGGGGCGCTGCGACCTTCTGCTGCTCGATTCGAACGTGGAGGGAAACGCACCGGAAGATCGCGAGCTGACGTCGCGATTGTACGGCGGCGACGGCCGTGTCCGCATTCGTCAGGAACTACTGCTGGGCGTGGGAGGAGTGCGGGCGCTTCGCGAGATGGGCATCACCCCAGGCGTCTATCACATGAACGAGGGCCATAGCGGCTTCGCCGTGCTGGAAGCCATTCGGACGCGTATGGCGGACGAAGGAATCAGCTTCGATCAGGCCGTTCCCACGGTCGCCCGCGAAGTGGTGTTCACGACGCATACGCCGGTGCCGGCCGGTCATGATCGCTTTAATGCGGACTTAATCGAAGAGCACCTGGGGCCTTTGCGGGAATCGCTGGGGATCTCGCACGATCGTCTGATGTCCCTGGGACGCGAGAATCCGGGAAATCATCACGAGCAGTTCTGCATGACAGTGGTGGGACTGAAGCTTTCGCGGCGCGCTAATGCGGTGTCGTCGCTGCACGGCGAGGTTTCGCGCGCGATGTGGACAGGCCTTTATCCGGGAAGAATCGAGGACGCGGTTCCGATCGGCCACATCACAAACGGTGTGCACGTTCCATCATGGCTGGCGCCGCAGATGGCCCGGCTGTACGACCGGCATTTGGGGGCCGGATGGCATATGCGCAGCGGGAAGTCGGATACCTGGGAAGGGATCTACAGCGTGGACGATGCGGAGCTTTGGGAAACGCATCTGGGTCTCAAGAGCCGGCTGCTGGACTTTGTGCGACGTCGCGCGGTGGAACAATCCGAGCGGCGATTCGAGCCCGCGGAAACCGTCGTGCGGCTGGGCCGTGTGCTGAGCCCCGACGCGCTGACAATCGGATTCGCGCGCCGGTTCGCGACGTACAAGAGGGCCAACCTGATTCTGGCGGATATCGAGCGCCTCGCCTCGATGGTCAACGATCCGAAGCGCCCGGTGCAGTTTGTGTTCGCGGGCAAAGCGCATCCGCGCGACGATCCGGGCAAGCGGGTGCTGCAGCAGATTGCGGAGCTGATGCGCGACCCGCAGTTTTCCGAGAAGTTCGTGTTCGTAGAGGACTATGACATCAACGTGGGGCGCTTTCTCGTCCAGGGCGTCGATGTGTGGCTGAACAACCCGCGCAGGCCGCTCGAAGCTTCAGGCACCAGCGGCCAGAAAGTGGTTCTGAACGGCGGGTTAAATCTGTCCGTGCTGGACGGCTGGTGGGCGGAGGCGTACGACGGGCTGAACGGGTTTGCGATCGGGACCGGCAGAACGCACACGAACATGGATGTGCACGATAAACGCGATGGCAACGATCTCTACCGCGTTCTGCGCGATGAGGTGATTCCGCTCTACTATCAGCGCGATCGCGACGGCTTGCCGCGCGGGTGGATCAAGCGTATGAAACGGACCATTCGAACGCTCGGATGGAGGTTCGGCGCGGATCGCATGGTGATGGATTACACGCTGAAAAACTACGTGCCCGCGGCCGGTGGAACGTCGAGCGACATGAGCCGGGCGAGTTAAGACTGTACCTCTGTCAGGAAAAGGCGCCGGTGGCAAGACCACCAGCGGTACGAGTTACCTTTTCAGGAACCGCTGACGGACGGCTTTGGCGATGCGCTCGCCGAGCGTGCCGAATGGCTGATCGGTGGTCAGATAGGTCCATGTCGCTCCGCGCTCGAACCGGTCTTCATTGAGGAACCGAATCTCTCCATCCCGGATTTCGGCGCTTGCAAAAGCCTCGGCGATTTCCTGATTGAGCCGGACATAGAAATCCGCATAGATCTCCTCCGCTCCGGTGAGGAAGCTGTGGAGCGGATCGCGGCCGCCCCATGCCACCCAATGGATGCCGCCGCGCAGCTCGGCGATGTTCGCGAGGCAGTCGGCCCATAGATCGTCGATGACAGCCAGCGCCAGAACGCGTCCCGCGGATTCAACCGCGTCGGGATACACCGCCGCGATCAGTTCGCCGTATTGCTCTTCGGGCAGCATCGAGGCAAGGCTCCAGTCCGGCGATAGCAGAACCTCGCGGCGGAGGTTGTGCACGTCGTGGCGGTGGTGTTCGATGACGGATTCGTATTTCCAGAGCGTCTGACGGATTTCAAGATTCTGCGACTCCGCGGTTCGCTGCACGCTGTCTATATCCGGATTGCCCGCCACGCCAAAGCGCATGAGCAACTCGTCTTCGAGACTAATCAGGAAGCGGGATGCTCCCGGATCGCCCTGACGTCCGGCGCGGCCGCGAAGCTGGTTGTCAATCCGCCGCGCCTCGTGCCGCGTTGTGCCGATGACATAGAGGCCACCGATTTCCACGACCTTCTCGCGATTTTGCGGCGGATTACCGCCGAGCAGAATATCGGTGCCGCGGCCCGCCATGTTGGTCGAGATCGTGACGGCCCCGAGCGCCCCCGCCTGCGCGACGATCTCTGCTTCAGCCTCGTCGTTCCGCGCGTTGAGGACTGAATGGGGAATACCCGCGGCGCGCAGGCGGCGGCTCAGCGATTCCGAATCCTCCACGCTGGCCGTGCCCACCAGAATGGGGCGGCCGGTTTGGTGCACGCGGCGAATCTCTTCCTCAAGCGCGCGGTTTTTCGCCTGCTTATCGGCGTAGAGAACGTCCGGGAAATCCTCGCGAATCATCGGGCGGTTTGTCGGGATCACGGTCACCGGCAGCTTATAGACCCTCCAGAATTCTTCGGCTTGGGTCGCGGCCGTGCCCGTCATACCGCAGATCCGTTCATACATTCCCGCAAGGCTCTGCACTGTTATGGAGCCCAGAATGCGCCCGTGCGTCTTCAGGGCCAAGAGCTCTTTGGCCTCGATGGCCGATTGCAGACCGGCTGGCCAACGGCGATTCTGCGCAATGCGGCCTTTGAACTCGTCGACCAATTCCACCGCGCCGTCTTTCACCACGTAATCGACATCGCGTTTGAGCAGCGCATGCGCGTGCAGCGCATCCTGTACCGCAGTCAGAATCCGAAAATTGCGCTCGTCGAACAGGCTCCCGCAGCCGAGGGCTCTCTCCACCTGGAAGATACCGGAATCGGTTAACTGCACGTTACGGGCGAATTCGTCAACGTAGTAATGCGCATAAGGTCGAAGCTGGATGACCACCGAATCGACACTGTACGCAAGCGCGGGATCGTCCGGAGTTCCGCCCGCGATCACCAGCGGGATGCGCGCTTCATCGATCAGTATCGAATCCGCTTCATCGATAACGGCGAAGGCAAACGGGCGCTGGACTATCTCGCCGTTATCCCGAGCCAGACCGTCGCGCAGGTAATCGAAGCCCACTTCATTGGCCGTCGCGTACGTGACGTCGCAAAGGTACGCGGCGCGGCGTGGCGCTGTGAGCATACTCTGTGAGATGTGAGCGACCGACAGCCCGAACCACTCATAGATCCCGCCCACCCACATAGCGTCGCGGCGGGCAAGGTAATCGTTCGCCGTCAGGACATGCAACCCGCGACCGTTCAGAGAAAGCCACACCACGGCTGGGACGGCGGCGAGCGTCTTGCCTTCGCCAGTCTGCATTTCCACGACGTGCCCACGCACCAGCGCCAGCGCACCCAGGATCTGAACATCGAACATCCGCAACCCGAGCGTTCGCTCTGCGATGACCGCTGTCAGCGCGAACGTTTCGATTAAATCGGGGCTGCCGCGTAAAGTCCGCGCGGCGGATTTGAGTTGATCGGCGGTCAACCGGGACAATTCTTCACGCCGCCGTGTTATTGCCTGAAGCTGCACCTCGGACGCAGAGTCCACGAGGCCGAAAAAACGCAACACCTTTCCTAATGACACTGATCCTCTCTGTTCTATCCGTACTGCCGACGAGATTTACGCGAAGAGAGAGGTTGGGGGTGGTGGGCGTTGGAATAGGACACTGGTGTCCGGTTGCAGGCAGATTCGCGATGCGTATGTGATAATCGCGCGCTGAATCCGCCGATCGACGTGAATGAGCCTGACTTGCTCAGCGGCTTGCTGTTCGATTTCAGCGCACCATACGATCTCCGCCGGCGATATAAGATGCCTGGATGGTACAGCTGTTTGGGCCAACAGCAGCGCGAGTAACGCGGCGAATACGTAGTGGGCTACCGCTCGTGCCATTCGATTTGAGTGTCGCACAAAAAAAGGCGGCCCTTGCGGGCCGCCCTGACAGGCTGAAGCTATCTTACCTATTCGGCGAGGGTTTCTTCCGGCCCAAGATCCTCGCTCAAGCCGCCCGTGTATTGCAGCCGAGCTTCGTCCTCGTACCCGGCCAGCGCATCGAGCGTTGGTTCGGGGATCGGCTCTTCCACGATGTCCTCGCCGGCGATTCTGGTCCGGCGATAGAACTCCATGCCGGTACCCGCCGGAACGAGGCGGCCCATGATGACGTTCTCCTTAAGGCCGCGCAGGTAATCGACCTTGCCGTTGATGGCGGCTTCGGTGAGTACGCGCGTGGTCTCCTGGAAGCTCGCCGCCGAGATGAACGAATCGGTCGAGAGCGACGCTTTTGTGATGCCCAGCAGCACGGCTTTGCCCTGCGCCGGACGCCCGCCTGCGTCCTCCGTCTTCTGATTCTCCGCGCGGAACTTGAACTTGTCGACCACTTCCTCGGGGAGGAATTCCGTGTCGCCGATATCTTCGACGCGCACCCAGCGCATCATCTGACGCGAGATGACTTCCAGATGCTTGTCGTTGATGTTCACGCCCTGCAGCCGGTAGACTTCCTGAATTTCGTCAACGAGATACTTCTGCAATGCCTTCTCGCCGCGCACATCAAGAATGTCGTGGGGATTGCGGGGACCATCCATGAGCGGATCGCCGGCAGCAACGCGCTCGCCTTCCTGCACGTTGATATGAACGCCGCGAGGCAGCGAGTATTCGCGCTCCTCGCCGTCGTCTCCGGCGATGTAGATCTTACGCTGGCCCTTTGAAACTTCGCCGTACTTGACCACGCCGTTGATCTCGGCCATGATCGCGCTCTCGCGCGGCTTGCGCGCCTCGAACAATTCGACGACGCGGGGCAGACCGCCCGTGATGTCCTTGGTCTTCGTAGTCTCGCGGGGGATTTTCGCGATAACGTCGCCTGCGTGTACTTCTTCGCCGTCATGCACCATAAGATGAGCATGGGTCGGCATGAGGTATTTGCGGGAACCTTCCTTGCCCTTGATTTGGACCATCGGCTGACGTTTCTCATCCGGCGCATCCGTAACCACGAGCTGCGACATGCCGGTGACTTCGTCCACCTGCTCGGCGAGCGTGATGCCCTCCTGCAGATCTTTGAAATGCACCACTCCGGTGAGCTCCGTCAGGATCGAGAACGTATAAGGGTCCCACTCGAGCAGGATCTGATTTGCCTTGATGGGATCGCCTTCGGCAACCGTGATACGCGCCCCGTAAACCACCGGGTAGCGCTCTTTTTCGCGGTTCTTCTCGTCGACGATCACGAGAATACCGTTACGGTTCATCGCAATGATTTCGCCCTTTTCGTTGCGAACGCTGGTGATATTCAAGTACTTCGCGAACCCGTCCGATTTCGCGTCCTGTTTGGATTGCTCGGAGATTCTGGTCGCCGTGCCGCCGATGTGGAATGTACGCATCGTGAGCTGCGTGCCAGGCTCGCCGATCGACTGCGCCGCGATCACACCAACCGCTTCGCCGCGCTCAACCAGACGCCCGGTCGCAAGGTTGCGCCCGTAGCACGCGACGCAGACGCCGCGCTTCGATTCGCAGGTCAGCACGGAGCGGATCTTGACCTTCTCGATGCCGGCCGCTTGTATTGCAGCTGCGAGTTCCTCGGTAATTTCCTGGTTGACCGCCACGATCACGTTGCCTTCGTAATCGCGCTGATCTTCCAGAGCCACGCGCCCGACAATGCGGTCGCGGAGCGCTTCGATGATTTCGCCCGATTCAATGATCGGCTCGACCACGATGCCTTCGGTAGTGCCGCAATCGTTTTCGCTGATGATGACATCCTGCGCCACGTCGACCAGACGCCGGGTGAGGTAACCCGAGTCGGCCGTCTTGAGCGCCGTGTCCGCCAGACCTTTACGCGCGCCGTGCGTCGAGATGAAGTACTGGAGCACGTTGAGACCTTCGCGGAAATTGGCGGTGATCGGGGTTTCGATGATCTCGCCCGAGGGCTTGGCCATCAAACCGCGCATACCGGAGAGCTGGCGGATCTGCTGTTTCGAACCGCGCGCGCCGGAATCCGCCATGATGTAAATCGGATTGAGGTAGCGGCCGGTGCGGTCGTCCTCTTCCATGGCGCTGAACATCTCGTCCGAAACCTTTTCGGTTACACGGGACCAGATCTCGATGATCTTGTTATAGCGCTCGCCGTGTGTAATCGCGCCGTCCTGATACTGGCTTTCGACGGCCACCACTTCCTTCTCGGCGTTCCTGACCAGTTCTTTCTTCTCGCCGGGGACGACCATGTCGTCGACGCCGATCGAGATTCCCGCGCGGGTTGCGTAGAGGAAGCCGAGATTCTTGACTTCGTCCAGCATCCCCACAGTGACCTGCAGGCCTAACTTCAAATAGCAATATTGCACGAGCTGGGCCAAGCCCTTCTTCTTGAGCAAGCCGTTAATGAACGGCATCTCCTCGGGAAGGTTGTCGTTGAAAATCACGCGGCCGACGGTCGTGTCCATGTACTGCTTCACGAACTCGATCGGTTCGGTGTGCATGATGTTCTGGTTGTCGAACGCCTTGTTGAGATCGATCACCTTGCCGGTGTAGCGCAGTTTGATCGGCGTCAGGGTTTCGACTTCGCCCATTTCGAGAGCGATCAGAACGTCGTCGGTGGATGCGAATGTACGGCCTTCGCCCTTTGCGCCCGGACGCGATTTAGTCAGGTAATAGCAGCCCAGCACCATGTCCTGAGTGGGAACGGTAATGGGGCCGCCATGCGCCGGCGAAAGAATGTTGTTCGACGACAGCATGAGCGTGGCAGCTTCGATCTGCGCTTCCGGCGAGAGCGGAATATGGACGGCCATCTGGTCGCCGTCGAAATCCGCATTGAACGCCGTGCAGACAAGCGGGTGAATCTTGAGCGCTTTGCCTTCGACGAGAACCGGCTCGAAAGCCTGAATCCCCAAGCGGTGCAGCGTCGGGGCGCGGTTGAGGAGAATCGGGTGATCCTTGATGACCTCTTCGAGAATGTCCCAAACCACGGGATCCTGCTGCTCGACGAGTTCCTTCGCCTGTTTGATGGTCGTGCAGTGGCCGCGCTGTTCGAGCCGGTGATAGATAAACGGCTTGAAGAGCTCGAGCGCCATTTTCTTCGGCAGACCGCACTGGTGGAGCTTCAGTTCCGGACCGACCACAATGACGGAACGGCCGGAATAGTCGACGCGTTTGCCGAGAAGGTTCTGGCGGAAACGGCCCTGTTTGCCCTTGAGCGTGTCGGAGAGCGATTTCAGCGGGCGGTTATTTGCGCCACGCAGAACGCGACCGCGGCGTCCGTTATCGAAGAGGGCGTCGACCGCTTCCTGAAGCATGCGCTTTTCGTTGCGAACGATCACGTCCGGCGCATGCAGCTCCATCAGCTTCTTGAGCCGGTTGTTGCGGTTGATGACTCGTCGATAAAGATCGTTGAGATCGGAGGTGGCGAAACGGCCGCCATCCAGCGGGACGAGAGGACGAAGTTCCGGCGGAATCACCGGCAGAACGTCGAGAATCATCCACTCCGGCTTGTTCCCCGACTTGCGGAAGCTTTCGACCACGCGCAGGCGTTTGGCGAACTTCAGCTTCTTCTGCTGCGAAGTTTCGGTCTTCATTTTCTCGCGAATGTCTTCGCTTAAGAATTCGACATCGATCTTCTTGAGAAGCTCTTTGATGCCCTCAGCGCCCATCATGGCGACGAACTTGCCGGCGGTCTCGGGATCCTGCTCAAGCTGCCGCTTGCGCTCATCCGAGATTACTTCGCTTTGCGCGAGATCGGGCACTTCGCCCGGATCGACAACGACATAGGCTTCGAAATAGAGGACTCGCTCGAGCTCACGAAGGGTGATGTCCAGCAGGTGGCCGATACGCGAAGGCAGTCCCTTGAAAAACCACACGTGCGAGCAAGGACTGGCGAGCTCGATGTGACCCAAGCGTTCACGGCGCACACGAGCCAGCGTGACTTCGACGCCGCACTTGTCGCAGATGACGCCGCGGTGCTTCATCCGCTTGTACTTGCCGCAGAGGCATTCCCAATCCGTGACGGGTCCGAAGATCCGCGCGCAGAAGAGACCGTCCCGTTCCGGTTTGAACGTGCGGTAGTTGATGGTTTCCGGTTTGGTGACTTCGCCGTGGCTCCAGCTTCGGATCTTTTCCGGCGATGCCAGAGAGATCCGGATAGAGTCGAAATCCGCGGTTATATTTGTCCGATCGTAGGGAGAGGATCGCATTTGTTCTCCTATATATAAACCAAAAACGAAAAACTAAGTTAGCCACGAATGAACACGAATGAACACGAATAAAGCCAGATCGGATTCGTGTTCATTTGTGTTCATTCGTGGCCCAAATCGTTCTAATCCGCCGCGAGCGCGGTGTCTTCCGTCTGCTCGCGGAACTTCTTCATCAACTCGACATCGAGACACAGCGACTGCAACTCGCGAATCAGCACGTTGAACGATTCCGGCACGCCGGGCTCGATCGCGGCCTCGCCCTTGACGATGGCCTCGTAGATCTTGGCGCGACCATAAACGTCGTCCGACTTTGCCGTCAGCAACTCCTGCAGAATGTACGCCGCGCCGTAAGCTTCCAGCGCCCACACTTCCATTTCGCCGAACCGCTGTCCGCCGAACTGCGCTTTGCCGCCGAGCGGCTGCTGCGTAATCAGCGAATACGGCCCGATGGAGCGGGCGTGGATCTTGTCGTCAACCAGGTGCGAGAGCTTCAACATGTAGATGTAGCCCACAGTCACCGGCTGCTCGAATTCCTGACCCGTCATGCCGTCGAACAATTTGGTCTTGCCCGAAGACGGCAGACCCGCTTTGGCCAGCTGTTTTTTGATTTCCTTCTCGGTTGCGCCGTCGAACACGGGAGTCGCAAACTGCACTCCAAGAGCCTTGGCCGCCCAACCGAGGTGGGTCTCGAGAATCTGACCGACGTTCATACGGCTGGGAACGCCGAGCGGGTTGAGGACGATCTCAACCGGCGTTCCATCCGGAAGATACGGCATGTCCTCTTCAGGAAGAATGCGCGCGATCACACCCTTATTACCGTGGCGTCCGGCCATCTTGTCGCCAACTGAAAGCTTGCGCTTCATGGCGATGTAAACCTTGACCAGTTTGATCACGCCCGGAGGCAGTTCATCGCCCTTGCGCAGCTTGGCGATTTTCTCGTCGGTGATCTTTTCGAGCACCGCGATCTGGCGCGACGTCATCTCTTCGATTTCGTCGATCTGTTCGTTGATGCGCGCGTCTTTGTTGGTGTAACGCACGCGCTTCAGGTCGCGCGAACGCGTCTTTTCGATCGATTCGCGGTCGAGGATAGCGCCCTTGGCGAACAATTTCTTGTTGGTTTTTTCATCGTGCAGGTCGGCGAGAACTTCCTTGCCTTCGAGCAGATTCCCGAGGCGCTTGGCGCGTTCGTCGGTCAAAATGCGGATTTCGTCCGAAAGATTGCGCTGTAAGCGCGCGATCTGCGACTCCTCGATTCTGCGCGATCGCTCGTCTTTGTCTTGTCCCTTGCGGGAGAAGATCTTGCAATCGACAACTGTACCCTCGATGCCCGGCGGGCAGTAGAGCGATGCGTCCTTCACGTCGCCGGCCTTTTCGCCGAAGATCGCGCGGAGCAGTTTCTCTTCCGGCGTCAGCTGGGTTTCACCCTTCGGCGTCACTTTGCCGACCAGGATGTCACCCGGCTTAACCGTTGCACCGATCCGGATCACGCCCGATTCGTCCAGATTGCGCAGGAACGAATCGGCGATGTTGGGGATGTCGCGCGTAATTTCTTCGGGCCCCAGTTTGGTGTCGCGCGCTTCTATTTCGAACTCTTCGATGTGGATCGAAGTGTAATAGTCTTCCTTGACCAGTTTTTCGCTGACCAGGATGGCGTCTTCGAAGTTGTAACCGCGCCACGGCATGAAGGAAACCAGCACGTTGCGCCCCAGCGCCAACTCGCCCATATCGGTGCAGGGACCGTCGGCCAGAACGTGACCTTTGGTTACCCTCTGGCCCTGATGCACGATGGGCTTCTGGTTGATGCAGGTGTTCTGGTTGGAGCGCTTGAACTTCGTCATCTGGTAGATGTCCGCGCCCACTTCACGCGACATCTGGCCTTCATGCGCCGTGCCGTCGACGCGAACGATGATGCGTTCGGAGTCGACCGAATCGACGATGCCGGCGCGCTTGCAGAGAATGACCGCGCCCGAATCCCGCGCGGTCACGAACTCCATGCCGGTGCCGACATAAGGAGCGTCGCCGCGCAGCAGCGGGACCGCCTGCCGTTGCATGTTCGATCCCATCAACGCGCGGTTCGCGTCGTCGTTCTCGAGGAATGGAATCAGACTGGCGGCAACGGAGACGAGCTGCTTCGGACTGACGTCCATGTACTCGATCTCGTCCCGGCCCTTCAAAACGAAGTTGCCGGCCTGACGGGCGTTGGCAAGCTCCGGCGCGATGCGGCCGTTTTCCTCGAGCTCAACGTTGGCCTGCGCGATGGTGTACTTGTCTTCTTCCCAAGCGGAGAGATAGTCGCAATGCGCGACATACTCGGCCTTCTGCTTACTGGCGGGAACGGCCTTGTTGGCCTTTTCGAGCGCGTCCCGAAGGATCACATCGCCGACTTTGAACGACGTGTCGCCTGGATTCAGGATGCGAACTTCATCGACAACAGCACCGTTGATCACGCGCTTGTACGGACTCTCGATGAAGCCGTAATCGTTGATGCGCGCGAAGCATGAGAGCGATGAAATGAGGCCGATGTTCGGACCTTCCGGCGTCTCGATGGGGCAGATGCGGCCGTAGTGAGTCGGATGCACGTCGCGCACTTCGAAACCGGCGCGCTCGCGGGACAGACCGCCAGGTCCGAGGGCCGAGAGACGCCGCTTGTGCGTGATCTCGGAGAGCGGATTGGTCTGATCCATGAACTGCGAGAGCTGACTCGATCCGAAGAATTCGCGGATGGCGGCCATCACGGGCTTCGCGTTCACCAGGTCATGCGGCATCGCCGTCGACATTTCCTGGTAAACCGACATCTTCTCCTTGATCGCGCGTTCCATGCGGACGAGGCCGATCCGGAACTGGTTCTCGAGGAGTTCGCCGACTGCGCGCACGCGGCGGTTGCCGAGGTGATCGATGTCATCGACCGCGCCGATGCCTTTGCGCAGTTTCAGCAGGTAGCGGATGGTGTCGTGGAAATCTTCCGGATGCAGGATGCGGACATCATAGGTCGAGCCATCGGCCTTCTTGCGGGCCGGCGATTCGGGCGCATCGTAAATCTTGATCGAAAACTTCATGCGGCCGACGCGCGAGAAATCGTACTTGCGCGCATCGAAGAACATACCGTCGAACAACTGGGTGGCCGTATCCACGGTGGGGGGATCGCCCGGACGCAGTTTGCGGTAGATCTCGATCAGCGCTTCTTTGCGGGTTTTGACCGGGTCTTTTTTGATCGTCGATGAGATGACGGTGCCCACTTCGTCGCGCTCGGGGAAGAATACTTCGAAGCTGTCGATTTTGGCTTCAATCAGCTTGCTGATGACGGTTGGGGTCAGCTCCTGATTGGCGTCGATCATCACTTCGCCGGTCGACATATCGACGACGTCGGCGGCGATGAACGCGCCTTCGAGATCGTTCGACGCCACTTCGACGCTCGCGATCTTGTTCTTCACGATCTCGCGCATCAGGCCCGCCGTAATCTTGCGGCCCTGCGGCACGACGGCTTCGCCGGCCTTGTTATTGACGGCGTGCGAAAGCTTCAGGCCGACTAGATTCTCGTCAACATTCCAAAGCAGTTTGGCGTCTTTGATGCGGACGGTACTGATTCTGTAGAACGTGCGCAGGATCTGCTCATCCGTTTCCAGACCCAGCGCGCGCAGAAATACTGAGCCGTAAAACTTGCGCTTGCGGTCGATACGCACGTATAGCAGATTCTTGTTGTCGTACTCGAATTCGACCCAGCTGCCGCGGTACGGAATGATCTTGCCGAGGTAATAACCCTGGGCCGCGACGCGCTCGAAGAAGACGCCGGGCGAACGATGCAGCTGGCTGACGATTACGCGCTCGGTGCCGTTGATGATGAATGTGCCGTTATTCGTCATCAGCGGGATTTCGCCGAAGAAGACTTCCTGTTCCTTGATATCGCGAACGCTCTTTTGGCCGGTTTCGACGTCCTTCGCGTAGACGGTCAGGCGGATGGTCACTTTGAGCGGCGCGGCATAGGTCATGCCACGCTCTTCGCATTCGGCCTGATCGTACTTCAACTGCAGGCCGACGGGGTCGCCGCACTTATTGCAGAAAGTAACGATATTGCGATTGAAAGTGCCGCAATGATGGCACAGAATGTCGCCCGCGTGAAACGGATCGGTCTTGATGGTGGCTCCGCACGAGGGATTCCGACAGGTGGACCGAAGGTGGTGTAACCCCTTCAGATTGCCGCACTTGCATTCCCAGTTGCCGATCGAGTAATCGACGAATTCCAACTGGCTCACGCCGCGGAAATCGGAAATCGGGAAGACGGAAGTAAAGACCGTCTGGAGTCCAATATCCTCGCGCTCATTCGGCAGAAGGTCCATTTGCAGGAACTTCTCGTATGAGTTTTTCTGGACTTCGATCAGATTCGGAATCGGAATCGAAGTTTTGATTTTGGAAAAATCAACTCTCTCGGGAGCAAGGCCGTTCTCGGACATAGGATTCAGGAACTCCGTTCAGGCGCGGCGTCTCAGGACACCGCTACCTGGAAACCAATAAAGCGGAAAACAAACGCGAGCCGCGCGCTTTCTTGCAACGAGAACGGCCCGCCAAATATGAAACTCTGCTGCTTACATGCTCACGAAGGAGCACAGAATTGGATGCCGGAAAACTGAGGCTGCGAACGAGCGGGATAACGAGTACACGGGTTGCGTCGTCGCGCAGGCGCACGAAGCCCCCACGCGAAGGTCGGGTAGACTTGCAATTGAACTGCCAGGATTCCAGAGCCACCGTCACCAATCCGGGTCTGATTCCGGTAGATACTAACGCCAACTTACGACGATAGCACCGAAAAGTCTACCCTGTCAACAACAAAGTGCAATGAGGCACGAAGACATACGCCCTCCTGCCACCCGAGCTTCCCTTTCGGGACCGCAACCGCTCTATATCTATAAAGACAATCGAATAACTTAGCCGGATGGCTACTTTACTTCGACGGTTGCGCCCGCGTCGACGAATTTCTTCTGGATGGCGGCGGCTTCTTCCTTGCTGACGCCTTCCTTGACAGGCTTCGGAGCGCCATCCACCAAGTCTTTGGCTTCTTTCAGGCCGAGGCTGGTGACTTCACGCACCGCTTTGATGACGTTGATCTTATTGGCGCCCGCCGCAGTCAGAATAACCGAGAACTCGGTCTTCTCCTCCGCCGCTGGGGCCGCTGCCGCCGCTCCGCCGCCACCCGCCACCATCACGGGCGCCGCTGCCGCCGCCGATACGCCTAACTTCTCTTCGAGCAACTTCACAAGCTGTGACGCTTCGAGCAGCGTCAAGCCCTGAATCTGATCCGCAATCGTGTTGATATCCGCCATGATGTTGAAAACTCCTCAAATTCTTTCGTTCTAATAACGCGACTGAAGTCGCGCCTACTAACGCGATTGACGTCGCGCTTACCCTTGAAACTTGTTTTCTTTGACGCCCTGATCCACCACCACCGCCAGATTGCGGCCGACGGCGTTCATCACCGTCACCAACTGCTGCGCCGGGGCATTGATTACATAAAGCAGCTTGGCAAAAATCTCGTTCTTCGACGGCATGTTGGCGAGATCGTTGATCGCGCGAATGTCGATCGCGCGGCCTTCCACCAGACCTGCCTTGAAAGTAAATGCCGGATTGGTCTTCGCGTAGGTGGTCAGCACCTTGGCCAGGGCGACCGGATCGTCGGTGAACGCGAGCGAAGTCATCCCCTTCAGGCCTTTCAGCACCTGCTCGGCGGGAGTCCCTTCCGACGCGATCTCCGCGATATTGTTCTTGACCACTTTGTAGCTGCCGCCGGCGCCGCGAATCGTCTTGCGCAGGTTGAAATCCTGGTCGACCGTCAGCTTGGCGAAGCCGGTCACGAACACGTTGTTCGCTTTTTCCAGAGCTTTTCGCAATTCTTCGAAATCTTTCTTCTTATCGTCCCTGTTTTTCATATCAGACCTGGTTCTACGATTGGTCTTTTCTCACTACGCTTGCGCCGCGGCTTCCTTCGCCGTTAATTCCGCCACATCGATCGCGATACCGGGGCTCATCGTGGAACACAGAGTCGCGCTCTTCACATATTTCCCCTTCGCCACCGAAGGCTTGGCCTTCAACACGGCGGTGATCAGGCTCGAAGCATTCTCGACCAGTTTGAGTGGCGCGAAACTGATCTTGCCGATGGGCGCGTGAATGATTCCGGTTTTGTCGACGCGGAACTCGACCTTGCCGGCCTTTACCTCTTGAATAGCCTTCGCAACGTCGGCCGTCACGGTTCCGGTCTTCGGATTCGGCATGAGGCCGCGCGGTCCCAGCACTTTTCCGAGTTTGCCAACCGACCGCATCATGTCCGGCGTGGCAATCACCGCGTCGAAATCGGTCCAGCCTTCCGACTGAATCTTGTTGACCATGTCTTCGCCACCCACGAAATCGGCGCCCGCTTCCGTCGCCTCGCGCAGTTTGTCGCCGCTGGCGATCACGAGCACGGTCTTCGATTTTCCCAGACCGTTGGGCATGATCACCGTGCCGCGAACCATCTGGTCGGCATGTTTCGGGTCGACGCCCAAACGCATGTGGATCTCGACCGTTTCGTCGAACTTGGCGAACTTGATCTTCTGCAGGAGGGGGACTGCCTGCGCTAGCGGGTAATCACGCGCTTCAACTTGCTTGAGCGCGGATTGGTATTTTTTTCCGGGTTTCCTGGCCATGTCTCCTCATTGGTACGATCGGCTGCGCTTGAGCGCACACCTCCCATTGAGCCTTGCTGGGGTACGTGGAAAAGCTTACCACGCCCGTCTTCGTGAGCGCAACCCGCCTGTGGGAGAAGGGTTTGAGCGCCGCTCCTTTACAGTCACGGTTCAGTAAGCAACGCTGCCGAACTGCTGCCGCAAATGAGCGCTAGTGGGGGGTGCTGGAGAGCTTGCGGTAGTATTCGGCGACCGAGGCCTGATAGCCCGGGGGGACCTTCGTCGGGTCGGTGTTGCGGATCGTACCGCCTTGGTTTTCTTCGAGTTGGCGGCGCAGTTGCAGTTCCAGCGCGTCCACAGTGCTGACAAGCTGCTGGTGCATCTGTTCGACCAGCGCGGGATTCCCGGGGAATCGGCTGGGATCGAGATTGCGCATCTGATCGATCAGGGACTGGAGTTCTTTCCGCGCCTCGGGACTGTCCTGCACTGCGGGGCGAACTTGGTTGAGCAG
>Ga0182024_10005974_pt1 | contig 26981 bp, 31 predicted proteins | sample P32metaG_FD_120480 | JGI IMG/M metagenome (GOLD analysis project Ga0182024, IMG submission 120480) | Permafrost microbial communities from Stordalen Mire, Sweden - P3-2 metaG (Illumina Assembly) | ecosystem: Environmental > Terrestrial > Soil > Wetlands > Permafrost | place: Sweden: Stordalen...
ACCACTTCGGCCTCACCGGCCTGGCCTACGGCGCGCGCCTGATGCCCGTGCGCGTGCTCAACGCCCACGGTGAAGGCGACGCCTCGACGATCGCCGAAGGCGTGCGCTTCGCCGTCAACCACCACGCCCGCGTGATCAACCTCAGCCTCGAGTTCTCCCCCGGGGTGACCGCGTCGGACATCCCAGAGCTGATCGATGCGCTGCGCTACGCCAACCGGCGCGGGGTGGTCGTGGTCGCCGCCGCCGGCAACGATGGTCACACGACGATCGCCTACCCCGCGCGCGCGCCCGACGTGATCGCCGTCGGCGCCACCACCGAACACGGCTGCCTGGCCAACTACTCAAACGACGGCTCCGGCCTCACGCTCGTCGCGCCCGGCGGAGGCGCCGACGCCGACCTCCCCGGCGACCCCAACTGCCACCCCGAACTGCCCTCCGGCCGCGACATCTACCAGATGACCTTCACCGGCTCCTCGCCCCGCCGCTTCGGGTTCCCTTCAGGCTACGAAGGCACCTCGATGGCCTCCCCGGAGGTCGCCGCGACCGCCGCGCTGATTATCGCCAGCGGCGTGCTCGGCCGCCACCCCAGACCCGCGCAGGTAGCCGCGCGGCTGCGCGCGACCGCGCGCCCGCTCGGCGGTCCGGGGGACTCGCGCCTGTATGGCGCCGGACTGGTCAACGCGGCGGCGGCCACGGCGCCAGGTGGACCGGGGGCCGTGGGTTAGTTGTGTACTACCAGGAGGAGTATGTTATACTCTCAATGTGAGTAAACGGTTGCAGGTTGTGATCGGGGATGCGGACCTGGAGCGCTACCGGCGAACGGCCCAGGCGCAGGGGGTCAATATCTCCGAATGGGTGCGCCAGGCGCTGCGTGTTGCAGAGCGCGGACGCTCGAGCGGCGACGTTGAGGCCAAGCTCGCCGCCATTCGCAAGGCCGTCAGCTACGAAACGGGTGGGCGCGAAGTCGACATCGACACGATGCTGGCCGAGACCGAGGCGGGACGCTTGGCCGGGATCGAGGCGGGGCTCGCCGGCGCGGACGACGCGTGATCTTCGTCGATGCGAACGTTCCGATGTATCTCGTCGGACGCGACCATCCCCACAAGGTCGATGCCCAGTCGATGGTCGAGCGGCTCGCCGGTGAACGACGGCGGTTGGTCACCAGCAGCGAGATCTTCCAGGAGATCCTCCACCGCTTCATCTCGACCGATCGTCGCGACAAGATCGAGCCGGCCTTCGAGACGCTGCGGAGCATCGTCGATCAGGTGCTCGCGGTCGAGAGCGCCGACGTGTTCGCCGCGAAGGACCTCGTCCACACGCATCCAAAGATGTCCTCACGCGACGCCGTGCACGTCGCGGTGATGCGCCGCCGCGAGATCACGGAGATCCTCAGCTTCGACCGCGGGTTCGACGCGGTGGCGGGGATCGTCCGGCTCCCGGCGCCAAACCCGCTGAGCTGACGGGCGTTCGGACTCGGACGCCGTCGGTAGCCACGTCCTTGACAGCACCTACCGTCATCGTGGGCGTATGCGTCCGGTCCACACTCAGGTCCATCCACGCGTAGGCTTGCTCTCAATGCGCTGGCTGATAGACGGAATGAACGTGATCGGCACGCGTCCGGATGCGTGGTGGAAGGATCGCCACGGGGCGATGACCAAGCTCGTAGACATGCTCGAGCGGTGGGCCGCCGCAAACGGCGAGGAGGTCACGGTCGTCTTCGAGCAGCCACCGTCGCCGCCGATCCGCTCCACTGTGATCGAGGTCGCACACGCTCCCCGCCCGCGTCGCGATTCGGCCGATGACGAGATCGTTCGGCGCCTCGCCGGCGCCTCTGAGCCCGCAGCCATCAGGGTCGTCACCTCCGATAACTGGCTCACCGACCGGGTGCACGCGGCGGGCGCAACGGTCGAGCCGTCCGCGCCGTTTCGAGCACTGATCGAGGACGCCTGACCAGGTCAGACGCGATCCATCGCCTGTTCACACTTGCTCGACGGTTCTGCGCTAGGGTCCAGCCATGGGCGAGCGCACGCAGTACGCACCGGGAGCTTTCTGCTGGACCGATCTGACGACCACCGACCAGGCCGCAGCCAAGGCGTTCTACAGCGGGCTGTTCGGCTGGGAGGCCGAGGACATGCCGGTCGGCGAGGGCGTCTACTACTCGATGCAGCGGGTGGACGGCAAAAGCGTCGCCGCGATCTCTCCTCAGCCCCAGCAGCAGCGCGATGCGGGCGTGCCGCCGGTGTGGAACTCCTACGTCTCGGTGGAGAATGCCGACGCGGTCGCGGATCGGGCGAAGGAGCTCGGCGCGACGGTGCATGCGCCGCCGTTCGATGTGATGGAGGCCGGCCGGATGGCGGTGATCCAGGATCCGCAGGGTGCGCACTTCCTGCTCTGGCAGGCCAATCGCCACATCGGCGCGGCACTCGTGAACGCGCCCGGCGCCCTCAGCTGGAACGAGCTTGCCTCGCCGGACCTGGATGCGTCAAAGACGTTCTACTCGTCCTTGTTCGGCTGGACAGTCGAGCCCTTCGAGGGCAGCCCACAGCCGTATTTGACGATCAAGAACGGGGATCAGAACAACGGCGGTATCCGCGAGCTGGACTCGCCGGGCCCACCACCGCATTGGCTCGTGTACTTCGCGATCGATGACATCGACGAGAGCCTCGCCAAGGTCGAGCAGCTCGGTGGCGCCAAGCACGCGGGGCCGATCGACATCGGGATCGCGAAAATCGCCGTCGTCGCCGATCCGCAGGGCGCGATCTTCGCCCTCTACGCGGGTGAGCTCGAGCCGTAGATCGCCCTAGACTGCCGCCACCATGCGTCCGAGCCGGCCGAAGGTCGCGGTGGTGGGTCACGTCGAGTGGGTGCAGTTCGCGCGCGTGTCCCATGTCCCGCGCGCCGGTGAGGTGGTCAATGGGGACGACCTGTTCGAGGAGCCCGCCGGAGGAGGGGCCGTCGCGGCAGTGCAGCTCGCCCGCTTGGCCGGCGAGGCCATGCTGATCACCGCCCTGGGCGATGACGAGCTCGGCCGCCGCTCGATTGCTCGTCTGAACGAGCTCGGTGTTGATGTGCGGGCAACCCAACGAACTGCCACCCGCAGGGCATTGACGCTGGTGGACGAGACCGGCGAGCGCACGATTACCACGCTCGGACCGCGGCTGGAGCCCATCGGGGACGACGAGCTGCCGTGGGATCAGCTGGAGGGGATGGACGCCGTCTACTTCACCGCCGGCGACCTGGGCGCGCTGCGCGCCGCGCGCGCCGCGCGGGTGCTGGTGGCCAGCCCGCGCGCGGGTGGCACCCTCGCGCACGGCGTCCCGCTGGACGCCCTCGTGCTGAGCTCAGACGATGCGGGCGAGCGCCGCCAGGCCGCCCGTGCGCAGGACGAGGCCGAGCTGGTCGTGTCCACGGAAGGCGAGCGCGGCGGCACCTATCGCACGCGCGGCAGCGGATCGTATAGATGGGATCCCGCCCCGCCGCCCACCCTCCCGGCCGCCGTGCCGCGCGCCGCGCCGGCGGACTCCTACGGCTGCGGCGACTCCTTCGCGGCCGGACTCACCTATGGCCTGGGCGCGGGCGACACGGTAGGAGCGGCGCTGACCCTCGCGGCCCGCTGCGGCGCGGTGTGCCTCACCGGCCGAGGGCCCTATCGGCGACAGCTGACGTACTCGAAGTGATGCGGGCTGCGGTTGTCCGGGTTGAATACAACCCTCGAGAAGATCGAGGACCCGCTCGCCCTGGAGCCAGTGCGCATGCAGCGGGCACGCCTCGATGACGGCGGTCCACAGGTCGGGGTCGCGCATCCGCTTCAGTACTTGGTCCCCGCTGGAGGTGACGAGTGCCACCGCCCACGTGCCATTGTCCGCAGGAAGAGTCAGGATCGAGAAGGTCCCCATCGGCGCCAGCAAAGGGCCGATCGGCTGCGGCGTCGTCCCGTCCGCCGAGCGGTAGAAGCGGCCGTAGTAGATGAACCCGGAGTCCTCGGACTCCTCGTGCAGCGGTCCGATGTTGGCGTCGCTCAGCCAGCGCGGCAGCTGCGAGCGCCGGCGCCCAACACCACGATCCTGGCCATCCGCTGCTCAGCTCCCCCTCGTGCGGTCACCACGCTCGCGGCTGACGAAGCACGGCTCGTAACGACGACCTCTCATGCGGGCAGGAAGTCTAGGAGCAACCGGTTCACCGCATCGGGCGCCTGCAGCTGCATCCAATGCCCGGGACCATCGATGCGCTCGTAGCGCCACGGGCCGGCCACGGACCTTGCCGAGTTGGTCATCTGCGCCTCGGTGAGGGCGAAATCGCCCGAGCTCCACACTCCCATCGTGGGGGACTGGACCGGCGGCAACTCCAAGCCCACCTGCAGGTAGGACTCCGGCGGGATGTTCGCGCGATAGTAGTTCAGCCCGGGCGTGAGCGATCCGTTCGCCTCCAACTCGGCGATCACCGCGTCGCTGTCGGGATGACGTCCCCACGCACGCATGTTGGCCCAGTCGTTCGCCGACAGCCACTCCTCGGCGATCCCGGCGAACTGGAACAGGAGCATGTACCACGACTTCTCGTACTGCTCGAAGCCGTCTGCCCTGAACGTCGCCGGATGCCCGACCGACAGCGCGACGAGATGGTCCACCCGATCACCGGCCAGCGCCGCGAGCCCCCACGCGAGCGCCGCGCCCCAATCGTGCCCGACCACATGCGCCTTCTCCACGCCGGCATCGCTCATCACCGCCAGCACGTCGCCGGCCAGCGCGGGCAGCGCATAAGCCTCCACCTCCGCCGGCTTGTCGGAGCGGCCGTAGCCACGCAGATCAGGGACGATGACCTTGAATCCCGCCTCGGCCAGCGCCGGTACCTGATGGCGCCACAGCCGCCCCGAGTCCGGGAACCCGTGGAGCAACACCACCGGGCGGCCGTCGCCTGTCACCTCATACTCGATGCCCACACCATTAACGTCAACGCGCACTGTCGCCCTCCTGGGGATGGTGGCAAGGAAGCGCCTCGCGGCAAGCAGCCTGGCTTTGCGCGCTGGCGCCACCAGCCGCCCGGACCGGTCGGCCTGCTGTTCGCACCCTACCGCTCCGCGCACCGGTCGCGCCTCCTCCCGTTTCTGACTCGTTCTCGGCCACCGAACAAGCGCCCGCGAGAAGGCCGGGCTAAAGCGGCGGGACCTGGTTGTTGACCTGCGTTCCGTGGTACAGGTGGTCCTGATCCCTGCACGCGGCCGGGAAGAAGAACTGGACGCTGTCGCTGCGCACGCCGTTGTAGCTCGCGAACAGGGTCGCGCGTCCGACGGTTCCGACTTCACATTTCGGATCGTTGCTGGCCCGCACACGGACCCTGATCTTCATGATGTTCCCTGGAAAACCCCACATCACCGCGACATGCGAGTGGTAGACGAGGTGGTGCTCGACCGTCATCGTGATCGCACCCTTATGGTCTTCCTGACAGATGATCCCGGAGACGGTATTCGCTTCCAGGTTGATTTCGCCGTGGCCGCGGGCGTAGCCGCCCGCTTCGCCCGGAGAGCCGGCGTGAAAGCCCCATGGCGGAATCCCGTAGACGATCGGGATCTGACCGCAGCCGGGCGAATACCCGGCGGCCTGACCGGCCATGCCGATGAGCGCCAACAGCGGTGTCAGCACCAAAACGGCTAGGCCAATGCGCCTTGTGATGTGGCTCCTCCGCTGGGTTGAGTTCCTGCGGGCGTTCACTGACCTGGTCCGCCGGTTCAACCTCGCGAGCGATGGGACGGCGAAGATCCGCTCCGACTATTTCGTGATCCGCGTCGAGCGTTAACACACCGGCGCAGCTCGCACCGCTCGTCGCCTTGGAACCTGCCCGCGCACCCTCTGCCAGCGTCGAGCGCGACATCCGCGCCGCCCGCTCCTGCTTTGGCGCCGACGTGGCGACGATCGGCTGAGCAGCTGCGGCCGGTCACGGCGAGCTCCGGCCGAGACACCCATACTTAAGTGACTGCCTAACTATTTGCTAGAGTGGCGGCCGTGCCCGCCGAAGCCCTCCTCGACAAAACGTTCCATGCGCTCGCCGACCCGAGCCGGCGCTCGATCGTCGTGCGGTTGAGCCAAGGCCCGGCCTCGGTGAGCGAGCTCGCCGAGCCGCTCGCGATGTCGCTTCCCGCTGTCGTGCAGCACATCGACGTGCTTCGGAAGAGCGGCCTTGTCCGTTCGGAGAAGGCCGGCCGTGTGCGGACCTGCCGGCTCGAGCCCGCGCCGATGCGCTCGGTCGAGCAGTGGATCGCGCAGCACCGTACGACCTGGGAGGGCCACCTGGACCGCCTCGGCGATGTCCTGCACACGACCTACGGGAGGACCAAATGAGCGTCACCCACGCAGATTTCACGATCGAGCGCCGCTACGGCTGCACCCCACTGCAGACCTTCAGCGCTTTCTCGGACCCCGGGCTCAAGCGGCAGTGGTTCGCCAACCCGGGCAACTGGCCAGACCCCGTGTGGGAGCTCGACTTCCGCCTCGGAGGCGGCGAGGTCAACAGCGGCGGCCCGCCCGGTGGCCCGCACCACGCCTTCAAAAGCCGGTTTCACGACATCGTCGAGAACGAGCGGATCGTCTTCGCGTATGACCTGCTGCTCGACCACCGGCTCGTCTCGGTCTCGCTGACGACAATCGAGCTCTTCGCTGAGGGCGCGGGCACGCGGCTCGTGTTCACCGAGCAGGGCGCCTTCTTCGATGACGCCGACGATCCGGCCGAGCGTGAGCACGGGACGGGCAAGCTGCTCGACGCGCTCGGCCGTCTCCTCGCCGGGGAGCCGGTCCGATGACGCTGACCGCCGCCAAGGACCACAACGGCATCACTCGGCTACGGTGTGTATCGGAACGAATCGCCCACGGCATTTGTAAAGACGTACGTTCGCCCCAGCCTCTTGACGGGAAAGTCCCCTAAACTCGTGAATCCTGCGGATTCCGTGAACTGCCAACCCGCGGCGCTCACCGGCAGGTGCATCCTTATGCTCGGGTAAATCTCGACCGTAACGAGATAGGCGTCGCTCACTTGGTGCAGACCACAGTTGTAGTTGCTGGTAAGCGTGCCGGGCGCTCCGAGCCCGCTGTGGGGGAGCGCACACTTCATCCAAGCCCGCCGCCAGTGGGCGTGAGTGTAGAGCCTCACCGTGATGCTGTTTTCCTTGAGGTCCGCTTGGCCGCCTTCCAGGTGCCAAATGCTCCCGGTTCGGAACTCCGCATAGCAGACGGAGTATGGGCCTTCCGTTCCCGTGTACGTCTCGGGACAAAGACGTTCCTCGACGGATGGGAACACCGCACCAGGAAACTTCGTGAGGATCTCCGCCTTGAGCGTTGCTTCGGCCGCGCTGGAGGAGAACTCGATTTCCGGTGGTTCGGCGGCAGCAGCCGAGACGTGGGCCCCTACGATGGCCGCGGCTACGAGCAAAGATATTCCGACACGGACCCGTCTCATACGGTCGAGGCGCTACTTGCCGGTCGTGCGGTGCATCGTTCCACGCCTGTGACCGGGATTTCCCCGCCCGGCAGCCATCCCGCCGTCGGCTGTACCGCGAACCGGTGGCGGCGTCCGACGGACGAGGAGACGCAGCGCTTGGTCGTCGGAGCCTTCCTCCAACCGCTCGGTCAGCGTCCTCGGATGAACCGTTCGGAACACGGGGCCTCGGCCGGGGTCCACCACAGCCACCACGACCTTAGATCTGCTCGGGGTGTCGAACACGATCCCGTCGAGCTTTGCATCGCCGCTGGCGACCTTGACGAGTTCGCCGGCGCTTGTCGGCTCCATCGACACAGCCTACCGGGGCGCGCCGGCGCTCATGCAACGAGCTCGTTTTCGGCGAGATGCAGGAGCGCCCGGGCGGGCGCCTCGCTTGGGTGCAGGTCGACGATCAATACGTGGCTGGGGACACCGGTGAGCGTGAGCACGCGGTCGACCTGGGCCGGGCCGCGCACCAGGACCAGCCGGCCATCGCCGCGCCGCACGCCACCAGCGGCGTCGAGGATGGCATGGACGCCGCGGCTCTCGATGAAGGTGAGCTCGCGCAGATCGAGCACCACCACTCGGGCATACAGCTGCGCATCGCGCAACACCTGGGAGAGCTGGTACGTGTTCGCGAGATCCAGCTCACCGGCGACGTGAACCCACGCCGCACCAGAACCACCCCGCTTCCACGAGCACTCAAACGGCGACGGCGCCGCATAAGGACTCGCTGCTATGGGGCTGGTGACGACCGAAGCTTCGGGCATGTGGACCTCCTTCGCGGCTTGCATAAGCGAACGCCGGAAGTCACGTCGTGTTGCCCGTCCCCGCGGGGACCAACCACACTGATGCCCTCGTTCCTAGATCCTACCAGCGATACGCGAGCCAGACCGATCTGGCCGGTAGCGTCCCCCGGGCGCAGTCAGGCGGTAAGGCCCGATCCAGCCGATCCTAACCCAATCGGCGCTACGTGAGGGTTGATGTGACGTGACGCCGCCCACGCCGCTCCGTCGGCGATCGCCGGGTGTTCTTGGGGCAGGGTTCCATGAGTACGGGGATCGCTACTGTCCGGGCCAACCAGGCCGCCCGCTATCGGCATCCTCACGCCCGCGCCCATCGTATCTATCGCCTCGATCACCACAGGACTTCCCGACCCCCGCCAAGGAGACATGATGAACATGAACCGCCGAACGCTGTCCCTGCTGGCTACACCCGCCGTCGTGGGAGCACTGACGATCGCCGTCCCGGCGCTCGCGGGAACGGGCACGAGCCCCACGGCCCACCAGACCCGCGCGCGCCACTGCAGCGCCGTGATCGTCATCAGCCATGGGCGACGCGTCCGGGCATGCCTGCTCCAGGGGCCACGCGGGCCCCGGGGATTCACGGGCTTCACCGGTCCGAAAGGAGCAACGGGCAAAACCGGCGCGCCAGGCGGCAAAACCGGCGCGACAGGCAAAACGGGCAAAACAGGCGCAACCGGGGCGACCGGGCCCCAGGGGGCGACCGGCGCGCCCGGCACGATCGTTGCCTACGCGATCGTGCAGCCGACAAACTCCCCGCCCACGGCCAATCTGATCAACCCCTCCAATATCGCCGGCGTCACCGAGCCAAGCACCGGCATCTACTGCATCACCACCACACCCGGCGTCTCTCTCGCGCCTGGTATCGCGGCGGTCTCACCCGAGGTCAGCTACGGCCCCATCGCGGCACCCGGTGTGATCGCGGTCAACGCCCAACACACCAACTGCCCGGCGGGCGACTTCGAGGTCGAGACCTACGCCCCAGGCGGAACGGGACCGGCAACCGGATACGCGTTCACGATCGTCATCCCATAGGAATTCGCTGCGCCGAGAGGTCTCCACGGCGGTATGCGTCTTTGCCGGTGGTGATGACGATCGCGCGTCCAGCCTGATTGTCTCCTGCTGGGAAGCGGAACCACGCGCCCGTGGAACCACGCGCCCGTGAGAGAGCGCGCGTTCAATAGCATCCCGCCTCCCTATGCACGTCGATCCATACATCGTCCTCGGGAGCGCCGTCGTCGGGTTCCTTGTCGGTATGACCGGCGCCGGCGGAGGCGCGCTGATGACGCCGATGCTGATCCTGCTGTTCGGGGTGACGCCCTCCGCGGCGATCTCGAGTGACTTGGTCGCGGCGGTGGTGATGCGTCCGATCGGCGCCGGGGTGCACTTGAGGAAAGGCACGGTCAACCGGAGCCTTGTCGGCTGGATGGTCCTCGGCTCGGTCCCAAGCGCGTTTGGCGGTGCGTATCTGTTGCACCTGATGGGCAACGCAAAGACGGCCCAGGAAAACATCGAGGTCGCGCTCGGCGCGGCGCTGCTGCTCGGCGCGGGCGCGATGGTCTTGCGCTACATCCTCGACCGCCGCGCCGGCGAGAGGCGCACGGGCGCGGTCCACGAGCTAGTTACCCGTCCGCTGCCGACGATGACGATCGGGGTCTTCGGCGGGATCATCGTCGGCATGACCTCCGTCGGCTCGGGATCGCTGCTGATCGTCCTCCTGCTCTTCCTCTACCCCACAATCGGCGTCAAGCAGCTCGTCGGCACCGACCTCACCCAAGCCGTGCCCCTCACAGCCGCAGCCGCGCTCGGAGCGCTCGCGTTTGGCCACGTCGAGCTCGGGGTCACGACATCGCTCATCATCGGGAGCGTCCCAGCCGTCTTCGTCGGATCTCTGCTCTCCTCGAGCGTCCCCGACCGCTACATCCGGCCGATCATCACCTTCGTGATCCTCGCCTCCGGACTGAAGTACGTCGGCCTGGAAACAACAGCCCTCGGCTGGACCCTATGCGCCATCCTGCTCGCCGCCGCCATCGCCTGGCTCATGTCCACACAACCCTGGAGCAAGCCAAACTAGCAGCGCGGGTCGCTATTGCGGGCTGGCGGCGGTGAGGGGTGAGGGACCGAGAAGTTTCTCGAGGACTATGCGGCCAACACGCGGGCTTGCCCGGCCGCCTTGGCGCGGTAGAGGGCTTCGTCGGCCGCTTTAGAGATCGTGCTGAGATCGTGCCCGTCGAGGGGGTACTCGGCCACGCCCGCGCTGAAGGTCACTCCGAAGGACCCCGCCCTGCCGGTGAACTCCTCTTGGCTGAAACGCTCGAGGGTGTCCGCGAGGCGCACCGCCGCGTCCTCGCGTGTCATGCCGTACATGCCGACGATGAACTCCTCGCCGCCCCAGCGTCCGACGATGTCGCTGCCGCGAAAGTCGCGCCGCAGGTACTCGCCCATTCGTCGCAGCACGTTGTCGCCGGTGGCGTGACCGTTCTGGTCGTTGACGAGCTTGAAGTGGTCGAGGTCGAGCATCGCCACCGACAGTGGCTCGGAGAAGCGAGCGGCGAGAGTAAGCAGCTGCGCCAGTCCCTCGTCCGCCTTGGTCCGGTTGGACAGTCCGGTGAGGCTGTCCGTCTCCGCCTCGGCGCGATAGAGACGGACGCGCTCCAGGCGATTGACGACCCGGGTGACGAGCTCCGGACCGAGGATCGGCTTGGGGATGTAGTCATCCGCGCCGGCCCTGAAGACCTCTTCGACCGTTGCCGGGTCGGTGCGGGTGGTGGCGAAGATCACCGCCAGACGGCTCCAGCGGGGGTCGTTGCGCACGGTGCGGCAGAGTTCGAGGCCATTGATGCCGGGCATGTCGACGTCGAGGATCAGCAGCTCGGGCGCGACCTCCTCGAGGGTCTCCCAGAAGCGCAGGGGGTCCCCGAGGGTCGACACCTCGATGTCGTGCGGCTCGAGTAACGCGCGCGTCGCGTCGAGCAGGGCTGGGTCGTCGTCGACGACGAGCACCCGTGTGGCCGCGAGGCGATCGCGAGCGAGGAACTGCTCCACGGCGTCCAGAACCCCGGCCGGCGGCAGCGACTTGGATAGGAACGCGCGACTGCCTGCTCTGGCCGCCTGCACCCGGTCGATGAAGGCGCCGGTGCCGGTGAGCACGAGCACCGGGATCGGAGGCGTCGCCGCGACCAGCTCCGAGAGCAGCGCGTAGGCGTCCTGCATGCCGTGCGGAGGAAACGTCAGATCGAGCAGCACCACTCCCGGGGGGTTCTCGGCGCACAGCACGCGTGCCTGCTGTGTGCTGGTGGCTATGTCAGCCTGCATGTCTCGCGCGTCCGCGTCCGCGGCGATGCGCTCGCATAGTGCGCGGTCGTCATCGACGATCAGCACGCGCAGCTGCTCATGGGTGGGCTCGGTGCGGCGAGTCCCCCGCGGGACGATCACCTCGCCCTCGAGCTCCCGGTGCACCGTGGCGAGGAGCTTTGCCATCGCCTGGGCTCGCGCGGGGTTCGGATCGGAGAGCTCCAGCTCGAGCTCGCGCGCGACCTCGGAGGCGCGGGTGAAGCCGAATGTCCCGACCGAGCCGATCAGCAGATGCGCGGCGCGTTGGGACTCGATGAGCAACGGCTCGTCGAGCTCGGCTTTCGCCAGCGCCGCGACCGCCCGCTCGATCAGACCCACACGCTCCATGACGCCCGCGCGATGCTCCTGCCAGATCGCGCGCAGGGCATCCCCGGAGGCTGAATCGGGCCTCACACCGTCCATCCCAGGAGCGTAGCCACTTCTCGAGATAGACCGGATATATCGAATGGCTTTGCAACGACCCCGGCGATCTCCAGACGCTGGAAGCGCTCGCTGTCCCCGAGCCGGTCATGTGCCGTCAGTAAGACGATCGGGAGCGAGCTCGTCGCGGGAATCCCGTGCAGGCGCTCGGCGACGGCGAGACCGTCCACGCCGGGCATCACCACGTCGAGCAGGATCGCGTCGAGACGTTCTGAGAGGGCTCGCTCGATCCCTTCCTCGCCTGATGCCGCCGTGGTGATCTGCCACCCGCCGATCGTGCCCAGCGCGATCTTTGCGGCCTCACGAATCAGTACCGAATCGTCGATCACGAGGATCTTGCGGCTCGGTGGCGCCGTGAGGGTCTCGGTGGGGAGGGTCTCGGTGGGGGGGCTCTTGGGTGGAAAGGACATTGGCTCTCCAGTAAGGCTTCGACAGCAACCAACGTCTTGATGAGACGAATCCAGCAAAGCCCGCTGAGCCGGGGCGCTACAGGCTGAGCCGGGCGCTACAGGTGTGCCGCACAGATGCCGACACAATTCATATGCTTAGAATAATCGGCGATCGGCTCGGCGGTCCCACCCGACGGATCGCGATCGCCGGCGCGCTGATCGTGGTTTTGGTCGCGGGGGCGATCGGCGTGACGCTGTGGCGCTACGGGGCCAGCACGGCAAAGTACGAAGCGACGCTGAAGAACGCGGCGACCATCGCCAAGACGACCGAAGCTCGAACGGCGGTGTACGACATCCTGAATGCCGCACGACCGCTTACCGTGAGCGGGAGCGCCGCGAACATCAACGCACTACACGAAGCCAGTGCGGAGCTCGATTCCACGCTGGTTTCGCTCACCCGCGCCACGAGCGACACACCGCTCGAGCAGAGGACGCTGGGCCACGCCCGTGCAGTCGCCGCCACGCTGGGAGCCACGAGCGCCACGCTGGAGCAAAATGCGGGGACCCCTGCCGCCGCCGCAGAGGTCGACCGCATCGCGAGTCTGCTCGACGGCGTCGACCACCAGCTCGACGTGGTGGTCACCACAGAGAACGCCCAGGATCAGAGCGATCAGCGCTCGGCAAAGGCCACCTCGAGATCCGCGCTGCTCCTCTCGCTGCTGGCCGGCGCGCTCGCCATGCTGGGCGCCGCGCTGCTCACCGTCTACACCCTGCGCCTGACCCGCCGTCTGCTCGCGCAGATACGGACGACATCGAGCACCCTGACCGAGGCCACCAGCGAGATGCGCGCGGCCACGCTCGAGGCGGCCGCCGCCACGAGCCAGCAGTCCGCTGCGATCTCCGAGGTCGCGGCCACGCTCGAGGAGCTCAGCGCGAGCGCGGCGGCGATCGCCGAGAACGCCCAGATCACCGCGACGGAGGCGCTGGAGACCGGCGAGCGCAGCCAGCAGATCGGTCAGGTGCTGGAGCTGATCAACGGAGTCGCCGAGCAGACCAACCTGCTCGCGCTCAACGCGGCGATCGAGGCCGCGCGAGCGGGTGACGCAGGTCGTGGATTTGCCGTCGTCGCGGGCGAGGTGCGCAAGCTCGCCGAGCGCACGGTGCACTCGACCGAGTCGATCGGCCAGATCGCCAACGGCATCCAGGAGAAGAGCAACTCCACGATCCTCGCCACCGAGCAGAGCATGGCGGCGACCGACAACCAGAAGGACGCCGCCGCGCAGGCGGCGAGCACGATGGTGGAGATCCGCCGGGCGGCCGAGCAGCTGGCCGCCGAGCAGCAGCTGCGGGCAGGCACCTCCGAGCGCGTCGAGGAGCTCGTGCGCGGCTTGGAGGGAATGCTCGACCGCTACGGTCTGCGGGCCGCAAACGGCCACACGGACACGCCGGTCCGCTAGCGGGCGGTGTCCGATGAGCAGCGTACAAGTGCTGGTCAGGGTGGGCGGCGAGCAGTATGCGCTGGGAGTCGAGCACGTCCACGAGGTCGTCGATCTCGGTGAGCTGAGCGCCGTCCCGGGGTCAGCCGACTGCGTGCTCGGACTGCTGAACCTGAACGGCGAGATCGTCCCGGCCTTCGACCTCGCGAGCATCCTTCAGATCGAGCGCGACGAGGACCCCCGGCGTCTGCTCATCACCCAGTGCGACTCCCAGCGCGCGGCGTTCGCGGTCGACGAGGTGCTCGATGTGGGCCCCCTGGCCGGCACGATGCAGGAGTCAGACTGTCCCCATCTGCTCGCGAGCATGGTCCTCGACGGGGCGATGGTGGGCATGCTCGCCGTGGACGGCCTGTTTGCATCGATTACCGCGGAGGATCAGCGATGAGCGCCGCTGAGGTTCCCGCGGATCTCATTCAGGTTTTCCACGAGGAGGCCGCCGAACACCTGGATGGGATGGTCGAGTGTCTTTTGGCCGTCGAGGCCGGACAGGCATCGAGCAAGGTCACCGACTCCCTATTTCGTCACGCCCATTCGATCAAGGGCAACGCCGGCATGGTCGGCCTGCAGGAGGCCTCCTCGATCGCCAACGCGATCGAGGACGTGCTCGCGGGCGCGCGCGAGGCCGGTGCTCTTTCACCCTTACTGACCGATCCCCTTCTGCACGCGACGGATGCGCTGCGCCGCGCGGTCGCCGGTGAGGATGGAATAGCCGCCGCCGCGATCCAGCGGCTCGCCACCGGCGCCCTGGAGAACGGGCTTGCGGCTGAGCATGGTCCGCCGGAGCGCCCGGTCGTCAAACCGAAGCGCTCGGCCGTCGAGTCCCGCGAGCAGGCGGCCGGCACTCCAAAAGACGTGGCGAGCTCCCGCTCGATCCGAGTCGCGGCGCACACGGTCGACCGCATGCTCGACACCGTCTCAGAGACGGTCCTCCATCATCGCCGCTTGGAGCACATGCTCGATGGCGCTCCACGAGCAGCGCAGGAAGCCATCGAGCAGGAGGTGGACCGGGGCGAGCGTCTGCTCGACGAGCTGCAGGAAACCGTGCTCGAGCTGCGCATGGTGCCGCTGAGCTCGATCACCGGCTCGTTACCACGAGCCGTGCGTGACCTTGCGGCCGCCGAAGGCAAGGAGGTCGACCTTGAGATCACCGGCTCAGAGACGCAGCTGGACCGGGTTCTGCTCGACGGCATGTCCGAGGCGATCAACCATCTGCTGCGCAACGCCCTCGCGCACGGCATCGAGCTTCCAGACGTGCGTGAGCGCGCCGGCAAGTCGCGTCGCGGAGCGATCGAGCTGCACGCGGAGCCGCGCGGGCGACGGGTAGCGATCGAAGTGCGCGACGATGGCGGCGGCGTCGCCGCCGGCGCCATCGCCGAGGGCGCCCGCCGCGGCTCGCTCGTGGACGTGCTCGCCGAGGCGGGGTTCTCCACGGCCGAGAGCGTCAGCGAAATCGCCGGTCGCGGCGTCGGCCTGGATGCGGTCAAGCGCCAGGTCGAGTCGATCGGCGGGAGCCTTGCGATCGCTACCGAGCCGGGCATCGGCACATCCACCACGTTGCTGCTGCCCGTCACCCTCGCGCTGCTGAGAGTGTTGATCCTCGAGCGTGGTGCTCAACGGTTCGGGGTGCCGCTGGCGAGCATCGCCGAGGTGATCGCCCTGGAGGAAGTGATGATGCTCGGTGGACGGCCGTCGATCATGGTTGGTGAGAAGTCCCTGGCGCTCTGCGATCTGGCGTCCGTCCTGCGCATCGACACATCTGAGCTGCCGGAGATCTCCCGGGCGCTTGTGGTGGACGCGACCAACGGGCGCGTCGCCGTCGGCTGCGAGGGGGTGATCGGCGAGCAGGAGATCGTCGTCAAGCCGCTCGGCTCCCTGTTGGCCGGGGTCCCGGGCTACCTCGGCGCCGCGATCCTCTCAGACGGGGCGGTCGTCCTGATACTCGACCCGGCCCATCTCGTTCGCCAAGCCCCGCATGCCTCGGTGGCGGTCCGCGCCGGCGCGGGCGTCGCTGCGCTGAAGGCTAGGCAGGCGCCGAAGGTGCTCGTCGTCGACGACCAGTTCACCGTGCGCGAGCTGCAACGCAGCATCCTGCGCGCATCCGGATATCGCGTCGAGGTCGCCTGCGACGGTCGCGAGGCACTCGACGCGCTCAACACGAAGGACGCCTTCGACCTCGTCGTCACGGACCTGCAGATGCCAGAGATGGACGGCCTCGCGCTCCTGGCGGCGATCCGCGCCCACCCGGACCACTCCTCGTTGCCGGTCGTGATCGTCACCTCACGCGGCAGCGATGAGGACCGCAAGCGGGGAGCGCAGGCCGGCGCGGACGCGTACATCGTCAAGGACGAGTTCGACCAGCAGGCGCTGCTTCAGACGGTCGAGCGCCTCGTGGGAGCGCAATGAGCAAGCCATCGGAGTCCGAGGTGATCGGTATCTGCGCCTCGACAGGTGGACCGCGGGCGCTCGCCGACGTCCTTGGGCGACTCCCAGCCGACTTCGCAATCCCGATCCTCGTGGTTCAGCACATGACCCCCGGCTTCCTCGCCGGCCTGGTGAGCTGGCTGCAGAGCGAGCTCGCGCTCCCCATAGGACTGGCGCACGACGGCCAGGAGCTCCAGCCGGGTGTCTGGTTCGCGCCCGACGGAGCGCATCTGAAGCTCGAGACGACCCGCCGCCTGGCCCTCGACACCGACACGATCCTCGGCAACCATCGTCCCTCGGGAGACATCCTGCTCGCGAGCCTCGCCCGCGTCGCAAGGGCGAGGGCGGTAGCGGTCGTGCTGACCGGGATGGGACGTGACGGCGCGGAGGGTCTGGCAGCCGTAGCGGAGGTCGGCGGGCGGACGATCGCCCAGGACGAGCAAAGCTCGGGTGTCTACGGGATGCCACGAGTCGCCGCGGAGCGCGGAGCGCGGACTGTGCTCGCCCCGGCGGCGATCGGTAACGAGCTAGCCGCGTTAGACCGAATCAGGACCGGGCCATGAGCGTTGCGCTGGGCGAGCTCGCGCGCATGATCCAACGAGAGAGCGGGATCGAGCTCAAACCATCCCAGTTTCCATCGCTGCAGGCCGCGATCGCCAGGGTCGATCGTGGCCTCACGGCCGAGGCGCTACTCGATCGGGCGATCTCCTCGGAGACCATCGAGCGGCTGATCGACGAGGTCACGATCCGCGAGACCTTCTTCTTCCGCCACCCCTCAGAGCTCGACGCGATCGACTGGCCCTGCGTGCTGCGCAGCGCCCGCGCCCGCGGGTCGGAGCTGATACGAGTATGGGTCGCCGGGTGCGCTTCCGGCGAGGAGGCCTATACGATCGCGATCCTCGCATGTGAGGCGTTTGCGAGCGCCTCCCCGCCCGTGCGCGTGCTGGCGACCGATATCGCGCCCACCGCCCTGGAGCAGGCGATCGCCGGTCGCTACGGCGAGCGTGCCGTGCGAGCCCTGCCGGGAGGGGTGCGTGAACGCTACTTCTCGAGCGTCGGCGGAGTGAGCACCGTCGGTGAGCGGCTGCGCGGACTCGTCGAGTTCCGCCGGCACAATCTCGTGCGCGATCCGATGCCCCCAACGGGCGAGCAGCTCCTCGACGTCATCCTCTGCCGCAATGTCCTGATCTACTTCGACCGGCCGACCGTCGAGCATGTGCTGGCGGCGCTCGAGAGCGCTCTCGCCCCGGCCGGCCTGCTCCTGCTGGGTGCCGCCGACCGTCTCTCCGGACAGAGCCTCCCGCGCGCCCGCGGGCGGACCGGAGGGGCCGCTCCGCGTCTCTCGAGTACGCGTGAGCCGCGCCGCGGAGGCCTCCGGGGAGCAGCTGGGCGAAATCAAGCAGGCGTGGAGCGACCGCGCTCGAGGCCTGCCCCCACCCACCCAGGGCAGGCGCCTCGCGAGCAGGCGCCGCGCGATTCCCGGCCAACGCCGGCGGACGCCATGAAGGCCGCCGACGGCGGCGAGCTCGACCTCGCGGTGCAGATCGCCCAAGACGTGCTCGCAGAGGACCCGCTGGACTCCCAAGCGCACTTCATCCGCGGTCTCGCCGAGCTTGCGCGCAACGACGCCCGAGCCGCCGTGGAGCCGTTGCGACGCGCCCTATACATTGACCCCAACTTCTCTCTTGCCGCCTTCAAGCTGGCGTGCGCGCACGACGCACTCGGCGAGCTCGGACCGGCACGCCGCGCCTACGAACGTACCCAGCGCACACTGGACCACTGCGCGACAGCGCAGAGGACACGCTCGGAGGATCTCGACCTACTCGACATCGCCGCCGCCTGTCACACCCGCCTCAAGGCGCTCGCGGGATAGCCATCAGCCCTGAAGCACCTGGGGCTGAACAGGCCCTTAGGGGTACCGTACAGGCCAAGTTGTTCGGTGCAATTGTTTTGGCGTTATCCGCACATACTTCAAAGTGTTCGGTACAATTCGCATATGCCTCAGCCGCACAAAGAATCAGGAGCCCCACCCCCCCGCCGCGGCCGACCAACGCGAAGCGCGCTCTATGAGCGCCTGCGTGTGCAGATCAGCGAACTGCGCGACCGTCTCGGCGGCCTGCCGTCACCGGTCGAAGCTGACGGCATTTGGCGCGGGATATGGCTCGAGGAGGCCCACCACTCGACCGCGATCGAGGGCAACACGCTCGTGCTCAAGCAGGTCGAGCAACTACTGGCCGAGGGCCGTGCTGTCGGGAACAAGCAGCTCGGGGAGTACTTGGAGGTACGGGGGTACGCCGATGCCGCCAACTGGGTCTACGGCCAGGCGATCGATCCCGGCACATGGTCAAGCGGTGATCTGCTCTCGCTGACCGAGCTGCGTCACATCCACCGCCTCGCGCTGACGCCTGTCTGGGATGTTGCGCCACATCCCAATGCCGCAGATACCGAGCGCCCCGGCTCCTTCCGCGAACATGACATCCGCCGATTTCCCAGCGGAATGCAGCCACCGCCCTGGCCAGAGGTGCCCGCCATGGTCGGCGACTGGATCGGCGAGATGCAGAACCTGCGCGAGGAGAGCCGGGGCACCGAGCCAGAAGCGCTTGCACGTGTACATGCCCGTTTCGAGCAGATTCATCCGTTCCTCGACGGTAACGGCCGTACGGGGCGTCTCGTCCTCAACCTGCTCCTGGTCCGCCTCGGCTACCCTCCCGCGATCATCTACAAGGGCGATCGCACGCGCTATATGGCGGCGCTCCGACGTTCTGATGAGGGAGACCACGGCCCACTCGGAGAGCTGCTCGCGCGCGCGATCCTCGACAACCTCCACAAGTTCGTCGTCCCCGCCGTGGCCGGCCCATCGCGTTTGGTGGCGCTGGGAGCGCTCGCCTCTGAGCAGATCTCGGCCAATGCGCTTCGAGTAGCGGCTACGCGGGGTCGGCTCAAGTCCTCCAAGGCGCCTGATGGCACCTGGCGCAGCACGCGCGCCTGGGTCGACGAGTACCTCGCCAGCCGCTACAAGCGTGAGACAGGAGCGGCGGGTTGAACCGCGGGTTGAAAACCGGCTCGAACTTCAGTCCCAGCACCCCACCGCACCTTCTTTGATCTCACCCCGGATCACGACCCAACCAGGCAGACGCGTCTACCCGGGCAACCCCGCGGACTTCACCAGCAGCGCTACGAGCGCTACGGGATGAGCCCGTCAGTCCACCCGCGGAGGATGCAAAAACCGCGCGGCGAGGGTCTGCATCACGCGCTCCACGGCGCTTTCCACCGCTTCGGTGCTGGAGTGCAGCACCAGGTCGGGCTGCGCGGGTGGCTGGTAGGGGGCGTCGACACCGGTCATCCCCGTGATCTCTCCCGCGCGGGCGCGCGCGTAGAGACGCTTGGGGTCGCGTGCTTCGCAGACCTCCAGCGGGGCGTCGACGAACACCTCGATGAAGTGCAGGTCGTGGGCCGCGTGCAGCCCGGAGGCGACGTCGATCGTGATGCCCTGCTCGCGCTCCGCGCGCAGACCGTCGGTCAACAACGACAAATCGAGGAAGTCTGAGCCCATCCGCTTGCTGGCCTGCTCGACGTGCTCCAGCTGGTCGGCGAGCACCTGCTTGGAGTCATACAACAGCCGCCCAATCAGCGTGCTCTTGCCGTCATCGACCGAACCCGCCGTCGCGAAGCGCAACAGCTCAGCCGGACGCTCGAACTCGGCGGCGGACTCGCGCAGCACATGGACCGCCTCGGCCTCAAGGGTGCGCAAATGGGACAGGTGATAGGTGACGGGCATCCGTGCTTGAGACTCCTATTGCTGATGTTACGCTTAGGCGTATGCGAACGCTGGTCCTGGATCCTCCCACAGCCGGGCTCGGCGACGTGCTCGAGCGCAGGCGTCGATCCGGGCTGGATCGCCTGGATGAGATCTGGGAAGGTGTCTACCACATGGTTCCCGCCCCCTCCGGACCACACGCCACGATCGAATCGCAGCTTCACCGGCTGCTTGGGGCCCTCGCAATGGCCGTCGGCCTGACCATGAGCGGCCAGTGCAACCTCGGCGAGTCCGAACAGAACTTCCGCGTTCCGGACAGCGCTCTGCACCGCAACCCTCCCACAGGCGTATGGAACCCTACGGCCGCCCTGGTGGTGGAGATCGTCTCCCCAAACGATGAGACTTGGGAGAAGTTGCCGTTCTACGGCGCCCACCAGGTGGACGAGGTGCTGATCGTCGACCCGCAGGAGCGCTCGGTCAGTTGGCTTGAGCTCGGGGACGGCGAGTACCGTCCGGTCGAGCACAGCGGGCTCCTCGATCTGGGGACGCAGGGGCTGGCTGAGCAGCTGGACTGGCCGGCGATCCAGCCCGCCTGACATCCCACCGGCAGCGGCGCGAAGCCGCCACCGGGATCGCCGACTCCGGAGACCCCGAGCAGGACCTCACCGATCACGAGTACCGACGTCGAAGCCGTGCGCGAGATCGTCACCGACTCGCTCGCGCGCAACTTCTTCGGCACCATCAGTTTGCACTCCGTTCGGGCTCGCTGTCGACGATCTCCGACCTACGACGCGCGCCGAACCGGTGTTTGCGCTGAGATCCTGCGCGATCCGCCCAACCACGCCATCGCCCCACGTTCTTGGTGAGCCAACAGCACGGCCTGTCCGGCGTTCAGCCGAGCCGCTGCCCACGCGATCCGAGCGCAGCCGCTCGCGTGGGCTAGGGTGGACGTTGAGGACGCCGATGGCGTGAACCGCTCGTGACTCATTCCCCGTCTCCCGCCCTGGCCGCCTTCGGTCTCAGCCTGCGCTTCGAGACGCCGCCACCGGGCGCGTGGGAGGCGCGGCCCTCCCGCGAGCCGAGCCTCCCGAGCCTCCAGATCCGGTCCGTCACCGCGCAAGCGATCGAGCAGAACTGGTCTGTCCTGGAGGAGATCGGCTGGGAAGGCATGATCGACGGCGCCCCGTTCGTCGTCGAGCGAGGCGCCGCGGGAGACCATCGCTTCGTGCACGGCGCCCATCCCGACCAGCACGGCGCACCCTCAACCGAGACCCGCGCGGTCCACCACCTCTCCCCTGACGCGAGCGTGCTGCAATGCGCGCCTTCAGACCCAGCCGATCCGTCGTGGTGGCGTGTGGTGCTCGACTCCGTGCTGTTCACCGTCGCGCTGCTCCAGGGCTACGAGGCCCTGCACGCCGCCGCGGTCGCCACACCAGACGGCGTGATCGCGATCACGGCCGCGTCGGGCGGCGGCAAGAGCACCCTCCTGACAGAGCTCCTGCGGCGCGGACTGGCGCTGATGGCAGACGACGTGCTCGTGCTCGAGTCCCGCACAGACGCCCCCCCGCTCGCCCATCCCGGAGCGCCCTTGATGACCGTGCCGGCGAATACCGACCCGGCGCCGGGGGCTCTGATCGCATCCATCGGCGAAGAGCGCTGGATCGCCGTCCCCGTACACACAGAGCCGCTGCCGCTGAAGGCGCTGGTGGTACTCGACCGCCGCCCCGGGGTCGAACCGCCCGGATCGCGGGTGTCCGGGATCCATCCATCTCTGCAAAAGATCGAGGACCCACTCGCCCCGCTGCTCGGCTCGCTGATGAGCTTCCCCCACTCCCCCGAACGCCAGCGAACCCGCTTCGAGCTCGCGAGCGTGCTCGCCTCCAGGACCGCGCTGTGGCGGCTGACGGCCGACCTGGGCGTACCCGCAGGCGTCCTTGCGGACACCCTGCTGGGAGGATGAACATCGGTTCCGCAGCGCAAGCTCTACAAAGTTATGCGCCACTATCCGGTGTTCGCCGGATATCCTAGGATAATCACGACCAGAACCGTGCGCAGCTCACGATCGACGTTGAAGAAACGCAGGTGAGCCCGAATCGGGCTGAACAACCAAGCGGGTATTTAGACCGATCAAAGATCGGCTAGCATCCGCGCAGGTCAACGTAACCCCCACGGCGGGTGGGCGCGGGGCGTCCTGCCCCGCGTCAAAGCGAGGTGCGCGAACTGTAATTCTCCGCTCGCATGGATGCGTCGGTGCTCAACCGTCTGGAGCGTCGCGGCGCACGCGCGGGCCTGAACAAGTCTCGCCTCGCGGAGCGGTACATCGATCACTTCTCGAGTAGCTGATCAACGCGCCTGCTGACCAGCTCCGGGAGCGCTGCGGGGATGCCGGGGGTTTCGTCGGCCGCGGTCGAGATCGCCGCGGGCAGTCGGTCGAGCAGATCGGCGACGGTTCCCTCTGCAGTTCCCCGTGCGATGCCCCACTCGACTGCCTCGTTGACGATACGCTCGGCCGTCACCCGGTCGGATTTCTGGATGCCGTCGACGTACATCGCGAGCGTCTCGTCGAGCGGATACAGCCGCGTCGAGAGCAGGTCGTAGAGCGGCGCCAAACGCAGGGCGCCTGCCTCGATGTGGAGCAGCGAGAAGTTCTTGCCGTGAGCATCGCAGTTGCCGATCGCCAGATTGAGCGTGACCGCCCGCAGCAAAGCCTCAGAAGCAGTTGGCTCGGCGACGTTTTGGAGGACGCCCGCGACGCGCGCGAGGGTCGGTCCGGCGTCTTGCTCGTACTTCCGATCTGCCGGCAGCCCGAGCGCCTGGCAGATCGAGGTCGGCCGCGATTGCCCTGCGCGGCTCACCCTCCGGCAACAGACCATCGAGAAACGATCGAGTCACGCCATTCGGGTACCGATCCCGCGTCAAGGGAAAGGCCAGCGACAGCAGCGGCGTGCCGCCCTCGTAGACAGCCAGCGCCTCCTCTGTGTAGGACAGGCGCAAACGACCCTTCCGCTCACGCTCCACGGTCGCGACCCGGCGGCCATACAGCCAGATCGCCAGCGGCTCGACCACTACCAGTCCGCCTGCTGCAGCGTCGCACGGACACCGAGCAGCTTCAACAGGCGCAGGACGCGACGCAGCTGCTCGGTCTCCTTGCCCTGCTCGAGATCCGACAGGTAGGTCCGGTTCAGCCCCGCCATCTCCGCGAGCTGCGCCTGGGTCAGCCCGGCCTCCTCGCGATAGTGGCGGATCGCGGGCCCGACCCCGGCGGCGCTGTAGATCCGAAAAGGCTGCTCAGGGCGAGCAACCTCCTCGGGGTGAGCGGCCTCGGTTTCGTCAGATGTCTTCATATCTAGACGGTAGCGCGTTTTGGAGCAGATGTCTACTTTTCAGGACCTACTGCTTTTATCGTACTAAGTCTTGATTTTCAGACATCAGCGCACGCTACTCGCGGAGCTCAGGGGCCGAGCGGTGCCAGCCGGTGACCAACCCGGGCAGCTTCGACGCTCGCGAGCTCTTCAGAGCGCTCCTTGAGAACTAGCCTTTTTTGGTCCTCTATTCAGACCGTCGGGCGTGCATTCTGGCCGTTCCCGGCCGTTGAAGGAGAGTGTGCCGTGATTCGACCTGGTCCCATCGTGAGCGAATCTGACGCGGAGGACCGCCATGCGCAGGACCCTCAGAACACCAGCGAGCAGCGCGATCTGACGCTGCGACTCGACCGCTTCGCCCGCGAGACGATCGACGAGGAGGCCGCCCGCCTCGGGGTGACAGTCGAGGAGCTCATCGCCTTCGCCGTCCTCTACTACCTCGCGGACCTCGACAGCGGACGCATCGCGCGAGCGATCCCCAAGAGCCTTTACCCAGGCACCGCTCGCTGAGCGCGCGCGCCGGCTAACCGGCGATGCCCGCCTGCAGGCGTCGCGAGTTTTCCGTCGCCGGCGCCGCGCCGCGGCTGGTCAACTCGGCCTTCAGCGCCTTGCGCCCGCGGTGGTGCAGCCCGTGGATCGACCCCTCCGAGCGGCCCGTTCGCGTCGCGATCTCCGTCGGGGAGAGCCCGGCGACGTGGCGCAGGACCAGCACCTCACGCTGGTCCCTCGGCAGCTGCGAGAGGGCGTCCCGGAGATCGTTCATCCTCCCCCCACCGGCAGGGTCGCCACCGCCTTCGTCGCTCGTCCTGACCTCCTCGACGGGAATCATCCGCTGCCCGCGGATGTGATCGACGGCGAGATTGCGCGCCACACGCAGGATCCACGCGAGAAACGGGACATCGCGCTCCTCGTAGGAGCCGATCACTCCGATCAGCTTCGCGAAGACCTGCTGCGTGACGTCTTCGGCCTCGTGATGATCGTGGACGATGCTGCGCACGTAGCCATACACGTTGTCGGCGTAGTGAGCGTAGAGGAACCCCAGCGCCTCACGATCCCCAGCCTGCGCCTGCTTGACGGCCCGCGAGACCAGCCGCGTCGAGGTCGGGCTTCCGCGCTCCACCGCGAGTTGGTCGGCTCCCTTACAGCGATGTGCCTCGTGCACGCTCTTCCTCCTTATCACAGCCTGGCTCTACTGAGCCTCGCTTGAGCGGCACGGTACCAGAATGGACGCATGTTTTACAAGCAGTTGGGCGCGGGGCTATCTGACGGCCAAGGGTCTTGTCCAGTGCTTGGTCATCGGTGTTGGTTGGGACATTGCGGGCGTTTGAGGCGTAGCGTGTGATTCATGTCCTATGAGTGGCCCGCGCTTTCCTACGAGGGATGGAGCGAGACCTGCGACACGCTTCACGCGCACACCCAGGTTCTCGGCAAGCTGGCGGTGGTGCTCGCGCCGCCCGAGCCGCAGCTGCAGCACGCGGCGCTGCGTCTGACCGCGCGGGGGTGGGAGACCGCCCCGCTCCGAGCGCCGGACGGTTCGGGGGCGCTCGTCGTCGCGCTCGATCTACGCACCCATGACGCCGTCGTCGAGCACAGCGGGGGTGGCGTCCGGCGCATCGCGCTCGTCCCAGATCGACCGGTGGGCGAGGTCACACGCGAGGTTCTGGACGCGGTCCGTGCCCTTGGGGGCGCTGTCGAGATCGACCCGACCCCGCAGGAGGTCCCGTGGAGCGTGCCGCTCGACCAGGACGACGAGCACGCGAGCTACGATCCGGCTGCTGTCGCGAGCTACTTCGCCGCCGCGACCCACGCGGCGCTCGTCCTCGCTGCGTTCCGCGCGCCGTATCGCGGGCGCTGCACGCCGGTGAATGCGTGGTGGGGCTCGTTCGATCTCGCGGTGAACCTGTTCTCAGGTCTCCCGGCCGATCCGCCCTCAGATGACTTCATCATGCGCAACGCGATGGATGCGCAGGAGGTCGCCGTCGGCTGGTGGCCAGGCGATCCGCGATCCGGCAAGGCGGCGTTCTACGCCTACGCGCATCCGGCGCCGGAGGGGTTTGCGGACGCGACGCTTGCTCCCTCCCCTGCGCGCTGGGACGCGGCGCTCGGTGAGTACATCCTCGACTGGGACGATGTCCGCTCGAGCCCCGACCCGCATGCGGCCGGGCTCGAGTTCGCCCGCTCAGCGTTCAGTCATGCGTGCGCGGTGTGCGCTTGGGATCCGGCGCTCAACGCCAGCGCCGAAGGCAAGCCGCCGCCGATCGTGTAGGTCTCAGCGCGGGGTTACGCACACGGGTAGACCGTCGCGTGGGCTGAGCGTGGGCTCGAGCTGGCTTACGCCTCAACCGGCCTTGACACGAAGATCGAGATGCTTGCCGCCGCTCCAGGGTCTAGAATATTTCGCAACATTTGATACTCTAGTTACTCAAAGGTACGCTCTTGCACGGCGCAGACGACAAGCCGGCGGGCGCAGATCCACGGAAGGGTCGGTCCGCCGCTGAACTAGACAGGGTTGACGACTCGGCTGAGCCGGCGGCGTTCGACGTACGTCATCCACCTTCAGATCACGACCAGGCGACGTCGGCGAGCGACGAGACAGCCACAGACCGCGACCAGACGGCGGCGGCGAGCGACCAGAGCGCTTCGGCGAGCGACCAGAACGCTTCGAAACGCGACCAGACGGCCTCCGACCGCGACCAGAGCGCCTCAGAGCGCGACCAGACGGCCTCCGACCGCGACCAGAGCGCTTCGGAGCGCGACCAGACGGCCTCCGATGGCGACCAGACCGCTTCAGACGAGGACCAGGCCGCCAGCGACCAGGAATCCGCGGTGGGGGCCGATCAACGAGCTCGTGACGTGGGCAGCGTGCATCGTGAGCATGCGACGCATCTCCGAGATGGACAGTCTCGCGCCCGCCTGCGCACCGCGACGTCGCGCGAGATCACGGCGGATCAGCGCGACGAGGTGGCACATGCGCGCGACCGGACGGCCGATACGCGCGATGCCACCGCCAAGGCGCGGGGACACGCGGCACAGACACCCGGGCCGGACCCACGCGAGACACAGACGCTCAGGGCAGCGCGGGATCGTCAGCGCGCGGAGCACGATCGTGCGAGTGCCGCAAACGATCGCGCCAGAGCGGCCGATGAGCGCGCCAGAGCAGCCGAGGAACGTACCCGGTCCGCCCACGACCGCACTAAAGCAAGTCAACGACACCGACGGCCACCTCGCCGGAGACTCTCTGCTGCTCGCCGTCGCCGACTCCCTCCGCGGATGCTTACGCTCCTACGACCTGATCATGCGCTTCGGTGGCGATGAGCTCGTGTGCGCACTGCCAAACGCCGACGTCAAAAGAGTGCGCCAACGCTTCACCGACGTCTCCAACGCCCTGGCGGCAGGCCCCACCAAGGGCTCAATCACAGTCGGCTTCGCAAAACTCGGCGAGAACGACTCCGCCGAAGACCTGATCCGCCGCGCGGACGCCGACCTGCTGGCGCACCGCGACCGAGCCTGAGCTG
>Ga0182024_10005975_pt1 | contig 26976 bp, 17 predicted proteins | sample P32metaG_FD_120480 | JGI IMG/M metagenome (GOLD analysis project Ga0182024, IMG submission 120480) | Permafrost microbial communities from Stordalen Mire, Sweden - P3-2 metaG (Illumina Assembly) | ecosystem: Environmental > Terrestrial > Soil > Wetlands > Permafrost | place: Sweden: Stordalen...
ACGTCGTCCAGCCCGAGTGCGCACAGCGCCGCGACGCGTTCGCGCTCCGGAGCGGTCACGTGCGTCTCGCCGACGAGCGCGGCGGGGTCCCACACGTCGAGGTTCGTCGGGGCGACGTTGAAGTCGCCCGCGACGAGCAGCGCGCGCGTCGCGGGGACCGGGCCGACGACCTCGACGAGCCGGTCCAGCCACGCGAGCTTCTTCTCGAAGAACGGGTCGTCGAGCGCCCGGCCGTTGGGCACGTAGCAGCTCATGACCTCGACCCCTGCGCACACCGCGGCGAGGAAGCGAGCGCCGGTCTCGTCCTCGACGGCACCGAAGCCACGCCGCACGCCCTCGAGGCCGACGCGGCTCGCGATCGCGACGCCGTTCCAGCGGCCCTCGCCGTGGTGCGCGACCTCGTAGCCGAGCTCGCCGAAGCCGCCGAAGGGGAACTTGGCGTCGTCTTGCTTCGTCTCTTGCATGCACACGACGTCGGGGCCGTTCGCCGTGATCCACTCGGCGACGCGCTCCCACCTCGCCGTGAGGGAGTTGACGTTCCAGGTGACGAACCTCATGGCGTCCCCGCGGCCGCGTCCACCACGACGAACAGGAGGTCGGCCTGCGCGCACGTCTCGCCGCGCACCGAGGCGGTGCCCACGCCACGTCCACCCCGCGCGGAGAGCCGGGACAGCTCGACTTCGAGGTCCAGGGTCTCGCCAGGGACGACCTGGCGCCGGAAGCGGGCCCGATCGATCCCGCCGAAGAGCGGCAGCTTGCCCGTGAACCGCGCATGGAGCAGCACCGCCGCGGCACCCAGCTGGGCGAGCGCTTCGACCATGAGCACGCCAGGCAGCGTCGGTCGACCCGGGAAGTGGCCCGGGAAGAACCACTCCTCGCCGCCCAGCTGCCAGTACCCGGTGGCGCGCTCGCCTGGTACGACCGAGGTGACCGAGGTGACGAACAGGAACGGGGGCCGGTGCGGCAGGACGAGAGCAGGGTCGAACGGGGTCGTGATCGTGCCGTCGGGAAGCACCACCTCAGGACCTCGCCCGTGCTCCGTCGGCGCGTCCGTAGGCCCGCACGCCCGGCAACCTAGTGCTCGGCGCGGCGGCGCCTCGACGCCACGCCACCGTGCCGGCCGCGGGCGTCGCACCGGTGCCACAGCGGTGCAGGCCCGGGTGCGACGGCGCAGGCGGTGTCGGTGTGCAGGCCTGGAGCTGGCCCCCGCTACCGGCGAGTAGGGACGCGCGGGCGGCGGTCCTTTGGAGGGCGTCAGTTAGTCTCAAGTGATGCCCGAGGTGCCCGAGCCGTCTTCTGACGGCCGCTCTGGCAGCGGCGACGCGGGCGGGCGGGCCGGCAGATTCGGCCCGAACGCCTGGCTCGTCGACGACCTCTTCGAGCGCTTCCTCGCGGACCCCGAGAGCGTCGCGGCGAGCTGGCGCGAGTTCTTCAGCGACTACCAGCGCGCCCCGAGGCCGCCCGCTCCTTCGGCTCCCGCGGTGCCCTCCCCCGTCGTGCAACCAGCGGTTGACGAAGCGGCCGTCCCGCTGCGCGGGGCGTCGCTGCAGATCGCGACGAACATGGTGGCGAGCCTCGGGGTCCCGACGGCCACGAGCGTCCGGACCGTGCCCGCCCGCCTGCTCGAGATCAACCGAGCCCTCCTCAACGAGCACCTCACCCGGTCGAGCGGCGCCAAGATCTCCTTCACCCACCTCATCGCCTTCGCCGTGCTCCGGGGACTCGAGGAGGTCCCCGCGCTCAACGCCACCTTCGTCGAGCATGCGGGTGACAAGGCGACCCCCGGCGTCCTTCGCCACGCCCACGTCGGGCTCGGGCTCGCGGTCGACGTCGAGCGCGCCGACGGGGCGCGCACCCTCATGGTGCCCGTCGTGAAGGACGCCGACACGCTCGACTTCAACGCCTTCGTGCTCGAGTACGAGGGCCTCGTGCGGCGCGTGCACACCGGATCGGCGACCATCGACGACCTCACCGGCGCCACGGTCACGCTCACGAACCCAGGGACGCTCGGCACCGGACAGTCGGTCCCGAGGCTCCTGCCGGGTCAGGGCGCGATCGTGGGCGTCGGTGCCCTTGGGTGGCCGAGCGGCTTCGACGCGACCGACCCGAGGGCGCTCGCCAGGCTCGGGGTGGGCAAGGTGCTCACGCTCACGTCGACCTACGACCACCGGATCATCCAAGGCGCCCAGTCAGGGCTGTTCCTTCGGCACGTCGAGGCGTGCCTCAAGGGTGAGCACGGGTTCTACGACAGGATCTTCCAGGAGCTCGGCGTCCCCGTGGAGCCCGCCCGCTGGCGCGCCGACCGCACCGAGAGCCTCGGCCGCGACGCCGCGCGCATCGATGCGATGAAGGAAGTGCGCGTCCAGAAGCTGATCAACATGTACCGGGTCCGCGGCCACCTGATCGCGGACCTCGATCCCCTCCACGTCGAGCCTCCCACGACGTTCCCCGAGCTCGACCTCGAGACCTACGGGCTGTCGATCTGGGACCTCGACCGGACCTTCGTGTGCGACGGCCTCGCCGGACGCCAGGAGGCCACGCTCCAGGAGATCTTGACCGTGCTGCGAGACGCCTACTGCCGCACGATGGGCATCGAGTACATGCACATCCAGAACCCTGCCCAGAAGTCCTGGATCCAGCAGCGCGTCGAGGGGGTGACGCCCGCCCCGAGCGTCGAAGAGCAGCATCGGCTCCTCGAACGGCTCATCGCCGCCGAGGTCTTCGAGCGCTTCTTGCACACCCGCTACGTCGGCCAGAAGCGCTTCGGGCTCGAAGGGGCCGAGTCAGCAATCCCCGCCCTCGACGCGCTGCTCGACGCGGCGACGAGCGAGGGCGTGCGCGACGCCGTCATCGGCATGGCGCACCGGGGCCGGCTCAACGTCCTCGCGAACCTCGTCGGCAAGAGCTACGGCGAGATCTTCGGCGAGTTCGAGGGCAACCTCGACCCAGAGAGCGTCCAGGGCTCCGGCGACGTCAAGTACCACAAGGGCGCCTCGGGCGACTACAAGTCGGCGTCGGGTGCGACGCTGCGGCTCACGATGGTCTCGAACCCGTCGCACCTCGAGGCCGTCGACCCCGTCGTCGAGGGCGTCGCGCGCGCGAAGCAGGACCGGATCCTGCCGCCGTCGGACGGCACGCAGCCCGACGAGCAGCTCGCCTCGCACCCGGTGCTCGCCGTCCTCGTCCACGGCGACGCCGCCTTCGCCGGGCAGGGCGTCGTGGCCGAGACGCTGAACCTCTCGGGACTCTCGGGCTACCGCACAGGTGGCGCGATCCACCTCGTGATCAACAACCAGGTCGGCTTCACCACCGCGCCGGCCGCGGCGAGGACGTCGTTCTACGCGACCGACGTCGCCAAGATGGTGCAGTCGCCGATCTTCCATGTGAACGGCGACGACCCGGAGGCCTGCGCCCGGGCGATGCGGCTCGCCTTCGAGTTCCGCGAGGCGTTCAGCAAGGACGTCGTCGTCGACCTCGTGTGCTACCGCCGCCATGGCCACAACGAGGGTGACGACCCGAGCTACACCCAGCCGCTCATGTACAAGGTCATCGACGCCAAGCGCTCGGTGCGCAAGCTCTACACCGAGGCGCTCGTGCGCCGCGGCGACCTCACCCTGGAGGAGGCCGAGCAGTCGCTCGACGAGTTCAACGCGAAGCTGCAGGCGGTCCTCGACGAGGTCCGCGAGCGGTCGGTCCCGGTGCTCTCCTCGGTCCCAAGGGCCGTCGTCCCCGAGGACCCGCCCTCGCCGCCCACCGGCGTCGACGCCGGGCGGCTCCGCACGCTCGCCGCGGCCACCACGACGGTACCCGACGACTTCACGGTCCACCCCAAGCTCGCACGCCTCTTCGCGACGCGCGCAGAGCACGTCACGCGCGACGAGATCGACTGGCCGCTCGCCGAGGCCCTGGCGATCGGCTCGCTGCTCACCGACGGGACCGACGTCCGGCTCGTCGGCCAGGACACGCGGCGCGGGACGTTCTCCCAGCGCCACGCCGCCCTCGTCGACTACCAGACCGGCCGCGAGTACGTGCCGCTGTGCCACCTCGACGGCGCGACGGGGCGCTTCACCGTGCGCGACTCACTCCTCAGCGAGTACGCGGCGCTCGGCTTCGAGTACGGCTACTCGGTCGAGCGACCCGAGACCCTCGTCGCCTGGGAGGCGCAGTTCGGCGACTTCGTGAACGGCGCGGAGATCATCATCGACAACTTCCTCGTGGCCGCAGAGGACAAGTGGGGCCAAGAGGCGGGCGTGACGCTGCTGCTCCCCCACGGCTACGAGGGCCAAGGCCCGGAGCACTCGAGCGGACGGATCGAGCGGTTCTTGTCGCTCTGCGCGCGCAACAACATGCGCGTCGCCGTCCCCTCGAGCGCGGCCCAGTACTTCCACCTGCTCCGCAGCCAGGTCCGCCGGGCGCGCACGACGCCGCTCATCTGCTTCACCCCGAAGTCGCTCCTTCGGAGCCGGGTCACCCAGACCACCTTCGAGGCGCTCTCCACCGGCAGGTTCCTCGAGGTCTGCGACGACCCGGGCGCCGATCCCTCGGTCGTGACGCGCGTCGTGCTGGCCACCGGCAAAGTGGCCCACGAGGCCCTCGCGAGACGCGACGAGCGGGGGATCGGCGCGGTCGCGGTCGTCCGCGTCGAGCAGCTCTACCCGTGGCCCGACGCGATGCTCACCGAGGTCCTCGCCCGCTACGGCGGAGCGATCGAGGTGTGCTGGCTGCAAGAGGAGCCGGAGAACATGGGCGCGTGGCCGTTCGTCCACCACCAGCTGCACCGCGCGCTGCGACCGACCCACGCGCTGCGCCACGTCGGCCGCGCGGAGTCGGCCAGTCCGGCGACGGGCAGCGCCCTCGTCCACGCCGCCGAGCAGTCCGACCTCCTCGACCGGGCCGTCGGGTGAGCCCACGCCACGCGCTCGTCGTCGTCGACGGCTCGAACCTCGCGACGGAGGGACGGACCGCGCCGAGCCTCGCCCAGCTCGAAGAGGCCGTCGAGGCCTTCCTCGAGGAGCAGCCGGGCACCAAGACGATCGTCGTCGTCGACGCCACCTTCGGGCACCGCATCTCGGCCGGCGAGCGCGCGCGCTTCAAGGATGCCGAGCTCGCCGGCGACCTCGTCACTCCGCCCGCGGGTGCCATTGGACGTGGCGACGCGTTCATCCTCAAGATCGCCGCGCGGTCGAACGCCGTCGTGCTGTCCAACGACTCGTTCCAGGAGTTCCAAGAAGAGCACCCCTGGCTCTTCGATGACGGACGGCTGATCGGCGGCAAGCCCGTCCGTGGGGTCGGCTGGATCTTCACGACACGCAACCCCGTCCGCGCCGCGCCGCGCCGCGCGGGAGGGTCGATCCGGGCGACCTCCGGCGCCAAGCCGGCGAAGGCCGCCTCCTCAGCGGCGTCCCCAGGAACGGCGGCACCTGGCACGGCGCCGCCGGCCGCCGCCCGCGCGCCACGCGCGAAGAAGGCCGCTGCCGCACGCGCCCCGGCAACCGCCGCTGCCCTCCCAGGTGCGTCGCGTTCGGCCAGGAAGGCGGCACCGGCGACGAAGGGCACACGAGGTGCGGGCCTGACACCGCCCGCCAAGGCCCAGGGCGGACGCCGGGGGTCGACCAAGGCGGCGAGGGCTCAGGAGGGCAAGGGTCGCGCGGAGGCCGCCTCGAGCGAGACGCGCGCGCCGCGCTCCGCCCCACGGGCAAAGGCCCAGAAGGCGGCGGCGCCGGCAGCCGCTCCCAAGCGGGCGGCCAAGCGGGGCGACCATGCCGTGGCCCCGACCTCGCGCAGCGAGGCACCCGCCGGCCGCCCGCGAAAGGCGGCTCGGGCCGCGAAGGCCGCCGCCCCGCGCGCGAGCGCGAAGGCCGCGGCGGCGGGGAGCGGTGCGACGAGTCTCGTGAAGCGCGATGACACGCCCGTCAACGCCCTGCGGGCGTTCCAGGCGCTCACGTCCCGCCATCCGGTCCGCTCGCAGGTCGACGGCGAGGTCACGTCGTTCACTTCGCACGGCGCGATGATCACCGTGGTCGTCGGTCGTGGCACGAAGGTCGCCTGCTACGTGCCACTCGCGGGACTCGGACGTCCCGCGCCGACGAGGGCGCGTGACGTGCTCAAGCTCGGGGAGCACCGGACGTTCCGGATCTCGTCCTACGACGAGGACCGCAGGATCGCCGAGCTCAGCCTCGTCGCCTCGGGCTGACCGCCGTGCGCCGTCGCTAGCGCTGGCGCAGCCGCACCTCGAAGACGTCGCGCAGCGCGTCACCGATGTAGTTGATGCAGACGACGGTGACGACGAAGACGATGCAGACGGGCCAGATCTCCCACCACCACTTGTTCAGGATGAACTGCTGGCCCAGCGCCATCATCGTGCCCCAGTCGGTGCCCGGCACGGGGATGCCACGACCGAGGAAGCCCAAGGTGGCGAGGAACAGGATGGCGTCGGCAATGGCGAACGTGCCGACCGTCACGATGTTGCTGATGGAGTTGGGGAACACGTGCTGGCGGATGATGTGCCACTTGGTGGCGCCCATCGACGTCGACGCCTGTGAGTACTCGAGATCACGGATGACGAGCGCGTCACCTCGGATGATCCTCGCGTTGCCGAACCACAGGGTGAAGCCGATGACACAGATCAGGACCACGGCAGAGGGCTGGAAGATGGTGACGATCGTGATGAGGAGGAACAGGAGGGGGATCGAGAGCAGCGCGTCGACGATGCGCATCATGATGCCGTCGACGAAGCCGCCGAAGAACCCCGAGGTCATGCCGTAGATCGTCCCGAGGACGATCGCGACGAGGCCCGCGAGGCCGCCGACGGCGAGCGAGTACTCGCCGCCGAACATGATGCGCCCGAGCACGTCGAAGCCGCTGCTGTCGGTGCCGAGCAGGTGGTTCGCGCTCGGAGGCTGGTTGATCTGGATGTTGGTGGAGTAGATGGTCTGGTTGGTGTGGTAGATGAGCGGCCCGAGGTAGCAGAAGAGGACGATGAAGATCAGCACCCCCGTTGAGACCACCGCCAACTTGTTCTCGAAGTAGACGCCGAGCATCTGGCGCCACAGTGGGATCGGCTTCTCCGACGCGAAGCCCTGCTCATCGGCGAGGCCGCCGCCGATGTCGACGAAGTCGGACCTCGAGACGAGCCCGGTGCTGTCCATGGACGGCGGCTGCATGACGAGGCCGTCCCCGGACTCCGAGGTGGGCAGCATCGTGCCGATGCTGGAGTTCTGGACCTCGTGGTCGCCCTCGAGCTGGCCGCCGAACTGCTCCTCGCTGATCTCGTAGGACTTGGAGGCCTGGTCGATCGACGCCTGCTCCGCCGCGGTGCGGCCCCGGAAGATGGGGATCTTGCTCACCGAGCCGATCCTTCGATGCGCACCCTCGGGTTGACGATGGCGAGGCCGAGGTCCGCGGCCAGGTTGCCGATGACGACCATCACCGTGCCGATGATGGTGATCGCAAGCAGCATGTACGAGTCGTCGTTGTTGGAGGCGACCACGGTGGCCTGGCCGATGCCGAGGTAGTTGAAGACGTCCTCGACGATCAGCGCGCCGCCGAGCAGCACCGGGAGGTAGAGGCCGATGATGGTGATGATCGGGCCGAAGGCGTTGCGCATCGTGTGCCGGAACAGCACCCTCCGGGACGAACAGCCCTTCGCCTTCGCGGTCCGCACGTAGTCCTGCACGAGGACGTCAAGGACCGAGGAGCGCATGAAGCGACTGAGCCCCGCCACGGTCGCCGCCGCCAACGTCAGGATCGGCAGGAAGAAGGCGAGTGGGTTCGTGAACATCGCCCACGCGTTCACGCCGTACGGGGGCGAGGCGGCGAAGTGATAGGGGATCGGCGAGTGGAAGCTGAAGGCGTCGAGCAGGACGAGGGCGAGCACGAAGGCCGGGACCGAGTACAAGATGAAGACGACGCCGGTCGCGGTGTAGTCGAACGCGGAGTTTCGCTTCCAGGCCTGGTAGATGCCGAGCGGCAGCGCGATGATGATCGCGAGCGTGAGCGAGACCGCCGCCAGCCAGAACGTCCGCGGGATGAGCAGCTTCAGCTCTGAGTACACGGGTTGGTTCAACTTGTAGGAGTACCCCAGGTTGAGGTGGACGACCAGCCCCTCGATGTACTGGTACAGCCGGATGAAGTACCCCTGGCTCAAGCCGAGCTTGACGATGTAGGGGTGCACGCATGTGTAGACGGGCTTGGTCGGGCAGAAGTTGTAGGCGGGGGTGTTCACGCCGTAGGGCTTCTGGAGGTACTGCAGCGTGAAGGTGAACCAGATGATGAACAGCACGACGAAGATCGCCGCGAGGAGTCGGCGCACGAGGTACGCGAACATCGAGAGAGCATACCCAACGGCTCAAGTAGCGACCTGTCGCCCTCGCCCGGCAGTCCTATCCCCGGCGCCACTGGCGTCAGGGCGCCAACTCCCCTGCCTAGGTGCGCGGCGGACCCGCCGACCAGCCGCTTCGGGGCGGTCGGCCGGCGGCGTCCGGGGATCAGAAGTGCATGAACTCCGGCATGAAGTTCTGCAGCGGGTTGGGGGCCGTTGTGCCCTTCAGCTTGACGGAGACCTCGATGGTGCTCGTCGGGTTCGGCTCGTACAGGACCGGCAGCTGGGCGGCGGCGTAGTGCGCGTACGACGTCAGCGTGCTCGTCCCGAACGTGGTGCCGCCGACGAGGGACGTCATCATCGGGTTCGAGTACTTGCCCGGGTTGAACCCCCCCTTGGGCGTAAACAGCGTCTCCCCCGATGGGTAGTAGTCAGGGGCGTAGATCCATCCGGCGCCCCACATGCACACCTGGAAGGACCCGCCGCTGCACTGTGCCGTCACGTTGTTGAACGTGCCCTTCGAGCTCGAGAAGTTGACGCCGATGGCCTTCCACTCGGAGATCTCGGTGTTGAGCGTCGAGTCGAGCGCGGGGGAGCCTGAGGACCAGATGATCCCGAAGTTGAGTGTGGCTCCCTTGGCGATGCCGGGGCCGCACGTGGTCGAGCTCGCTCCGGGCTTCGTGCACGTCTGCACGCCGCCCTCGATCGTCCATCCGTGGCTCGTGAGCAGGGCCTTCGCGGCGGTCGCACTGTACGGGTACGCGCACGCCACGGTTGCGGAGATCGAGGAGGGCGAGTTGGGCGGGATCGGGCTGCAGGTCGGGAACCCGTACCCCTTGTCCACCGTCTTGACGATGCCCGTCTGGTCGATCGCCTCTTGCAACGCCTGGCGGATGTACAGCTGACCGATCTCGGCGGACTTGGGGTCCTGCGACGAGAAGTTCCACGGTGCGTAGTTGAACGACCAGGGCGAGCCGGTCATCAAGGTGTACTTGCCGTTGAGCGAGCTGACGTTCGGACCCACCTTCCCGGGCGCCGGCGCGTTGCCGGGCAGGATGTTCGGATCCACGAACCCGATCGTGAGCTTCCCTGAGTACAGGTCGTTCTCCTCGGAGGTCGTCGTGGTGTAGGAGAGCAGCTGCACCTTTGCGACGACCGGCTTCGGGGACCCCGAGTACGTGGTGTTGGGGACGAAGGTCGCGTTGCCCAGCTGGTCGAAGGCAGTGAGCTTCCACGGGCCGTCGACGACCTGCCAGAGCGCGCTGGTGTACGTGGTCGTGTTCTTCGACTGTCCCTGGAGGAAGGCCTCGACGGCCTTGCAGGCAGTGTTCGTCGCCGTGGCGCCGTACGCACCCGTCGCGCAGTGCCCGGAACCCGCCGCCGCCGCGGTGCTGGTCTTGTCCCACGCCTCGGGCATGGGCGTCAGCTCGGAGAGGTAGTTGTAGAGGATCCACCCGGGGTTCACCGACTTGGTGAACTTGAGCGTCACGGTGTTGCCTGAGCCGCTCGCGCTCGCCAGCTGGTCGGGGATGCCGTAGCCGGCGTTGTAGCCGCAGTACGACGTGGGGTCCGCCTTGTACATGTTCAGGAAGAACATCAGCGACTCGGCGTTGACGACCTGGCCGTCAGAGAACTTCCAGCCCTTCATCTTGATCGTGATCGTCTTGTTCCCGTTCGAGAAGACCGGGGCGTTGGCCGTCGAAAGGGGGTACTGCACCGCGGTCGAGGTGCCGAGGCCGAACCAGTACAGCGGTCGGTACATCAGCTCTTGGAACTGGTTGATGTTGCTCACCGAGAAATTCGCACATCCCAGATAGGGGAAGATGTAGTTCGGGTTCGCACCCGGGCCCTCGGCGAAGTAGATCGTGCCGCCGTGCTTGGTCGATGCCGAAGGGCTCGATCCGCACGCGGCGAGGCCGACGCCGGCCGAGACGATCGCGACCGTGAGGACACCGAGTCGCCTGCGGATCGACGCCCCGTGCGATGACGTGATGCTCTTCACCTTGTCCTCCTCACCACTCGGGGGTGGCACCGCCTGGCCCGCCGAGTCTCGCTGGAGCCGTGAACGCTCCGAGTCGAGGCCGCTCGGACGCGTCGCGCGCGCCCGTGGCCTCCCACGGTTCGAGCCGAATGAGGCTGGTCCATGTGCCACCTCCGTCGATGACCGTGCTACGAGGAAATTTACCTCCATAGCGCTTTCCAAACGCGGCACCCCCGGATCAGCCAGTCCCGACCGGGACGGCGAGCCGGGAGTACGACGCCATCGACCCGAAATGCGGGCGTGGCGACGATGCCTCGCCGTTGGGGCCGCGGGGGTGGGCGTCGTTCCGGCACCGCCGCAACACTGCCCTTAGCCGCGGACCCGAGGTGGGCAGGAGAGGGTGCCCAACTGCGGCGCGCGAGGAGGCCGTCCCTGGCGGCTGCGCCGCGCTCCGGGCCAAAGGCTCGAGCACGGAGCTGACGCACCTGACACGGGCGCAGGGAAGCCGTCGCCTCGGCACGACGCTCCGTGCGGTCGGTGGGGAGGCCCCGAGCGCGTCGATCCGTGGCCCGTCGTCGAAGGGTGTCACTCCGCTGCCGCGTCTCGTCGGCCATCGACGTCGGCCACACGCGGCCCCGCCACCCTGAGACGACGAGAGCCCCCCTCCCGAAGGAGGGGGGCTCTCGCACTCAGGGCTTGGCCCCGAGGGACTTCAGTTGAACGCCACTACTAGTAGTGGAAGTACTCCGGCATGAAGTTCTGCAGCGGGTTCGGCGTGCAAGCCGTCCCTGTCGCGCACTTCAGCGCACGGTCCACTTCACCAGTCCCAGTCGGGTTCGGCTCGTAGAGAACCGGAAGCTGCTGGGCCGCGTAGCTCGCGTACGCCGTGAGGATCGCAGAACCCTGCGTCGTCGCGGCGATGAGCGCGGTCATGTGGGCGTTGCTGTAAGAACCAACGTCGAACGAGCCCGTCTTGTCGAACAGCGTCTCACCGGACGGGTAGTAGTCCGGTGCGTAGATCCAACCGCCGCCCCACCAGCACATCTGGAAGGAGCCGCCGTTGCACTGCGCGATGACGTTGTTGAACGACTGCGTCTGGGTCGCGACCTTGACTCCAATTGCGTTCCACTCGGAGACCTCGGTGTTGACCGTGCTGGTCAGCGCCGGAGAGCCGCTCGCGTAGATGAAGTTGAAGTTAAGGGTGTAGCCCTTGGCAATCTGGGCACCACATTCGGTGGCCTTGGTTCCGGGCTTCTCGCAGGTCTGCACGCCACCCTTGATCTGCCAGCCGTGGTCCTTGAAGAGTGTCTTCGCCTTCGAGGGGCTGTCCGGGTACGGGTTCTTCACCGTGCCCGAGATCGACTTCGGGGTGTTGGGCGGGTTCGGGCTGTACGTAGGCCAGCCATAACCCTTGTCCACTGCCTTGATGATGCCCAGCTGGTTGATCGCGTACTGCATCGCCTGGCGGACGTACAGCTGACGCACTGCGGCGTACTTCGGGTCCGCGGACGCGAAGTTCCATGGCGCGTAGTTGAACGACCAGGGCGAGCCGGAGACGAGCCTGTAGTTCGCGTTCATCGCCGGCACGTTGCTCCCGACCTTCCCTGGCGCCGGAGCGTCGTTGGGAAGGATGTTCGGGTCGACGGTGCCGAGCTGAATCGCGTGTGCGTACAGGTCGTTCTCCTCCGCGGTCTCGGTCGTGTACGCCTTCTCCTTCACCGTGGCGAGCAGCGAGTGCTGCGGGCCAGAGTATTGGGCGTTAGGCGCGAACGTCGCGTTGCCGAGGGCGTCGAACGACGTGAGCTTGTACGGACCGCTGACGGTCTGCCACATCGAGTTGGTGTAGGTCGTCGTGTTGTTCGACTGCGCGTCGAGGAAGCCCTCAACACCAGACGGACCACACTTGGCCTTGGCGGTACCTGAACCGTAGGCCGCCGTTGCACAACCACCGGAGCCAGAAGCCCCACCGGTCGAGGTCTTGTCCCACGTCTCAGGGAATGGGGTGATCTCTGACAGGTAGTTGTAGAGCAGCCAGTTCGGGTTCACCTTGGTGGTGAAGTGCAGGATCATCTCGTGTCCGCCTGCGCCGCCAACCTCGGAGTAGCCACCCAGCTTGTCTGGGATCGCGAATCCGGCGTTGTAGCCGCAGTAGGCCGACGGGTCAGCCCTGTACATGTTCAGGAAGAAGGCCACCGACTCGTTGTTAATCGCCTGGCCGTTCGAGAACTTCCAGTTGTTGAGCTTGATGGTGACCGCCGTGTGGCTCTTTGAAATGACGGGCGCCTTTGCGATCGAGAGCGGGTACTGAACCGCCACCGAGCCGCCGAGGCCGAACCAGTACAGGGGCCGGTACATAAGCTCCTCGAACTGGTTGATGTTGTCGACCGAGAAGTAGGCGCAGCCCATATACGGAAAGATGTAGTTGGGGTTAGCACCAGGACCCTCGGCAAACGTAAGCGTGCCCGATGCCTTCGGGCTGGTGGCTGCGCCGCTAGCGGTCGCAGCCGTGAATCCGACGGTCAATGAGCCGACGACGAGGCCGGTGGTCACAATCCGCCGGAAGCTCGATTTAGCTCCCATATTCTCTTCCTCCCCTGCAGTCATTCAGACTGCCCTGTCGTAGTTCGCTCGGAGACCAGTCGGTGCCGAGTGCGTGCAGAGTACTTCACGCCCGTGGAGCGGAGTATGGCACCCCCGCGGAAACAAAATTCAGGTCGGTTGCACCGGTTGGCGCACGACGTTGCACCGAATGTCATGACAAACCGCGTCGGAAATGTGCACGTTTGCGGTGGCCGCACGGGACCCTTGTGAAGGGATCGTTTTGCACAGGGCGCCTCGTGTCGCCAGTGGATGACCTCGGACGCACCGAGGTCTCGAACCCAGCGCGGGTCTACGAGGCCGACGTCTCGCCGGCCGACGCCGACGAGAGGGTGACCTTCGCACGCAGCGGGAAGTGGCACGCCGCCAGGTGGGTCGCGCCGTAGGCCTCGAGCGGTGGCTCGACTTCTGCGCAGATGTCCTGCACGTAGGTGCAGCGGGTGCGGAAGCGACATCCTGACGGCGGATTGGCCGCGCTCGGCAGCTCGCCCTGCACCTTGGTGCGATGCTTGCGAGCCTCCTCGGGATCGGGGACGGGGACGGCGTCGAGGAGCCCCTGGGTGTACGGGTGCGCAGGGGTCCGGAACACCGACTCGGCATCGCCGATCTCCACGATCTTGCCGAGGTACATCACGCCGATCGTGTCCGCCATGTAGTAGACGACCGCGAGGTCGTGGGACACCATGATGTAGGCGACGTCGCGCTCCTGCTGCAGCGCCTTCATCAGGTTGAGGATCTGAGCCTGGATGGAGACGTCGAGCGCGGAGACCGGCTCGTCGGCGACGATCAGCTTCGGGTTCAGGGCGAGGGCGCGCGCGAGACCGATCCGCTGGCGCTGGCCTCCCGAGAACTCGTGGGGTTGGCGCTCCGCAGCCCTCGGGTCGAGGCCAACGGCGCGCATGAGCTCGTTGACCCGTTCGTTCTGCTCCTTCTTCGTGCCGATCTTCTGGACCGACAGCGGCTCGCGGATGATCTCGCGCACCCGCATGCGCGGATTGAGCGACGAGTACGGGTCCTGGAACATCATCTGTCGGTCCTTGCGCGACGCCCGCGCGAGCGTCCCACGGAACTTCGTCACGTCCTGCCCGGCGAACTCGACGCTCCCCGAGGTGCCCTCCTCGAGGCCAACGATCATCCGGCCGATCGTCGTCTTACCGCACCCCGACTCGCCGACGAGCCCGAAGGTCTCCCCGTCGTGGATCGTGAATGAGGCCCCCGACACGGCCTGGATCTCCCCGACCCGCCGACGGAAGAGGCCCCGGGTGATCGGGAAGTTCTTGACGAGATTCTCGACCTTCACGATCTCGGTGCCGGAGAGCACCTTGGCGACGGGGGTGACGTGGTCCTGGGTCTCGAGGGCGAGCGGCCCGCTGACGGGGTGGTAGCACGCGTAGCGGTGCGCAGGGCCGTCGGAGCTGAAGGGTGGGTTCTCTGCGGAGCACTGCTCGGTCGCGTGTATGCAGCGCGGAGCGAACCGACAGCCCACGATCTCACGGGAGAGGTCCGGGGGAACGCCAGGGATGCTCCGCAGCTGCACCTTGGTCGCACTCTCGAGGCTGGGCACCGAGGCAAGCAGCGCCTGGGAGTAGGGGTGGCGCATCCGGTGGAACAGGTCCGTCGTCGGCGCTTCCTCTGCGACCTTCCCGGCGTACATGACGACGACTCGGTCGGTCCGACCAGCGATCACGCCCATGTCGTGGGTGATGAGCACGACCGCCATCCCGCTCTGGCGCAGCTGGTCGAAGATGTCGAGGATCTGGGCCTGGATCGTCACGTCGAGCGCGGTGGTGGGCTCGTCGGCGATCAGGAGCTTCGGAGCGCAGACGAGGCCCATCGCGATCATGACCCGCTGGCGCAGGCCGCCAGAGAGCTCGAAGGGGTACTGGCCCAGACGCTCCTTCGGCCGGGGCATCTCGACCATCTCGAGCACCTCGATCGCACGCTTCATCGAGTCTTCCTTCGAGGCCCCGCGGTGCAGGCGGTACCCCTCGCCGATCTGGATGCCGATCTTTGTGGTGGGGTTGAGCGAGGTCAGCGGGTCCTGGGGGATGAGAGCGACCTGATTGCCCCGGAACTTGCGCATCTCACTCTCTGACAACGAGGCGAGGTCGGTGCCCTCGAAGCTGATCGTGCCCTTCGTGATGGTCCCGTTGGCGGCGAGGAGGCGCATGAGCGCGAGCCCCGTGGTGGTCTTCCCGCACCCCGACTCACCGACGACGCCCACACACTCGCCAGCGGCGACCGACATCGACACGTCGTCGACCGCCGTCACGGAGCCATTTCGCATCTTGAAGTCGACGCGCAGGTTCTGGATATCAAGGAGTGCACACATCGGCCGCGATCCTATCGAGAGCGGCCCACCAGACGGATTCAGGACGGCGTCAGGGCGCCTCGGGAGCCTCGGGCGCAGGCAGTGCGAAGGACCACGTCCGCCGGTGCTGCGCGGAGAGCCCACACGCGGCGATCCCCGCTGCGTGGTCCCTGGTGCCGTAGCCCTTGTTGCGCTCGAAGCCGTACCCAGGGAGCCGATCGGCGTGCGATCGCATCTGTGCGTCTCGCGAGAGCTTGGCGAGGATCGAGGCGGCCGCGACGGTCCCGGCCGTCCGGTCCGCACCGATCTTCGGCACCACGACCGGCGGTCCGCCAGGCACGGCGGGGCCACGCGGGGGGTCGGCGGCAGCGCCGACGAAGTCGAACGGGCCGTCGACGATCAGCGCGTCGGGCCGTGCCGGCAGCGCGTCGAGCGCTCGATGCGCCGCGAGGTGCAGCGCTCGGCTCAGCCCGTGCTCGTCGATCTCCGTGCACGTCGCCTCGCCGATCCCCCACGCCGCGCACCACCCGACGAGGTCGTCCTCGAGCTCCTCGCGTGCCCGCGGCGTCAGCAGCTTCGAGTCCGCCGTGCCACTCGGCAGACGTCCGCATGCCGCGGTCATGACCACGACGCCGACGACGACGGGGCCCGCCCAGGCGCCCCTCCCGACCTCGTCCATCCCACCTACCGACGCGTGGCCCGCCTTGAGGAGCGTGCGCTCGAGGGTGAGCCCTGCGCCCCGTCGGCGCGATCGCGCCACGCGAGGTGAAGCGGTCGCCTCGCTCAATCGGGTCCGAACGGCGCGCACCGGGCGTCAGCCTCGCACGTCGCTGGGTGCGCCGAGACGATGTCGGGAGCGGACGGTGGGACGCCACGTCGGGTGCCATCGCGGGGTCCGCGTACATTTGACCGGATGCCGCCACGCCGGGTCGCCGTCGTCCCCCACACCCACTGGGACCGCGAGTGGTACGAACCGTTCCAGACCTTTCGCATGCGCCTCGTCGAGCTCATGGACGGCCTGCTCGACCTCATGGAGAGGGACCCCTCCTTCGGGCGCTTCCTCCTCGACGGCCAGATGGCCGCGGTGGACGACTACCTCGAGATCCGCCCCGAGCACGAGGAGCGCCTGCGCCGGCTCGCCGCGGCCGGCCGGATCGAGGTGGGGCCGTGGTACGTCCTCATGGACGAGTTCTTGGTCTCGGGCGAGACGATCGTGCGGGACCTGCAGCGCGGACTCGAGCGCGCGGCGTCCTTCGGCGGCGCGTCGAAGGTGGGCTATCTCCCCGACATGTTCGGCCATGTCGCCCAGATGCCCCAGCTGCTGGCGCTCGCCGGCCTCGGGCACGCCGTCGTCTGGCGCGGGGTGCCGAGCGAGATCACGTCCTCGGCGTTCCGCTGGCGGGCGCCCGACGGGAGCGAAGTGCGCGCCGAGTACCTCCTCGACGGCTACGGCAACGGCGCGACGCTGCCCGACGACGCGAAGGCGCTGGTCGCCCGCGTCGACGACTACGTCGCGGGACACGCGTCGTACCTGGGCGGGGACGTCCTGTTGATGAACGGCTCGGACCATCAGACGCCTCAGCCGTTCCTCGGCCGGCTCCTCGCCGAGGCGAACGACCTCCAGGACGAGTACCGCTTCGAGGTGACTGGGCTCGCGGACTACCTCGAGGACGCCCCGCGCGACGGCCTCGAGGTCTGGGAGGGCGAGCTTCGCAGCGGCTTCCGGGCCAACATGCTGATGGGTGTCGCGTCGAACCGCGTCGACGTCAAGCGCGCCGCGGCGAGGACCGGGCACGCGCTCGAGCGGCGCGCGGAGCCGATGAGCGCCCTGTTCGTCGCCCCTGGATCGTGGCCACGAGCGCTGCTCGACCGCGCGTGGCTGGAGGTCGTGCGCAACGCGGCGCACGACTCGATCTGCGCGTGCAGCGTCGACGAGGTCGTCGACGCCGTGCTGCACCGCTTCGACGAGGCACGGGCGATCGCCGACGGCGTCGCCGACCGCGCCCTCGCCCAGCTCGGGGCCTCGATGCGCGACGGCGGCTACGTCGTGGCGAACGCCGCGGCCGCATCGAGGGAGGGGCTCGTCGAGGCCGTCCTCGTCGGCGACCTGGCCGACGAGGGCCACGTCCAGGTCGTCGGCGAGCACACCGCCCTTCCCAGCGAGCTGTCGTTCGATGCCAATACCGCGACGACGCTCCTCTCGCTCATCCAGTCGCCGAGGCTGAGCGACGACGCATGGATCGACGGCGTCGCAGTGTCCGAGGAGGAGGGCGAGGTCGTCCTCACCGTCCACATCGGCCCCTTCGAGCGCGAGGGGCTGCGCCTCGACGAGCTGCGCGCCTCGATCGTGGCGAAGCTCCGCGAGCAGCCGACGGCCCGCGTGCGGGTCCGCCTCGATCAACCCCGGATCCGCAGGGTGGTCGCGAGGTCTGGCGCGGTGCCGGGCTTCGGCTGGCGCGCCTTCGAGCCCGCGGCGCTCCGGCACCCCGCCACGGCTGACGACGAGGGGCAGGTGACCCTCTCGAACGGGCTCGTGACGGTCGTCGTCGACGCCGAGTCGGGCACCTTCAGCCTCGACGGCCACACAGGCTTCGGCCGCCTCGTCGACGGCGGGGACCTCGGGGACTCGTACAACTACTCCCCGCCGAGCGGCGACGAGGTCGTCGACACCCCGCACTCGGTGACGGTGGCGATCACCGAGCGCGGCCCGGTCCGCGCGTCGGTCGTCCTCCGCGCCGCCTACCGCTGGCCCGACCACGTCGACGGCCACTCCCAGCAGCGCGTCGGGGCCCACGACGTCGAGGTCACGACCGAGCTGCAGGTCCTCGCCGACGAGCGGGCGGTGCGCGTGCGGACGACGTTCGTCAACCCATCCTGCGACCACCGCCTCCGCGTGCACCATCCGACCCTCGAGGCGGCGACGGGCTCGACCGCGGAGTGCGCCTTCGGCACCGTGCGGCGCGGCCTCACCGCAGAGGGTCGACCCGACGAGTTCGGGCTGCCGACCTTCCCGTCGCGGCGCTTCGTCCAGGCCGGCCGGGTGACCGTCGTCCACGAGGGCCTGCACGAGTACGAGGTGACCGACGTCCGCGACGACGGCGGCCACGTGCTCGCCCTGACGCTCCTGCGTGCGACGGGGATGCTCTCGCGCCTCGGGATGCAGCTGCGTCCGATGCCGGCCGGCCCGCTGACCCCCGTCGAGGGCCTCCAGCTCGTCGGTCGCCGGGTCGACGCGCGCTACGCGATCGCGCTCGACGTGGCGGACCCGTGGCGGCTCTGCGACGACGTGCTCTGCCCCCTCGAGGTCGTGGCGTCCCCGGGCGGCGGGTGGCGCGAGGCGACGGGCACCGCCCTGCAGGTCCATGGGGCCGAGGTCTCGAGCCTCCAGGTGGTCGACGGCCTGCTCGAGCTGCGCCTCTTCAATCCGTGCGAAGAGCGGACCACCGTCGAGGTTGTCGGGCGCCGAGGCCACGAGGTCGACCTCGCCGGGGGGATCCTCGCCGGCTTCGAGGGCGAGCTCGACCTGCGCCCACACGGCATCGCCACGCTGCGCCTCTCCCCCGTCGGCGACTCCTAGCTGTCCTGGCCGGGCACACATAATCGAGCCGAGCGCACCTCGACGCTCAGCGGCGCAGGCTCCGCAGCAGCTCGACGTCCCACTCCTCGCGCGCGGGGCGCGCCGAGAGCGCAGCGAGTGCCTCGCTCGGTGTCGACTCGCCGCTCACCATGGCGGCGACCTGCTCGCAGATCGGCAGCTCGACGCCCCGGTCCTTCGCGAGCGCCACCAGGGGCTCCGCGCTGACCACCCCCTCAGCGACCTCGCCGACCGAGGCGATCGCTTCTGCGAGGGTCGCACCTAGGCCCAGGCCGATCCCGACGCGGCGGTTCCTCGAGCGGTCCGACGTGCAGGTGGCGACGAGGTCGCCGACGCCCGCCAGCCCGCCGAACGTGATCGCCTCAGCGCCCATCGCGACGCCGAGCCGGCCCATCTCGGCCAGCCCCCTCGTGATGATCGTCGCCCGGGTGTTGTCACCGAAGCCGAGCCCATCGGACACGCCCGCGGCGATGGCGAGCACGTTCTTGGTCGCACCCGCCACCTCGCAGCCCACGACGTCCCTCGTCGTGTAGACGCGGAACGACGGTCCGTGCAGACGGTCCTGGACGAGGCGCGACCCGGCCTCGTCGTCCAGCGCCACCACGCACGCCGCAGGCATCCCCGCGGCCAGCTCCTTCGCGAGGTTCGGTCCCGTGAGGACGCCCACCGACGCCGTGGGGATGCACGCAGCGAGGACCTGGGTCATCGTCGCGTGCGAGCCGCGCTCGATGCCCTTGGTGAGGCTGAGCACGGGCGCGTCCTGCGGCGCGAGCCCGTCGAGCTGGGCGGCCACGGCGCGGAACGCGGCGCTCGGCACCGCGATCAGGACGGTCGCGGCCCCCGCGCAGGCCTCGGCGAGCGACGCGGTGGCGACGACCCTCTCGGAGAGCACGAGGTCGCCCGTGTAGCGGGGGTTGCGACGCGTCGCGTTGATCTCCTCGGCGAGCTCGTCACGTCGTGCCCAGAGGCGCACCTCGCCGCTCGAGAGCGAGGCGACGACCGTTCCCCACGAGCCCGCGCCGAGCACGCAGACCGGCCGGTCCATCGCGGCGATCCTACGGCCCCCCGTCCGCCGGTAACGTGCGCCGGTGGCGGCGCCGCGCGCAGCGACCGGACCACAGGACCACCGCGTCCTCGTGCCCATCAAGGCGTTCTCCGCGGCCAAGGGGCGGCTCGGCGCCGTCCTCGACGACCAGGCCCGCGAGGAGCTCGTGCGCTCGATGGCGGCCCACGTCCTCGCCGCTGCCGCGCCGCTCGCGGTCTGCGTCGCGTGCGACGACCCCGACGTCGCACGCTTCGCCGAGTCGCTGGGCGCCGAGGTGTCCTGGACGCCCGGGCTCGGGCTCAACGGTGCGCTCGAAGCGAGCGTGGCACGACTCGCGGCGCGCGGCGCGGACTACGTCACCGTCGTGCACGCCGACCTGCCCTTGGCCTCGGGGATCGGCGTGCTCGCGCGCACCGACGGCGTGACGATCGCACCGGACCGCCAGCGCCGCGGCACGAACCTGCTCCGCGTCCCTACGTCGGTGCGCTTCACGATGCGCTTCGGCCCCAACTCGCTGCGCGCGCACCTCGACGAGTGCGAGCAACTGGGGCTCCCCGTCGAGGTGCTCGACCGCGAGGACCTCGCCTTCGACGTCGACGTGCCGCGCGATCTCGTTGAGCTCACCACGCGAGACGGGGGGGCCCCGTAGGGCCCCCCCGTCTCGTTTGTGCGTGCTGCCAGTTCGGCAGCGCGACGCGCTAGGCCTTCTTTGCGGCCGTCCTGCGACGCGTGGTCTTCCGCGTGGTCTTGCGCGCGGTGGTCTTGCGTGCCGTCGTCTTGCGAGCGGCGGCCTTCTTGGCCGGGCGACGCTTGGCAGCCTTCTTGGCAGGCGCCTTGCGGGCCGTGGTCTTGCGGGCCGTCGTCTTGCGAGCGGCGGTCTTCTTCGCTGGCCGACGCTTCGCGACCTTCTTGGCGGTCGTCTTGCGTGCGGTCGTCTTCTTGGCCGTCCTCTTGGCCGTCGTCTTGCGAGCGGCGGTCTTCCTGGCCGTGGCCTTCTTTGCCGGGGCCTTCTTGGCAACCCGCTTGCGGGTGGCCTTCCGGGCCGTGGCCTTCTTGGCCGGGGCCTTCTTTGCGGCTATCGCCACAGTGTCCTCCTTGGTTCCTTCTGACGCAAGGTGGAGCCTGCGGCACCCCGAATACCGACGGAGTTCGAGTTCCGCACTGCTGCACCAGATGCAGTTGACAGGTCTCGGCCGCGCGCACGCCCTGCCACCCGGCAGTGCACCACGCGGTCGCAGACCGCAGTCATCCCCTCGGAGGACGGCGACATCGTGAGGGCAACGCCCTCACCAGGACACCGAGAAGCTCGCGCGTGGCGCAGCTCTCGTCGCGTCCCAACTGTCATAGATCGTCTCCTCCGCAGGAAGGACCAAGTGAAAGTCCACTCGCTCTGCACACCCATGTCAAGCATTTGCGATGGCGAGGCTCGCCCGTTGTACCTGTGGACGACGCAGATCGTGGGTGCTACCTCGGCCGTGCAGGCACGACGCAGGTGTTCAGTGGTGCTCGTCGCAGCACACTCGTGCTCGGTCCAACACGCTCCGGAAAGACGAGCGCGCTGCTCGTTCCTAACGTGCTGCTCGCCGCACGCGCGGTCGTCACCACGTCCACGAAGGACGACGTCGTGCGCGCGACGTCGTCGCGTGGTCGCGTCGGTCACGTCTTCCTCTTCGATCCGAGTGGCACGACGCCGTGCCCACCGGGCGTCACGCGCGTGGGCTGGTCGCCGATCGACGCGTCGAGGAGTTGGGACGTCGCGGTCCATACCGCCGACGCGATGGTGGACGCCGCGCGCCTGCGCGCGAGGGGTGCCGGGTCCCCGGACCACTGGACCGAGCGCGCCCGGGCACTCCTCGCCCCCCTCCTGCACGCCGCGGCCCTCGAGGGCCAGGGGGTCCCCCGGCTGGCGGGCTGGGTCGATGCCCGCGAGGGCAGGGAGGCGCTGGCCCTCCTGGTCGGCCACGCAGGGGTCGCCCACCCGGCCCCGGCGTCCCTCGGCGGCCTCCTCGCGACCGACGCGCGCGAGCTCTCCGGGATCTGGTCGACGACGGCCGGCGTGCTCAGCGCGTGGCGCACCGAGGCCGCCCGCGCGGCCGCCGCCGCGCCGCCGCTCGACGTCGCGCGGTTCTTGGAGGGTGCCAACACGCTGCACGTCGTGTCGCCCGCTCGCCACCAGATCGCGACGGCGCCGCTCATCGCCGGCATGCTCGACGCGATCGTGCACGCGACCTATGAGCGGCACCAGCAGGGCGCGTCGCTGCTGCTCGCGCTCGACGAGCTCGCGAACGTCGCCCCGCTGCCGTCACTGCCGTCATTCGTGAGTGAAGGCGCAGGTCAGGGCGTGGTTGTGCTCGGGTGCCTCCAGGACCTCAGCCAGGCTCGCGTGCGGTGGGGGACTGCGGCGGACGGCTTCTTGTCGCTGTTCCCAGCGACCGTGGTGCTCCCTGGCATCGCGGACCGCCCGACGCTCGACGCGCTGAGCCAGCTCGCAGGTCGACACGACGTGGCGACGACGTCGGTCTCGTCGTCTCGGCGCGGACGTGACGTCGTCACGCGCGCGCTCGTCGATCGGCCGCGGCTCGCCCAGGACGAGATCGCGCGCGGCCACCACGGCTTCGCGCTCGCCGTCGACGCCGGCAAGCGCCTCGGATGGGTCGAGCTCACGCCGGCGCACCTCGACGCGCGGTTCGCCGCGTCGCGCTCGCTCAGCTGAGGCCGCGCCCACGGGGGTGGCCGCGAGCCACGGCGCGGTCGCGGAGCGGCCCGAGCCGTCGCGCGGCGAGGTCGACCTCGAGCTGGGCGACGGCGAGCCAGGTGGCGGCCGAGGCCCCCCGCGGGTCGGCGAGGTGGCCGAGGCGGTGCCCGGCGTCGAGGTAGCGCCCGAGGGCCGCGCGACCCTCCTGCCAGGCGGCGAGGTCCACGGGGTCCCTCGGGCGCGGGCCGAGGACCCCGACGCCCACGGCGTCCGCCACGACGACCGCCGGGCGCCGCGTCGCTCCCCGCAGCGCGGGGGCGGCGAGGGCGGCCGAGAGCCGCACCCGCTCGGGTCGCTCGCCGAACGTGCAGGCGGCGGCCCAGGCACCGACGACGTCGGGACCGCCGACGAGGCCCGTGCCGAGAGCGCCGGCGAATCGATACTCGTCGATGGCGGCCGTCCGCCTCGTGGGCACCTCGAGGGAGCCGAGCTCCGCGCACGACGCCACGAGCGCGTCCCAACGGTCTCGGACCTGGGCCCTCGTCGGGCGCAGCTTGGCGGGGCCACGCTCGAGGCGCCCGCCGCGCGCCCTCGGGGTGGACGTGGCCGCGACGAGGGCCACGTCCACGCCCTCGACGTGGGTCCCGCCCCGGCGTCCCGCCCACGCGACGCGCCCCGTCGCGTCGGGCAGGCCCTCGCGGAGCGCCGCGAGGTAGAGGGCGTCCGCCGACCTCGCTCGGCGTCGCAGTGAGCGCCCCTCGACCGGCTCGCCCCCCGCTCCTCGTCCCGCGACGAGGACGTGGGTGTGCAGGTGGGGGTCGAGGAGCCGACTCACGCCGTGGGTGAAGCCGATCGCGACCGCGCCGCGCGCCGCACCCCTCGACCCGTCTGCGTCGTCGACGAGGTAGTCGTGCACGGCGTCGACGGCGCGCTCGTGCAGGGCGACGACACGGCGCGCGGTCGCGTCACTCTCGGTCGCCAAGAGCACGCTCACTGGCTTCGGGGCCGCGATGATCACGTCGTGCGCGAGGCGCGCGCCCGCGTCGCCCACCACCCGTCGGACCGCGACCGCGACGGGCTCGTCGGCGTCCCCGCAGAGGACCCGGGCCACCGGGCCGGCGCGGACGCCCTCGAGCTCGAGTGCGGGGTCGCCGAGGTAGTAGCCGCCGTCGCCGCGGTACTCGAGGACCCGCACCGTCACGCCCGCACCACGTGCAACGGTCGGGGGCGGGGGCCTCCTAGCGGTCGTAGCGGGCGAGCACCCGCGTGGCCGCCCTGGCGCCGGCGTCGCGCAGGGCCTCGGGCGAGAGCACCTCGGCGTCGGGCCCCGCCTGGAGCAGGAGCCGCGAGAGGAACGCCGAGGACGCGACGGCGAGGCGCACGACCGTGCGGCCGTCGGTCAGGTCGCCCACGACGTCGACGCCGTCGGTCTCGGCCAGCCACGCCGCGGACGGCTTGAGGGCGACGTCGACGCGCTCGGCGTCGGCGAAGCCGAAGACGTCGTCGAACGGCGGGGGCACGCCGTCGTGGTCGCGCTCGCCCACGTCCTGGGTCTGGTCTACCCGGTCCAGCCGGAACGTCCGCCAGTCGTTGGCGAGGTGGCACCAGGCGAGCACGTAGTAGCGGCCCGCGCGCTCACGGACCGCGATGGGGTCGATGCGCCGGTCCGCCACCGAGTCCGAGGACGCGGAGTAGTAGGTGACGAGGAGCTGGCGTCGATCGGCCACGGCCGCCTCGACGGCCGCGAGCGCCGGCGGGGTCTGGGCGTCGACGTCGACGTGTGCCCCAGTGACTGCCTCGAGCTTGGAGAGCGCCCTCGCGAGCGCCCCGCGGTCGTCGGCGCCGGTCAGGGCGAGGGCGGCACGGGCCGAGGCGGCGAGCTCGAAGCCGTCCCGCCACGTGAGCTGCGCGCGGAAGAGCCCCGAGTCGATCCAGCGCACGACGTCGCCCTCGTCGTCGTCGACGGGCACCTGGATGTCGAGGAGGTCGCCATGGAGGAACGGCGGGACCCCCATGCAGGCGGCCTCCAGCAGCACCGTGCGCATCGCGTCGCGCGTCATCCCGAACCGCATCGACAGCGCGGTGAGCGACGTCGTCTGCTGCTGGGCGAGCGTCGTGAGCACCGCGAGCAGCCGCTGGGCGGCGCTCGGCGCGACGTGGGCGGGCTCACGCACGGCGCGCCACGTGACGGGACCCGGGTCGCTCCGCGGGGCGTCGCGCACCGACTCCAGCCACTCGACGACCTCGTCGCGGACGCGCGCAGGCGCGAGCACCTGGGCGTGGTGGAGCTGGGAGAGCACCCAGCCGCGCGCGAGGCCCGGCAGCCCCCAGCCCATTGTGACCACCACCGAGCCGTCGCCGCGCTGCTCGACGTCGGCACCGCCGGCGAGCTCGGCCAGGACCGACCGAGCCACGGCGGCGTCGACGAGCACGGTCACGGGCCGTCCGCCCCGTCCGGTCTCCCAGGGCCGGCCCGCCCGCAGCACCGCGAGGCGCTCGTCGCTGAGCGTCGCCGAGCCCGGCGCCTCGACCTTGGGGATGCCCGTGATGCGGTCCACGCGGAAGTGGCGCGGCTCGTCGATCGACAGGTCGATCGCGCCCAGGTACCAGCGGTCGCCGTGCCGGGTGAGGGTCCCGGGCGCGACCCTGCGCTCGCGCCCCTTGTGGACGAAGCTCACCGCGCACTGCCCGGCGATCGCGCGGTAGAGGTACGAGAGGGCGGGCAGCGACGTGAGCGTCCAGGCGGGCATCGCGGGCGGCACGTCGAGCAGCACGCGCGAGACGCCGTCGCCCCCGAAGCCGAGGGTGGCCGCTGCGAGGCCGAGCGCGCGCGCCTCCTCGTCGTCCAGCCCGAGGTCGGGGAGCCAGAACGACGCCGGGTCGATGCGGTAGCCGACCTGGTCGTCGCCGTCGATCGCTACCGAGCGAATCTCGATGCCCGCGGTGCGTAGCTCGCGCTTGTCGCGCTCGAACTTCTGGCGCACCGCGTCCGCACCACCGTCGTAGCCGGGCACGTCGGCGCGCAACCTCGACAGGGGCATCGGCGAGGTCGTGTGGAGCAGCACCAGCACCAGGTTGATCTGGCGCTCTTGCTTGTCGACGACCCGTGCCGACGCCACGGCGCCACCTGCTTTCGCCATGATCGGCACACGATACGCGCGCTCGGTCGCGCGCCCGCCCGTTGCGAGTCGCGTGTCCCGATCACACCATCGAGGACACGTCAGGGTGCAGCCACCGAAGATCCCCGAGTTCGGACCGGCCCCTCAGTACGGTGCGAGGACACCGTGGCCCGCCGACGCCATGGTGAACAATCTCACCTGCACGTGCTCGGTTGGGCTCTGCTTCCATGGCACCACGACGCTCACCGGGCTAGGCGTGACCTACACCACCACGACCTGAATGCCCCGTCGGCCCGCTGACGCCGCCAGGGCGCGGCGGGATGACGGCGTGCCCGTCGGCCCGGCCAGCGGGCGCGCCCTAGGCGCGGGTGCAGGGTCGAGCCGCTACGCACCCTCAGAGCTCGGCCTCGCGGCGCCAGGTGCCAGAGCGGCCGCCCGACTTCTCCCAGAGCGCTGCGTGCTCGAGGGACATCGTCCGGTCGGCGCTCTTGCACATGTCGTAGATGCACAGCGCGGCGACGGTGGCCGCGGTCAGCGCCTCCATCTCCACCCCGGTGCGGTCCACGGTGTCGACGTTGGCCTCCACCTCGACGTAGGTGTCGCCGATGTTGAAGTTCACCGAGACGTTCCCGACCATGACGGGGTGGCACATGGGGAGCAGCTCGGCGGCACGCTTGGCCGCCTGGATGCCGGCGATCCTGGCCGCCCCGAGGACGTCACCTTTGTGGATGGCATTGGACGCGATGGACGCGGTGGTCTCGGGCAGCATCACGACCCGGCAGCGCGCCATGGCCCGCCGCGACGTGACCTCCGAGGGTCCCACCTCTCGGGCGAATGGGGTGCCGATGGGGTCGAGGTGGAGCTGGTGGCGGTCCGGCACGCGCGAAGTCTACGGCTGGGCCGATCAGGCCCCAGTTGAGCACTAGGATTGGCACTCGGCCTACCGGAGTGCCAATCGCCGACGAGGAGCGCGATGCCGACCTACGAGTACCGCTGCGAGCGCTGCGGGCACACCGTCGAGAAGGTCCAGTCCTTCACGGACAGCCCCCTCACGACGTGCGAGTCGTGCGGGGGCGCGCTGCGCAAGGTCTATGCGCCCGTCGGAATCGTCTTCAAGGGCTCAGGGTTCTACAAGACCGACAGCAGGTCGAGGTCGAAGGCCGCCTCGGGCTCGAGTGGCGCGCCATCGGACGCAGCCCCGGCGTCGACCAAGGCCGACGTGTCGGACCGGCCGGAGCGATCGGAGCGATCGGAGCGATCGGAGCGATCGGAGCGATCGGAGCGATCGGAGCGATCGGAGCGATCGGACAAG
>Ga0182024_10005976_pt1 | contig 26973 bp, 28 predicted proteins | sample P32metaG_FD_120480 | JGI IMG/M metagenome (GOLD analysis project Ga0182024, IMG submission 120480) | Permafrost microbial communities from Stordalen Mire, Sweden - P3-2 metaG (Illumina Assembly) | ecosystem: Environmental > Terrestrial > Soil > Wetlands > Permafrost | place: Sweden: Stordalen...
AGGTGGTCACGCTCAGCGGTGAGCTCGGGCTCGAGACCCCCTACAACGAGACACTCTGCGCCATTCTCCGCCGCCGCGAGTCGCTGTTCGTCTGACATCCGGCCTGCCGCTCATGGCCTGCCGCTCATGGCCTGCTGGTCGGCGGTAGCCTCTGCCGGCGCGTTGTTCCACTCCGCGCGCTCGGGGGGTTGGCGATGCGAGTGTGGGGCAAATCGGGGGCCAGACGTCTACCAAGGGCGGTGGGTGCTGTCGCCGTCCTCGCGAGCGCGGTGGCCCTCGGTCTGGCCGCCCCGTCGGGTGCTTCCGCCCCGACCCCTGTTGCACGAGCCAGCACGAGCGCGCGCGGTGTCTCGGCCGACGCCATCAACGTTGTCTTTCCGATCATCTCGTTCAGCAGCATTGAGGGTCAGTTCGAGATCGAGTCCGACGCCGAATACGGCGAGCAGACGAAGGCCATTCAACTCTTCGTGAACCAGATCAACGACGCCGGGGGCATCAACGGCCGGAAGATCAACCCGATGATCGTGGGCTTCGACCCGACGAACCCCGACGAGGAGCGATCGCTGTGCAAGCAGTGGACCCAGGGCAGTCCGCCGGTCTTCGCCGTAGTCGACGGGCTCGGGACCTTCGAAGGCGTCAACCAGCTCTGCGTCACCCGGGAGGGCCATACGCCGATGCTCTCCCAGTGGTCGACGACGACCAACTGGACGGATCTCGGCGCGCCGTACCTGTGGTGGACGGGGGTGGACGACGCGCCCCTCCTTGCGGCCACGGTGGATTGGGGCCTCAGCTCGGGCCGCCTCGGGCACGGCAAGAAGGTGGGTGTCGTGGTCTCCGACGAGGTGAGCGACCAGGACGCGCTCAAGTCCTCCCTCTTGCCGGATCTGAAGAGGATCGGTGTCGACCCTCAGGTCGTGACGATCACGGCTGACGTGGGCGAGACGGCCAGCACCGATTCGGATGCCACGCTGGCCGTCGAACGGCTCAAGTCGGCAGGGGTGCAATCGGTCATACCGCTCCTGCCGGAGAACGCCTTCACGCCCTACATCGGCGCCGAGACGTCGCAGGACTACTTTCCCAAGCTTCTCCTCAGCGACTACCAGTCCGAGATCGAGGTGGCGCTCGGGCTCATCCCCGTACCCTACGAGAAGGCCCTCAACGGCCAGGAGGGGGTCACGGCCGAGACGCTCGGTGGGATTGACCTGCCGGTCCCCGAGTCACAGGGCGGCTACGACCCCGGGGTGCGCAGCTGCTGGAGCGTATGGCACAAGGCGTATCCACAGACGCCCAAGGGCAACATCAACGATGACATCGAGGAGCAGGGGCCGGTCCAGGGTTGGTGCCAGGAAATTCGCTTGTTCGCCAAGGCGGCCACCATGGCGGGCAAGAACCTCAATCGACGGACCTTCGTCGAGGCCATGTCGCACATCACCAACTTCCCGGGCGGGTACTCGCCGGTCCTGAGCTACGGGCCGGACAAGTTCTACGGGCCCACGCAGTACCAAGTGGTCGAGGTCCACGACAACCACCCGCCCACGACGCAATGCAAACGTGGCCCACCACCGGCGCCGGCGGCAGGTGTCTGTTGGGTGACAGTGCAGAACTGGAAGCCCCTGCCGTGACACCCGCCGTCACCGGGAGGCTGCGCCCGCCTTCAGACGCCCCGGCCGCGGGGGAGCGGAGTGAGGAGATCGCGCATCTCGGTGGCGTGGTGGTCGAGCACATCCTGAGTGGTGTGCTCCGCTCGCCGGTTGACTACGACCAGGATCACGACGAATGGGTTGTTCTGCTCAACGGCGAGGCCACTTTGCAGGTGGGCGGCGAGATCCTTGCCCTTGGAGCCGGTGAGTGGGTGCTGTTGCGCGCCCACGTGCGACACCGGCTGGTGAGGACGGCACCTGGGACGACGTGGCTCTCGCTCCACGCCGCTCCTCCCTCGCTGCCCGGCGAGAGCTAACCGCTGGACGAAACCACGCCCCCGGTGGCAGGGTTGATCACGACGCGAGCGGGACCGGCGAAGCTGCGCCAGATCACCGCTCCGGTTGTCGGATCGAGGACTGTCACTCGCGCCGGGAGGACGGCGGGTGCTGTCCCGTGACCCTTCGACGGGGCGATCGAGTCGAAAATGGCGCCGCACCCCATGAGGGCCATCGCAAAGACGGCGGTCCCGATCAGGGCGGCCCGTGTGGTCACGGTGCCGGTCGCTCCATCCGGTAGGCGGTCGTGGGCTCCGAGAGGCCTTTCAACGTCAGGGGCGGCAGGGTGACGAATCGGAAGCCGCTTGCGGCAGATCGAACCCGTTCCGAGACGAGGGCGGTCGACGGTTCCGCGGCGCCGACAAGCCGCGCCGCCAGGTTGACGTCGGGACCGTAGAGGTCGCCGAACACCGAGGCCATCTCCCCGGTGGCGAGCCCCACTCTCACCGACGGGAGCGTTCCACCTGCGGCGTCAATCAGAGCGAGCGCGATCCGACAGGCATCCTCGGCGTTCTCGGTGACGAACATCGCCTCATCGCCGATTGTCTTGACGATCTGCCCGTTCCCCGCGCCGACGATCTCAGAGGTGCGCAGATCGAATTCGACCAGGACATCCGTGAGCTCCCGTAGCGACAACGACGCCGTCGCGCTCGTGTACCCGACCAGGTCGACAAACCCGACGGTCCGCTGCAGCGTGACGACGGTTCGCTCCGGATCCGTGGACCACATCCGTTCGGCCACGGCCACGATCTGACGACGGAGCACCGCGTCGAGCGTCGAGACGAAGGTCGGGAGCAGCGTCTGGGTCATCTCGGCGTACTCCTTGACGACATCGACGTAGGGCATGCCGCCCGCCCGCCGGGGCAGTTCCACCTGCAGGCGAAAGACGCCGACGATGGTCTCGGCGAGCCGAGCCATGGTGTTGCCGGTGACTCGCGCCAGCTGCAGGGTTGCTGATTCGCCGAGAAGAGAGTTGTAGGCCCCGGCGAGCAGCCGGACGGTCGCCGCCTCGTCGGCCGTGACGGGGAAGTCAGGGTCGGTCGAGAGCCCGACGGCCGTCATGAGCCGCACGGTCGTCGGCCAATCGATGCCGGCCGACGTCGCCACCTCGCGTAGCGGGAGCGGCCCCCGCGGCCGCAGGGACAGGTCGAGCGCCACTTCCCCCAGGTTGGTGGCCCCCGCGACGTCCTCGGCGGTCGCCCCGAGGCTCCGCACGTAGCGAATCAGTTCGAGCTGATCCGCGGCATCCTGCGAGTCGAGGTCGAGCGGCCCCGAGCACTCCTCCTCGTTCGCGTCGGGCGTCAGCGGGTCCTCGGCCACGGCACCAGCTTGCCCGACGCGCCCGCACGGCGGGCGCCCGACGCGAGGGTCAGGCTCGGCTTGGCTTGACGGCCATCTTCTCGTGGCGCAGCGTGGCCCAGCGCAGCTTGACCAACAGGAGGATGGCCCACCAACCGGGGTCGATCTCACCCTTGGCCATCGACATCCGGCTCGAGGTGGTGAGGGCGTGGTGGTTGTTGTGGAGTCCCTCGCCGGCGACGAGCAAGGCCAGCCATTGGTTGTTGGTGGCCAGATTGTCGTGCGGCCGCTTGCCCCACTTGTGCCCGATGCCGTTGATGGCGCCCCCGCCCAGCAGGTACATGGAGGCGTGGACCGCTCCCGCGATCAGCCCGATCTCCCAGCCGAACAGGGCGATCAGGATGCCGACGCCCAGTGCCAGGCCCAGAAGGGCGTGGTTGAACAGCACCTTGTCCCAACGGTCCTCAGGCAGATCCTTGGCGTAGCGGGCTACCTGCTCCTCATTCTTGGAGACCCTGCGGTAGAGCACGGCGTTGCCGAACTGGACCAGCGAGTAGCCGAAGATCACCGGCGAATGAGGGTCGCCCTCCTTGTCGGTGTGGGCATGGTGCTTGCGATGCACCGCCACCCATTGACGGGGTCGGGTCCCCGTCGACATCCAGATGATGAATCGGCAGGCGAACACCACCGAAGGCCGCAGGGTGATGGCCTTATGCGCCATGGCCCGGTGGAGATACACCGTCGTGACGATGAAGGAGACTTGGGAGGTCAGCAGCCCGATGAGGACGGCCTCGAGGACCGCGGGCACGTGTCTGATAATAGCTCAGTCGAGGACCTCCCAAGAGTCAGCGAGCCACGCAGACCTGGACCCGAGCACGCCGACAGCCGACGAGCCGGATCGTTCCGCGCCAAGATGTGTGGCTTCCGGCGACGATGCGATGGGAGTTGCCGTGACATCAGCTTCACGCCGTAAAACCGGCCGGTCCGTGCCGCCTGCATCGGCCTGGGCGTCTCTCTCACCTGAACGTCCGGGCCTCTCTCGACCGTTCCGGCGTCGAGGGGCGGCGTGGGCCGACCGGCTCTCCAGATCGGCTTCCCAGGGCCCGGATGAAGTCTCCTCGAGGGTGCACCCGTTCTTGAGGTGCCCCCCCCAGCACGCTGGCGATCATGAAGCCCCCGCACGTTGCCGGCCCGGGTGACTGAGGCCTCCGGCCGGTACAATTTCGGGCGTGGTCCGCAAGGAACGGGCAGCGAGTCTCGGGCGGCGCATCGGCGCGCTGGCCTTGACCGTCGTCTTGCTGGTGGGAACGCTGGTCGTCGGGTGGCTCGTCTGGAGTGTCTTCGAGTGGCGTCAAGGCCGCACGCCGAGTTATCGGCTCCTCGGGCTGCGCGTGGTCAGAACGTCCGACAGGCGGCGGATCGGCCTGGGGCGGTCGTTTCTGCGCAGCGGCGTCTGCTGCACCATCCTGGTGGTCCCGACCGTGATCATCGGCGCGGTCGTCCTGCTCTGCTTCGCGTTCGGTGCCTCGCCACCGGACGGCTTGTTCCGCCAGCCGCGCGCCGCCCCCTGGGACTTCCTCACCGCCACGACCGTGCTGGACGAGCGCGCCCGGCCGACGGTGCAGCCGGGTGCCGAGTTCCGGCCTATTGAGCCTGTCGACCTTGCCGGCAAGACCGTGGTGGAACTGCCGCAGTCGAACGGGCACACCCTGAACTGACTGGGCCGGGGGGGCACCTGGCCAGCTCACTGGTACGTGCTCGGCCTGGCCGGGGAGGGCTCATCAAGCCCGCGTTGCGCGACGGGACAACGTCGGCGAGGAGATGTTGCTGCCCGCCGGCGCCGACCCGATGGACCAGCTGGTCGCCTACAACGGCCGCCGGCCCTGACTCAACCGGCGGGGTTCCCCCGCCATCGGCGCTCGAAGGGCAGCCGCCAGGAGCGCGGCGCGATCAGCTCGTTGATGGTGGGCGGACCCCAGCTGCCCTCGGGGTAGCTCTGCACCGGCGGAGCATCCTCCAGCAACGGTGTCGACACTTCCCACAGGCGTTCAATGCCCTCCGCCGTGTTGAACAGGGTGTGGTCGCCGATCATGGCGTCGTGGATGAGGCGTTCGTAGGCCTCGAGCACGTCGGCGTCCTGCCCCGTCTCGTGCAGTGCGAACTGGAGGCTCAGCTTCTCGAGCTTCATGCCCGCCCCGGGCTTCTTCCCGTAGAAGGAGAGGGACAGCTTCGACGAGTCGGCCAGGTCGAAGGTGAGGTGGTCGGGGCCTTGGGCACCCACGCCGGAGCCGGCGGGGAACATGGACTTGGGAGGCTCGCGGAACGCGATGGAGATGATGCGCTCGCCGCCGCCGAGCTTCTTGCCGGTGCGCAGGAAGAAGGGCACGCCCGCCCAGCGCCAGTTGTCAATCTCTACCCTGAGCGCCACGAAGGTCTCGGTGTCCGAGTTCTCCGCCACGCCGGGAATGTTGCGGTAGCCCTCGTACTGCCCCCGCACGACCTCGGTCACATCGACGGGGCGCATGGAGCGGAAGACCTTGTTCTTCTCCTCGTTGATGGGGCCCGCCGAGAGTGCCGTGGGCGGCTCCATGGCCATGAAGCCCAAAATCTGGAAGAGATGGGTGACCACCATGTCCTTGAAGGCGCCCGTCGCCTCGTAGAAGGCGACGCGATCATCGACCCCCAGGGTCTCGGGCACGTCGATCTGCACGTGGTCGATGTGGTCGCGGTTCCAGATGGGCTCGAAGAGGCCGTTGGCGAAGCGGAAGGCAAGGATGTTCTGGGCCGCCTCCTTCCCGAGGAAGTGGTCGATGCGGAAGATCTGCTGTTCGTCGAAGACGGAGTGCAGCATGTCGTTGAGCGCCACCGCGCTGGCCAGGTCGGTCCCGAAGGGCTTCTCCATGACCACCCGCGACCGCTCGACCAGCTTGGCGTCCGAGATCATCTGGATCACAGCGCGGTCCGCCGCCGGCGGCACGCTCAGGTAGTGCAGCCTTCGGGGCTCGCCGCCCATGTCCTTCTCGACGGCGGCCACGTGGTCGGCCAGCGCCTCGCCCCCCGCCGAAGTCGAGCAGAAGCTCAGCCGCTTCTCGAAGTTCGCCCACTGCAGCAACGAGATCTTGTCCGTGGAGAACTGGTCGACGGCATGGCGCGCCAGGTGCCGGAACTCCTCGTCGGTGAGGGTGCTGGTCGAGCTGCCGACGATACGGTAGTCGGGCATCATCCCGGTCATGGCCAGGTGCAGCAGGCCGGGGAGCAGCTTGCGCGCCGCCAGGTCGCCGGTCGCGCCGAACAGGATGATGACATGGGGCTCAATCCGGTAGCCGGGCGCGGCCGGGTCCACCGTCTGGCCCAGGTCGACCACCTCGGTCATGCAGGCCTCCGCTCGTTGAGTTCGGACACGTTGACCCCCATGATCTTGGGCACCGACTCGGGGGGGAGCTTCTGCAGCTCGGTCACCCAGTCGGTCGGCTCCGGCAGACCTTCGATGTGCGGCCAGTCCGATCCGAAAATCACCCGGTCGTCCCCCATGAGGTCCACGATCTCACCGACATCGTCTTCCCAGAACGGGTTGATCCACACGTTGCGACGGAAGGTCAGGACAGGGTCCTCGGAGAAATAGCCCGGCATGCGGCGGGCGGTCGTGCGCAGCTTGCCGAAGAGGGGGGCGAGGAATTCGGAGCCGTTCTCGACGGAGGCGATGCGCACGTTGGGAAAGCGGTCGAACACCTTCTCCAGCAGTAGCGTGGCCAGGAAGTCGTGGGCGGCCCGCTCAATGGCGAACATCTTGATGCTCGGACGGGACGGTCCGGCGCGGAAAGAGGCGGAAAAGCCGTCCGTCGCGTACCCGTTGGAGGACAGTCCGGCGTCGCCGGCGTGGACCACCACCGTGATGCCGGATTCGTTGACCCGGGCCCAGAACGGGTCGAACACGTCGGCCGCCGGTGAGAGGGGCCCGCCGACCGTGATGGGGGCCGCTGCCCGCATCACGACCGCCCGGGCGTCCTGGTCGAGCGCCCATTCCAGTTCGCGCACCGCCTCGTCGATGTCGGCCAGTGAGATGTACGGAGCGGCGAAGATGCGGTCCTTGTAGGCCATGCCCCAGTCCTCGGCCAGCCAGCGGTTGAAGGCCCGGAAGAGCAGAACGACGGCGCCCGGGTCGTGCTTGAGCGACTCCTCGTAGAGCATGCCCAGGGTGGGGAAGAGCCAGACCTTGGACAGGTTCTGGGCGTCCATGGTGGTGAGGCGGGCGTCGCGGTCGCGGTACTCGGGGCGGATCGGCTCGGGCTTGCCCATCAGCTCGTGCATGGGCCGGCCGTCGGGATTGCCGCGGAAGTAGTCGACGAGCGCCCCGGCCGGCGCGATCGGGTTGAAGGTGGGGTTGGTCACGGCCCGGCTGACCCGCCCGCCCAGCGCGTGGTAGCGCCGGCCGTTGACGTCGACCCACTCGATCACCCGCGGCCCCAGCTTGGGGTCGAGATGACGGGTGAAGGCATCGAGCGCTTCGTAATAGTGGTTGTCCGCGTCGAAGACGGGCGAGTCGACAGGGTGCATGATCAGCCTTCCGCGAGCGTGCGCAACACCGCAGACTCTATTGGCTGCGGGTCGGCGGACCCGCCGACGTGTGGGCGGCCCCGGCCGGGTCGACCGCCCAGGCCGGCGCCTCGTCCCAGCGATCCCCGTAGACCAGCTCGGGGAGAGGACGGCGGCGCACCGGCCCGTGGTGACCTTGGGGCCGCCCGAGGGTGATGGTGGCCATGATCTCGACCTCGTCGGGGATGTGCAACAGCGACCGCAACTCGGCGTCGGCCGCGAATTGCCAGCCTGTCATGACGCCGCCGAACCCGAGGGCCCGGGCAGCCAGCAGCAGGTTCTGACAGGCCGGATAGACCGATGCGCCGTCAGTGGGGGAGTCGACGGCGCGGTAGCGCTGGTAGCACGCCAGCACGAGAACGGGCACCGACTCGTAGGTGTCGACGTACTGCTGCATGGTGCGGGCCATGCGCGCCTTGGGGGAGTCGGCCCGGGCGCCGGATCCGGCGTCGTAGCCGTCGGCCTCCCGCTTGGCGGCCCAGAACTTGCGTGCCCCTTCGCCGACGAGCCGCTTGGCCTCCTCCGCCACCGGCCCGTCGGTGAGGACGATGAAGCGGAAGGGCTGGCGATTCGACCCGCTCGGGGCCCGGGTGGCCGCGAAGAGGATGTCGCGCAGCGCCTCGTCGGGGAGCGGCTCGTCGGTATAGCGCCGGATGGCCCGCGTGGTGAGCAGCCCCTCGTAGAGCGAGACCTCTTCCGGTGGCCCGTCGCCCGCAGTTCCTGCCATGGCGGCGACCCTACCCAATGACCGGCGAAGGCCGTCCGGCTTTCAGCCCTTATTGCCCAGCGGGGCGTAGGCCCGGCAGGGTTCGCCTCGCAATGCGCCGCAGGCCGGCATGGCGGAGGACGGAACGTCACCGCCTACCTCGTTGCCATCGGGTGACCCTACCCAATGGCCCGTTGCGGGCTCCTGCCCGGTCGCGCCTGCCCGTGAGCCGGCGTCAGCTAGGTTGCGCCGCCGTGCCCACGCCATTTCGCCTCTTGCGTTCGGCCGCCCTGGCCGCCACGGCGGTGACCGCGGCCCTCCTCTCCCTCCCGCCCGGCGCGGCCGGCGCGGCCAACGCCTCGGCTGGGACCATTTCCGCCTTGACGTTCCTCCATGTCGTCTCGCCCACCAGCGGGCCCGACGTCACGCCGTACCTGGCCGACGCCGCGGGGCGTCAAGTGCTGCTGCACGGCGTGGCGGCGGTCGGCATGCAGGACGTGGCGTACCCCGGTGCCAACGGAGGGCCTGCGCTCTTCCCGGTCTCGCCATCGGCCTACGACGGGCATTGTCCCAAGGCGTCGTCGCTGATCCCGCAGCCGCCGCTCTGCGAGGTGCAGGCGTCGCTCCCCGCCTTTGCGCAATCGACGGCACCGGGCAGGGGCGACGACTTCGCGCAGATGCGGGCCTTGGGGTTCAACGTCGTCCGGCTGGTGCTCAACTGGAGTCAGCTCGAACCAACGGCCGGGACCTATTCGTCGACCTACCTCGACCGGGTCGCACAGGTGGTGGGGTGGGCGCGCCAACAGGGCGTGTACGTCATCCTCGACATGCACCAGGACCAGTACTCGCGCTACATCTTGCCGGCAGTGAAGGCCGCCGCCCCCTCGGGGTGCACTCCTTCGGGCGGCGCTGACGGCGCTCCCTCCTGGGCGGTGTTGAGCGAGAGCAAGCCTGGCTGCGCCATGTTCGGCATCGACGAGCTCAACCCGGCCGAGTCCGCCGCCTTCGCCAACTTCTGGCAGAACGCCACGGTCGCCGCCCCGCAGGGCCAGGCGCCGGGAACGGGCCTGCAGGACCACTACATCGGCGGGCTGGCCGCGCTGGCGAAGCAGTTCCAGGACAACCCTGCGGTCCTGGGCTATGAGCTGATGAACGAGCCCCAGCCCGGATCCACCGGCTCGACGCCGGCCGGGAACGGGTATCAGGCGAGCAGCGAGGACCTCTATCCCTTTTACACGAGGGCCATCGAGGCCTTGACCGGCGTGCGCGACGGACGACCCACCTGCCCGGCCAACGGGCCCACGTCGTTGACAGGTGCGTGTGCGTACCCGCAGCTGGCGTCGGTCAACCGGCAGCAGATCTTCTTCGAGCCGCTGGCCTACCGGAACCTGGTCGACTTCTCCCTGCAGGTGTCCGCGCCCTTCTCGTCGTATCCCAACCTCGTATTCGCGCCCCACGTGTACACCTACGCCTTCACGGTGGAGCAGGACCTCTTGGGTCTGCCGGCGAAGCCCGGCGGCTACCCGCCCAACTTCACCTTCGGCTACCAGACCGCAGAGGCCGAGGCCCAGGCCATGCACTCGGCCGTGTTCGTCACGGAGTTCGGTGACTCGTCGGCGACCGACTCGACCATCCTGGCCAACGAGCTCGCCGCGCAGGAGTCGACACAGACCGGGGCCACGCTCTGGGCCTGGAAGGGTCTGTCCAAGGCGCCGGGGTCCTGTTGGTGCGTGCGCTGGCAACACACGAGCTACCAGACGACAGCCAACGGCACGCCCGGGAAGGGCAATCCCAAGGCAGGCCCTTCACAGGCCGACCTGCTCATCGCCAGCCGGCAACGGCTCCTCATGCGGGTGTCGCCGACCGCCACGGCGGGGAGATTGGATGCATATAGCTACGACCCGACCGCGCGGGCGTTCGCCATGCTGGCGACGTCGACCGTGGCGGGCCGGCGCGGCGACCTCCAGACCGACACCGTGGTCTTCATCCCTTCCACCGTGCACGGTGCGGTGCACGTGAGCGGAGCAGCGGTGCTCGACATGGTCGTGACGCGCCCCGACGGGAGCAGGCTGGGCTACGTCACCACCACATTGCCGGGCCAGGTAGGGAGCGCAGCGGACCGCTACGGCATCACCGTCGGTTCGGCGTCGAAGGCTCTGACGGCGCGAGTGGCGGCAGAGGCCGCCGCCCCGCCACCACCGATCGGTGAGCCGGTTGCTCGTGCGGCGGCCGAAGGTGCGCTCACGGCCGAGACGCACTCGCCGAACGCCTCCATCCGCTCGACCGCCCAGCTCGTGGAAGGTCTGGCCGGCATCGTCCTGGGCTCGACGGATCCGAACGCCCCGGCCTCGCACTGATCGTCGGGAAAGGCACGCAAAGCCGCTCGGCGGACGCCGTCGGGTCGGTCCATTGTTGCATGAGCCGTGTTCTACGTACTGATCTTCAGCCTGGCAGCGGTGATCCTGGTCGTCGCCTTCTTCACCGCCATGGCGCGCCGCCGGCGCAGCCTGCAGGGTGAGGACGCCCAGGCCGTCAGCGACACGGGGCACACTGCGCACGCCGCCCATGGGGCGCATCCCGATGAGGCGGGACGCCGGAAGCGCAAGGCGAAGCGAGCGCAGTCCCAGCACGACCGGCGCAAGCGGCACTAGGCCTCCGCCGCCGGCGCCACGGCGGCCGACGCGTTGGGTCGCACGTGGATTTCCACCCGCATCGTCCCCGGTCTGGCGGGTGCACGGAAGCCAGCCGCGAGCGTGTTGACTGAAGAGGTGACATCGACCGATCGTATCGATGAGGATCGGCCCCTGACGCTGGCGGGCCTGGAGTCGGCCATCCGCACGTCCTGGTCCATCGAGACGTGCGATCCGACCGACGTTCCGAGCTGGTCTACGGCCGAGCCCTCGCTCGGCCAGTGCGCCGTGACGGCGCTGGTCGTGCACGATCTGCTCGGGGGCGAGTTGCTGGAGGCTGAAGTCGAGCACGCCGACGGGTCACCCCAAGGCTTTCACTACTGGAACCGGTTCGCCGGTGTCGATGTCGATCTCACCCGGCGCCAATTCGCCAACGGTGAGGTCGTGCTGGCTCCGCACCTGATTCAGCGGCTGCCGTCTGCACCCTGGCTGGCCCAGGACCAGTACGTCATCTTCCGTGACCGCGTCCGCGCCGTGTTGCACGCGCAGGCGGGCGGCGACTGACGGTCAGGCCGACTCGGCCGGCACGCGGTCGAAGTAGAGGTCGGGATGGCGCTCGTCCTCCAGCAGTCCCGAAATCCCCTCCCGCTCGTAGGCGATGTGCAGGTCGATGCGGTGCACCAGGAGCTCGGCTCGGCTGAGTGAGCCCGGCACGGCGCGGCTGGCCTCGGCCACCACGGTTCCGGTCGGCGCCACAATCCGGCTGGCCCCGAGCAGGGTCGAGGTGGAGTGGGAGCCGGCCTGGTTGGCCTGCACCCACCACTGGCTGTTGGTCAGAGCGATGGCGGGGTAGAGGAGGTCCCAGGCGTTGGCCCCCTCCACCTCGTACGCCGCCGGCGCCAGGACAAGTCGGGCACCGCGCAGCGCCAGCGTCCGGGCCACCTCGGGGAAGTCGCCGTCGAAGTTGACCACTAGGCCCACCCGGCCGAGGGCGGGGTCGTCGAACGTCGTCAACCGGTCGCCGGGGGTGAACACGGAGGGCTCGAGAGTCGGCGGGTAGAGATGGGCCTTGCGGTGCCAGGCCGCCAGCTCACCGTGCGGGTTGAAGACGAGCGCAGTGTCGTAAATGCGGCCGTCGTCACCCAGTTCCGGCACGGTGCCGGCCGCCAGCCACATCTCGCGCCGGCGTGCCGCCTCACTCAACTTGGCCGAGCGCGGTCCGTCAAGGGGCTCGGCGTCCGCCCGCGCGTCCTGGACCAGTGTCTCGGGGTCGTAGCCGCAGGACCAGAGCTCGGGCAGCAGCAGGAGCTCGACGCCGCGCGACGCAGCGTCGTCCATCATGCTGAGCGCCACGTTCAAGTTCTGGCGCGGCTCCCCTGGTGCGGCCAACCATTGGGCCACACCGACCAGAAGATCTCGCTTCACTTCGTACCTGGTTTTCCCACCTTTGTACTGCGCTGTGCGGCTCACCCTACGAAGGCAACGTTCGCCTTTCGTTTCCCGTACGTGAATGCACTGTTACAAAGACCGGGGCCGCAGCGCCCGGTGCAGCGGACCGTCCGGTCAGGCCCTTCCCGGCGCCGCCATGATCGTCACGAGGTCGTAGAGCACGTGGGCGGCGGCGATGGCCGTGATCTCGGCATGGTCGTAGGCGGGGGAGACCTCCACGACGTCGCCCCCCACCACCGCGGCCGGCCGCAGGCCGCGCACCAGGGCCAGGAGCTCGCGGCTGGTCAGGCCACCCGCCTCGGGCGTGCCGGTGCCCGGAGCGTGCGCCGGGTCGAGGACGTCGATGTCGACCGACACGTACACCGGGGCGTCGCCCACCCGCTGCAGCACTCGGCGCACCACCTCGGCCACCCCGTGCTCCGCCACCTGGTCGGTGGTGAACTGCGCGAAGCCCATGGAGGAGTCATCGGAGAGGTCGGTTTCGGAGTAGAGCGGTCCCCGCAACCCCACATGCGCGCTGTGGTCGTAGAGGAGGAGGCCCTCCTCCCAGGCGCGCCGGAACGGCGTCCCGTGCGTGAAGCGCTGCCCGAAGTAGGTGTCCCAGGTGTCGAGGTGCGCGTCGAAGTGCACCAGGGCGAGCGGCCCGTGTCGGCGCGCCGTCGCCCGCAACAACGGCAGGGCGATGGTGTGGTCGCCCCCCACGGCGACCAGCCGTCCGCCGTGCTGCAGGAGGGCGTCGGCGCCGGCTTCGATCTCGCCCACCGCTTCCTCCGCGCTGAACGGCGTGCAGGCGATGTCCCCGGCGTCGACCACCTGGGCCAGTTCGAAGGGCAACGCCTCGAGCGCCGCGTGGTAGGGCCGCAGCAGGCGCGAGCCCTGGCGCACGGCGGCCGGCCCGAAGCGCGCGCCGGGCCGATAGCTGGTGCCGCCGTCGAACGGCACGCCGACCACTCCGATGTCCCAACGCTCGACCTGGTCCGCCGTGGGCAGCCGGGCAAAGGTGGCGAGCCCGGAGAAGCGTGGCACCTTGCTGGCGTCGGCCGGGCCGACGGGCGCCTCAGCCGCGGCCATCAATCGTCAATGGCCTGGTAGACGAGGGCGCGTAGCTGGGCTCGGAACGGGTAGGCCGCGGAGGGGAAGAGCTGAGTCATGAAGACGACGAAGAGGTCCTCGACCGGGTCGACCCAGAACGCCGTGCTCGCCGCCCCGCCCCAGTAGAACTCGCCGCCCGATCCCGCCATGGCCGTGGCGGCGGGTCCCATACCGACGGCGAAGCCCAGCCCGAAGCCGACACCTTCGAAGTTGGCCTCGCCGAAGCCCCCGACGGCCATCTCCTGCAGGGTGGCCCCCCCGGGCAGGTGATTGATGGTCATGAGCTCCAGGGTCTTGCGCCCGAGGACCCGCCGGCCACCGAGCTGGCCGCCGTTGGCCAGCATCTGGCAGAAGGCCACGTAGTCGTGGGTGGTCGAGACCAGGCCACCCGCTCCCGAGAGGTAGGACCGGCGGCGCAGGATGGCGTTGGCGAACGGGCCGTTCATCAGGCGGGGGCTGTTGGCCGGGCGGTACTGGTAGCAGGCGGCCAGACGGGGGAGTGACGCCTCGGGGACGAAGAACCCGGTGTCCACCATGCCCAGCGGCTCGAAGAGCTCGCGTCGCAAGTACTCGTCCAGGGGCAGGCTGGAGAGGATCTCGACCAGCCGGCCGACAATGTCGGTCGAGATCCCATAGTTCCAGTGCGTCCCGGGGTGGAATTTGAGCGGGTGCTCCGCCAGCAGCGCCGTGATGCTCTCGAGCGTCTGGCCGCTGCCCAGCGCCGCGCGCGCCTCGTTGAAAGCGGCGTCGATGGGGTTGTCGGCGAACAGCCCGCCGGGCAGACCGGTCGTGTGCATCAGCACGTCGCGCATGTTCATCGGCCGTTCGGGCTTGACCAGGGTCACCGCGCCGTCGTCCGCGACCTGCCCGACCTGCAGGGTCCGCCACTCGGGGATGTAGCGGTGCACCGGGTCGAGCAATTGGAACATCCCCCGCTCGTACAGCTGCATGAGGGCGACCGACGCGATGGGCTTGGTCATGGAGTAGATGCGGAAGATGGCGTCGTCGGCCATCGGCATCTGCGCCTCGCGGTCCATGAGTCCGAGCGAGCGGTGGTAGGCGACATGGCCGCCCCGCACCACGGTTATCTGGCAGCCGGCGATTTTCCCCGGCTCCACGTAGGTGGAGGCGAAGTGCTCCGTGATGCGATCGAGGCGCACCTCGCTCATCCCGGCTGCGTCAGGCTCGATCTTCACGCCCACCCCTCTCGCTTTCTGGCCGATCCGGTCAGCTCTTCCCGGCCTTCTTCTGCTTCTGGTCGCGCAGGTACGCCGCGGTCCCTTCCAAGAACGCGCCGACGTCCTTCTCCTTGTTGGCGGTCACACCGTGGAACCACTCGGGCACGAAGACCTGGGCGGCGCCCGACTCCAGCCCGGCCAGGACGGCGTCGACGCACACGGAGACCGGCTCGGCCGCCACCGGCAGGTCGGGCACGTCGTTGTCGGGCAGCGTGAACAGCTCGGTGTCGATGACGCCGGGGTAGACCACCATCACCTTGATGCCGGTGTCCCACAGATCCACGGCCATGGCTTCGGAGAAGGCGGTGAGCGCCGCCTTCGAGGCGTCGTAGGCCGCCTCACCCGGAGCGCTGAGCTTGGCGGCGATCGAGGAGATGTTCACGATGGTGCCCGAGCCGCGGGTGAGCATCTGGGGAAGCAGGTCGTAGGTCAGGCGCATCGGCGACAGGTAGTTGATGTGCATGACGGCGGTGATGGTGTCGATGTCGAGCGCCGTGGTGTGGCGGCGCTTGGGGATGCCGGCGTTGTTGACCAGGAGGTCGACCCCACCGAAGGCGTCCAACACGTCCACGGCCAGCCTGTCCACCGCGTCGGGGTCGGCCAGGTTGGTCACCCACATGCGGCTGTCGGGCGAGTGCTTCATACAGCGCTCCAAGACCTCGGAGAGCAGCTCGGCCCGGCGGCCGCAGATGGCGACTACTGCACCCCGTTCGGCCAGGGCCTCGGCCAGCCCGGCCCCGATCCCCGACGACCCCCCGGTCACCAGCGTGCGGCACCCCTTCAGCTCCAGCGCCATCTCCACCCCACTTTCGTTTGCCGTTCTCACCTTAGGCACAGCCGGCGCTGGGCGGGTATTGACATTCTGTTGACGCGGCACCGCCGCGCGTTCACATCGGGTTCACGAACGCTCCACCACCATGGGCCCATGGCTGACTTTCTCGCAGTGCTGGGCATCGTGGGCTTCGTCGCGGTAATGCTCGGGCTCATCTGGGCGCTGGACCGGGTATGACCTGGACCCAGGGGATCCTTCTCGCGCTGTCCATCGTGATGTTCTTCTACGTGGGCGTGGCGATGTTCAAGCCCGAGAAGTTCTGACATGGGCTTGACCTTCACGATCATCACCCTGGTCATTGCCCTTGGTCTGACCTGGCGCTACCTCGGTTCCTACATGGCCGCCGTCTTCGACGGGCGAGTGCACTTCTTGGGCTGGGCGGAGCGGCCGGTGTACCGCATGCTAGGGACAAGGCCCGAGAAGGAGCAGAACTGGAAGCGCTACGCCGCGTCCCTGGTCATCTTCTCCGCCGTGGCCATGGGCGTCACCTACCTGCTCATCCGCATTCAGGGGTCGCTCCCACTCAACCCCCAGCATCTGGGCGCCGTGCCCCAGGGTCTCAGCTTCAACACCGCCGCATCGTTCATGACCAACACGAACTGGCAGAACTACGGCGGGGAATCGACCATGTCGTACTTCTCGCAGATCGGCGCCCTGACCCTGCAGCAGATGCTGAGCCCGGTCATCGGCATCGCCGTGGCCATCGGCTTGGTCCGTGGCTTCTCGCGGCGCAACTCACCCACCATCGGCAACTTCTGGGTCGACATGACCCGCGGCCTGCTCTACATCGTCTTCCCAATTGCGTTCGTCGCCGGCATCATCTTCGTCGGCCAGGGCGCCGTGCAGACGCTGGCGGGCACCGTGACCATCCACGACGCCTTGAACGGAGTCACCCAGGTGATCCCGCGGGGGCCAATCGGCTTCATGGAGGCGATCAAGCAGCTCGGCAACAACGGGGGTGGGTTCCTCAACGCCAACTCGGCGACCACATTCGAGAACCCGACGGGCCTCACCAACTGGCTGTCGATCTACCTGCTGCTGGCCATCCCCTTCGCCCTCACCTACACCTTTGGCAAAATGGTGGGCAGCATCCGCCACGGCGCTGCCCTGCTGGCGGCCATGGTGATCATCTTCGGAGTCTGGGTGGGAGGCGCCACCTACTATGAGCACCAGAACAACCCCGCCGTCGCCGCGGCCGGCGTAACCTCGACCGTCGGGAACACCGAAGGGCACGAGGTGCGCTTCGGTGACACCTCGACGGCGGTCTTCGGAGTCTCCTCGACCAGCACCTCCACCGGTTCGGCAGACGCGTCCTACGACTCGTTCACGCCGATGGGCGGCTTCTTCCTCATGAGCGGGATGATGCTGGGGGAGGTGACCCCGGGCGGCTCGGGGAGCGGCCTCTACACCATCCTCATCTACGCCATCATCGCCGTGTTCATCGGTGGCCTGATGATCGGGCGAACACCGGAATACCTGGGGAAGAAGATCCAGGCGAAGGAGATCAAACTCGCGGGTCTCGGGGCCCTCGTCATGCCGTTGATCGTGCTGGTCTTCACCGCCATCGCCGTGTCGATCCATGCCGGTCGCGCCGGCCCCCTCAACGCCGGACCACACGGGTTCAGCGAGATCCTCTACGGGCTCACCTCGCAGGGGAACAACAACGGCTCGGCTTTCGGAGGTCTCACCGGCAACACGACCTTCTACAACGTCATCGGGGCGATCGACATGCTGATCGGCCGCTACGGCATCATGATTCCGGCTTTGGCCCTCGGCGGCACACTGGCGGCCAAGCCCACCGTGGCCGAAGGCCTTGGCACCTTCCGCACCGACAACTCCATGTTCGTGGGTCTCACCATCGGCGTCATCATCATCATCGGCGGCCTGACCTTCTTCCCTGCCCTTGCGCTCGGACCGATCGTCGAGCAGCTCAGCCACGGACAGTTCTTCTAAATGACCAGTCACGGAAAGTTCCTCTCATGACCATGACCACCACCCAACCGGAGCAGTCGGGGCCGGCCAGCGCGCCCCACGGTGTGGCCGAGACCCGTAGTCTCTTCGACGGGCCGATCTTGCGCCAGGCCCTGGTCGACTCGCTCACCAAGATGAACCCGGCGGTGCAGATCCGCAATCCGGTCATGTTCGTGGTGTTGGTGGGCTCCGTCGTCACTCTCTTCGAGGCGATCGCCCACCCCTCGGTTTTCACCTGGTCCATCACCATCTGGCTCTTCCTCACAGTGATCTTCGCCAACTTCGCCGAGGCCATGGCCGAGGGACGCGGCAAGGCGCAGGCCGACACCCTGCGGAGGATGCGCTCGGAGACCGAGGCGCGACGGCTCAAGGCCGACGGGACCGAAGAACTGGTGCCGGCCGCCGAGCTGAACAAGGGCGACATGGTCGTCTGCGAGGCCGGCGACCTCATCCCCTCCGACGGCGAGATCATCGAGGGCATCGCCTCGGTTGACGAGTCGGCCATCACCGGTGAGTCGGCCCCCGTCATCCGGGAATCGGGCGGCGACCGCTCGGCCGTCACCGGCGGCACGAGAGTCCTTTCCGACCGGATCGTCATCCGCATCACGGCCGAGCGCGGCCAGACCTTCCTCGACCGCATGATCACTCTGGTGGAGGGAGCCAACCGGCAGAAGACCCCCAACGAGATCGCCCTGACCATCCTGCTGGCCGTCCTCACCATCATCTTCATCCCGGTGGTCGTGTCGCTCGAGGCGTTCGGCATCTACTCGGGCACCGCCGTGTCGGTGGTCATCCTGGTGGCCCTGCTGGTCTGCCTGATCCCGACCACGATCGGCGCCCTGCTCTCGGCCATCGGGATCGCCGGCATGGACCGCCTCGTCCAGAAGAACGTCCTCGCCATGAGCGGTCGTGCGGTCGAAGCGGCCGGGGACGTGCAGACCCTCCTGCTGGACAAGACCGGCACCATCACCATGGGCAACCGGATGGCATCGGGGTTCTACCCCGTCGGCGAGCACACCGAGCGTGATCTCGCCGACGCAGCCCAGCTGGCGTCGCTGGCCGATGAGACGCCCGAGGGGCGCTCCATCGTGGTCCTGGCCAAGGAGCGCTTCGACATCCGGGAGCGCCACCTCGAGGCGGGGCACGTCTTCGTGCCCTTCTCCGCCACGACGCGCATGTCCGGGCTCGACTTCGACGGGCGCCAGATCCGCAAGGGCGCGGCCGACTCGGTCAAGCAGTGGGCCGGCGAGCAGAGCGGCACCGTGCCCGCCGATCTCGATCCGATCGTGGAGCGCGTCTCGCGCGCTGGGTCGACCCCGCTGGTGGTGGCCGATGGTCCCGTGATCCTCGGGGTCATCGAGCTCAAGGACGTGGTGAAGGAAGGCATCCAGGAGAAGTTCGCCGAGATGCGCTCCATGGGCATCCGCACGGTGATGATCACCGGCGACAACCCCCTGACCGCGGCGACCATCGCCCAGGAGGCCGGCGTCGACGACTTCCTCGCCGAAGCCACGCCCGAGGCGAAATTGGCCCTCATCAAGCAGGAGCAGGAGGGCGGCAAGTTGGTCGCCATGACGGGCGATGGGACCAACGACGCCCCCGCGCTGGCCCAGGCCGACGTGGGCGTGGCCATGAACACGGGGACGACGGCGGCCAAGGAGGCGGGGAATATGGTTGACCTCGACTCCAACCCGACCAAGCTCATCGACGTGGTCGAGATCGGCAAGCAACTCCTCATCACCAGGGGCTCACTGACGACGTTCTCAATCGCCAACGACGTGGCCAAGTACTTCGCCATCATCCCGGTCATATTCGTCGCTACTTACCCGCAGCTGAACGCGCTGAATATCATGCATCTGCACAACCAGCAGAGCGCTGTGCTGTCGGCCGTCATCTTCAATGCGCTCGTGATCGTGGCGTTGATCCCGCTGGCACTGCGAGGGGTCAAATTCCGAGCCGCCGGCTCGGCCGCCATTCTGCGGCGGAACGTCTGGATCTACGGCGTGGGCGGCATCATCGTCCCGTTCGCCGGGATCAAGCTCATCGATCTCATCCTCGTCGCGCTGCACGCTTACTGATGGAGACCTTCTGATGCTCGTCCACCTTCGCCGTTCCGTCGTCCTGGTCGTGGCTGCGCTCGTCTTGACCTTCGCCTTTGCCTTTCTCGGCACCGGCGTCTCCCAGCTGCTTTTCAAGCACCAGGCCGACGGATCGATCACCTCCAACGGGTCGAGCCTGATCGGGCAGAACTGGTCCCAGGCGCCGTGCCCAGGTCATCGCAACGGCACCTGTGTGTTCCAGGGGCGCCCGGATGCCGTCGGCCCGTACGCCGGTTCGCTGAAGCCGGTCGCTGGCGGGGGAGACAACCCGCTCCAGACCAACAACATCCCCGGCAAGCCCAGTGTCTTGAACTCTGGAGAGTCAGGGGCGACCAACCTGGGCCCCCGCTCCAAGACCCTCAAGGAGAACACCCAGGCGCTGGATGCGTACTGGAAGGCCCGGGGTGTGAACCCGACCCCCGACCTCGTCACGACCTCGGGCAGCGGGTACGACCCCGACATCAGCCAGCAGGACGCACTGGTCCAGATCCCCATGGTGTCCCGGGCTACCGGGCTCTCAGCCTCTGTGCTCCGGCACCTGGTCATCAGCCAGACGCAGGGAACGCAACTCGGATTCTTGGGGACCTCGTACATCGACGTACTTCAGCTCAACGAGGCCTTGGCCAAGCTCAAGACGTGAGCTGCACCACCACCGCCATTGCGGCGTTGGTGCCGCGGCAACGAGCAGTGGTGGCCGGCAAGATCGAGTCGGTCGACTCCTTCGAGAGGCCCTGGGTCCGCACCGACGCCGTCCTGGTCGACGGAACGGGCGTATTGGTCCTGCGCTTCGTTGGCCGGGCCGCCGTGCCCGGGATGGTCGCCGGGTCCCAGGTGGTCGCCGAGGGTACACCGGCATTCGAACGAGGTGTGCTCCTGATGCGCAGTCCGCTCTACTCCTTCGCAGTCTCGTGAGCGTCGGCCACCAACTGATAGCCGACGCCGGGCACCGTCCTGAGCAACTGCCCCTCGTCGTCCCCCATCTTCTTGCGCAGCCGGTGGGTATAGACGCGGACGTAGTTGGATTCGGCGCCGTAGCCGGGTCCCCAGACGTCCTTGAGGATCATGTGGTGGGTGCAGACCTTGCCGGCGTGGCGCGCCAGATAGGCGAGAAGCTCGAACTCCTTGGCGGTGAGCTGCAGTGGCGAGCCCGCCAGGGTCGCCATGTGGTGGACCAGGTCCAGGTCGAGGTCGCCCACCTCGAGGGTGGCCGACTTGTCGCTCGCGTCACGGCGGGCTGCAGCATGGCGCAGCGCGACACGCAGCCGCGCCTCAAGCTCGGCCATGCCGAAAGGCTTGGTCACGAAGTCGTCAGCCCCGCTGTCGAGGGCCTCCACCTTGCGGCGCTCGTCGCCATAGGCGGAGAGCACCACGATGGGCACGTCCGAGAACTCCCGGACGCGCCGGCAGACATCGAGCCCGTCGACGTCGGGCAATCCCAAATCGAGGATGACGAGCTCCGGTCGGGCCAGGGCGACCTGGTTGATGGCCTCCGCACCCGAGTGCGCCACGAGCACTTCGTCGCCGCGGGCCGTCAGGCCGATCCGCAGGGCCTTCAGCAGCGAAGGATCGTCATCGACAACGAGCACCTTGGTCATGCCGGCCGCTCAGACCGCCGCCGCGACACGGGTCTCGGCTGGGACCGTAAAGATGATGCGGGCGCCGTGGGCCACGGTGGGGTCGATCCAGATGAGACCACCGTGCGCTTCGACGAATGCTTTGGCGATGGCCAAGCCGAGGCCGGCTCTGCCACCACCGCCGTTCTGGCTGAACATGTCGAAGACGCTTTCACGGTGCTCCTGGGCGATGCCAGGACCATCGTCGGCGACCGCGATCTCGACCTGCGGCGCACCGCCCGAAGCGCGCCGCGCGCTCACCCGGATCACGCTGCCGGCGGGGGAGAACCGCTCGGCGTTCTCGAGGAGGTTGGCGAGGACCTGGCTCATCAGGACGGGATCGAGCTCGAGCAGGGGCAGGTTCGCCGGCACGTCGATGATGACCCGACCAGCCGACACGATGCCACCGAGGAGCGCCACCGCTTCATCGACCAGGTCGCCGAAGCCGACGGTTGTCGGTCGAACCTCGAGCGCCCCGGCTTCCAGCCTGGTCATATCGAGGAGGTTGGTCACCAGTCGCGCCAGCCGGTCCGACTGCAGCTCAATGAGCTCAAGAAGCTCAGCCCGATCGTCCGGGCTCAGCTGGGCGTCGACCTGGCGCATGCTGGAGACAGCAGCCTTGATGGAGGCCAGAGGCGTGCGCAGGTCGTGCGAGGCCGCGCCCATCAGGGCGCGCCGCCAACGGTCGATCTCCTCGAGGAGGCGTGCCCGCATGGCCTGCTCGCTCAATTGAGCCCGGTCGACGGCCAGTGCCGCCTGGTTGGCGAACGTGCCGAGCAAGCTTCGGTCGCGCTCCAGCAACTGCACGTCCTGGAGGACCAGCATGCCCACCGGCCGGTGGCTGACCACCAGCGCCACCGAGACCCGGCGAGGGCCGGCGTCGTCGAGCAATCCGAGGGACGTCGCCTGCCCGCCACCCGACGTGACCGAGGTCACATCGCCCTCCGTCATCGGCTGCCCACCACTCGCTGCCACGCGCAGCGCACCAGACGCCCGGTCGGCTGTTTCGCCTTCGGGCAGGACCAGCGCGGTCCAGCGCGGCGCGAATACGGTCTGCACCGTGGTAACCATGTGCGCCAACAACTGCGAGAGGGTGAGATCACCGATCAGCGCCTGCGACAGCTCGTACAACCGCTCGGATTCCTGGGTCCGCCGCTCGGCTTCTTCGCGAGCGCTACGCAGCTTGGCCACGACCTGCGAAACGACCAGCACGACCACGGCGTACACGCCGAGGGCGGTCCAGTTCTGGGGCGAGCGGACGGTCAGCGTGTTGTACGGCGGGAGGAAGAAGAGGTCGTAGACGAGGAACCCCCCGAGTGCGCCCACGACGCCTGGGACAAGCCCGCCGATGACGACCCCGACCAGTACGGGCAGAACGTAGACCAGCGCCGGGATGGCCGTGCTCAGGTGCTCTCGAAAGGGCAGCAGCAGCGCCGTGAGTGCCGCGAGACTGGCCAGGGTGACTACGATCCCCAACACGGTCCGCCGATACGCGGCCCTGGTACCGAGCCCGCTTGGTTTCACGTTCGTCACAATCTTCCGTCCTTCGGATCGTCTTTGGAGTGTATCGACGCCCTGGCGGGTCCCGGCAAAGCGAGGTGGCCATGACGTCAAGCACGGGTGAGGACGAGGGCGTCCGCCCCACCGGCAAGTTCAGGGTCTACTTGGGCGCCGCGGCAGGCGTCGGCAAGACGTGCGCCATGCTCGACGAGGGGTGGCGGCGCTTCCAGCGCGGCGCCGACGTCGTCGTCGGATTCGTCGAGACACACAAGCGCCCGTACACCGTGGAGCAATTGAGGGATCTGCCCGTGGTGCCGCGCAAGAAGGTTCGTTACCGCGACGCCGAATGGGAGGAGATGGATGTCGACGCTGTGATCGCCCGGGGGCCCAAGGTGGCCCTGATCGACGAGCTCGCTCACACCAATGTGCCGGACTCGGGTCGCCACGAAAAACGTTGGGAAGACGTTCTCGAGATCCTCGATGCCGGCATTGCCGTGATCACGACGGTCAACATCCAGCACATCGAGTCAGTGGCGGACGCGGTCGAGCGGATCACCGGGGTAGGTGTGCGCGAACGGGTGCCGGATTGGGTCGTGCGGCGGGCCGATCAGCTCGAGCTGATCGATTCGTCAGCGGACCAGCTCCGCCGCCGCATGCTGCACGGCAACATCTACCCGGAAGAGAAGGTCCCTGCCGCGCTCAACGGCTTCTTCCGGGCCGAGAACCTCGCCGCTCTCCGCGAGCTCTCGCTTCGCTTCGTGGCGGACGAGACCGAGGAGGAGCTTCTGGAGTACCTCCGCTCCAAGGGTGCCGGGGGCGAGCTGTGGGAGACGACCGAGCGGATCATGGTGGCCGTCACCGGGGCTCCGGGGAACGCGTCGGTGATCAGGCGGGCGGCCCGCATCGCCGCGAGATTGAAGGCACCGCTCGTCGCCATCAATGTCGTCTCAAGCGACGCCGAAGCCACGAAGTCGGGCACATCCGAGCTCGAGAAGCTCGTCACGGCCGTGGGCGGCAAATGGCAGACGGTGGAGGGGGACGACGTGGCGAAAGCGATCTTCGCGGCAGCCATCGACCAGCAGATCACACAGATCGTCGTCGGCACGTCGCGGCTGACGCGCTGGCAGTCAGTGACGCGGGCGTCGGTGATTCAGCAGATCTTGCGCATGGCTTCGGAGAACGACATCGATCTGCACGTCATTGCGCGGCGGGATGTGCCGAACGGCCGCCCCGACGCGGACGACGAGAGTTAGACAGCCGACAGATCGGCGAAAGCGGCGTCCGCTGCCGTGCGCGCCGCCAGCTGCATGCACTTGTTGAGGTGGGCGAGCGCCCTGGCCCGCCGCGGATCGCGGGCCAGATACTTGGCCACCGCTACCGGGTCCGCCGATCCGTCGGGTTTGCTCAGGGAGAAGACAGCCTGGTCCACGATGTGCTCGTCGGGGCGATCACTGATGCCGCGATAGACCGACCAGTCGACACCGGCCACCTCACATGCCTCGGCCATCCCGGCCGCCTCCATGTCGACGGCACCGAAGCCTCGTTCGACTATGGGGCGCCACACGTCGTCATCGTCGAAGAGCCCATCGGTGGTCATGAGCGCGCCCGCGGCGTGCCGCGGTGGAATCGGATGGCTGTTGAACACGGGCCCGTCGGGATAGAGCTGCACCCGCTCGGGCACCATGAGCGACCCGACGGGCAGCGCAGGGTCGAGGCCGCCCGCGATGCCGATGACCATGACGTGGTCGATCGATCCGGCTGAGAGGGCCCGGTTGGTCGCCTCGCGAGCCAGGGCTGGGCCGATGCCCGTCACGAGCGACCCGACCCACCATTGGCCGGCGATCCCGGCGTGGGAGAACACCGCGTCGGCAGGTGTCGCCTTCAGTCCGAAGGACTTCACGATTGCCTTGAGTTCTGGCTGCATCGGCGCCAGCACCGCCACCCGCTTCGTCGTTGCTGTCACCTCGTCATCATGCCCGATCGTTGGGTAGCGTGGGCGCCCGATCAGGAAGAGAGAGGAGTGCCGATGCCCAGCGCCGAACAGGTCGTGAGGGACTTCTGTGCCGCGGCGAGCACGCGTGATCCCGACGTACTGCGGGCTTACTTCTCGGATGATGTCGTGTACCACAACATCCCGATGGAGCCAGCCGAGGGGATCGAAGCCACCATGGCGGTCATCGATATGTTCCTCGGGATGTGTGACGCCTTGGAGTTCGAGGTGCACCATCTGGCGAGCGACGGGACAACCGTGCTGACCGAGAGGACGGATATCTTCACCATCAAGGGAAAGTCCGCCCCCCTACCCGTCATGGGTGCCTTCCACATCGTTGACGGGAAGATCACCGCATGGCGGGACTACTTCGACATGGCACAGGTGACGGCCATGTTCGAAGCGGGGTAGCGGCGCTCGAGGTCAGTCTGTTCGTCGACCGCTCTGTCGTGCCGGCTTAGTAGCCGTGGCAGTCTCCGGGACCGTCGGGAGGACCTTGGCCGTGGGCGGCTTCCCAGGCCAGCTGGACCGAGAGCGGGGCGCTCCCCGCGGTCGGGTACCCGTCGAAGCCGTTCCACTCGAGGATCCCGAAGTACCCGGCATTCGGGTCGTTCCGACCGCCCTCTTCACAAACTGCGGTCGGCATCCACGCGGCCGGGATGGTTTGCTCCTGGGCCGCGACGGCCTGGAAGAACTTCTGGTCCTGAATGAAGGTCAGGTCCTTGTAGAAGGTGACCCGTTGGGCCGCCTCGACTGCGTTGGCATAGGTCGCCATCTGCGCAACCTTCTGTGCCTGGGGGTATGACATCAACGTGTCGTTGATGCGCACCGCATGGTGAGTGTCGGCGCCCGGGTAGGCGCTCACCGCCTCGTGGCGGGTCGTCTGCGCCCAGGCGGGGTCGCTGTGAAGCAGCGATGTGAGTACAGCTGGAATGGCAACAGCATTGACGGCCACCGCCGTCGTGAGTGCAATGCGGATCCGCACGGCACCTCCCTTCGTCGGGCGCGCGCTGGGCGCGCGCCAGGCTCTGCTCGGTGTGGGCGGGCTCCGGCCATTGCATTCGCGCCCCGAACGGCGAGCGGGAAGGCGTCGTCCGTTCTGGCTGATCGCCGCAGGGTGTGCGGCCGGTTGTGGGCAGCCCTTCTTATTTGTTGCTCGGTGTGGTCCTCAATTCATGTCCCCGGCATCCCGGGGGTCGTCGGTCGTTCGATGCTCAGAGCCCGCAGACGAAACGGGTCGTCCAGGGCTCCCAGCCGCGCTCTGAGTAGAGCTTGAGCGCAGCCGCGTCCTGTACCGCGGGTGAGTAGTCCTCGGCCGGCGAGGGCAACCCGGTCAGTCCGGTCCATGTCCCGAACTGGAACTGGTATGCGCCGCCGTTCCCGACGGAGTAGTTGCCACCGGACTCGTGCTGACGGATACAGGCCCAATCGGCAGTGTTGGTGCTCGTGGCGTCGGAACTTCCGCTTGCAGGTGCAGGTGCTGGCGCAGGCGCAGGCGCGGGCGCCGGCGCGGCGACGGGCTGGACCCGTGCGGCTGCCGCTGCTTGTGCCGCTGCGGCTGCTAGTGCGGCGGCCTGCTGCTGACGTTGCGCCGCCACCGTCTTGAGATAGGCGACCTCGGACGCCACCGTCCTGAGATACGCGATCTCGGACAGATACGTCTGGACCTGTCCTGCTTCCACGGCGTTGGCGTATGTCACCATTTTGGAAACGTTCTGGGCTTGGGCGTACGACATCAATGTGTCGTTGATCTTCACGGTCCGGTGTCGGCTGATCGCCTCGTGGCGGGGCAGCCGCGCCGAAGCTGCGGAGGTACTGCTGAAGAACGCGAAAAGGATCGCGGGTATAGCTATGACGGCCACCGCCGTCCCTAGTGCAATGCGGATCCGCACGGCACCTCCCTTCGTCGGACGCGCAAGGGCGCGCCAGGCTCTGCTCGGTGTAGGCGGGCTCCGGCCATTGCATTCGCGCCCCGAACGGCGAGC
>Ga0182024_10005977_pt1 | contig 26968 bp, 22 predicted proteins | sample P32metaG_FD_120480 | JGI IMG/M metagenome (GOLD analysis project Ga0182024, IMG submission 120480) | Permafrost microbial communities from Stordalen Mire, Sweden - P3-2 metaG (Illumina Assembly) | ecosystem: Environmental > Terrestrial > Soil > Wetlands > Permafrost | place: Sweden: Stordalen...
AAACCATCAACCGCTTTCCCAAAGGCTTGGGTAGCGGCGGTGGTTTCTAACGCTGAACCACGCGTGTGAGCACCTCGACACACTGACAGAATCAATCAAAACACCAGACCCACCGTACTGTGCAGTCTGGCAAGTTACAGGTTTATCGAAGCGGAACGACTACCGCAGAATTAGTGTTCAAGGATGAAACCGATGATACGACTTCGACCGACTTCCGGCAGGATTCCCGTTGAAGGTTTTCCGGTCCGTGAGAAACAAATCTCCTCACACGGCAGACGATTCTTGCTTGCGGGACTCGCGGTTGCGTGTTTTTGGACGGCATCCGCCGATTTAAGGGCTGGCGATCCGTGCGTCGCCGAGGCGAATTGGTACGCTCCCTACACACAAGAGGGGAATTGCGCTCCTTACAAGCGAACGTATGGCTACACGCGCACACGGTGGCACAGGTGGCCGACGGTATCGAAGCCCATGCCAGAGCCAGAAACGGTTTCGACGCCGCAGCCTGGCATGCCGCCCGCGGAGCCCTCCGCGGAAAGCTCCGAAGAATTGCCTGAGCCCGACGCTTCCAAGGTGCCGGAGCCGACCACGGAACCGGGACCGAGCCCGGACGAACCGGATATGCCACCGGTGCCTCCTTCTGGCTCCGAGCCGGCGGTGCCGCCGGGCGTGAATGACGACTCCAAAAAGCCGTCGGAGGACCTGGACGACCTTTTTCCCGATGAATCTCCGGCCGCCATGGACGAATCGAAGGACGAACCAAAGGATGAATCGAAGGACAACTCGGAAGAAACTCCCAGCGACTCGCCGGACGGCGAGCCGCCGGCAACCGGCGATTCTTCGCCGGAGGGTGAGTCCGAGGACGCAATGCCGCAAAGCCGGCACGGCGGTGGCCGTCGGACCTCGTTCAATCCGTCGTCGGCCGACACCAAGATGCACTGGCGGCGCAGCTCACGTGTCGCACCCACTGGAGCATCGGACGGGCGGATCAGCGGCGAGGAGGGGCGTGGCGCCACCGTTGGACGCGGCGCAACGAAATCGCCTTGGCAGGAAGTTGCGCCGGCCACGCCGGCCGGACGCTCGACGTCGAATCCACTTCGCGGCACTCGAAGCGTCGTGCCGACGGGTGCCACCCAGTCGCAATCGTTGGCCGAAACGGGTGTGGTGCCGGCGGCGGCCGACTGGTCGGCAGCGTCGCTCCCCGGCAGTTCAACCTCATCGCGCGGCAACCCGCTGCGCGGCGGTCAGTAAGCTGCGGATGGGCAAGCCGCTGGCGGCAAGCGAGCGATCGGATTACCGCGCGCTCTGGCAGCCCGACCGGGTGGCGATGGCAAAATCCCTGATATTTCCGGCGATCGTGCGTCTGCCGCCTCCTGAGCCCCGCTGCCATTTGTTCGTCTTGGCACACGCCGGGCCATTTGTTACCGTACCGCCCGCTTTGAACCGAAGCCGGCGGAGCGTGCGAAGGGAGCACGGGTGGTCGGCAATTCCGATCTTCTCTTTTCCTTTCGCCATGCAACGGGGCCTCTGCTTGCAGTTAACGTGCTAGCTCGATGGATCATTGGCTGCGCGACTTCGCGACTGCCGGAATGCCAGCGGAGCAATGGGTGAAAATCGGTTTAGTGGCTGGCACGGCGGAGACGAGAGTTAAGAAAAGACGGGGCCGGCACGACTGGCAAACTTCCGAAAACGTGATAAAAACATTCGAAAGCACGACGACGCTGGGCGTCGACTGCTCGAGAAGCAGTCAGGAGAGTGTGGACTTACTCGTCCACAGTGCGGCGGCCGAAGCATGGAGGTCAGGATGACTGCCGAACCAAGACAACGTCCGCGTATCCAAATCCGCTGGATGATTCGTCGCGATATGGCCGAGGTGCTCGACATTGAAACCGAAGGGTTCGAGTTTCCTTGGAGCGAAGAAGATTTCATCCGTTGCCTGCGGCAGCGCAACTGCATCGGCATGGTGGCCGAACAGAACGAGCAAGTCGTGGCCTTCATGATCTACGAGTTGCACAAGACCCGGCTGCACCTGCTCAACTTCGCGGTCGCCGCCAGCGCCCGACGGCACGGCGTGGGATTGCAGATGATGGAAAAGCTGATGGGCAAACTGTCGCCCCAGCGGCGCACGCGGGTCGTCCTGGAAGTGCGCGAGACGAATCTGGCCGCACAACTGTTTTTTCGCGGGCTGGGTTTCCGCGCGGTGAGCGTGCTGCGCGATTTCTATGACGACACGACGGAAGACGCATACCTGATGCAATACCGGTGGAAACCGGTTCCGCAGGAAATCATTATTCCCACCAACCGCATCACCAAGCTGGCGGGTTGAAGGCCTGGCCGGCATCCCATCTCGGTTGGCGGCGGCGCGGGGTCGCGAATCTAGAGCTTCACGAGCGTGACTTCCAATTCGGGCAACTCCAAAAGGGCCAGCGAATGGAAGGCCGCCCGGTAGAGTGCGCCGGGATTGAGCACGTGTGTCGAGCCGTACATCACGTGTTGTGCCACGTGAGTGTGGCCGTGACAGACCAGGTCGTAGAGTCCACTGGTCACTAGATCGCCCAGCAATCGCGTATCGTCGCCGTGCAAGAAGGCGATCCGCCGCCCCTCCAACTCGAGCTCGCCGCGCCGCTCGTGGCAGACATGTCGGCCATCCGCCATCGCCTGACGCAGTTCCTCCCGATTGTCGTCGACATTGCCGAATACAAAATGGGTCGGCCAGGGAGCGAACTGCTTGACGATCTCGACCGAGCCGATGTCGCCACAGTGGATGACTTGCTCCACCTCGCAACTCTCCAGCATACCGATGGCCTGACGCGTGAAGGCCACCTGCCCGTGCGTATCACTCACTACGCCAATCCGCATCTTCGCTTCGCCTCCGTGAGCCGTGCCTACATCCGCATCGCGCTACATTTGGTTGGCCTGCTGGCGACATTACACCGCGCGGCGGCTCGGCCCGCGGCGGCCGGTTTTTCGGGGCGATGAGCGGTCGCCGGTCAACCTCTGGAACGTCGAACGCGCAATTCGTCCGCCTCGCTCAGCTAGTTATACGCGAAAAACTGGCTCCTGCGCTTGTGCCCGGCCGCTCGGATCGGATAGAAGGGAATCATGGCCAAACAAGTAATCATGGCAGTGCTCGTGATCCTGCTGACGTTGGCGGGTGCCTTCGCCCTCTGGATTTGGCGCACCATGCGCCGTGCGCACTATACCTTGCCGCAGGCGATTTGGTATTTCATCAATCTGACGGTGAACAAGCTTCTCTGGCGGACAACGGTCAGCGGAACCTTGCCGATCGGCCCAGACCAAGGGGCGGTGATCGTATGCAATCATCGTAGCGGGATCGATCCGCTGTTGATTCAAATGGCCACCGAGCGCGTCGTCCATTGGATGGTAGCCGGCGAATATTTCGACTATCGAATCATGGCGGCCTGCTTTCGCTCGCTGGGCAGTATTCCGGTCGGGCGGCGTGGAGTCGACACGGCGGCCACAAAGCAGGCCATTCGCCTGGCGAAAGAGGGAAAACTCGTCGGCCTGTTTCCCGAGGGGCGCATCAACACCAGCGACGAGTTGCTTCTGCCCGGCCGACCCGGAGCGGCACTGATCGCGCTGAAGGCCGGCGTGCCGGTGATCCCCTGTTACATCGAAGGCTCGCCGTACAACGGATCGGCTTTGGGCCCTTTCTTGATGACGGCCCATGCGCGGGTCACCATCGGACAGCCCATCGATCTAAGCAGCTATTTTGGCCGCGAATCCGATCGGGAAGTGCTCGCGGAATTAACCAAACGGTTTCTCAAGGAGATCGCCCACCTGGCCAAAGCCGACTCGTTCGAGCCGAAACTGGCCGGCAAGCGGTGGCATCCCGACGACTTCACCGCGCCCGACGCTTCTGGCGACGACGGCTCAGAAGCCGGGACTCATTCTCCAGCGGACAACCATTCCGCGGCCGGCAATGGCGCGGGCACGAAGAGCAGTTCGGAAACCGGCAGAGGCGACGACGAACCGCGCAAGGCCGCCGCTGAAATATGACTGGGGCGCTGGCCGCGGTCCGCAGCCCGGCGGCTTCGATTGGCTCGCAAAGCGCCGATTTATCTGTAGAGCAATCGCTCGACTCTCTCGGCCCGTTCGGCCAGCGCGGCCTGCACTTCGGCCGGGCATTTGCCGCAAGCAAACACCGTCAAAACGGGTCGGCCGCTGGGGATCTGCAAGCCGGCTGGGGGGATGTCGGCGATCGGTGGATCGGTGGTGTCCGCGATGGCCGACAAGAAATGCTCAATCGCCTCCCGACCGATTTCCAGATCCTGGTGAGCAAAGAGGATTCGCTTGCCCCAGACGATCTTCGGACTCCACCGCCCCCCTGGCTGGGCATCAATCGGAGCTGCTGGCGGTAACTGGCCGACACACGCCGCCGCGTGGCAGGCGAGGAGGGACTGGCGGCTGGCGCGTTCGAGAATCTCGACCGACGCGGTGTAGCGTGGATTTACTTCGACAGGCCAAACAATCTGATCGGCCACCACCGCGTCGACGCCGAACAGGCCTGACAACGGAAACTCTGTTGCAAGCGCGTGCCCGACATCTTGAAACGCCTTAAGAATGGCCGGCTCCAGCGACAACGGGCCAACGCTGCCCGTGTAGTGGAAATCGTCGGCGTTGGGCGAGCCGCCTCCCAGCAATTGTTGGGTAGCTCCCAAAAACGCCGCCTGACCGGCCGAGGCCACATAGACGGCGCTACAGGGCTGGCCGTCGACGCGCCGCTGGAAATAGACGTGAGGAGAGGCCGACGCGCCACCTCGCCAGGGCGCAACCCCGCTGCCGCCGGCCGAACGTCGATGTTTGACCAGCCAGGTGCCATCGGTCGGAAGATCCTCAGCGTGCTCGGCGATGGGCGGCGCGGCGAGTCCGTGCCGCCGTAGCGCTAGGAAAACGGCCACCGGATCGCGCACGCGGCGCAGGCAGTGGGCCGTGTTGCCCCACAACTGCCCGAGAGACTCCATCCGCTCGATTAATTGCGGATAGTTCTCCAGTGCTCCGGTGTACATCCAGGGACCGGCTGGAGCGGCGGCCAACACCTCGCTCAAACCTTGAGGATAGTTGGAAACGCGAACGCTCGGACAGCAGGCTTGTAGGTCAAGATCGCCGAACAGGTCGCCGGCCAAAACCGACATCCCTGCCCGACGCGCCGACATCGCCGCTGCCCGAGCGCTCGCTCCTAGAATCGTCAACGTGCCGCGAGTGCTTATCTCAGGAACTGTTGACACCAGAAGATCGTTCCTTGTGGCGTTTGGTAGGCAGCCACACCGATCCGGGTGTAACCGGAGTTAAGAATATTGGCCCGATGTCCATCCGAATTCATCCAGGCATTCAGAACGTCGGTCGGCGAACTTTGTCCCATGGCAATGTTCTCCGCCACGCCTGCCGACGTGTGCTGAAGCACATGGTTGCGGGTCATCCATTGGGTGTGGCGCCGGGCGGAACGAACCAGCCCGAAGTCGACCCTTAAGGGGCGCAGGCCGTAGCGGGCTCGTTGGCGATTGGTGTTCTCGATGACTCCCATTTCGACGGCGTGCAACGCAAGTTGTTGTTCCGGGGTCAGAGCCACGTCGGGTTTGGTCGGCGGGGCCGTTTGCTTCACCACGGGCTTGCTCGGCTGGCTGCTGTGGGGCGTGGTTCCTTGTGGCTTCGCCGGTTGGCTCGCCTGGGTATTGGCAGGCGAAGCAGCCTTCGGCCGCGCGGCTTGCTGTCGAACTGGCTGCGATCGGGCCGGTTGGGTGTAATACCACCGATTCGACCGCCACCGACCCCATCCGACGGTTTGTATCTTAGCCGGCTGCGCCTTGGTCCACTGGGCCGTTTGTATCCGAGCCGGATGGGTGGCCTTCAATTCAGCCGACTTCGGGTGGACCGTTTCCGCCGCGCTGGCTCCGCCTGGAAGCACCGTAAACAAGAGACCAATTCCTAAGGCAACAAACAATGACAGCATCGCACTCCTCCTGAGGTAGGAAAAACAAAGCAGGACCATCATGACCCAGGCAGGGCTGCAACTTGTGAAATCGCAGCACACACCCATCGGGTCGGTGGGTATGGCACGAGAGTCAGCGGGGTCACGAACCGTCACCACGCGCACTTGGGCTGTGCGTGACGGTAGCGCGGACTGGACACTCGTGCCAACATCGTCAGGCGAGACGCTGTCAGGCAAGGAGGGTTAGCTTAGCCCGAGAGTGGCCAGTTTGCCAGGGGCTCGCGGCTCTGCCCCCCCTCACATGGTGGACGACATCCTTGCAATCGAATAAGGGTCGGGCTATCGTAAGGCCTCGCGATTCGGAAGCGCGCCCGGCGGCGCGACCGATTCTGCTCAAATCACCCAAACTTCCCTCCATGAAGCAGCCGGTGCAACTTGGCGCGGTGCTCGTGGCATTTTCCTAGACCCTAGAATCCGAGGAGTACGAACGATGTCGATGTTTGTTGGCGAAGCCCTGGCAGGCGAAGGGAACGAAATTGCCCACATCGATTTGCTCATTGGAAGCAAAGACGGACCCGTGGGTGTCGCATTTGCCAGTGCCCTGGCACGGCAGAGCGAAGGGCACTCGAATTTGTTGGCGGTGCTGACGCCGAATCTCGCCGTCAAACCCGCGACAGTGATGATCACGAAGGTCACGATCAAGGGAATGAAGCAGGCGGTGCAGATGTTCGGTCCGGCCCAAGCCGGCGTTGCCAAAGCGGTGGCCGACTCGGTTGCCGAAAACGTGATCGCCGCCAAACAGGCGGAGGACCTGGTAATCGTGTGTGGTGTATTCATTCATCCGGCAGCGGCCAACGACCGCAAGATTTACGACTACAACTACCAGGCCACGAAAATGGCGATCGTCAATGCCATGCAGGGCAAGCCGACCGTCCAAGAAATGCTGGCCGGCAAGGATCAGGCGGCACACCCGTTCCGCGGTTTCTGAGCCCCTGGCTGAACCAGACGCGCTTTCCACACACTTGGCGTAAGGGCCGGGCAAGCCGCACCACAACGATTGGGCGGCGGCTTGCCGACTCCTGACGTCGGCAAGCGATGGCAAACCCGTCGGCAAGCGATGATGAGCAAGCCGAGCATTCTCCTCCAACTCGATACCGATCCGCAGCCCAGCGTGTTCGATAGCGTGGTCGCTATCGACTCAGGGGTGGAGCACTTGCTTCGTCACGGGGGCATCGCGCCGGCGGCGGTGCGCGACCTGGTGTACGGCACCATTTTTACGCGCGGCGGCGGCGATCTGGCGCGAACGGCGATTTTTATCGGCGGATCGAACGTAACCGCCGGCGAAGCGCTGTTGGCGGCGGTCCAAAAGACCTTTTTTGGACCCATGCGCGTCTCCGTCATGCTCGACTCGGGGGGGGCCAATACTACGGCCGCGGCGGCGGTGTTGGCCGCCGGGCGGCATCTTTCCCTCGCCGGCGCCGAGGCGCTGGTGTTGGCCGCCACGGGCCCAGTTGGCGCGCGCGTCGTGCGATTACTGGCGGGTCAAGGCGCTCGGGTGCGCGTCGGCTCGCGTGATGCGGTGCGGGCCGAAGCGGTCTGCCAGGCGGTGCGTCAGCGGGTGCCTCAAGCCGATTTGCAGCCGGTGGCCACCGACTCTCTCGAAGCGCTGAAGAAAGCGATGCACGGCGTGGCGATCGTCGTCGCGGCTGGGGCCCCCGGCGTGGAATTGCTGCCCGCCAATCTGCTGGCCCAAGCCGACGGTCTGCGAGTGGCCATCGACCTGAGCGCGGTTGCCCCGCCTGGTATCGGCGGCGTCGAAGTAACCGACACGGCTCGCCAGCGAGGCGGCGCGGTCTGTTACGGGGCGTTGGGTGTGGGAGGCGTGAAAATGAAAATCCACAAGGCGGCTTTGCGGCGGCTCTTCACGTCCAATGATCAGGTCCTCGACGCCGAGACAATTTTTGAACTCGGCCAAGATTTAAGCACGCCAGCGGCCTCCTGAATTCAAAAAATCGACCGTTACCCGCGACCGATTTTTCCAGCGATGATTTGGGAAGGAATCGCTCACCGGTGCGCTGTTGCGCTAAGCAATCGATTGGGAAAAAATTTGCTCTCGACCGATCAACATGATAGGCTGACAGGCGCAGCCGCTACGCTCTGACCCTTCGCTAGTTTTCGAATCCGATTTTCGGCGCCAGTCGCACCGCAAGGCCAGAGTGCGACCGACCTGAGTGCGTCTCCCGACGGGACGACTTGGCGCATTGACACGCGTGCGGCAAAGCGACCTATCTGTAAGCAGTGACAGTTTTCCGCCGATGCGCATCGCTCGTTTCTGGAGTGGTGCATTTACTGACGGACTGCCGTAAGAATTTTGCGCGCAGGCGGGGCTGTGATTGCCGCGGCTGGGGTCGCTGTTTGTCGCCTCCCTTACCGATTCCGGCCACGCCGGAAGGATGTATGCCATGGCTACGGTCACCAAGACAATCACGATCAATCCCGCTTTCCTGCAAGAGATCAAGGAAGACAACACCGATCTGCGGCGACAGTTGAACCGAACACGGCAGTTGCTCGGCGGCGAGCCCAGTCGCATTCGACCGCGCGATTTGGTCGAGATGCTGGGAGAGCTGCGCGACCAGTTTGCTCTGCACTTTGCGCTGGAAGAAGCTTACGGCTACTTTGAGGATGCGGTCGACGCCGCGCCGTGGCTCCATCGCCAGGCCGAATCGTTGCGGGACGAGCATCGCCATTTGTTTCTGGATCTCTGCCATCTGGAGGACAAAGCCGAACGACTGCTGTATCACGAAGCCACACCCAAAGTGCTGCGGGCCATCGCGCGCGACTTTCATGAGTTCCATGAACGATTCTTCGATCACGAATCGCGCGAAAACGACCTGATTCTGTTGTCGATCAGCGAAGAATTGGGGGATGGCGATTGAGAGCCGGGCCAGAGCGTGTTGAAAATTGGGACAGGCACCTCGCAACACCTCCAGTGGGCGGAAAATCGACCGGGCAACTCGGAGCCAGTCCCATTTTCAACCGGCGACCGTGCGCGAGCGCGCTTCAAAGGGCATGCTCGCCCACGGTAGCGGTTGCCACGGCAGGCGCGACCGCACGGCGACGCATCGCTGCCCGCACGCGAAGCCCCCAAAGCCGGAGACGGTCGAGATACAAATAGACGACCGGCGTGGTATAGAGGGTAAGCATCTGGCTGAAGATCAGCCCTCCGACGATGGCGATGCCCAGTGGCCGGCGCAGCTCCGAGCCGGTGCCGGTACCCAAAGCGAGCGGCAGCCCTCCCAGCAGGGCGGCCATCGTGGTCATGGTGATCGGGCGGAAACGGAGGATGCAGGCCTCGAAGATGGCTGCCTCCGGACTTTTCCCTTCGTTGCGTTCGGCTTCCAAGGCGAAGTCGATCATCATGATGGCATTCTTCTTGACGATGCCGATCAACAGGATGATGCCGATCAGCGACATGACATTCAGTTCGACCTTGCAATAGAGCAGGGCCAGCAGTGCTCCCACGCCGGCCGAGGGAAGCGTCGAGAGAATCGTGATCGGGTGGATATAGCTTTCGTAGAGTATGCCCAGCACGATGTAGACGGTGACGAGGGCCGCCAGGATCAACCAGGGTTCGTTGCGCAGTGAGGCTTGAAAGGCCTGCGCCGTTCCTTGAAAGCTGCCGGTAATGGTCGCCGGCATTTCCAGTTCCTGCCGCGCCGCCTGGATTTCTTTCACCGCGTCACCCAACGCAACGCCGGGCGCCAGATTGAACGAGATGGTCACCGACGGAGACAGCCCGGAGTGATTGATCAGCAAGGGGGTCGTGTCGCCGGAGTAGCGTGTGATTTCGCCAATGGGGATTTGCATCCCGCCAGCACCGCGGACGTAGAGATGCCGGAGTGCGTCGGGGTTTTCGCGGAATTGCGAATCGACCTCCAGCACGACATGGTACTGGTTGAGCGGCATGTACATGGTCGACACCTGGCGCTGGCCGAAGGCGTCGTAGAGCGTGTCGTCGATGGCCTGGGGCGAGATGCCCAAGCTGGCGGCCATGAGCCGATCGAAAGTCAAACCGGCTTGCAGGCCGCGGTTTTGCTGGTCGCTGTTCAGATCGACCAGGTTGGAGATCTTGCGCATGCGGGCGAGGAGCTTGGGGCCCCAGAAATTCAGTTCATTCAGATCGGCGCCTTGCAGAGTGAACTGATACTGCGCGCCGGTCGCTCGGCCGCCGATCCGCAAATCCTGAACTCCCTGCAAAAACAGACTGCCGCCGGGGATTTTTGCCAGTTCGGGCCGCAGCCGACCGACCACTTCGTCGGCGCTGATCTTGCGCTCTTCCAGCGGCTTGAGCGTGATAAACACACGGCCGGCGTTGGCGGCTCCGCCGGTTCCACCCGTAAACGCAATCACTCCGGCCACCGCCGGGTCGGCACTGCAGGTGGCGGAAAACCGCCGCAGCAGATATTCCATTGCTTGGAAGGAGGTCTTCTGGTCGGCCTGAATCGAGCCCACGATGCGGCCGGTGTCCTGCTGCGGAAAAAAGCCCTTGGGAACGATGACGTACAAGTAGATGGTCAGGCCGAGCGTCGCCAACGTGTCGAGCATGGTCAGGGCTTGAAACCTGAGCACCCAACCGAGCGTTTTTTCGTAGCTCCATAGAATCGCGTTGAACATCCCCTCGGTGACACGGAACAACCAACCATGCCGCTCCTCGGCCGCGGGCTTGAGCAGCGTGGCACACATCATCGGCGTGGTCGTCAGAGAGACGACCATCGACACGGCGATCGCCACCGACAACGTGACCGCGAATTCGCGAAACAATCGACCGACAATTCCCCCCATGAGCAAGATCGGAATGAAGACCGCCACCAGCGAAACGCTGATCGACAACACGGTAAAGCCAATCTCTTGGGCTCCCACCAGGGCGGCCTCGAGCGGCGACAGTCCCCGTTCCAGGTGTCGGCTGATGTTCTCGACCACGACGATCGCGTCGTCGACGACAAAACCGGTCGCGATCGTGAGCGCCATCAGCGACAGATTATCGAGGCTGTAACCGCACAGGTACATCACCCCGAACGTGCCGACCAGCGAGACCGGCACGGCGACGCTCGGAATGATCGTCGCCCGGGGATTTCTCAGGAACAAGAAGACCACCAGAATCACCAATCCGATGGAAATCATCAGGGTGAATTGAACGTCGTCGACCGATGCCCGAATGGTCGTCGTCCGATCCATGGCCACCGCCAGGTCGATGTCCGCGGGAATCTCCGCGTCCAACTGCGGCAACAACGCCGTGATGCGATCGACCGTCTGGATGATATTGGCTCCGGGCTGCCGATAGATGATCAGCAGGATGGCGGGCTTGCCGTCTGAAAGTCCGTCGGCGCGAGTATCCTCGACCGAGTCGACGACGGTGGCCACCTCACCCAGCCGGACGGGTGCCCCGTTGCGATAGACGACGAGCAGCGGCCGGTACTCACTGGCCTTGAGCAACTGATCGGTGGTGCTCAGCGACCAGGCATGATCCTGGTCGGCGATTTGTCCTTTCGGCCGGTTCGCATTGGCGCTCTCCAGCACCGCGCGGATGTCTTCCAGCCCCAGGCCGAAATGATTGAGCACGGTCGGATTCACGCTGACGCGGACGGCCGGCGGCGAGCCGCCGCCGACAACCACCTGGCCCACGCCCCGCACCTGGGCCAGCTTTTGCGCCAGGATCGTCGACGCCGCGTCGTACATCCGCGCCTTGTCGTACGTTTTCGACGTCAGAGCCAGCATCATGATCGGCGCATCGGCCGGATTGACCTTGCGATAGGTGGGGTTGCTGGGAAGGTTGGTCGGCAACTGGCTGCGGGCGGCATTGATCGCCGCCTGAACGTCGCGGGCCGCGGCGTCGATGTTGCGATTGAGATCGAACTGCATCACGACCGTTGTCGAACCCAAATAACTGCTCGACGTCATTTCCGTCACGCCGGCAATCCGCCCGAACTGCCGTTCCAGCGGCGTGGCGACCGAAGAAGCCATCGTTTCCGCACTCGATCCCGGCAGGGCGGCCTGGACCTGGATGGTCGGAAAATCGACCTGCGGCAACGCCGCGACCGGCAACAGCAAGTAACCGATCGCTCCGGCCAAGGTGACCGCGACCGTCAGCAGCGTGGTCCCTACCGGTCGATGGATGAATGGGGTGGACAGGCTCACACGTGCATCTCCACGTCCAAGGCGACCGCCGGTCCGGCCGACGCGCGGCGACCGAACCGTTTTGCCAGGCGGTCGAACGCCAGATAAATCACCGGCGTGGTGTAGAGCGTGAGCACCTGGCTAAAGACGAGTCCGCCGATGATCGTGATGCCAAGCGGGCGGCGCAATTCGGCTCCCATGCCGGTGCCCATCGCCAGCGGCACCGCTCCCAGCAGAGCGGCCAGCGTCGTCATCATGATGGGGCGGAAGCGGAGCAGGCAGGCGTCGTAAATGGCCTCGCCGGGGCTCAATCCTTGATTGCGCTCGGCATCGAGCGCGAAGTCGATCATCATGATCGCGTTTTTCTTGACGATGCCGATCAACAAGATGATGCCGATCAAACCGATCACGTTCAGATCGATCCGGCAGATCAACAAGGCCCACAAGGCCCCCACGCCGGCCGAAGGAAGTGTGGAAAGGATCGTGATCGGGTGAATGTAACTTTCGTAGAGGACCCCCAGCACGATGTAGACCGTCACCAGCGCGGCCAGAATCAACAAGGGTTCGTTGCTGAGCGATGCCTGAAAAGCCCGGGCCGTTCCCTGAAACCCGGCACGAATGCTCGCCGGCAGGTCGAGCTCGTCGCGGGCGGCATCGATCGCGGCGACGGCATCGCCCAGCGATGCGCCCGGCGCCAGGTTGAACGAAACGACCGCCACCGGGAATTGTCCCTGGTGGTTGATCGCCAGCGGCACCGTTCGCTGCTCGACGTGCGTGAACGTGCCGAGGGGAATTTTGCCGGCCTGCGGCGAGTGAACGTAGACGTTCTGCACGTCCTCGGGTTTCATGCGAAACTCGGGTTTGACCTCCAGCACCACGCGGTACTGAGTCAATTGCGTGAACAGGATCGTGATCTGGCGCTGTCCGAAGGCGTCGTAGAGAGCGTCATCGATCATCTGGGGCGTGATGCCCAGCCGCGATGCGGTGTCGCGGTCGATCACCACGCGGGTTTGCAAGCCTTCGTTTTGTTGATCGCTGGCCACGTCGCGCAGTTGGGGCAAGGTTTCGAGTTTGGCGACGAGCATGGGCACCCACTCGCTCAGTTCCTTGGAGTCGGGGTCCTCCAGGCTGAACTGATACTGCGTTCGGCTGACGCGGGTTTCGACCGTCAGGTCTTGGACCGGCTGCATGAACAGCGTGATGCCCTCGACCTTGGCCAGCGCGGGTTGCAGACGACGAATCACCTCGAGGGCCGAGATTTTGCGTTCCTCCAGCGGCTTGAGGTTGATCTGAATGCGTCCGCTGTTGAGCGTCGTGTTGGTTCCATCGATGCCGATGAACGAAGACAAACTTTCCACGGCCGGATCTTCGAGGATTTCCGCGGTGAGCGATTGTTGCAGCCGCGACATGGCATCGAAACTGACCGTTTGCGGCCCTTCCGACACGCCCAAGATGACACCGGTGTCCTGCACCGGAAAGAACCCCTTGGGAACGATCACATAGAGGTAGACGGTTGCCACCAGGGTGGCCACGGCGACCAGCAGCGTCAGCGATTGATGACGGAGGACCCAGCCCAGGGTTTTTCCGTACTGGCGAATCACCCACTCGAAGACCCGCTCGCTCGCGCGGTACAGCCACCGTTGTTCGGAGGGTGGCTTGTGCCGCAGGAGTTTGGCGCACATCATCGGCGTCAGCGTGAGCGACACGATCGCCGAGACGAGGATCGTCACGCTCAGGGTGACGGCAAACTCGCGGAACAACCGGCCGACGATGTCGCCCATGAACAACAGCGGAATCAGCACCGCGATCAGCGACACGCTGAGCGACACGATCGTAAAGCCGATCTCGGCCGATCCTCGCAGCGCGGCCTCGAGGGGAGGTTCTCCTTCTTCGATATAGCGGATGATGTTCTCGATCATGACGATCGCATCGTCGACGACAAAGCCGGTCGAGATCGTCAGCGCCATCAGCGTCAGGTTGTTTAGGCTGTAACCCAGCATATACATCACCGCGAAGGTGCCGACGAGCGACAGTGGCACCGCGACGCTGGGAATGATCGTGGCCGACAAATTGCGGAGGAACAGGAAGATCACCAGCACCACCAGCCCGACGGTCAACATCAATTCCCACTGCACGTCTTCCACGCTGGCGCGGATCGTCACGGTTCGGTCGGTAAGGACCGAGACGGTGATGGCGGCGGGGAGGGAGGCCTCGAGCTGACCGAGCAGTTTCTTGACCCGCTCGACGACGTCGATGATGTTGGCCCCTGGTTGCCGCTGAATGTTCAGAATCACTGCCGGCTCTTTGTTCATCCAGGCGGCCTGACGCAGATTTTCGATGCCATCGGAGACGTCGGCGACGTCGGAGAGGTAGACGGGCCGGCCGTTGCGATAGGCCACGATCAACCGCTTGTACTGGTCGGGGGTCAGCAGTTGATCGTTGGCGCCGATGGTGTAGGACTCGCGCAGGCCGTCAAAGCTGCCCTTGGCCTGATTGACGCTCGACTGCGAAATCGCGGCCCGCAGATCTTCCATGCTCAGGCCGAGCGACGAAACGGCCGTGGGATTGACCTGGACGCGAATCGCCGGCTTTTGGCCGCCGCTGATGCTCACCAAACCGACGCCGGACAACTGCGAGATTTTCTGAGCCAGACGCGTGTCGGCGTAATCCTCGACCTTCGACAGGGGAAGCGTCTTGCTGGTCAGTGCCAACGTCAGGATCGGCGAATCGGCCGGATTGATCTTGCTGTAGACCGGCGGAACGGGCAGATCCTTCGGCAAGAAGGTCGTCGCGGCGTTGATCGCCGCCTGCACCTGCTGCTCGGCCACGTCGATGTTCAATTCCAGAACGAATTGGAGGATGACGACCGAGCAGCCCTCGGAGCTGGTCGACGTCATTTGATTCAATCCCGGCACCTGCCCGAACTGCCGCTCCAGCGGAGCCGTGACCGAGGAGGCCATGACCTCGGGGCTGCCGCCGGGATAGAAGGTCACCACCTGGATCGTCGGATAATCGACCTGCGGCAGCGCGGAAACGGGCAACTGAAAGTAGGCGACGATGCCCGAAAGCAAAATCGCGACCATCAGCAGCACCGTCGCCACCGGTCGCAAAATGAAAGGCCTGGACAGGCTCATGGGGAGGTCTGAGAGTGGGAGCGGTGATCGGCGGGTTTGTCGCCAGCGGCGGGACCGCGCTCTTCGCTTGGGCCGCGATCGGCCTTGGCATCCGGACCGGCTCCCGCGCTGCCGCCGCGCACCGTGACTTTCGTACCGGGTTGCAACTTGTCGATGCCGTCGACCACCACGGCGTCGCCGGCGGCCAATCCACTGGCAATCACCACCTGGTCTCCTTCGGTCGGACCGAGCGTGACCTTGCGCAGCGCGGCGGTCAATTCCGCACCCGAGCCCCCCTCGACAACATAGACGAATTTCGAGTCCGGACCTTGCTGCACGGCCGCGGTCGGAACGATCACCACGTCGCGCTGGCTGCCGATCAAGAGCCGGGCGTTGACAAACTGGTTGGGGAACAAGAGGTTGTCCCGATTCTCGAACTTCGCTTTGAGACGAACGGTTCCCGTCGTCGAGTCGACCTGGTTGTCGAGGGCCATGAGCTTGCCGGTGGCCAAATGATTCCGGAAGTCGCGATCGTAAACCTCGATCTCGATCGGCTCGCCGGTGTTAACCCGCTTTTGCACCCGGGCGATATCGTCCTGCGGAATGGTGAACACGACGGTGATCGGCTGCAATTGCGTAATGACCGCCAGACCGGTCAGGTCATTGGCATGGATAATGTTGCCTGGATCGACCATGCGCAACCCGATGCGGCCGGAGATTGGAGCCATGATACGGCAATACTCGAGTTGCAACTTGGTATTGTCGATGAGGCCCTGATCCGTCTTGAGCGCTCCCTTTGCCTGCTTGACCAAGGCGACCTGAGCGTCGACCTGCTGTTGGGTGACCGACTTCGAGCCGAGCAGTCGTTCGTAACGATCCATGTCGAGCTGCGCGATCTTCAGCGCCGCCTCGTCCTTCATCAGCGTCCCCTGGCCTTGCGTCAACTGTACCTCGAACGGGCGCGGATCAATCTCGGCCAACAGTTCGCCTTTTTTGACCATCTGCCCTTCGGTAAAACCGACGTGGATCAATTCGCCGTCGACGCGGGTGTGCAGCGTCACCGTGTACAAAGCGGTGACCGTACCCAGGCCGTTGAGATAGATATCCATGTCGCCCTTGCGCGCGGCACTGGTCACCACCGGAATGACCTTAGGACCTTTCACTTCGGGCGCGGGTCCGCTCGCCGGCAGCACCTTCGCCAACAACGTTTTCCACGTTTCGAGCGGCACGTAGTAATACGCGGCGCCGGCAACCGCCGCAAAGATCAGCCAGCCTAACAGGCCGGTCCAAGCATGGCGCTTCGGCCTCGGTGCCAGCGGCTGCCGAAGGGGATCGGCGTGCCTGGGTTCGCGGGCCGTCGGCGCCGCTTCGCCGGTCGAGGTATGTCGTTGGGCTTCAAGAATCTTCGAAATCATTCAGGGCGCCTCACACTCGCGCGCTTACTTGCCGCGCGGTGGTTCTTCGACTGAGGGTTTGGGGGCGTGCGTCGAGCAATGATCCGCAGCTAGGGCCCCGCGCGTTGCTTTCAAACGTCTTGTGATCGCAAAACTCGCCAGACGTTTTTGTCGAGAAAAACTTATCCGGAAACTGCCGGATCCTTTGTCGCCCCAAAAACATTCCCACGAATTATATCACAATGCAATCACTGGGACGCCGGACCGATCGCCGACACTCTGTTGTCAGCAAGTTCCGCTCATCCAACAAGACCAACCGCTGCCCGCCCCCGATTCATGCCCCAAGAAAATCGCAGGCGTCATTGCAATTGGTAGCTCACTAGTTAATAAGCAACGCCTGGGCGGGAAAAACCGTCACTATTATCGCCCGATTTCCGCTAGCTTTGCCAGCTCGTGCCGACTCTTCTCCGCTCGGGGGGGACGGTCGTAACCGTCAGAGCGATTCGTTGCGCTACGGTACGGTCTTTCCGCCTCGCCGCCGGGCCTGTAAGTTGAGCGACCGTGTCGTGTCCCCCGGCAAAGGGGCGACTGCGGAAGCAACAGACCCGACACTCGTTTTTTCTGCTGCCAAAGGACTTACGTCGCCGACGGTCGTTCCGGGGCGCACGAAATCGAGAACCGTCAAGAAACGACCCGGGCTGTTTGCCGCGGCGTACTTCCTCGCTCCCGCAATCGTTACACTTTCGGCATTTGTCTTGGCTGGCTCGTTGCATGTCGAACCCCAATCGTCTCCAGCCGCCTGACGATGTTGCCCTCGAAGCTCACTTGCTCGGCGAGGTGCCGTTCGACACCGTTTTGGCCCTTCAACAACGTCTGGTTTACGAGGCCGGCGGGCGCACTGCCCCGGCGATTTCGCTGCTTATCTGTGAGCATCCGGCGGTGATCACCATCGGTCGACTGGGGTCACGGGCACACTTGCGGACGACGACCGCCGAGCTGGCCAGCCGGCAAATCGAACTGCGCTGGGTGAATCGGGGGGGCGGCACGCTTCTTCACAGTCCTGGCCAACTGGCCGTCTATCCGGTCGTTTCGCTGGCGGCCCAGGGCTGGACGGTTGGCGAGTTTCTCGACCGGTTCCGGGGCGGATTGGAAGCGGTCCTGGTCGACATCGGGCTGGAAAAACATCTCGACGGGGGCGAATTGGCCCTGTCGGGCCGCACAGGGGAACTGGTCAATTTCGGACTCGCCGTCAAGAATTGGGTCACCTATTTCGGGGCGTATATCAACGTTCATCCGGCCCGACATCTGGCGCGATTGGTGCAAAGCGATCCTAGCGATCGAATCCCCGCCAGTTCCTTGATGATTGAACGACAGTCGCCTGTTAAAATGACGAGCGTGCGGGCGGCAGTGATCGCCCGGCTGGCTGAATCGTTCGGCACCCCGCGTCACCATGTGTACAGCGGTCACCCGTTGCTTTCTCGGACCCAAAATAGGCACCATGAATCTGCCCGGCGAGCTGTCTGAACTGCCAATCATCTCTTCCGCAGCGCTCGAAATGGAGCGTTTGCCGCGCTGGCTGAAGCGTAACATTCCCAAGGGGAACGCGGACCACTTCACCGCCCGGCTGATCGAAGAGTTGCACTTGGAGACGGTTTGTGAGAGCGCCAAATGCCCCAATCGGATGGAGTGCTGGTCGCAGCGGACCGCCACGTTCATGATTTTGGGCAACGTCTGCACGCGTCCCTGCGGTTTTTGTTCGGTCCCCAAGGGCAAGACCGAAGCACTCTCGGCCGACGAACCAGAACGTGTGGCCGAGGCGGCCGAGCGACTGGGGCTCAAGCACGTGGTCATCACCTCGGTGACGCGCGACGATTTGGCCGACGGCGGCGCCGAGCATTTTTACCGCTCGGTGTTGGCCGTGCGGGAGCGGACCGGTGCCGCGGTGGAAGTGCTCACGCCCGACTTTATCGGCAAGGCGGGGGCGCTGGAGCGCGTCGTCGAGGCGGCGCCCGATGTGTTCAACCACAACACGGAAACGGTTCCCCGCTTGTACCGCCAGGTGCGCGGTCGAAAAAGTGTTTATCGCTGGACGCTCGAATTGCTCGAGCGGGTCAAACAACTCAATCCGGCCATCAAAACCAAAAGTGGTCTGATGCTTGGCCTGGGAGAGACACGCCAAGAAGTGCTCGACACGCTTGCCGATCTCCGCGACGCGCGGGTCGACTTTCTGACGCTGGGTCAGTACCTGCGTCCCACGCCTGAACATTTGCCGGTGGTCCGCTATCTGCCACCCGAAGAGTTCGACGTGCTGGGAGCCGCCGCCCGCCAGATGGGCTTTGAGCAAGTAGCCAGCGGGCCGTTTGTCCGCTCCAGCTATCATGCCCGGGAAATGGCCGAAGGCCAGAGCGAGTAACGCGGCAACGCTGCCTGCCGTGCCCCGGAGCGTGACGGCGCGTTTTGCCGTACGGCTCAATATCCCGCGTTGTATTGCTCGAATTCATCGTGGGGGTGTTGCGAGCCGTCGCAAAACCGAGTGAAGTCCTTGCGCCAGATCAGCTTGATATCGCCGGTCGGCCCGTTGCGCTGTTTGGAGAGGATCAGATCGGCCTGACCGGCTAATTGTGCCCGCTCGTCCTCGTTGGTGGCGTAGTATTCCTCGCGATGGATGAACATCACCACGTCGGCGTCTTGTTCGATGGCTCCGCTTTCGCGCAAGTGGCTGAGCCTGGGCCGGTTATCCTTGGTTGCTTCGGCCTGGCGATTGAGCTGGGCCAGACAGAGGACCGGGACTTTCAATTCGCGGGCCAGACCTTTGAGCCGCCGGGCGATTTTGGCCACTTGCTCCTGACGCGGATCCTTCGCGTTGTCGGGTTCAATGAGTTGCAGATAGTCGATCACGACGAGGCTTAAACCAGATTTGCGTTTCAGCCGGCGGGAGGCGGCGGCGATTTCGGTGATGGTGCGGCTGGGCGAGTCGTCGACGAACAGCGGCGCCTGGCTCAGCTCCGCCGCCTTTTCGACCAGCCGGCGGCGATCGTCGTTGGAAATGGTTCCGTTGCGCAGCCGCTGGCCGTTGACCTCGGCAATCGAACAGAGCATGCGGTCGGCCAGTTCGACCGATGACATTTCGAGGCTCACGAACAACGTCGGCTGTTGGGCCTTCATCGATACATATTCGGCGATATTCAGCGCCAGCGCCGTTTTGCCCATACTGGGGCGAGCAGCCAGGATGATCAGTTCCGAACCGTGCAGGCCACCGGTCATGCGATCGAGGTCGGCAAAGCCGGTTTCGATGCCGCCGATGGCGTGTTCGTTTTTCATCCGTGAGTCGATCCGCATCAGCGCATCTTGCAGGATGCTGCCGATGTCGTCCAACTGGCCGGTGCCGCGGGTGTCGAGGATGGCGAAGATCTTTTGTTCGGCGCGGGCGAGCATCTCCCGCGGATCGAGCGATTGATCGTAAGACTCGCGAAGAATCTCCGTACTGGAGTGAATCAACGACCGCAAGGTGGCCTTGTCGCGGACGATTTGAGCGTAGTAGACGGCGTGGGCAGCCGTCGCGACCGATTGCATGACTTCGGCCAGATAGGCCATGCCGCCGACAAATTCCAAATCGCCGGCGTTCTTCAAGCGCTCGACCAGGAGGGTGAGATCGAGCTTGCGTCCCTCATCGTGCATGGCACGCATGTGGACATAGAGGCGGTGGTGGGCTTCGTCGTAGAAGTCGTCGCCGCGCAGGACAAGGGCCACGTCGTCCGAGACGTCGGGGAGCAGCAACATGCTGCCCAAGACCGCGCGCTCGGCTTCGACGCTACGCGGGGGTTGCCGGTCGAGGATTTCGGATGTGACCTTGGCCGGCGCTTCCTTGGAGTCAAAGCGCTTGACCGTGGCCATTTCAATCCTTCTTTTCTGGTTTGGCGGGGACTTCGTCGGTGATGGTCGGGACGACCCAGACTTTGAGCTCGCCCTCGACCTCCTGTCCCAAGTGAATCAGCACGGTGTACAGCCCCAGTTCCTTGAGCGGTCCCTTGAGGCGTACCTGATCGGTGGTGACGCTGATCTCGTTGCGCTTGAGGGCGGCGACGATTTCAGCAGCGCCGACCGAGCCGTAAAGATGCCCTTCATCGTTGGCGTTGGCCTCGATGGTGACGCTTTGCTCGGCGATGACGTCGGCCAATTGACGCAGGCCGGCCATGCGCGCTTTTTGGATTTCGAGCAGCTTGGCTTTGTGCTTCTCGACCATGCGCTTGTGATGGTCGGTGGCGACGGTGGCCAAGCCCTGCGGAATGAGAAAGTTCATCGCATATCCGCGTTTCACTTCGACGACGTCCCCTTGCTTACCGACGTGATCGACTGACTGGATCAAGAGCAGTTCAACGCCGTTGTGCTTGCCACGAGGGAGCCGTTTGCTCCGTTTTCCGGCTGATTTGGTACTGATACTGGCCATGATATGCTCTCGCTTTCCCCGCGCCCTGGTGGCTGGATATTTCCGTTGGATATTGTCGTTCGACGTTGAGTTTGAAAATCGCCGGTTGTTCTTGTGGTTGTCCGTATCTTGCCTGGAGCAGGCGTCTCTCGCCTAGAACGGGATATCGTCGTCCGGCGGTCCCGAGTCGGCGACGCTCGGCTGGCCCATGTCGTCGGCCGAGTGGCTTGAACCGCGCCGCGCGCCGGGTGCGCCACCGCCACCGCCGGCACCGCTACGGCCGCCGAGCAGTTGCATTCGTTCTCCCACGACTCGCAATTTGGAGTTTTTTTTGCCGTCCTTTTCCCAGGTGTCGAGTTTCAGTCGCCCCTCGATCAGCACCGGTGCCCCTTTGCTGAGGTACTCGCTGGCGATCTCCGCCTGACGAGCCCAGAGGGTGACGTCGACGAAGGTTGTTTCTTCGATCCAGTCGCCATTGGGTCCCTTGCGACGGTCGTTGACCGCCAGCCCGATTTCAGTCACCGCGGAGCCGGACGCGATGTAGCGGAGTTCCGGGTCGCGGGTGACATTTCCCACGAGAATAACACGATTGAAGCTGGCCATAACGGCGTCCTCCCCAATGCGACGCAAGCGGTCGGCAACCAGTCAGTTTGTTCGTCGAGCGAGCCCAAGAGAGCAGGCTGTGTGGATTCGGCCGTGCGAGCCACTGAACAAATGTTCTCAATTCCGCCCAGCTTACCGCAGTCGCCGGACGAGTGCAAACTCGGCCCGATACGATTGCGGCGGCTCTTACAACTCTTCGTCCAACTCTTCGACGGGGACCGTGACGGCGGCTCGGTCGCCGCGGCCAGGCCGTCCGTCGCGATAATCGGACCGTTCGCCGCGTTCGGGGCGTCGCACGGCGGTGGGGCCTTGCTTGGCATGTTCCACCACGGCCTCGACCAGCCGCGGATGGATCTTCAAAAACAGCATGCGGATGATCGTGTCGTTCAACTGGCACTGGCGATTCAGGTTGACCAACTGCTTGCTGTCGAGCTTGAAGTAAGTCAACCAGTAGGTGCCGCGGCGATGTCCGTTGATCGGATATTCCAAGCGGCGATCTTCCCACAACCGACTGACGAGGATTTCGCCCCCCAGCTTTTGGATCATCTCGACCAACTGTCCCGAGACTCCCGCCGGATCGCGCGCGTAGCGGTTGGAATCGAGAATGAACATGCCCTCGTAAACGTTGGTGGTCACCAGTGAGCTCCCTAGCAGGCAGTAAATGAGCGGGTCCGTACGAATCCGCGGTGTGGTGTATGGTGTCTATGAATCGTTGCCGTTGTATTTATTCATCACATAAGCCAGTCCGTGGGCGGCCCAGTCGGTCGCGGCATCGGCCGCGCGCTGCACGGCCAACTCGATTTCGGCGGTTTCCTCCCGCCGAAACTTACTCAGCACGAAATCCGCCGTCTCGAAATTGGAGGGGGGCGTACCGATTCCGATCCGCAGCCGAGCAATTTCGTCCGTTGCCAGTCGCCGCAGGATGTCTCCGAGCCCCTTTTGCCCGCCGGCCGAGCCGCTGCCGCGCAAACGGAGCCTGCCCAACGGCAGGTGGAAATCATCACAGACGACGAGCAGATCCTCGTTTGACAGTTTATAAAAATCTCGCATCCGCAGCACGCTGGAACCGCTCAGGTTCATAAACGTCTGCGGCCAGACGAGCAGTATCTTTTCCGAACCCAGTTGCGTTTCCGACCACGCGGCGTCGACCGCCATCTTCGGCTTTGAGGCGCCGGATCGCCGGGCGAGCTCGTCGAGCACCACAAAACCGATATTGTGCCGGGTGTCGACATACTTGCGTCCCGGGTTGCCCAACCCGACGACGAGCTTCATACAGATTCACTTTCCTCCGACAAACGCATCCCAGCAAGCAACCCCGCCGAGGACTATTCCTCGCCGGCTTCGTCGTCAGCCTTGCGACCAATGACCTCGGGCTCGGCGGTGCCACCTTCCATGCCGGAGATCTCTTGTTCTTCCTGCGGCAAGACGCACTGGACGACCACCTGGTCTGGATCGGCCAACAGCACGACCCCGGCAGGCAACTTCAACTCGCCGGCATGAATCGCACCGTCGAGGTCCAACTCGGCGACCGGAACCTCGATCTTCTCCGGGATCTGCAATGCCCCGCACTCGATTTCCAACTCGTGAACCAGGTGCTCGATCACTCCGCCGGACTTCAGACCCAGAGCCTGGCCGCGTAGTTCGACCGGAACCCTCAGTTGCAGCCGCTCGTGTTCTGACACCCGCGAAAAATCGACATGCAGGACGTGGAGACCATAGACGTCCCACTGCAATTCACGAATGAAGGCTTTTTCCTGCACCACGCCTTTGAGCTCGACCACGCGGCCGCCGTGGCGCACCACGGCCGACAACTCGTCGGCCGAAACGGTGAGCGGGACATTCGCCTCGCCGTGGCCGTAGAGAATCGCTGGTATGGAACCTACGGCCCGCAACCGGCGCGCGTCGCGCTTGCCATGCTGCTGCCGCTCTTGAACGTTCAAAGCTTCCGCCATGCGCTACCTTTCAACCCCACGATCACCTGAGAACAGACCGACCCGACTGCCGAAATTGCAAGCCGTTCATTTTCCCTGAAAGTCGCCGGATTTCAACCCCAGAAACGGCCCGGGAAACAGGGCAAAGCAGGAAAAAGCCGGCGGGGCACCCGGGCGGCCGTCACCCGCAGGGACGACACCGAGCCGTTGGCCGACGGAGCGCGGTCGGTGCCGGCAGATCAAAACCGCGGCAATTCGCCCAGCTTTGCCCACCTTTTCAGCACCTTGCCAGGTAAAGCGTGCCACGAGAAGACCGGAGCCGTGAAACGGCGTGCATCCAAACCGGCGGGCAGGTGTCAGATGAACAGCCGGCTGACCGACTCGTTGCGGTGAATGCGCTTGATTGCTTCGCCCAACAGAGGTGCCACGCTGAGCACTCGGATTTTGGAAAGTGCTTGCTCGGGACGCAACGGAATCGAATCGGTGATGATCACTTCGCGGATCGGCGAGGCCTTCAGCCGCTCGATGGCCGGGCCGCAGAGGACGCCGTGGGTGACACCGACGAAAATCTCTTTGGCACCGCGTTCGTGGAGCACCTTCGCGGCGCCACACACCGAACCTGCCGTGCTGATCATGTCGTCGAACATGATCGCGATCTTGCCTTTGACCGGCGCACCGATGATGTTTTCTTGCCTGGTAACTTCCGCGCTCGAGCGGCGTTTGTCGACGATGGCCAGTTCGCCCCCCAACTTTTCGGCGTAACGCAATGCTCGCTTCGTGCTCCCTTCGTCCGGACTGACGACGACCAGTTCCTTCGGATCGATTCCCTGGTTCTGGAAATGATCGACCAACACCGGCGCGGCATAGAGGTGATCGACCGGCACATCGAAAAAACCTTGGATCTGGGCGGCGTGCAGGTCGAGCGCCAACACGCGGTCGGCACCGGCGCGCGTGATCAAATTGGCCACCAGTTTGGCGGTAATCGGCACTCGCCCTTCGTCCTTGCGATCTTGCCTGGCATAGCCGTAATAGGGAATGACGGCGGTGATCCGCTCGGCGCTGGCCCGTTTGAAACTGTCGATGATCACGAGCAGTTCCAGCAGACTGTCGTTGACCGGTGGACAGGTGGGCTGCACCAGAAAGATGTCGCGGCCGCGGATATCCTCTTCGACCTTACAGTAGATTTCGCTGTCCGGAAAGTTGCCGATCGTGATCGCACCGACGGGCAAACCTAGATAGCCGCAGATTTGCCTGGTCAATTCGAGATTCGCGCGGCCGCTGAAAATTTTGAGATCGTTCATGGTGTCATCATGCCTGACAAACCGGCTCGCCGGAAAAAAACTGTGCGGTGGAGTGGAACGTCGTTAGATTCGGTACGCGCTGTCGACGCTCGTATCCCAAAGGTGCGGAGAAAACAGAACTCGGAAGAAACGACGTCCAGTGGGTTTGCTTCTCAATTACCGAGCGACTGCATGGCCAGTTCGACTGCTTGCAAATCTTCCATCGTGTTGACGCTCAAGGCCTCGCAAGGTTTGAGGACGTCGAGTGCCCGAACTTCCTTTCCGGCGCGTTGCAACACACCGGGACAATCGGTCAGATAATATTCGCGTTGGGCATTGTCTGCCCGGATTCGATCGATGGCCCAGAGCAAGTCGCGGCACTGAAAGACGTAGCAACTCAAATTGACTTCGCGGATTTTCTTTTGCTCCGCCGTAGCATCTTTTTCTTCGACGATTCGCTCGAATCGCCCCTCGGCGTCGCGGACCACGCGTCCCAGTCCGGTCGGATTGTCCTTGTACCCCGTGCCCAGGAGACAGGCGGCCGGCCGCCGCTCGAAATCTTGCAGCAGCGCCACGATCGAGTCGGCCTGCATCAGCGGCGAATCTCCGGCGACGACCAAAACCGGCCCCTCGTGCCGAGCCAACTGCTCGCGGCACATCATCACGGCGTGCCCGGTCCCCAGTTGTTCCGACTGCAGCGCGAACTCGATCCGCGGCCAGCCGGCAAGTGCCGCTTGGACGTCGGCCGCCCGATATCCGACCACCACGACGGTCTGCTCGATTCCAGCTCGATCGAGGGTGTCGAGCACGTAGGTGATCATCGGCCGCTGGCGAACCGGCACTAAAACCTTGGGCAAGTCCGACATCATGCGCGTTCCCTTGCCCGCGGCCATGACGATTGCCATGCTTTTGTAACCCACCGGCAAAGTTCCCCTCCCCGAGCAACCGAAAACTCAATGCCGAAAAAAGCGCGACCGGCAGGCAGTCGGACGTCCGCCGCGGCGGACGAGCGAAACTACGAGCAACGGGTGGCCCGCGCCGCGGCCGGCGCCAAACTTGCGCCGTCCCCCGGGGCCAAAGAAACGTCTATCTTGACAGGAACGGCGGGTGGCTTCCAGGGCCGGAAGGGGAGTTTTCTGGGCCAGCTCGGCGGATCGGCGCCGGTTCATGGAATGGCAGGAAAGGGGGGCGCCAGGCATTCGATCTGGGGGGGGTGCTGCGGTCAGCCACCTGAATTGCGACGAGAGCGTAGCGTTTGTTCGCCTGACTTCCGGGCGACCGGCGGTTTAAGATGATTTCCCAGTTGGCGCGGCCCGACGTCCCAATGCGGCAGCAAGCCTTTGTCGCCGCGGCCGCGCTGCCGCACTCCAGGAAAAACAGGACAACAGTACCACCCATGGTCGACGGCGCGATCGAAGTCCAAGGTCTGTTCAAACGTTTTGCCGAGCGCGAGATCCTCAGCGGCGCGTCCCTCTCAGTGGCGCGCGGCGAGGTGGCGGCAATCATGGGACCTTCCGGCGGCGGCAAAAGCACTCTGCTGCGGTGCCTTGCCGGACTAGAAGGTTTCGAAGCCGGTACGATTGATATCGCCGGTATTCGCCTGTCTCCCCAAGCGTGCGACCGCTCGGGCGAAGCCCATCCAATGGGCGGAGCCAAAGCACGCATCGCAGCCGATCGCCAGCGGCGCGCCGCCACCATGCAGCTCCGTGGGCGGGTCGGTTTCGTTTTCCAACAGTTTCACCTGTTTCCGCACCGCTCGGTGTTGGAAAATGTCATCGAAGGTCCGCTCACCGTCCTCCGGCAACCGCGCGACGAGGCCATTCAAAAGGCCACGGAATTGCTTGCCCGCGTCGGACTCGAGCACGAGCGCGATCAAATGCCCGATCAACTTTCGGGTGGCCAACAGCAACGCGTGGCCATCGCCCGCGCGCTGGCAATGCAACCGGCGGTTTTGCTGGTCGATGAGCCGACCAGCGCCTTGGATCCTCGAACGGCCGGCGACGTGGAGGCGGTCGTGGCCGATTTGGCGCGGTCGGGCCAGACGATGGTCATCGTGACCCATTCGGCCGGTTTTGCGCGACGGACCGCGGGCATGTTGCA
>Ga0182024_10005978_pt1 | contig 26968 bp, 22 predicted proteins | sample P32metaG_FD_120480 | JGI IMG/M metagenome (GOLD analysis project Ga0182024, IMG submission 120480) | Permafrost microbial communities from Stordalen Mire, Sweden - P3-2 metaG (Illumina Assembly) | ecosystem: Environmental > Terrestrial > Soil > Wetlands > Permafrost | place: Sweden: Stordalen...
CATGGGACTTCCCGGAATGGTGCTCAGCGCCATAGCAACTGCTGCAGGGGCAATCATGTATTGGGCTATTACCTATCACGGTACTGGCTTTCGTATTTCCACCATCGGACTCATCCTGATGATTGTGGGAGCGTTCGGTTTTGTTGTTTCGGCGATCATCTTCGCGGTCTCGCGTAACCCGGTCGGCACTCCCCAGCACACCATGAATCGCCAGGTCGTCGACACGGCAGGAAATACGAGTTCCGTGCATGAAGATTCCAAGTAGCTCCGCTCAGCGAGTAGTCGAGTCTGGGAACGCTCCAGTCGTACCAATGTCTCGCGGTGGCGCGTTGGTTACCCGACCGACAATCCCGCAAGAACGCAAGGATCAGTATGGAAAGGGGTACTAACCATGTACATCGGAGGCGGAACGGTCCTTTTGATTCTCGTCATCGTTTTGATTGTCGTTTTCATGAGGAGATGAAACCTGCAGGTCTTGATGCGATATTTGTCGTTATCAACCAAGGAGCGGATTCGATAAACCACCATTCATTCGGCGTAGAGGCGGCCAATCGAGGTAAGCAAACAGACGTAAGTGCATGTGGCACAAGAGAGGCACCCGCCTCATCTTGAAAATGGAGAAAGGGACGAGAAAATGTCCAAGAAAAATAAGGCGAAGAACACAACTCAAATTGTGAAGGGAAAAATCGATGAGGCCGCCGGGAGAGTTTCGGGCAACGACAGACTCGAAGAAGATGGCAAGGTGGACCAGATGATGGGCAACCTCAAGCAGGCCAGTGAGAACATCAAGGATGCTGTCAAGGAATAGGCCCGGGAGCCGCTCGGCGAACGCCGAGAGCTTCTCGTCGACAAGGACCAGGATTAGCCCCTCGGTCCTTGTCGGCGATGCAAAATCAACCAGAAACACGACGAGTACCTACGAGGCAGGCGCGACCGTCCTGGACTTGCCGCTGCTCCCTTGGCCTCGAGGTCCGCGCAGCGCTTCGATGATTGCGGCGCTACAACGGCAGCAGGAACCCTTGGTGTCGCTCCCCCTGTCTCTGGAATTTATGCATTGAATGACTGTATTCCACTCATAGAGTGACACCTCCCGTAGCGAATAGTGCGATTGCCGCCGCTGCCATGATTGCGGCAGTGAGCCACCCCAGAATATTGGCGATCAGACCGTTCACGTTTTCGCCCATGAGGCGCTGGCTACTCGACACTCGCATAACGACGAAGAGGAAGGGCGCTGCAGCCACACCGTTAATCACTGCCACCAAAACCAACAGTTTGATTGGATTGACGTTCAAGAGACTAAGTGCCGTGCCGCCAACTGTACCTAAGGCGAGAAGGCCGTAGAAGACAGGCGCTTGGCGGATGGAACGACTAAAGCCCCATTCCTTACCGAGCAGGCCCGAAAGTCCGACCGACCCTGAAGCCGCGAGCACGGGGATTGCCAAAAGGCCGCTCCCGATGAATCCAAGGGCAAAGATCGCGCTCGCGAAGGGTCCGGCGAAGGGTCGGAGCGCCTTCGCGGCCTGGGCCGCGCTTTGAATGTGGGTGACGTGGTGGATGTGGAGCGTCTGAGCGGTGGCGACGAATATGGCAAACATCACGATATTGGAGAACGCCATGCCGGTAAACACATCGAGACGACTCGTTCGCTCTTTGCTCCTAGCCTGACGGCGACTCAGTCGTTTGAGGGGTTGGGGCTCAGCGCCACCTTCGGGTGCGTCGCGCATCTCTTCGATCCGGTGAGCACTTTGCCAGAAAAAGAGATAGGGAGAGATCGTCGTGCCGAGCACCGCGACCAAAAGCGCGAGGTACGTCTTATTCAACTGGATATGAGGAACGACGGTGTTCGCAAGGACTTTGCCCCACTGATGGGTGACCAGGATTGCGACCACCACATACGCCAACAGGGGCGCGCACAGCACTTTGAATGCGAGCGCGATTCGAGCAAACGATCCAATGACCAGCAGGCTGGTTATGGTCGCGCCCGCCAGGAGCGCCCAGAGCCAGGTGGGACCTGCGTGGAGAAGTTGCATGCCCGAGCCAATGGCGACCAAGTCGGCGGCGATATTGAGTGCATTCGCGACGATGAGGACGATGAGGAGTACGCCAAGGACCGCTCGACCCGTCCGGTGAAAACGCTTGACAGCTAATTCGCCCAAACCCGTGCCGGTCGCAAGGGCCGTTCGATCGCATATCTCCTGCACCGCCGCCATAAGAGGAAAAGTAAGTAAGGCGGACCATAGGAACGCCAGACCGAATTGTGCTCCGGCTTGAGAGTAGGTGGCGATGCCCGAGGGGTCGTCATCGGACGCTCCGGTTACCAAACCCGGCCCCATGGCCCGCAGGTACTGGCGCCAGATCGGTCCCTTGTGCTCGGGCGTGAGATCGACTTCAGATCGGTGCGAGGATGATTGGGCGGATTGAACGTGAGGCTTTCCGACTCTCGGCGTTGGCTTGGGCTTCTTCGCCATCACCTAAGAGCGATCAAGGGAGAGTAACGATGGTATTCCAGCGGCCCCGCGCGCGGGGTCCTTCCGACTAGTGAGGTATTGGTTCACGCAACTCTGTCCCCAAGAAGAAAGCGGCGAACAGTGCGTTGATTATGCGTCGAGAAGATGAAGTCCAAAACATTGCAGAATTATAGCCATCGCATTTCCGAAGAGCAGGTTTCTTCCAAAATGAAACTTAGTACCGATCAACCGGTTGGCCATTCGGTCGCGCGCGATGGATCCGTCAGTTTGTCGGGCCTGCTCAACACAAAGTGGGGTTTCTCGCGATCCGTTCGCGAGGCCCCGCTGTTCTACATCCTCGTCGGCCTGGGTACCATCGCGGGCACGGCGCTCAGCCTTTTGAGCATCAGCCCGATCAAACTCTTGGTCTTCGTGGCCGTCATAAATGGGGTCATCGCCGCTGCGCTGTTGATCCTCGTACTGATCGTCTCGAACAGTCGACGGCTGATGGGTGACTGCGTCAACGGTTACACCGCGAACATCCTCGGCTGGTTAACCATTGCGATCATGGCCGTAGCATCCATCGCGTTCTTCGCGACGGGAGGAATCTCCTTGTAGCGACGTCCGTTACGTCGCCGACATGCAGATGAGAGAGGAAATTCGAACACATCGTCTTAAAAATGTGTCGTGAAATCGTTGAGCGATTTGAAGTGCCAATGCTGCGGTAAGCAAGATTCAAAGTAAAGAACCTTAAAACACTTACATGTCCCACGGTGTCGGTTAGGTAGAGCCATGTCGCAAAGGTCGTCCTCTAGTGCGATCGCGAACGATGTCAGTGCATTCTGGGAAGGGAAATCTCGTCGTTCTACATTTCATTCGGATCAATCAGACGTGACGAAGGTCTTGTCGGCGCAGTAGCGAAGGGCCGAAATAAAATGATTACCAACAATCCCCACATGGCGGCGAACTCTGAGCGTGCTCGCCCGAACATCGAGAGTCGGATCGATCCGATTAGTCGTGTCCGTGACGCAACTACTTTGAACTCGATCAATGATCAGTTGTAGGTCTTTTCACGCCAGATCACTTTAGGAGGTAACGGTCTCTTCGGCAGTCTTCGCCGGGGCGCCGAAGCGCAACTGGTAGCCGCCGAAGGCGATAGAACAGAGCGCGAACCACGCCCACCCCAGCGCCAGGCCGCCCAGCACGTCGGTCAACCAGTGCACGCCCAGCATGACCCGACAGCAGGCGATGCCGGTGGCGAGACCGACCGCGAGACCAGCGAGAAGCGCCCGCACCTTAAGGGAGCGCCCTCGACCGATCACCAGAGCGAATGCCGCCAAGCACGCCGCGGCGGCTACGGCGTGGCCGGACGGAAATGACGAACCGGAGAATCCCGTCAGTTGATCAAAGTCGGGCCGGGCCCGATCCACAATTGACTTGATGACGTTGGCGACAAGGAACTGCCCTCCCACGACGAGGGTGAGGAACGTGACGACCGCGACGGATCGCTGGCGTGTCGTTTCGACGACTGCCACGATGACGGCGAGCGGGACAATGACCAAAGCACCTCCGAGTTGGGTGTAGAAGCGCAAGAACCGAGTAGAAAGAGCCGTCGCGTGGTGCGCTCCGAACAAACTGGCGCTGCGATCGAGGCGCGCGAATCCAGTGTTGGTGTGAATCATGACCAGCACGAGCGCCACCGAGGCAACTCCCACGACGAACACAATGATCGCGGCGCTCAAAAGCAGGCCCGTGGCGGAGCCCGGATCAAGCCGTGACCGGGTGTACGCGGCGAGTCGGGGATGTCGGCGGGTTTCGTTTTTGACCTGCTTGACACTGATTTTCGGGGCCGTGGGAGCAGCCTGGGGCCATCGATACGCGAACATTCCGGCGGCGAGGCCGGGAATAATGACCGTGAGAAGGGTGATTGACAGAATGAGCATGGTGTGGCTTCCTAAGAGACGTCGCGCAAGGGAGCGACCAAATGTTCTTTGACACGTTGGAGTAGGGAGCGCCGCTCCCAACGACACGGATCGATTCGGACACTTCGTTCGAGATCATCATCGAACTGGCGATCCAGGGTGCGTACAACTGAAGGATCGAAGATCACCATGTTGATCTCGTCATCGCAATTGAGCGATCGAGCGTTGAAATTCGCCGAACCCCCCTTCGCAACCAGGCCGTCAACCGTCATGGTCTTGGCGTGCATCATCGACGGTTGGAAGTTCCACAGTTCGACACCGGACTCGATGAGGCGTTCATATTCCACCTCAGCCGCAAGTTGCACGAATCGCTTGTCGGCGAAGGGTCCGGGTAAGAGGATCTGGACTCGCACCCCGCGCGTCGCGGCGTCGCAGAGACGCTTCGTCAGATCGTCGTCGGGCACGAAGTAGGCGGTCGTCACGCGTAGTTGTCGTTGGGTCAACTGCAAGAGGGTCCGAAAGACGCTGGCCAGATCGCTGCCGCCCGTGGCCGAAGCGCCGCGTACGCACTGGATAACGCTCTGGCCGGGCGTGAGCTGACTTGGAAAGCGGTCACACGTAACGTCAAAGATGGTCGGGTCGGTCTCGGCCCAATTGTCCAGGAATGCCGCGCGCAGCCCGTCGACGGCCGGGCCTTCGACTTTGAAGTGGGTGTCGCGCCATTCGTGTTCGTTGCGCGCGTCGCCGCTCCAGAGATCCGAAATACCCACGCCGCCGGTAAAGGCCACCGACTCGTCGACCACGAGCACCTTGCGGTGCGTGCGGTGATTGACCTCACGAAGTCGGACCCGACTAAGTGGGCGGAACCAACGCAACTGGACCCCGGCCTCGACCATGTCGTCGATTAGATGGCTTTCGATTGGTCGCGAACCCCACGCGTCCAAAAGCACTCGGACGCGAACCCCGGCGTTGGACCGACGACAAAGAGCCTCGGCCACTTCGGAGCCGATCTCTCCCTTCCAGTAGACAAAGGTAAGGAAGTCAATCGTGTGCTCGGCGCTACGAATAGCGTCCAGCATCGCTGGAAAGATCTCACATCCGTTGTGCAGCACCGTTACTCGATTACCCTCAGTCGCCGGGATCCCGATGACTCCTTCGAACGTGCGTCTCGCCTGGCCGATCAGTTCGTACGGGGCCAGCGTCGAACTTCCAGGGTCTTCATCGCTCACGCGCAATTACCACTTCTCGTGTCGGATCACTCGAAGGCTCTGAGTCGGCGACTTTCTTGGCGTCCTGCGGCATGGGTTCGCCGGTTCTGAGCGCCTCGAGTTGGGCCGCCACGGCGGCGCCGTAAAACAAGGAAAAGCTGGACAACAAACTCCACACGAGCAACGCCACTACGCCCGCCAGAGGGCCGTACGTCGACCCGAACGACGAACTCGAACCGTAGAACAGACCTAAGCCGATGGTGGACAGCCCCCACAAGAAAACCGAGATCCCAGAGCCGAAGGCGAGCCACGACAAACTGGGCTGGTGTCGTCGCGGCGACCAGCGAAAGAGCAAGGTAACCGAAATGGCCGCTAAGCCCACGCCGAGAGGCCAGCGCGCAACCGACCATACCGACGTCAGCGAGTGATTGTGGATGGAGAAAAACAGGTCCCTACCGAAGGCCAAGCACACGAATGCCGCCGCACCGAGCGTGCCTACGCTCAGCGCGAAAAACAGCGCCAGTCCGTACTTCTTCAAGGTGGGGCGGTCCTGCTCCACCCCGTAAATGCGATTGAGCCCTCGCTCGAGTTGCCCCATCGCCGTCGTCGCTACCACGAGTGCACCAATCACGCCGAAGAGGAGCGCGCCGTAGTGATGTCCCGCGGCCACGCGGTGAGCCTGGGTCACTGCAGTGGTCAACACGTGGCCCGCCGGTCCAGGAATGGTTCGGCGCACGGTGGCGTCGATCATCCTGCTGACGCCACCCTTATGTAGAACGCTCGCGAGTCCGACGATGCCAATCAATCCCTCGATAGCGACCAGCGAGATCAAAAAGGCCAACGAGCGGGCGTGACTGAAACCATCCGCCACACGCAACCGTTTGAAGGCGTCCTTCGCGAGGCGACCCCAACCGATACGCTTGAGCACCGACCACGCGTCGTCGCCGGTAAGACCACGAGTCTCGGGAACGAGTTTGGCGCTGCTCACTCTTCCTCCTTCTTTGGCACGCAGACCGTGATGGCGCCGCGTTCGACGCGAGCTCGGAATTTCTTTTTCGCTTCCCGAGCGCCTCCGTCCAATTCGTAGGTCGTGGGTCGGTCAAGTCTGATGTCCACTTTGCGCCCTCGGCCCAATTGAGCGAGTGGCGAGTGTTTAGCGTCCTCGATCACCAGTCGACTGAGCACGCGCGTCCACTGCAGTGCGTTTTCCGCGGTGACCACGCCGACCTCGAGCAGTCCGTCATCGGGTTGAGCATCGGGAAAGGCCACGATGCCGGCCGCGAGCGTACCCATCTGGCCGAGCAGAACGCAACTCGCCTCACCGTTGAACCACGATTCTCCGTCGATCTTGATGCGGACTTTGCGACTCGTCATGTGCGTGGCGCGCACGCCGGACCACACGTAGGCCAAGCGGCCGAAGTGACCCTTCAACTCACCGTCGGCGTCGCGCATCATGATCGCGTCAAAGCCAACGCCCGCCATCACGGCGAAGCGCTCGCCGTTCAAAACCCCGACGTCTAAGCGACGCCGGTCGCCGTAAAGACCGACATCGACGGCTTCACTCAGATCGATCGGAACATGCAAATTGTTCGCCAGCAAGTTGGCGGTGCCCGCCGGCAAGATCGCTAGGTTCACGGCTTCTCCGGCCACGGCGTCGACGCAACGCTGGATAGTGCCGTCACCTCCCCAAATGAAGAGCAGGTCCGCCCCGTCGGCCACCGCCTGACGCGCCCGTTTGGGGGCCTTGCGACTCTTGAGCACCTCGTACCAGAGAGGATCGGGGAAGCCTCGGTCGGCCAAGACCTGGCGCAGCTCCACGAGACCGCCGCCGAGCGTCTTGTTTTTGTGGGCAATGACGGCGACCGACGTCATGGCGACGCCTGGTCCAGCTGGCCTTCGCCCTCGGCCGAGACCTGTATCTTCGCCTTATCGGATTTGGCCGGACGATTGACGCCGGCTACTCGAATGATGAAGACGCCAGCTACGAGAGATCCAATACCCAACAGCAAACCGGCCACGACGTCCGTCGGATAGTGCTCGCCGCGATAGACCCGAGACAGGCCAACGGCCACCGTCAAGACAACGGCGAGGGTCCACATTACGATGCGGGGCCACAACCGAGTCGTCGCCACCATGACAATCACCGCGATGCCGCCGTAGAGAACAACAGTGGCAGCCGTGTGGCCCGAAGGAAAGCTGTACGTCGAGGGCGTTCCTCCCAAATGACTCACGTCCGGACGAGGCCTCGCGACGATCTTGTTAGCCGTGAGGAAGACGGAGAGTTCGATGGCCAGACCGGCGACGAGTAGGAAGGCGTGCCGTCCCCATCGTCGAAAGAGAACCACGATAGTAACGATCGCGGCAACACCGGCTACTTCGAACGTGTCGGCCATATCGGTCAGGTCGCCGGTAATCCGGTTCCAGCCAGCGCTACGATGATTGTCGAACCACTGACTGACGTGGTGGTCCCACACTCCGATAGAGCCGTGCTCGAGGACGTGGGTTATCAAGAGACCCAGCGCCACAATAAAAATTCCCATGACGGCGAAGGAGGCAATCGTTGCGATCGCGATGGCGATGTTGCCATGCCCCTGAGCGATACCCTTTGCCAGGCGATGCGCCGGCCCACTGGCCGACGGATTGAGAAAGGCGCGCCGTTTGTCGGCATCCCTACCGTCCCTCGGCACCATTAAACCAGGACCCTTCACGCTAACGTCGCTCATCGACATCCTCCCGGTTCGAAGTGGGTACAACGTCTGGTCGAAGGAATTCGCCCGTGAACAAAAGTCGCTCTATGGGTGAGCGTCACGTGACGCGCCCGGGTGCGGCGTGTGTCGCGCAACATCAGACTGACAACGGATGGCCGCCTGGATAGACTCAATCGGCCTTCCGCGACGGTTTCGAGATTTACACTCCGACCCAGAGCGGCCAACGCGTTATCCCCGAAGGTCCTGGTGGGGACTGCGCTGACGCCAAGGTCGATTTCCATCGTGCCCACGGTTGGCACTTCTCTCCTGTCGACTTGGCCATCGGCCAAGACAGAAGGAAACGGGGTCTAGGTGCCTTCATATTCACTATAGGGCCCGACTCACGGTTCGACCAGGGAATGATAAAACCACGGTGTTTTGGCCTTCAAATGAAGTCGCGTGACGAATTCGAGTCCCGTCCCATGCGACATAGCTTTTTGCCCAGCCGTGTTTCGCACCTCACCGATACGGAGACTGTTGTTCGCGCCCCAGGGTGTCTAAATCGCCGCCGGTCGCAGAATGCCGACGATTGAAAGCGAAACCGAGGCCCGTGGTCGGCCTTCGAGCATGGGCTCAATGATCAAGCGAGATGGTCAGTTTGAACGCGGTGGTCGGTTTGATCGTCACGTGGACGCGATTCATCAGAAGCGGCGCCGTAGCCGAAGTATGAGTGGGCGACCGTCGGGATCGAAAATAAAGCGGTAGGCGAGGTCGGCCCAACGCTGACTACCGATTGGAACGGGATCGATTACGTGCGATCGAATCCGACTCGGCGGACGGTCTCCTTTGCCGAGATTCGACTGGCCGCCTTCGATTTCGCTGGCGGTCTCTCGCCAGAGAAGCGAACCGCGGGACAGATTCAAGAGCTCCGGGTCTTCGGGCGTTCGTCCGAGGTGCTCAGCCCAAAGTGACAGCCGCAACTCGCGTGCGAACTTTCGGCTTCCGTCACCGAGCCCACCCGGATCAAGGGGAATCCGGTCGTCAAGTTCGCTGTCAATCACCGCGCAGGAAAGTTCCGAGTCGTGGGTCCACGAGCGTCGATTTAGATTGTCCGATCCGACCGTCGCCCAAACGTCATCGATAACGCAGACCTTGGCGTGGACGTAGATAGGAGTGCCGATTTCGTTCTCGACATCGTAGATCCCGACCCGCTCGCCGCCGGCATTTTGCAAGATGGCGATGGCCCGCGCTTGAGCGAGCCTGCTCGGAGGCCCCGACAACTTTCCGTCCTTGTCCGGGAAACGCGGAACAACACCTATGACTTGCAGTCCCGGTTGTTTACGTAACGTCTTGGCGAGTAGTCGCGCGATTTCGACGGACCAGAAGTATTGGTCTTCTATGTAGATCAAAGTGCGCGCTCTTTTAATCGCCTTGGCAAACGCTCGCGCGACGCTTCGCTCGCCGTTGGGCGCGAACGGATATTTGGGGCGTCTTGATGGATAGGTCCGAAGCACTTGAACGGTGTGTCCGCCCTGCGTCGGTGGGTCCCCCAGGCGCGCGGGGAGGGGGCGAGCGACACGATCGCGCGACATCACTCGTGAAAGCGTCGCCCTCAGTCGACCCGCGTGATTAAGCGGGGTCGGATCTTCCCATCGTTCCCGAAACGTGAGATCAAGTTCGGTAACGGCTGGTCCACGGACTTCCAACTGGACATCGTGCCAGGGAGGGCGGCGACCGAAACGTGGGTCTAACTTGATGACTTGATGATCACCGCCGTGGTCGGTGTCATCTCGACGACCATGACTGAGGTCGATTCCCCCGATGAACGCAACGTCACGCTCAACAAAAGAGGGATGGCGGATGAGGACCATCTTTTGGTGGTGCGATCCGCTCCGGCGCACTCGCTCGTCCAGCAGGACTTCCCCGCCCGCCTCGGTCACCTCAACAGCGAGGCGTCGATTTTCTTTCGAACTAAACGCAAAGCGGTCGCTGTGCGAACGCCAGAGCAACCCTCGAACGTCGACACCTCGTCGACACGCGTTGACCAAGAGAGTCACGATAGATGTCCCGTCAACGGATACAAGTTCGTCCGCGTCTCCCCGCCAATCAGTAAAGCGAACTTCGTCGTGAGGCTCGAGGCTCGAGATGACCTCTGCCAGACTGGTGAAATACGAGACCCCATCGATATGGAACGCAACGTGGTTGCCCTCGGTCCACGCAACGTCCCCAGAGTGATGCGAGTCGATTTCGGTCATTGGGTTGCCCCGCTCTTGCGAGGTCAGAAACCAGTCATCAATACGCATCACGAGCCAACGTACTATGAGCATCGCCAATGCCAAGAATCGACGCAACGCTCTAGCCGTGATGGCTACGTGATCCGTTGCTTTGCCGACTTGCCCGGGTAACCGTGGAGCGGGCGACGAAAATTGAACCCGCACTCTCTGTTTGGGAATCTGTCAGTAGACTTCGGCAATCAATGCCCGTCAGCCCGTTCAATTGCTGACCCTAATCCAGTTATTGAGGGTCCCTCGCGAGTCGACACCAGCACAACTTTCTTCTAGAACAATAGCGAACCGTGAAGTATTACTGATAGCGCCGGACTCCCCTAATGGAGCGAATTCGCGCCCAATGCAACGGATTTTGTGACCCATGTTTGGATCTATTCGAACTTTATAAATTGGTTTGGGAAACAATGGCTCTATCCTCTGAGCTACCGGATCGGGAACACCGCGCAAGGTTCCGCTCACAAATCGTTCCTAAGCCTACGTCGTGCCCGGTCATCGTGAACTCCGTCGGCGATGAATACGACCGGTGTGCAAAAGGATTGACCAAGGAAACGCATTACTCACCGCTAAGGTTCGCGTCAACCATCGCCAGTAATCGTGTGGCGATCCCGTCCTTCGTGGCTAACCTGTCTGTCGCGTGACAATCCTCATTGACCTACAGGAAATCTCCTTAGAAGGAGCCGAACAGGCCCTATTGAAGGACCTCTCACTCACTATCTCCTCGGGAGACCGAATTGGTGTCGTCGGCATCAACGGTGTAGGTAAATCAACCCTTCTCCGGATTATTGCCGGTGATTTGGAGCCAGACTCGGGCGACGTCCGTCGAGGTCGGGGCGTCCAGGTGGGCTTCTTGGAACAAAATCCCCACGTTCCGGGTGGAACAGTGCGAGGAGTGTTGGGATCTGGGTGGCAAGTTGATGCTGCGCTTGACCGACTCGGCATGCTCGGCGCCGCCGACGTCGACACCATCAGTTTGTCGGGAGGCCAACTCAAGCGCGTGGCGTTGGCTCGCCTCTTCGCCCAGCCAAACGATGTGCTAATTCTCGACGAGCCCACCAACCACCTGGACTTGAGCGCCATTCAGTGGCTGGAGCAGCAGATAGTCAACTTCCGGGGCGCCATCATTCTGGTGAGCCATGACCGCTTCCTTCTCGACCAGGTCACCACGCGCATGGTCGAAATCGACCGGGGCAAGACGTTCATCCACGCGGGTGGTTACTCGCGATTGTTGGAGGCGCAGGCCGAACGCGAAGAATTGGCGGTCTCGGCGGAGCAAACGCGCCGCAATCTCGCCCGGACCGAGCTGGCGTGGCTCCGTCGAGGCGTCAAGGCCCGATCCACCAAACCCCAAGCGCGCATCGATGCGGCCCAACGCCTCCTTAACAGCCGTCCGGAGGCGGCGGCCAGAGTGGGCACGCTCGATTTGAGCGTCGAGACGCCTCGCCTCGGCACCATGGTGATCAAAACGCACAACGTCGGGTTCTCCTACGGCCACGGTCGAGCGATCCTTCGCGACGTCAATCTCGAGCTCGGTCCCGGCGACCGCATCGGCATCGTCGGGCCCAACGGCGCGGGCAAGTCGACGTTCTTGAATCTGCTCGCTCAGCAAATCGAACCCTCGACGGGGACGGTGAAACGTGGCCCGACCGTGGTGACGTCGTTCTTTGAGCAGAACGGTGGCGACTTCGATTTGGAAACCACCGTGCAAGAACTTGTCGCCGGTCCCCAGGGGGTGCCCGGCTCTCAGACCGACGTGGCTTTGATGAAACGATTTTGGTTCACGGGAGCTTTGCCCCTCACGAAAGCGAAGGACCTTTCTGGTGGAGAGCGGCGACGCCTGCAGTTGCTCCTGACGCTGGCGGCGCGTCCCAACGTACTACTTCTGGACGAACCGACGAACGACCTCGACCTCGAGACCATTCGCCTCATCGAAGATTTTTTGAGTCAGTGGCCCGGAACGTTGATCGTGGTCTCCCACGACCGAACGTTCCTCAGCCGAACTACTGATCGTCTGTTGGAAGTTCACGACGACGGAACCATTGCCGACATACCGGGTGGTATCGACGCCTGGATTGCCAGAGCGGCAGGAGTCGTCACGAGTCCGATCGCGAACGGCGAATTTAATGTTCCCGGCACTTCGGCGACAACTTCCTCGTCACGGGTGCCTCGAGGTCGCCAGTTGCGCGAGGCGGAAAAGGAGATGTCGCGACTTGATCGACGAAGAAACTCGCTCACGGTGAAAATCTTGGCTTCGGTCGATCACACCGAACAGGCGCGGCTCGGTGCTGAGTTGGAGATGGTGCAAAAGCAATTGAGTGCGGCTGAGGAACACTGGTTGACGTTGGTCGAATAGGACCGAGGCATTGACCCGAGCGCGGGATTAAATCATTCTCCCGCCAGCACTTGGCGAAGTTCATTTTCGAACGAGGGCGCATTTCACTTGGCGAGCGCGACGTGCAGGTCCGTGACGCCAGTAACTGAGCCACCTGCTGCATGATCGACTTCGATCCGGAGACAATAGGCCGAGGGAACCACGGTTCCTGGCAGCCGGTAGGGGTTAGACGTGATGGTGCTGTCTGATTTTTTGGCATGGGACGAATGCTGTTGGAGAGCCCAGTGAGGCTCGCTAGAGCGCGGTACCCGTTCTTTGCCTCGGGCTAGCCAGCCGCGCGGTTACCCTCTTAGAAATCATGGCTCGCGAAGCAGCCGAGTCCGAACTGGTTTTATTGGTAGAAATCAGTCGCACAACCTATACTTCGCCCTTGGCCGTGCAGCGTTTCTTCTTGCGAACCGTAGTCCTCGGGCTTCGTTCGGTCGCTGCAGAACACGCACCGGATTGGAACTGACGACGATGGCGGTTTGGATTCGGGTGCTCGCGGGACTAATTGGTTTTCTGCTCCAACTGCTGGTGTTGGACGCGGCCATTCGAACGTTTCTTTTGCCGAGGGTGGCCAACGTCCGCTTGAGTCGCTTGGTCTCCAAGGGCGTGGCAATCGTTTTTCGCATGTTTGCGAATGATCGCCGCTCTTACCCAGCCCGAGATCAGGTCCTCTCCTTGTACCCCTCGATCGTCCTTTTGATGTACCAAGCCCTCTGGCTGGCGCTGAGCGTGATCGCGTTCGGCTTCGGATTCGTCGCGGCGGGTGTTCCCAGCTACGGACGGGCCTTCGAAATGTCGGGCTCATCACTGTTCACCCTGGGCACGGTCTCGGGTAGTGGCGGCGTGCAACTCACGGTGGGCTTCGTCGAGGCCGCCATTGGCCTCACCCTGCTGGCGTTATTGATCGCCTTCATACCAACGCTGTACACGGCCTTTCAACGTCGCGAACTTTCCGTCGCGCGACTGGCCGTTCGAGCGGGCGTACCGGCGACCCCCTGGGGGGTGCTCGAGGTGGCCGAGAGTGTCAAATCCTACGAGGGGCTTGACAAATTGTGGCTCGAGTGGGAGCAGTGGTTCATCGACGTGGGTGAGACCCATACCACGCTCACCATCCTCAATTACTACCGCTCCCCCAACCCCAACCAAACCTGGATCGGTGCGGCCGCCACGGTGCTCGACGCCGCCGCGCTATTCAACTCGGCGGTCGACGAACCGCCGTCGCCCACCGCGGGACTGTGCATCCGTTCGGGGTGGATTTCCCTCCGGCGATTAGCCGACTATTTCCGCATCCCCTACCCTCTGCACCCCGAACGATCCATTCCCATTGCCATCTCACGGCACGAGTTTGACCTGGTGCTCGAACACCTCGATCGGAGCGGCGTGCCGCTGGTCGCCGATCGTGACGTCGCGTGGCGGGACTTTCTAGGATGGCGGGTCAACTACGACGCCATCATCGAGGCCTGCTACGAACGCTTCACTTGTCCCCGCGTCGATTGGAATCTCGTCGCGGTCCAGCCGCTACTTCCGCCGTCGAACGTGCGCGGACTTGATTGACTGCGGTGCGCGTGCCGCTCGCAATTAGTCGTGCTCGGCCAGGAACGATTCCACCACGCCGAGGTAGTGCTCGGGCTCTTCCACGAACGGCATGTGACTGGACTCTTCAAAGATCTCCCAGCGAACGTCGGGGATGTTGTCGAAGAAAGGCTGCACGGTCGCTGGGGTAGCTTCGTCGAAGCGACCCGAACAGAGCAACGTCGGAGCCGTGATGCTTTTCACTCGATCGACCACCGACCAGTCGCGTAAGGTCCCGATGCAGAAGAACTCGTTGGGTCCGTTCATCGTGTGGTACACCGTGGGATCTTGGTTCAGATATTCGAAGGTTCGCACCACTTCGGGCGGGTTGGGCACCACGCGACAGACGTATTCGTCGTAATAGACCTGGGCGGCCGCTACGTAGTCGGGGTCCTCAATGGTGCCGGCCGCTTCGTGACGATCCAAGGCCTCTTCGATTTCCGGGGGTAGTAAGGCGCGCAACTTCTTCGCCTCGCTGGCCCACAGGTCCATGGACGCGGGCGAATTGCTCAACACCAGCGCCCGAAGTCCCTCGGGCTGACGGATGCCGTGTTCGGCTCCCAGCATTCCTCCCCAGGACTGTCCGAGCAAGTCGTAACGGTCGTTGATGCCCAGGGAGTTGAGCAGGTTCTCCATCTCTTCTAAGAAGAGGTCGACGGTCCAGAAGTCACCACTCTTTTCGGGCAGATGCGTCGAACGGCCCCCGCCCAGTTGGTCGTAGTGCACCACCGGTCGACCGTCCTTGGCCAACTCGGCCAAGGCCAGCACGTAGTCGTGCGTGCAGCCGGGTCCTCCGTGGGCCACCAGCAAGGGAACTTTGCCCGACGAAAGATCGCCGGTGACGCGATACCACGTCTCCCACTCGCGAAATGGAACAACACCGTTCAGTACGTTTGGAGAATTCATGGCACAACTATACGGTCGCGCCGAAAGCGGCGGACGATGACTCGCCACCACATTGGCTGCCTGGCGGGCCCGTTGATGATCCCGCGTTGGCCCGGCGCCTAATTCTTCTGGTCTGACAGTATGGATCCGTCACGAAGTCGGATACGACGCTGAGCGTTAGAGGCAATGTCCTCATCGTGCGTGGCGATGATGATCGTCACGCCCGAGCGTTGGTGAAGATCATGCAGCAATATCATGAACTCCCTGGCGTTATCGGAATCAAGGTTTCCGGTGGGCTCGTCGGCGATGATCACTTCGGGTCGGTTGGCTAACGCTCGGGCGATGGCGACGCGCTGTTGTTCGCCTCCCGAAAGCCGCGACGGCAGATGCCCCAAGCGATGCTCCAACCCCACTTGCGTCAGCAGCTCTATGGCGCGGGCGGTTCGTTTTTCGCGCGACGGCTCGCGTGGGACCATGGCTATGGCGACATTGTCGTCCGCGCTAAGCGTCGGGATCAGATTGAACTGCTGAAATACGAAGCCAATCTCCTTGGACCGAATCTCGGTCAAGATCTGGTCGGACTCATTTTCCAATGAGCGACCGGCAAAACGGATCTGACCGGAACTCGGGGTGTCGAGTGCGCCGAGCAGCTGGAGCAACGTCGACTTTCCCGAACCACTCGGCCCTTCCAAGACCAGCAATTCGCCACGGTTGATATCGAGATCAACGCCGCGCAGGGCGTTCACCGCGACGCTTCCCTTGGAAAAGGTGCGAGTCACCCCACGAAGCTCGTAGAGGGGGGAGCCAGAGATCGATCCGGCACTTACCATCGTTGAGGCCTCGGTCATTGGTTGGTCCTTTCGAAAGTTACGAGCCTCATCCGAGGTCTCGAAGTGCAGAAGCCGGTGAAAGTCGGGCCGCTCGCCAGCCGCCCGCAGCGCCGGCGATCAGGCCGCCGAGCAGTGCTCCGGCGAACGCAATCACGATGGTGAGCCAGCGGATGGGCGCCGTGAGGTGCACAGTCGTTGCGACGGAAGCCGACGTGGTCTGGTGCAAGAGTCCGCTGACGCTGGAGGCGCCGACGGCGAGGCCGGTGCTCGTCACACTGAGCGCCGGGCCCACGGCCCCGATGATGAGACAGATGACCGCGCCGATACCAATGCCCACTATTCCTCCGATGACGCCGATGCCGAGCGTCTCGGCCATGATCTGGCGGACCACGCGGCCACGCGACCAACCGATGGCGCGCAGCGATCCAATTTCACGCACCCGCTTGGACACGCTCGAGAGGGTGAGCAATCCGGCGATTAGAAACGCCGCGAGCAACACCACGACGGCCAATGCGCCGCCCAGGTCATTGGCGAGCTTGCGCGCATTAGAGAGGCTCCCCGTCACTTGATCGGCCAGCGACTTGGAGGTCAGTACGGTTGCCCCCGGAAGTTCCTTCTTGATCGCTGTGGCTACCGCGCCGACGTCCTTGGCGTTGGCCACCGAGACCAAGACTTCGTTCACGCGGTTCTGGTTCGTCGACAGCGCTTGCAAGTTCGAGATGCTGAAGTAGACGTCAGAGACGTCGCCGGTCAGCGTTGGATTCACCAGGCCCACGATCTTGTAGGTCACGGCGTTGATCGTCAGCGTCTCATCGACCTTCAGCCCCTTTTGGGACGCGTAGGCCGTGGTGACCAGCACCTGCGACTTCGCGGTGGCCGGATTGGTCGAGAGCCAGGTGCCCTTGACGAGTTGTGACTTGGTGACCAGACCGGAAGTGGTGTTCGACGGATTCACGCCCGCCACCGTGTAGGTGGAGGTCTTGGTATTCGTGGTCGGTGGACTCAGCACCTCGTTCACGGTCCGTTCGGGCACCACCACGTTCGCTTGGTAGGCCTTTTGAGCAGGCGTGAGGCACTTGGCAAACGCCGAGTTCGCACTGGCGCCGAAGCGGAAACCCCCGCCCCCGCCGAATCCACCGCCGCCGCCACCGCCGAAGCCACCAGTCCCGGAACCGGGAACCGTCGTCGTGGTGGAACCGACCTGCTTGTTGATGATTCCCTCAATGCAGGTCCGCTCGGCCGCTTGTTGAGCCGCCGTGAGCACGGGAGGCTTCACCGAAGTCGAGATGGTTTGACCCCCGGTCTTGACCGACGCGGTGATCTTAGGGACGGTGCCGGTCTCGTGCAGCGCATCGAGCGAGAGCGCGCCGACGGCGCCGGTGACGCCCTTGACCTTGGCGACGTCGCCAACCGCTTGGGCGGGGAAGGTAATGAGCGTGCCCGGCACAAAGAAGTCGTGGGTGAACTTGGTGCCCGCGGGCCCAAGTTTCGCCAAGTCAGTGATGACCGAGGAGTTGGCAGCGTCGAGGGCGGCGCCGTCGCTGGAATTGAGCGAAGAGGCGCCTCGTCCGGCAAAGAAGCCGCCTCCGCCACCGGCGAAGCTCCCGCCGGGCGCTCCGCTCCCGCCCCCACCACCGAACGTAGTGGTAGTGGTCGTCGCGGTTGACAGGGTCGGCGCCACGGTGCGGGTAACGATGATGTCGGTACCCACTGAACCAAGCGGCGAAAGTGCCTTTGTCTGAGCGTCGCTTAGGCCTTGGGAGACACCGATGATGCCCATGACGAGGCCCACGCCGGCCGCGAGTCCAATAGCGGTAACGAGCGTTCGACCGAGTCGGCGACGAAGTTCGTTCCACGCATAACTGAGAGAGATCACTGCTGCCCTTTGACGAATCACGGCGATCAACCGATATGACCACATCGAGAGAGTAGGCACACTCAACCTGACGGCGCCGTCACTTTTTTATTGGGTACCAACATTATTAGTGGGGCCTTATTCAGGTCTTATTGTGACTGTCTCCACCAGCCCAACACTAAGGTTTTATTAAGAGGCCGACCAAAGGATCTTGGAGTTCATTCGCTGTACGTGGCGAACCGCTCGCGAAGTAACGCTACGAACTTCTCATTATCGACGTGCACCCCGATCTCAATCCGGCTGTCGGCGTGTATCCGACGTCGGTCCACCCAGGTGGCCCCGCGCGAGTGCTCGCCCCCGGTCTCGACGGAAATCGCGACGGCCTGTTTAGTGATCGCCGAACGGTCGAGCACGTCATAGACGGCCATGGCGTCGTGCATGACGAGGTTGCGGTTGCCGTAGCATTCGTCGTGGAACTTGGCGTAGGGCTCGAGTATGTCCGCGGTGCGCCGACCGACTTCGCTGCCGAGACCACGCAAGAATTCCAGATCACCATCATTGAGATAGGCCTGACGCGTGAGGTCGAGCGGCATGACGGTGAGCGGCCATTGGGCGCCCAGCGCGCGCTGGGCCGCCTCGGGATCGGCCCAGATGTTGAATTCGGCCGCCGGGGTGACGTTGCCTTCAAAAGAGGCCCCGCCCATGAGGACCACGCGTTCGACGTCGCGGTCAATGCCGGGATGTCGCTCCAACAGCGTGGCCAAATTCGTGAGCGGGCCAATCGCCACGATGGTGAGCGGGCCCTGGCCAATCAACTCGGCCAGCAGGTCGACCGCGTGCAACGCGTGCAGGGCGATCTTCGGTTCCTCCCAGGTGAGGTCGCCCAGGCCGTCGCTGCCGTGGACCTCGCTGGCGTGGACTTCGATGGCGTCGGCCGATGGTCCCGCCAGGGGCTGCGCGCAACCGGCCGCCACCAGCACGTCGTCGCGCCCGGCCAATTCCAGCAGTCGACGAGCATTGAGGGTCGTTTTTTCAAGGCTCACGTTGCCCGCCACCGTCGTCAGCGCCAGCACCTCGATTTCCGGGCTGGCCAGCGCCAACAAGATCGCGACCGCGTCGTCTACGCCGGGATCAGTGTCGATGACTACGCGCGTGCGAGCCACGTGGTCACCTCTTCGTGCGTCGGAAGGGCGCCTTGCGCGCCCAAGGCCATGGTGGCCAGCGATCCAGCCGTCACGGCGTAGCTGAGGGCGTCCTGGGCAGCCGAGCCACGCGCCCACATAACGGCGTAGGCGGCACAGAAGACGTCGCCGGCACCCACGGTGTCGACGGGTTCGATGTTGAGTGCGCCAGCCCGGACGACTTCGCGGCCGTGCGCGTAGTGGACGGCGCCCCCGGCGCCCATGGTCACCACACAGTGCTCGAGCGTCGAGAGATCGAAGGACTCGGCTTCGACTTCATTGGCGATCACCACCGCACAGCGTTTGAGGGTATCGGGATCGACCGGCGCCGCCGGAGCAACGTTCAAGATGAAGCGGCGACTCCGGCGGGCGGCGTCGTTCAGTACAGACGTGGGGATCTCCATCTGGGCGAGCACCACGTCAAAGATGCCGAGGTCAACGTCCGCAATGTCCAGATCGGCGTTAGCGCCGCTCGACACCACGATCTCGTTCTCTCCCGCGTCGTCGACGGTAATGAACGCCGTGCCGGTCGGGCGCGCCGATCGGCGCACGTAGTCGTCGTGCACGCCGTGGCCCCTCAGCACTTCGAGCAACCATTGGCCGCTGGCGTCGTCACCCAGCGCGGCCATCAACCAGACGTCGGCACCCAGACGCGCGGCGGCCGCCGCCTGGTTGGCTCCCTTGCCACCGCTTAAACGCACCACGTCGTCGCCCAGCACGGTTTCGCCGGGACGGGCCAGTCGCCGACATCGCACGACCAGGTCAACGTTGGCCGTGCCTACGACCCCGATTCGAGGGCTGGCGAAAGGACCCGCCACGGCTACGGCAGGAACTTATTGGTGTAGTAGGTCGACGGAGACGGCACTGAAGAGATCAACTTGATGCTCTTGAGGGCCTTGGCCATGGTGGCCCACTGGGCGTTGGTCTGCGTGAAGTACTGACCGGAACTGTTCTTCATGAAGGGAATCGTCAGCTTCCAACCGGCCAGACTGTACGCGTCGCTGTAACCGCTCGTGGGATAGGCCTTGTCGAACTCCGTGGCGGCCTTGGTGGGATTGGCGACGGCCCACAAGGTGGCCTTCTTCACGGCCGACAGGAAGGCCGCCACCGTCTTGGGATTCGACTTGGCGTAACTCTGGGTGGTCGCGTACACCCAGATGGGGATGTTGGGCGCACCAACGGCCGTGCCGAGCAGGGTGGACTCTTTGCCCTTGATCCCGGAGGTATCAAAACCGGCTACTTCGTAGTTGGAAGTGTTGGTCGCCACGTTGACCTTGCCGGCGAGCAAGAACTTCAAGTCCTGTCCGGTGGGGTCGGTGACGATATTGACCTGCGAATTGGTGAGCCCCGCGTACTTCAAGACGAAGGGCAGCATGGATTCGGTCCAGGTGTCGCCGTAGGAGAAGATCTTCTTGCCCTCAAGTTCGGTCTTCAGGTTCTTGGCGCTGAGGACCGTACCGGGCTTGGCGAAGAGGGCCCAGTTATTGCTCATGGTGTAGTTGCCAATCGAGAGCACCGGTGCGCCAGCGTTCACGGCGACGCCCATGTCGGTCGTGGTGATGAATCCAATATTGGCCGCGCCGGTAGCGAGCAGTTTGGTGGTGGTCGAAGTGTCGGGCGGGAAGACCACCTTGACTTTGAGACCGGCCTCGGTGAAGAATCCCTGGTCCTGCGCGACGACCATGGGGATCAGTTCGAAGTCCGGACCGGGAAAGTCGTAGGCGTAGGTGACGTTGGTCAACGGTGCCGCCGAGGCGCCGCCGCCGAGGGCCACCACGGTGAGCGAACCGACGGCCAACGAAGTGGCGAGGGCGAGGGCCCCCATACGGCTGGTGTACATAACTCTCCCTTTTTTCAACTTGGCAGAAGGTTAATGGACCTTCGGGGAGGTAGCCCCATCGCCGCGACGGTGAAACATCGAACGCCGGGCCACCGTGCGTCGCTGCCACGGCGTGGCCAAAACCTCGCTGCCCACCACCAGCAAGAACCAACTGATGCCGATGGCGGTCATCACCATCGTGGTGCCGTAGACCGCGGCGACATTGAAATTAGAATTGGCGTGTTCCTGGTAGAGCGCCAGCGAAGGCCCGTCCGAGGCGGCCAGTTCGCCGATGATGGCGCCGGTGACGGCGTAGGTCGCGCCAATCTTCAACCCGCTAAAGAGCGACGTGGTGCTGGCGGGAATCTCAATTTGGAAAAACGTCCGCCACCTCGACGCGCCGTAGACGCGCGCCAGATTGAGCAGGTCCTTGTCGACGTGGCTCAAGCCCGCCACCACGTTGACGGTGACCGGGAAAAAGACAATCCAAGCCACGATCACGACCTTCGGCGTCACGCCGAAACCGAGAATCAACACCAGTGGGGCTCCTAGAGCAATGATGGGAACACCCTGGGACAGCACCAGCACGGGATAGATCATTCGGTGCAGGAAGGGCGCCTTCGCCATGATCACGCCCAGTGCGAGGCCCAGCACGGCCCCGCATACGAAGCCGTAGATGGTCTCGCGAACGGTGCCGAGCACCAGCGGCCAGAGCAACCCCCAGTTGTCCGTCACCGCCTGAATGGCGGCCAAGGGGCGCGGGGCGATGTAGGGCGCCACGTGGAAAATGACGACGATGCCCTCCCACAGCAAGAGCAGCAGCGCAATCGACAACACCGGGATGCCGACGTTGCGCAACACGGTCCGTTGCCACGATCTATTGCCGCTGCTCCAGGTGTGGTCTTGCCCGTCACTCGCCAGAAGCCCCGAGGTCGTCAGATTGCCGAGTTCGCGAGGCAACGGGTCCATCGTCAACTTCCCCCGTGCAGCAGATGCAATATTTTGCTTTTCAGTTCCACGAACTGAGGATCCGTCAACACGTCCAAGTTCCTTGGTCGACCCAGCGGATTGACGAAGTCGGCGATGATTCGCCCCGGTCGCGGTGACATCACCAGCACGCGGTCCGACAGAAAGATTGATTCATCGACGTCGTGGGTTATAAAGAGCACGGTGCGCTGAGCCTGTTTCCACACCTGGAGCAGCCACTGCTGCATTTCGAGACGGGTCTGGGCGTCCAGGGCGCCAAAAGGTTCGTCCAATAACAGCAGCGGATGACGAGTCACCAGCGTGCGCATGAAGGCCACCCGTTGACGCATGCCGCCCGAGAGGGCGTGCGGATAATGGCGCAAGAACTCGCCCAGGCCGTATTGCTCGGCCACCTGGCGAGCTTCAGCCCGGTCATCGGCGGTCACGCCCCGAGTAAGCCGGGCCGCCATGGTGATGTTGTCCTCCACCGTTCGCCACGGCATCAAGAGGTCCTTTTGCAGCATGTAGCCCACGTGGCCGGCGGTGCCCGTGACGAGCTGATCTGCCACCTGCACCTCACCTGAGTCGGGCTTTAGGAGACCGGCGATGACGTTGAACAGGGTCGACTTGCCGCAACCCGACGGGCCGACGATCGCCACGAATGAACCGTCTTCGATGTTGAGTGAGGTTGGTTCGAGAGCGACCGTAGAACCGAAGGATTTTCCGACGTCACGCAGCTGCAGAAGGTCGTTGTTACTCACGCGACAAATGTAACCGGACCCTCACGGAGTAGCCTCGGGTCGTCTATGGCTCTCTCAATTGGCATCGTCGGTCTACCAAACGTTGGCAAATCCACCCTCTTTAACGCCCTGACCAATAACAACGTGCTCGCCGCGAACTACCCGTTCGCCACCATTGAACCCAACGTCGGCGTGGTGGCCGTGCCCGACGGTCGGCTGGCCAAACTGGCCGACCTCTTCCACTCGGAGCAGATTCTGCCGGCGGTCGTGACCTTCGTCGACATCGCGGGCATCGTGCGCGGCGCGTCGGAGGGCGAAGGCCTCGGCAATCAGTTCCTGGCGGCGATCCGCGAATCGGACGCCATCTGCGAGGTCGTACGGGTCTTCATCGACGACGACGTCATCCACATCGACGGCAAGATCGACCCGGCCAGTGACGTCGCCACCATTGAAACGGAATTGATTCTGGCTGACCTGCAGACCATCGAGAAGGCCGTAACCCGATTGGAAAAAGAGGCTCGTCGGAGCAGCGAAGCAACAGTGAAATTGGCCGAGGTCCAAAAGGCCCAGCGAGCGCTCAACGAAGGAACCGTCATCTCCAAGGTCACCAAAGGGCTCGATCACGAGGCACTGGCCGACCTGCACTTGCTCACCGACAAGGCCTTCATCTACGTCTTTAACGTTGACGAAGCCACCATTGGCGACGAGGCGCGCACCAAGGAACTCATGGCCTCGGTGGCGCCGGCCGCTAGCGTCGTGCTCTGCGCCAAGGTGGAGGCCGAACTTTCGGGGCTCGACGAGGCCGACGCGCTGGAGTTGCTGCAGTCCTACGGCCAAGAAGAGTCCGGTCTGGCCCAGCTCTCGCGGGTGGGCTTTGACGCGTTGGGCCTGCAAACCTTTCTCACCGCCGGTCCGAAGGAGACACGGGCCTGGACCATTCACAAAGGGACCACAGCCCCCGAGGCCGCCGGCGTCATCCATACGGACTTCCAAAAGCACTTCATCAAAGCCGAAGTGGTGGCCTTCGACGATCTCATGGCCGCTGGCACCATGGCCGGCGTGCGGGCCGCGGGCAAGGCTCGCATTGAGGGCAAGGAATACGTCATGCACGACGGCGACGTAGTGGAGTTCCGCGTCAACGCGTAACCACTACGATTTATCCAGGCGGTTAGACAGAGGTCGGCGCCTGGAGAGCAACACTAATCCTTAGGAGAACCATGACCTCTGCCACATTTGACTACAAGGTCGCCGACCTTTCGCTGGCTAGCTTCGGACGCGCCGAGATGACCTTGGCCGAGCACGAGATGCCCGGTCTCATGGCGATGCGCGCCGAATTCGGCGATTCCAAGCCCCTGAAGGGCTCGCGCATCGCCGGATCGCTGCACATGACCATTCAAACCGCCGTGCTCATCGAAACGCTGGTGACCCTCGGCGCCGACGTGCGTTGGGTGAGTTGCAACATCTTCTCCACCCAGGACCACGCCGCCGCCGCGGTAGTGGTGGGACCCCACGGCACCGTCAAGCATCCTCAGGGCGTGCCGGTCTTTGCCTGGAAGGGCGAGAGCCTCGAAGAGTACTGGTGGTGCACCGAGCAGTTGCTGCGCTGGCCCGGTGAGCAAGGACCCACCATGATCCTCGACGACGGGGGCGACGCGACGCTCTTCGTGCACAAGGGTCTTGAGTTCGAACGGGCCGGCTTCGTGCCGGCGCCGGAGGGCGCCGACTCCGAGGAGTACCGGGTGATCTTGGCGCTGCTGGACCGGATCGTCGCGAGCGGCGAGAAGATCTTCGAGCCCATGAGCCACACGATCATCGGCGTCTCCGAAGAGACCACCACCGGCGTGCACCGCCTCTACGAGATGGAGCGCGACGGCACGTTGCTCTTCGCCGCCATCAACGTCAACGACGCCGTCACCAAGTCGAAGTTCGACAACAAGTACGGTTGCCGCCACTCCCTCATCGATGGCATCAACCGCGCCACCGACACGCTGATCGGCGGCAAGGTCGCCGTGATTTGTGGCTACGGCGACGTCGGCAAGGGTTGCGCCGAGTCGCTGAAGGGTCAGGGTTCCAGGGTAATCATCACCGAGATCGATCCAATCTGTGCGCTGCAAGCGGCCATGGACGGCTTCCAGGTAACCACGCTCGAAGAGGCGTTGCCCTTCGCCGACCTCATCATTACGGCGACCGGCAACAAGGACATCGTGAGCGTGGAGCACATGTTGATGATGAAGCACCAGGCGATCCTGGGCAACATTGGCCACTTCGACAACGAGATTGACATCGCCGGGTTGACCAACCTGGCCGGCGTCCAGCGCGAAAACATCAAGCCCCAGGTCGATAAATGGATCCTGCCCAACGGTCGGGCCATCATCTTGCTGTCGGAGGGTCGCCTCTTGAACCTCGGTAACGCCACCGGTCATCCGAGCTTCGTCATGAGCAATTCCTTCACCAACCAGACCATGGCCCAGATCGAGCTCTTCGTGAACAATGCCAACTATGAGAAGAAGGTCTACGTGTTACCCAAGCACCTCGACGAAAAGGTGGCCCGACTCCATCTCGACGCGTTGGGCGTGAAGTTGACCACGCTCACCAAGCAGCAAGCCGACTACATCGGCGTCTCCGTCGACGGTCCGTTCAAGCCCGACACCTACCGCTACTAAGAGCGGCGCATCAACGAGGGGTCCGGGGCGCGAGCCCCGGACCCCTGTTATTTGATGATCTATCGATAACCGGCAAAGATGTCATCGACGCAACCCTCGACGTTTCGAGGGTTGAGTATTCGAATGAACCATTCAGTGCCCATGACCTGCTTGAACTGTTCGCGGCCCATCTTCATCCAGAAGGATTCGGCGATCTGGCTCTGGTGCGCGGCCAGGGCGTCAAACTTCGCGTCGGAGACCTCCGAGATGTCGATGGCGGCGCTGATGTCCGCGTCCGGCGTGCCCATCGGGATCTCTTCTCCGTCTCGGGACGTTTCCGGTGCGCGCACGAGGCCCTTGGCGGCGTCGGCGGCAATCTTTTCGCGTTCCTCTTGCTCCCAGCGCTCGCGGAAACGCACCATGACCGAATCGGGAATGGCGTTGAAGTAGAGCGTCGGTTCGTAGTCCAACAGCTTGATGGCCGCCAGAGTGATCCGGTGGGCCTGGATGTCGTCGGGGTGCCCGTAGAAGCCGTACTCGTTGTAGGTCATGATCACCTGAGGACGCTCTTCGCGCAGCACTTCGGCCAGCTTCTCCGCGGCCACCGAGACGGGCGTGGCCCAGAAAGACTCCGGGTCGGAGTTCTGCGGCCAACCCTTCATGCCCGAGTCGCGGTAACCCAGACGGACCAGTCGACTGATGCCCAGCACTTCGACGGCATTGTCCAACTCGATGGCGCGCGTGGCCGCGACCTCGTCACCGTCATGGTGATCGGCGTCGGGCTTGGCGCCATCGGGTCCGTCACCGCACTCGCCGTTGGTGCAACACACCAACACCGTGCGCACCCCCTGGTTGGCCAGCAACCGATAGAGCCCGCCAGTGGAGCTGGCTTCATCGTCCGGGTGCGCGTGCACGGCCAGAAACGTCAGTTGTGGCATTTACAGTCCTCCAAAGAGATCGGTTGCATCATTAGTCGCGTCGTGGCGGCTCCAGGCGCGTTGAAACCACTCGGTACCAAACATCACGGCGAACAGCTCGGGCTCCATGGCCGCCACGTCCGCGTTGTCGGTCTGTGACGCGTGCGTGCGCAGCGCCGCCTGCTTGATGCCGATGTACTTGGTCACATCGATGGTGGTCGCCACCAACTCATCGGGCACACCGAAGTCGGCCTCCAGAATGAACGCGGGCAAAGTGAATCCCTGCGCCTGGGCCCGAGGGACAAAACTCTTGATGGCACCCTGGGGCACCACGGGATAGTAAAGCCGTTCGGGCGACTCCGCGAAGTCCAGGGCGCGACGGGTCAGCACGTTGGCCATGATGTGGTCGGGGTGTCCGTAGAATCCGTTCTCGTCGTAGGTCACCACCACCGTCGCGTCCACTTCGTCAAAGAGGGCGCCCAGCGAACGGGCCACGCGGTCGACGTCAATGTTCATGAACGCACGGGGGTCCTCGTTTTGGGACCAGCCCAACATGCCCGAATCCTCGAAACCTAGCGTCACGATCCGGCTAAAGCCCACCAGGGTTGCGCTGCGCTGGAGTTCGGCGGCGC
>Ga0182024_10005979_pt1 | contig 26966 bp, 22 predicted proteins | sample P32metaG_FD_120480 | JGI IMG/M metagenome (GOLD analysis project Ga0182024, IMG submission 120480) | Permafrost microbial communities from Stordalen Mire, Sweden - P3-2 metaG (Illumina Assembly) | ecosystem: Environmental > Terrestrial > Soil > Wetlands > Permafrost | place: Sweden: Stordalen...
GACATCAACCGAACTACGACCGGGAGTTGGATAAGCAGGCTGCCAGTATTAGCCTTCTCGCCCCAAATGCAGACTATGTCGACAAGATTCGCGTCAGTACCAAAAATAACAACATGATCATTAAAACTGACATAGAGGGGATTCAGTCCGGTGCTTTCACTCTGGTCGTACATGGAAGACTGACCTACGAGGATATTTTTACCCGCCCTCATTGGACCACGTTTTGCTTCAAAGTTAATACGAGCTTGGCATGGGAAAGCTGTAGCGAGCATAACGACGCAGACACCGATACAGATTAGAGCCTCTCGGACACACCCCAACTTACAAGATGTCCTCAAATTAGGACACCACCCGGCCAGGAAAGGCATTGGTGAATAGCCCGCCTTTCGATATACTTAGGGGCTCTGCTAACGGCGGAAATGATTCAGGAGGATTGAGGCTTTGTTAACGATTCGTTTGGCCAGAATTGGCAAGAAGAAGCGCCCGTTTTATCGCGTGATTGTCACCGAGAAGACCCGGCCGCGTAACGGACGTTTCGTCGAGATCGTGGGTACCTATGACCCACTGAAAACTCCTGCGCTTATCGACCTGAAGCGCGATCGCGTGGATTATTGGATTGGCAAGGGCGCACAGCCCAGCGACACTGTTCGCAGTTTCTTGCGTAGCAACCGCAAACCTGTCTGACGCGTCTTATCTCTCCCAGCCCAGCAAAGACTGTATTGTCCGTATTTCGTGTTCATGCGAAATTCCATGCTGTGTTTTTTTCCTGCTGAGGGGGCCCCATGAAGCAGTTGGTCGAAGAAATCGCGAAGGCGCTGGTCGATCATCCGGAGCAGGTGGTCGTAAATGCAGTTGAGGGCGAGCAAGTTACGGTTCTCGAATTGCGCGTCGCACCCGACGACCTCGGCAAAGTAATCGGGCGTCAGGGCCGGACTGCCAAATCCATCCGCACCTTGCTTGGCGCCGCAGGCATGAAACTCAAGAAGCGTTTCACACTGGAAATCCTGGAGTAGCAATCACGCAGATACCTCGAGCGGAACCGGATGATAGTGTCACAGTGGCGCTTATCGTTCGTCCCCACGGCGTGCGTGGCGAAGTCGCCGCGGAAATCCTCACCGACTTTCCCGAACGTCTCACCAGATTATCCCGCGTTACATTGTGGAATGGAGTCGCGACTCCTCGAACGGTTGAGGTGAGCCGTTGTTGGCTTTCGCACAGCCGTGGCGGACAAGCCATCTTCCATTTCGCCTCAAGTAATTCCGTTGACGACGCCAAGAAGTTAGTTGGATTCGAAGTGCGCATTCCGCTGGCTGAACGCACGAGACTTCCGGACGGAAGCTACTACATCAGTGATCTAGTCGGCTGTGAAGTAGTCGAGAAGAATGGCGCGAAAGTCGGCATCGTCGGCGACGTGGAAATCAATGGCGAGAATGTGCAGGGAACTCCGCTATTGGTGGTCGCGCTCGATCCGGCCCGAGCTGCAACCGCGAATGACGGCGAGATTCTGATACCGCTCGCACAAGACATTTGCGTGCGGGTCGATCTCGCTGCGCGCCGCATCGAGGTGAATCTCCCCGATGGCCTTGTAGACATCAACAGCAAACAGCTTCCTCCCCCAACAACATAGTTCGGATTGCGATAGGATATTCGTCAATGCGATTCGACCTCATCACCATATTCCCGAAGTTCTTCAGCGGTCCTCTGGACCACGGAATCGTGCGGCGCGCGCGCGAAGCAAATCTAATCCAAACACACGTCCATGATTTGCGCACGTTCACCCACGATCGCCATCGCACGGTCGACGACCGCCCATTTGGCGGCGGCGAGGGAATGGTAATGAAGCCCGAACCCCTCTTTGGAGCAGTCGAGTCGCTCTTTCCCGCTGGAGAGAACTCGACGGCAAGTGACGGCGCAATGAGAGTGCAGGAGCGCACTGCGATTGTTCTGCTTTCCGCGGCGGGCAAGATGTTCACCCAGGAGACCGCGCGACGCTTTGCAAGTCTTCAACGTATCGTCTTGATTTGTGGGCGATACGAAGGCGTGGACGAGCGGGTTGCCCGGCATCTGGCCACCGATGAACTATCGATTGGTGACTTCGTGTTGTCAGGTGGAGAACTCGCCGCCGCGATGGTTCTCGACGCGGTAACTCGCCTGATTCCCGGTGCGCTGGGTAATGAAGATTCCATCGTTAACGAGTCCTTCAGCGCGGCGCTCGCGGTTGACGAACGCGCGAAGAATGGAGCGATTCTGCAAGACCTCTCAGCAGGTGGCGCCTCGCGAACCGGAAGCCACGATTCCGGTGCGGCGGGTCGCGGCGTCCTCGATTATCCGCATTATACGCGCCCACCATCCTTCCGTGGCTGGGCGGTTCCGGAAGTTCTGCTCGGTGGAAATCACGAAGAAATTCGCAAATGGCGTAACGAACAGGCGCTGGAAAAGACGCTCCGCAACCGCCCAGACTTACTGAAAGACTAGCGTACTATCGACCGCGACTATGCTTCGCGTTGGGAAGAGCTGCCGGTCGAGTTGACCGACGATCCGCCAAATTATCTGGCAATAACCCCCGAAAGTGGGCTACAATTGGGGATTGTGCGTTGAGTGCTGGCCCCGCCTGAGTGGGTCTGCAGGGAAATAATGTCATGAATCCGATTGTGCATAAGGCTCAGCAGTCGCAGCTCCGCAAGGACCATCCAAACTTCCGCCCGGGCGATACCGTAAAGATTAATGTGCGCCTGAAAGAAGGTGAGGGCGACAAAGAGCGTATTCAGCCATTTGAGGGCATCGTGATGAGCCGTCGTGGCGAGCTACTGGGTGAATCTTTCACGGTGCGCCGCGTGAGTTTTGGTATTGGCGTCGAGCGCATTTTCCCGGTGCATTCACCGATGATCAGCTCGATCGTGATCGTGCAGGCCGGCCGCGTCCGGCGCGCGAAGCTGAATTATTTGCGCAAGCTTACAGGCAAGGCAGCTCGCGTCAAACGCGCCGAACGGCCCGAACTGGCAGCAGAACGTAAAGCTGAAGCAGCCGCTAAAGCTAAGTAAGCCTCACCAATTTAGTCCTACATCCAGCCCGCTTCGAGAAATCGGAGCGGGCTTTTTCACGCTCGTTCGGACTCGTGATTCGAGGTGGTCGGAACCTGCTCTCTCATCACGAGATTCCAAGAGACTCCATCGATCGCGAAAAACATCCCCCCAGTAAATAATCTTGCTCCTCGGTGTGTGCTAAAATTCTCAGCCGATGGGAAGACTTTGTTGCTCGCGATACGAGCGTGAAGCGCGGCAATGCGGCTGGCTACGCATCGCGGGACTAGACGAAGCCGGACGTGGCTCTCTATTTGGCCCGGTCGTCGCGGCCGCTGTGGTACTGAATCCCCGCCGTCGCATCGTAGGACTGGACGATTCCAAAAAGCTTTCGGCAGAACGGCGCGAAGAACTCGCCGCACGAATTTGCGAACACGCACTCGCGTGGGCTACGGCGGAAGTCGACTCCACTCGGATTGATGCCTGGAATATTTACCAGGCCAGCCGCCAGGCGATGCTGGCTGCCGTTTCTCAATTGAATCCGCCCCCCGACTATTTGCTGCTGGATGCCGTAGAAATTGATTTGCCGATCGAGCAGAAAGCGCTAATTCACGGCGATGCTCGTTCGGTCTCGATCGCGGCCGCTTCTATTCTGGCGAAAACCGAAAGAGATCGCAGGATGCAGGAATTCGATCGCGAATATCCGCAGTACGGTTTGGCCCAACATAAAGGGTATGGCACGCCGGATCATCTGGAAGCACTACGCGTGCATGGACCAACTCCTCTTCACCGCTTTTCGTATGCGCCGGTACGCCAAGCAGGGTGCTGGGCCACTGGGGCCACGCAGGATACGTTACCTCTCGCCGCGACCGACCAGGCCGTCATCGGCTAACCATTTCGTGGCGCCCTAACACTTGTGCTAGGCTGAAATCGTTTTCAGGAACGGATTTGCACACTCAATAAATTTGCAAGAAACATCCAGCCAAAGGCTAGCTCGAATTCGTACGATCCGGGGGCAAAAGTTTGATGAATGGTTGCAGCAAAGAATTGGGCCAGCACTCCAGACTGATGGTTTTCTTGGCACTCGTAGTTCTGCTTGTCTCCTTTAGCAGCCCGCTCGTTCTCGCTCAACAGCAGCAGAGCTCGCCACCCATGGAAGACATGCCGGGCATGGACATGCAGCACGGAACGATGGAAGAAACGCCCGCCCAGCAGGCGAAGAGGCTCGCCGATAAGCGAGAGAGCGAATTCAACCATCACCTTGCCGGTTTCCTAGTCGTCGTAGCAGGGATTTTTCTTCTCGTACAGGATAAGCTCGCGAAACGCTGGCCGGGTGTCCGCTACGTGTGGCCCTCGTGTTTCCTTCTCGCGGGTGTGTACCTTGCGCTCTTCAGCGATACGGAGATATGGCCAATCGGCCACGAAACACTGTGGTTTGCAATCCGGGATAACCCCGAAGACTTACAACATAAGACTTTCGCGCTCATCCTGCTGTTTCTGGGGACTGTCGAGCTGCAACGAGCTCGAGGGAAACTGAAAAGCCCTTGGAGCGCCTGGGCCTTCCCGGTCCTCGGAATCGCGGGAGCGATCTTGCTCCTCTTTCATCATCATTCGGGCGGGATGCATGGGGCGCACCATATGGAAACCATGAACCATATCAAGGCTGAACACCTGGGTTTTGCGATCACCGGTGTTGGTGTGGCATTAACGAACGGCCTGTCCGAAATTCGAGGCCGGTGGCAGGGTGTCTTCCAAAGAACATGGCCATCGCTCATGATTCTCCTGGGCATTCTGCTGATGTTCTACACGGAATAGCGGTTTCCCCAAATCGGACCGGGTTCCCGGCATCGCGAAGCGTATCTGACACTGTTATCGCCTTTGGCACCTCCCCGTATTCGCTGCGTTGCCCCTTGTTTTTGGCGCGTGCTAACCTTCCTATCTAAGCCACCGCTGGGGCTTCGTGTACCTGCTTCAGCAAGTGGAGCGGCAACAGAACATCATCCATGGCCTTCAATAAAAGCAAAGCGCTGGAAAATGCGCTGAAATTCCTCAACCAGGGCAAAGTCGCCCAGGCTATCGGGGAATATCAGCTCATTCTCCGGAACGATCCCAAGGATCAAGCCACCTTGATGACCGTGGGCGATCTATTCGCTCGCCAGGGGGACATGCCGCAAGCAGTAGAGTACTTTGAGCGGCTGGCTCACGTTTATCTGAATGATGGTTTCAACAGCAAAGCTATTGCAATTTATAAGAAGATCGCGAAGTTAGCGCCGAACGAATTGGCGCCGCTCGAACGCCTGGCCGACCTATACGTTCAACAAGGCGTGTTAAGCGAGGCGCGCCCTCTTTTCCTGCAGATCGCCGAAGCGCACCTGAAGGCCAATCGATCTCAGAAAGCTGTCGAGGTTCTGCATCGTCTGCTGGAAGTCGAGCCGGAAAACCAGCGCGTGCAGATGCGCTTGGCTGAACTGTACGGAATGATGGGCCAGAAACATGAAGCGGCCCAGACGTATCTAGGATACGCACAGCGGCTCTACGAACGCGGCGAAACGGACGAAGCACAGAAACTGGTTGATCGCGCGATCGAAGTCGACCCGAAAAATGCTGAAGCTATCTTGCTCAAAGGCAAGACTCTGGGCGCGGCAACCAAACTTGACGAGGCCATCGGTGTTCTAAACCATCATCCCGAAGCGCAGGCCGGCGGAGACGTAACGGCGCTGCTGGTGGATTACGAGATTCGCGCCGGGCACAGTGGGCGGGCCGCGGAGCGAGCACGACAACAACTGGCGCGGGGTATCGAGCACTACACGCTTTTGTATTCTGTTGCAGAAACCATGATCGAGGCGGGCAACGCAGCAGACGCTTTACCCCTCCTTAAAGAATTGCGCGGGCCCATGGTGGAAGCCGGCGCTCAGGACAATTTTGTGAAGTCACTGTCTTCTCTGTGCGAGAAACTGCCTGGGCAGACCGAGCCACTGGAGACCTTGGTCGATTTCTGCCGGCATGCCAGCGAGCCCTTCCGCCTCAATGCCGCGCTTGCTCAGCTTTCGGATGCCTATGCGGCACAGGAAAACTTTCCACGCGCAGAGGAATTATTGGTCGAATTAGTAGATCGAAATAAGAACGACGAGCGGCTGGTGGCTCGACTGAACCAGCTTCGCGTGCGCGGCGGTGGGCAACCGGTGTCCGTAGATGCTTCCGAGGCTGCGTCTACAACTCCTGTTGCGAGCGCTAAAAATCTGACTTCCGACCTGGCGGACGAATCCACAGTTGATCTAACGGCAAGCACGGCGCCGGTAATTGTCGAAGAGACGCTGGATGAAGATACGCAACGCTATATCGCCCAAGCTCTGACGGACGTTGATCTATTCTCAAGCTACGGCCTGACGCAAAAAGCCACGCATCTTCTTGAGAACGTATTGCAACGGGCGCCTCGGCATACTCCTACGCTGGAGCGGCTCCTTGATTTACATCTGGGTGCCGGAAACGATCGCAGGACGGCTGAACTCTCCGCACAACTTGAACAGATTCATCGTGAACGGAACGATCACGTCAATGCCGACCGGTTTGGAGAGTTGCGGCGTCGCTATTCGAAGGTAGCTGGGCTCAGTGACAGCGATCTGCCTGCGGCGCCAGCCATGGCCGCACAGCCTCCGCAGATGGCAGGCGCTGAGCCAGCTCCGGCCAGTGGAACCTGGTCGCATGAAGCGAACCCACAGATTGGCACGCCGACGATAGTCGAGGATTCAACGACCGCAGTGGCAGAAAATACGGAACTGCCCGCGTTCGAAATTGCGGCGGTAACGGCTGACGCTGAAATACCGGCGAACGAAACAAGCCCTGTGGAATTTGAGATTCCCTTAGTAGATTTGGATTCGATCACACGCGAGCCCCAGGAAATTTCAGCGGAAGCGATCGTCGCAGAGACTGCGGACGCTCCAGCAGATGAGTCCGCCGCCACATCATCCGGCGAATTGGATCTTTCGGACGAATGGGCCGCGATTTCGACCGATGCGCAGGAGGCCGAGCCAGGCGAAACGGAGACACCCCGGACCGCCGCACCGGCAGAGTTTGATCCGGTCGTCCAGGCGGAAGCAGAAGCCCCGGCCCCACAACAGGCAAATGCCACAACCAATGAGGAGACGATCGCTGAAATCCGCCGCGCGGCGAGTGAGGTCGTGTTACAACTTGATTCCGATGCGGGAACTATTGAAGAGGAACCGGATCATGCAACCGGCGTAAAGGCATTTGAGATCGATTCGAACCTAGCCCAAGCTGATCTAACGGAAGACGTCTTCGCGGCGCAGCCAGCCGAACAGGTGATGCAGTCACCCGTCGAGCCGGCCTCTGAGACCGTCCTCGGACCGGTTGCCGAATCCGAACCAGAAGCATCGTTTGAAATCGTAGACGAGTCGGCAGAGACTTCATCACCGGCCGACTTGCCGGCGTCTCTGCTGGAATTCTTGAATGAGCCCGCTCCAGAAATCGCTAAGTCTGCCGACTCCGAATTAGAAATCGAGCTAACGCCTGAGCCGGCACATATCCATCGAAACGGCGAAGCTGCGACGACAGATGACTTCCTGAGTGAACTGGCGGCCGAAGTGGACGACCTGGAGGCCCCACCCACAGAGAGTGTGCAGGCGCCGATAGCTGCACAACATGCCGATGAAATTCACTCGCAGCTGCAAGGAGTCTTTGCGCAAACTCCGCTAGCTGCGGAAAATCCGTCCGTTATACAGCCTCCCGCTACGGACGCTGCGCTGGCGGCAGGCCATTCCGAACCCGTAGTTGCCTCAGGGTCGGTTGAAAACCTGAACGAGCTGGCGGAAATTTTCCAGGAATTCCGGACCGAGCTCGGCGAAATGGGCGATGAGGATGAAGACCTCGAAACCCATTATAATTTGGGAATTGCCTACCGTGAAATGGGCCTGCTCGACGAAGCAATCGGTGAGTTCCAAAAGGTTGCGAAGGCCATTCAAAAAGGTAAACCGTTCCGTTATGAAATGAACTGTTCGACCATGCTGGGCCTTACATTCATGGACAAAGGCGAACCCACGGTAGCGTCTCTATGGTATAGGCGCGCGCTGACAACCCCGGGACTCGAAGAAGAGTCGATTCTTGCGCTAAAATATGATCTGGGTTTAGCTCTCGAGTCCGCCGGAGAAGCCGACGCCGCTCTCGATAGTTTCCGCCAAGTGTACGCCGCGAACATCGACTATCGCGATGTAGCCGACCGCATTGCCACCCTTCAGAAACAATAACCGATCTTCAGAATTTGATCTGTGCGTATGAGCTCACAACGGCAGTTGCCACCTCTGCGATAATCCTCGATAATCGAAACCTAAATGACGAGCCGAATTCTGCGTATTGTATTGCTTCTCTTGTGGTTCGAGCTGGGTGTTGTGCTGATTCTGCTGCCGTGGTCGGACGTGTGGGATGTAAACTATTTTCTATATCAGTATCCGCAATTGGGATTCTTTCTGAAGAACTCCTATTTGCGCGGAATGATCTCGGGACTCGGAATCATCAACATAATGTTCGCGCTCGAGGCTTTCCGGCATAAGACTCCCGTGGCTGTAGCGCGATCCTGACAATTCGGCCTCGGGCGAAGATGCCTAACCCCTTACCAATTCTCTGCTACGTAACGGACCAAAAATCCCTTCGGTCCCGCGAAAGTCTGCCGGCTTCAGACGTACTTGATAGGATTCGCGATGCAATTACAGCTGGCGTTAACTGGATTCAGATACGCGAAAAAGATTTGCCGGCGAGAGATCTGTTGGGGCTGACGCAATCGGCTATCCAGGCAAGCGAAGAACTTTACCCTGTTCGATACGATCTTGGTGGCCAGTCCAATCGTACGAAAGTGATCGTGAATGACCGGCTCGATATCGCCGTCGCCGTCTCCGCAGCGGGGGTGCATCTGGGCGGTGAATCTCTGCCCATGCGTGAAGCGGTGAGGTGGTGCCGCGCGGGAAATGCGCCGAGCGCATTTCTGATTGGCGCTTCATGCCATACGTTGGCCGAGGCTTGCGAAGCAGAAAGCGCGGGCGCGAGCTACGTGATTTTTGGTCCGGTATTTGATACGCCGTCGAAGCGAGCGTTCGGGCCGCCAGCGGGAATCGTGCAACTCTCGGCAGTTTGTGCTGCCGTCAGAATTCCGGTGCTTGCGATTGGCGGGATCAATGTCCAGCACGCCGGCGAATGCATACGGAGTGGTGCGGCAGGTATCGCCGCGATTCGCATGTTCCAGGACGCAGGTGACGTGACGGAAATGAGGAGCACTCTCAAATTGCTCTGCGAAAATCTAAACAAATCCTCCTCTAAGCACTAAGCCAGCGGCCAACTGGCTGAAGGTCCTCATTGTGGTCGCAGATTACTTTAATCACCGCGGTGATCGGAACCGCGAGGATCAGCCCCATGCCACCCCACAACCATCCCCAAAACAGGATGGAAACGGTGAGCGCGAGAGCATTCAGTCGAACCCGCCATCCTACCAACGCGGGAATCAACAAATTCGCAGTGACAAGGTGCAGGACGGTCAAGGCTCCGAAAATCCCGATAAACGGACCGGCCGTGTGAAATTGCTTCAACCCGATGAGCATCGGGGGGATCCACGAAAGAACGACTCCAAGGTATGGAATCAAATTGGCAAGACCCGAGACAAGCCCAAGTAAGAAAGGAAACTCGAGGCCCATTAGCCAAAATAGCAGCCAGCTGGAGATTACGAGAACGAGGCCCACCAGCGCAGTTCCAATAACGTAACTTCGCAGTACCTGGGTGACGTCCGCCAACGTTTCCTTTACCTCCGTTCGGCGTGTCGCCGGGAATAATTGCATCGTGGCATGCCAAACTTGTCGCTTTGCGGCGAGCATGAAAAATAAAAGGAAGGGCACAAAAGTTGCCGCGAGAAGAATTTCGTAAACCGAACTCAGGCGCGCAATCACCGCTGCTCGGATGGGATGCGGTTCGACTGTCACTATGGTTTGTCCCGGAACGGGCGTAGAGGTCGGACCGATCTCCGAAACGTGCTCTTCCAGATTCGCCATCTTCTGCTGAATCGTTTGCGCGATCTTATGTAGCGGTTCGCGGTACTTCGGCCAGTCCTGGCCAAATTGGTCGGCACGTTCGATCATAAATACCGTGAGCAACAGCATCGCGGCAATTGTAAACAGCACTACCAGAAGCGCACCGAGCGCCCGTGGGACATGCCACTCTTCCAGCCAGGTAACAACGGGATCGAGGAAATACGCCAACAGCACTGCGACCAGCAGCGTAACAAGTACCGACGCTGCCCAGTAACAGAATGCAATAACTATACCAGCGGCAATAATTTTCCCGGGTGCGGTGCTGGCCGATGCAAGCTTCGTTTCCTCAAGAGGCATGGCGGTACGATAACACAGGCCGAGCCCGTCCTAAACGCATGTGCCTCCGTGTGCAATGGCGCTCGGGTCAAGGCGTAAACGCGAAGGAGCGGCAACTGCAAAGGCCGGGGAAACAATTGCAACTCGCAAGAATGATAGAATCGAGGAGCCAGTTCCAAGAACCAAGACTGAGTAATCACCAATTTTCGACCAATCACCTCTACCTAATAATGGCTCACCGATGAAGAAGCGACTGTTCGGTACTGACGGCGTCCGCGGATTGCCAGGGGAATTTCCGTTGGACGACGCCACGCTCGATCGCATTGGTATGGCCCTGGGCGAATATATAAGTTCCCACGGTGATATCCAGGGCACGCATCCGCGAGTTCTAATAGGCCGCGATACGCGCGAATCCGGGCCGCACATAGCGGAACGCATCGCCCGAGGTTTGGCTGCTTCAGGCGTTGAGCCTATTTCGGCAGGGGTTTTGACCACGCCCGGCGTGGCTTGGCTGGTAAATCGCGAGGGCTTTGGCGCAGGCGTAGTTATTTCGGCTTCTCACAACCCATACCACGACAACGGCGTAAAGCTCATTTCCGCCACGGGTATGAAATTCCCCGATGCGGTAGAAGCTGAACTTGAACGTTTCATTCTTTCATCGAACGAGCCGGCAGAAGCACGCAACGCGATGCAACTTCGCGACAATGAAAAGATCGACGACGATTATTTGGATGGACTTCGAGCTGCGCTATTACCAGGCGCCACCCTGGCCGGGATGAAAATCGTGATGGATTGCGCGAATGGCGCATCGAGCAGCCTCGCTCCCCGGTTGTTTCGTTCACTGGGCGCTGAGGTAGTCGCCATCGGCAACCATCCCGACGGGAAAAACATCAATGCCGGCTGCGGATCGCTGCATCCGGAGGCCATGCAGAAGCGCGTAGTGGAAACCGGTTCGGCCATGGGAGTAGCCTTTGACGGCGACGCCGACCGGGCGATATTTGCGAGTGAATCGGGCCGTCTCGTAGACGGCGATGGGGTGCTGTTGGTTTTAGGCCGATATTTCAAGAACTCGGGGAAGTTGAAGGGGAACGTGGTTGTCGGCACCACGATGGCGAACCTTGGCCTCGAACGCGCGCTCGAGAAATCGGGATTGAGGCTGGAACGGACGGCCGTTGGCGATCGCTACGTGCTGGAAGAGATGCTGCGCATCGGCGCAAACCTGGGAGGCGAACAATCGGGCCATATCTTGTTTCTGGACGACGCCACTACAGGCGACGGAATGTTAACCGCCGTGAAGATGGCGTCACTCATCGCGCTGGCCGGATCGTTAGATGGCTTGTTAGCCGACCTAAAAATTTTCCCGCAGAAAATCGTCAACGTGAAAGTGAAGTCGAAGCCCCCGCTCGATTCCCTGCCGGAAGTTTCGCGGGAATTGGCCGCCGCAGAAAAGACGCTGGGGAAAACGGGCCGCGTAGTGCTGCGATATTCCGGAACGGAACCTCTCGCCAGAGTGATGGTGGAGGCCGAGCACGAGGACGACGTCAGCCGCTGGACGGAGACCCTCGCAAATGCCTTGCGCCAAACTATAGGGTTGTAGACACCACGATAACAGTATCCTTTTCGACGTAAGTGCCTCGAATTGCCCGTTTCGACCCTTCTGGATATTTCCAGCATAATTGGGAACTTTTTGGCTCCTCACGACATTCCATATCTGAAGGCTGATCGTCAAAGCTACTAGAGGCAAATCAAGACGGCTGTTGGCAACGATGAACACCGACGAACAACTTGTGTTGACGTTTCAGGGCGGCTCGAAGGAAGCGTTCGAGGAACTATTCGAGCGTTATCGCGACTCGGTATATCGGTTTTTTCGGCGCCGGTTGGATCACCCAGCACGCGCTGAGGAATTGGCGCAGGAGTGTTTTCTGGCGCTGCTACAAAATGTGGCCCGGTACGAACCAAGGTCCAGTTTTCGAAGCTATCTTTACGGGATTGCGATGAACTTGGTTTTTGCAGAACGGAGAAAAGCAGGACGCGAAGTCAGCGAGAACGAGCAGCTCGACGAGCGCGTCGATGGTGGTCGAAGAGAAGCAACGGCTGACGAGGGCATTTGGGTTCGCGGCGCACTGGAACATCTCCAAAAAGGCGAGCGAGAGATTCTGATGCTGCGCGAGTACGAACAACTGAGCTACGAAGAAATTGGGGCGCTGATGCGCTTGCCGGTGAATACAGTGCGGTCGCGCTTATTTCGCGCGCGAATGGCGATGAAGGAACAATTGGTAGCCGTCAAGGATGGCGACTGAAGGATTTATGGACCGATCACTACAACACGCGTTCGATGCCGAAGAGGTGATGGCGTACCTCGACGGCGAATTGGAGCCGCAACGGGCGGCGGCATTAGCTGGCCATCTGGAACACTGCGCGGAGTGCCAGGAGGTCGCGAAGGAATTGCGAGTGGTTTCGGGGCGGATGATGAGTTTCGAAATCGAGCCAGCACCCGCGAATTTGACCGTGCCGGCACTGCCCGATTTGAATGAAGCTGCTAAACAAGAGGTGCCGAAGGAGCTTGGTTACGGACCCAGGATTTTGTCTAAATGGCGCGAGCAGGCTGTAAAACGAAGTGTTTGGGCGTTTGCAGGAGCCCTTGCAGTCGTAGTCATGGTGGTGATTGTAGGCGTGAGTACGCTCAATGTGGTTCGGTCGCGGCAGGATGCAAACTTCGCCAGAGGGCGCACGTACGATTCGGCTTCGCCAACGTCCCGGCAAGCGGGCCGGGCGGCTGGCGGCTATTACTCGGCTGCGCAGAAAGATGATGCCGACTTGCAGCGGTCCCAAGCGATGATGAGTGAAAATATGGTGAGCACGCCGGCATCGCAGCGCGCGGCCGAGCCCGCTTCCCCGCCGCCACAGGAGGAAAAGCTTCAGAGTACGGAATCCGTCGGGCCGATGATCGTGCAAACGGCCGCGCTGAATATTGTGGCGAAGAACTATGACGAAGCTAGCGCGGCCATCGAGAAGTTGGCGAAAGCGCGCGGTGGCTATATAGAGAAACTCGATGCTAAGGCCCAGACCGGAAACGCACGTGAACTTTCGGTGGCGCTCCGCGTTCCGGCAAAACAGCTTGAATTATTTCTGGCCGACTTACGCCCACTTGGACATGTAGAGCAGGAATCGCAATCGAATGAGGAAGTAAGTGCTCAATATGTGGATCTGCAAGCCAGGCTAAGGGTCGCGCAAGCTACGGAACGCCGGTTGATCGAATTGCTGGGTGCGCGGACGGGAAGATTGGAAGACGTCCTGGACGCCGAACGCGAACTCGCGCGTGTCCGTAGTGAAATTGAGAGTATGCAGGGCCAGAGCGCCATTCTGGCGCATCAGGTGAGTTATGCATCTGTGCAGGTGGAACTGGACGAGGAATACCATGAAGAATTGCATTCTGACTCGGCGGGAACGAGACTCTGGAACGCCTCGATTAAGGGTCTGCGAAACTTGAAGGACGGAGTTGTCGGCGTGCTCATTTTCGTTCTGAACTACGGGCTGGCAATTTTGTTCTGGCTGGCGATTATTTCAGTGCCGACGTGGTTGGCTTGGAGGCGTTTTCGGTCGCGTCGGGCCGCGCAGGGCTAAATTTTCTTCCAAAGTACATAGGTAAAACCATAGGCAGTTTTCAGAAATTGGAGATTTGTAGGCCGATGAATGTACGGTTATAGCGATCGACTAGGCTAAGCCCCTGTCCGTAATTGAGTTACGTCACCGGTCAGCCCTGCAGAGTTCATGGCCCTCAGCGTGCATCTTGCTCAATCGGCTGTCTCTAATCCCGGGGTGGGCCGGTGTCACCGCGCTGAGACCGGATTCTAGGGGTAGAGCATACGGGGGCCCGACGGGGCCCCCTTTTTATTTGCCCGCGCATCAATTCCCTCCATGACTCCGGTTCGCTGGCGAAGGGCGGGAATCGTTAGGCCTTAGTACCTTTCTATTTGTGGTTGCCTGCTGGCCCGGTTCCTACCTTCACCCGCGTTGCCCCTTGGCCGACAGGCCTCTGGTCATTTGTTGCCCGATTCATGTGACTGTGATGTACTACGGCTGAAATCGCTTCCCCTTCAACTATGGAATCCGGCGGCATGTTTTTGGGTATCCTTGCATTTACAATCTTAATTGGCATTCCTGCGCTTGCGATCATCGCGATCGTGCGAGTGGGAACGCTGAAAAATAAGATGAACGCTGAGACGTCGCAGCTGATCACTCGGATTTATGGGCTGGAAAAACGCCTCGAGGGGATCGAAAAGACTCTCGCGGGTTCAGGTCCAGAAGCGATCCAAGCTCCGCTCGCAATACCGGTAAAAGCTCCGGTCATCTCAGAACAGCCGCGTTCCGCTTCGATCCCCATCAGCCCAGCCGCTTCGGTGTCTGCGCCATCCGTGCCGAGTGCACGAGCGAGTTTCCCAGGCCTTTCAGTTCCACTGACCTCGGGAAGCGGTTCCTCCCATCATGACAACGAGAATTTCGAAGCCTTGGTGGCCGGGCGGTGGTTGAACTACGTAGGAATCCTGGCGTTACTGTTCGCGATGACTTTCTTTTTGAAGTATGCGTTTGACAATAATTGGGTGGGGCCGCGCGGACGTGTCGGGATCGGGATTCTTTTAGGCGCCGCGCTTTATCCGTGGAGCCAGAGGCTACTGAACAAAGGATATAAATATTTTTCGGAGGGAATCGCGGCGCTTGGCGCGGCGACTCTCTATCTGTCGCTGTGGACAGGCTGGCATTACTACGCGATTTTCCCGCAATCCACGGCGTTCGCACTAATGATTGTGGTGACGGTGGCAACGTTTGCTGTCGCGGTAGGAAGAAATTCCGAGCGCATTGCGTTGCTCGCTGAGATTGGCGGGTTGATTACTCCGTTGCTGGTAAGCACTGGCGAAAATCACGAGGTTGCGCTGTTCACGTATATCGCGATTCTGGGCCTGGCCGTGCTGAGTCTGGCTTGGATTCGCGCCTGGAAATGGCTGTTACCGCTACAGTTTGGCGCGACGCTGGTTTTCTTCTGGGGTTGGTACAGCGATTTCTACAACGAGACGGAGTTGATAACCACGATTTTGTACGCAACGGTTTTCTTCCTGATGTTTGCGGCAATTCCCGTGGTGCGAAGCTGGCGCGAGGGCGAACTGTCGGGGGTGGAAATCGTAATCGTGGTCGTCAATGCCGGAGCGTACCTGGTTGCGTTGCACGAAATGTTGTGGCCGCAATATCGCTGGAGTTTGACGGTTGCGGTTCTCGCACTGGCAGCGGCCCACGCCGGCGCGGAAAGGTTACTGCCCACCGGGCGCGATGCACATACGCGTGCAACTCGCATTTTGTACGGCGGCCTGGCATTGACCTTCGCGACGCTCGCGATTCCGATTCGTTGCGACGGGAAATGGATCAGCGTCGCGTGGGTAGTGGAAGGCGCGGTCCTGGTCTGGAGCGGCCTGCGCGCAAAATTTCCAATTATGCGGTGGGCGGGGTGTTTGCTGTTCGCGATCGTGGCGGGAAGACTTGCGGTGATTTCGATTCCCGTGGATACGTTCATCGTGAACGCGCGCTTTGCCACCTTTATGGTTACAGTGGCGTGTTTTTTTGCGGCTTGCTATTTCGCGACTGAAGCAGGCGAGGAGATCGGCGCCGAGGAAAAATTCATGTACTCGGCGACCGCTATCGCGGCCAACGTGCTGCTGATTGCGGCGTTGTCGCTGGAAATTTGGGATGTTTTTGGGCGCATGCCATCACTCGGGATCGATCGAGGCCACGCGCAGGAGCTTGCCCTGTCTTCGCTTTGGCTGGTATATGCGCTGGCATTGCTCGCGGCCGGTACGTGGAAGAAGTCGGCCGTCATACGTTGGCAGGCCCTTACGCTGTTGGGCGTGGTGATTGTAAAGGTTTTTGTATTTGACCTTTCGTTTCTCGAGAAATTTTACCGAATCGTTTCGTTCTCGCTGCTCGGCCTGGCTTTGCTGCTGATTTCGTTTTATTACCAGCGGCAACCGATAGGGCGAACTGGGGGAAGTAAATCGTGATGTGCGCGTCGCGGGGAATTCACCTTCGTGCTGCGGCGCTTGCGATTCTTGTTCTTATTCCGCTTGCGACGTTCGCCATTTCCGCGCTTCCAGCAGCTTGGAATCATTGGCGCTACTGGCGCGCGATTGAACTGCCCGCCACAGATTCGACGCGGCTGGCGCAAGTGATGGTCGCGGAAGAAGTATTTTTGCGTTCCGGATCTGCACTGGATGATTTGCGGGTCATCGACGACCGGGGAAATGAAACGCCTTATGCGGTGTTTACACTCGATGGCGCGAAGAAGACCGAAAATCTTGCCGCGACGCTACACGAGCGAAGTTTTGTGCCGGGCGAATACACGCAGGCTGTGATCGAAATTAAGGGCGACGCGCCGTTCCACAATTCGTTGGAGATTGAGACACCAGAGCAGAATTTCATCGAGTGGGTGAGCATGGATGCGGGCGACGACGCGCGTACATGGCGCATCGTGCAGGATCGTGCGCCGATTTTCCGTTTTACAAAAGAAGGCCGGGAAGGAACGCGGACAGTGCATTACTCGGATAATAATGCGCGCTATTTGCGTGTGCGCATTTTCGATGGCGAAAAGCAGTTTCCGATTGTGGGCGTGGAGGTGTTTCACGAAGTTAGCGGGCCAGAAGAACGGGCGCCCTTGGAAGCCAAGCTCACACAAGATGCACACGCAGCGGCAGGAGAAAGCATTTGGACGGCGGACCTGGGAGGGCGAGGCATTCCTGCTTCCGAAGTTCGGTTTGAAGTGGCACCGATGGAATTCGTTCGCTGCGTAAATTTATCGGCGAGCGATAACAACAAGGAATGGCGAAGCTTGACGTCAGGACAAATTTACCGGTTTCGTCAAGGTAAAAAGATTCAAGAGGCGCTTACGGTTCCAATTCCTTATGGCGGCACGAGCGCTCGTTACTGGCGGGTGACCGTAGAAAACGGAAATGACGCTCCTTTGTCTATTGCGGCTGTTCAGCTTCTTATGACTCCACGGCATTTGATGTTCGAACAACAGCCAGGGAGAAACTACAGTTTGATTTACGGGCAGGAGCGAGCGGGAGCCGCTAAGTATGACCTCGGTGAGCGGATGAACGAAGAGCTACGAAGAAGTGCGATCCCCGGGAAACTTGGTTCGGAGGAAGTGAATGCGGACTGGGTGGATCCACGACCTTGGACGGAAACGCATGAAGTTGTTTTGTGGGGCGTGCTGCTGATCGCGGTGATCGCTATCGGATTTACAGCGATTCAATCGATGCGACGCGCTGCGGCAAATCGCGAAGCCTAATATTTGACCCCGCAGATTTCGAACGCCGCGTAAGTAAAACCGGTCTATTCCCGCTGAATATTGTTGCTTTAAACACTGCGAATTATTGGAGCGCAAAAAAAGGGCGGGTCTGAGACCCGCCCTGGCTAACCGTGCGCAAATCTACCTGCTGGCTTGCCGCTATTTCTAGCTGCAGCCTGATGTCCCCCCACAGTTAGAGCATTTGTAGCAGCTGCCGTTGGGGGTCATAAGCATGCCGCACTCGGAGCAGGAAGGCGCGTCATCGATGGTGGCGCGCTGACGTGTCGACATATCATGATCCGCATATTTTCCCGCTGATGAAGCCGGCTTAGCGGTTGCTACCTCCGACGGTGCGTTCGCCGCAAGAGCCGGAGCCATCGCGGCTTCCGCTTCACTGGCGTCGGTATCGAGGTAATCAGACGAAATGAATTTCGCGCCGAGCCAACGTCCCAGGTAATCCACCACGGATTTCGCGTAACGGATCTTGGGGTTTCCGGTGTAGCCGGAAGGCTCGAAGCGTGAGTTGACGAATTTGTCGACGAGTGCGCGTGGCGGAACACCGTATTGCAAAGCGATAGAGACGGACAAAGCGAAAGCATCCATGATGCCCGAAAGAGTGGAACCTTCTTTCGCCATCTTGATGAAGATTTCGCCGGGGGCGCCGTCTTCATACTTGCCCACCGTGATATAGCCTTCGTGGCCGCCTATGGAGAACTTGTGGGTAATGGAGTCGCGTTCGGGCTGCAGCTTACGTCGAGTGGCCCCACGCGCAAACAGCTCATGTTGTTCGGGAGCTGGGATCACCGGCACGGTTGCCGTAACAACTTCTGCGAGAGGTGCGGCGGCAGCCTTGCCTTCTTCTTTTTTACCCGCGGCAGACATTGGCTGAGAGCCCTTGGAGTTATCGCGATAGATGGCGACGGATTTCAGGCCGAGTTTCCACGATTCGATGTAAGCCTGCATGATGTCTTCGATGGTGGATTCTTCGGGCATGTTAATGGTCTTGCTGATCGCGCCGGAGAGAAATGGCTGAGCAGCGGCCATCATGCGCAGATGGCCTTTCCAGGAAATGGAACGGCCGCCGCCAATTGGAGTGAAAGAGCAATCGAATACAGGAAGATGCTCTTCCTTCAAGAACGGCGCGCCTTCGATTTTCGCGTTGGCGTCAATGTAGTCGACGATTTGCGCGACTTCTTCCGGGGGATAGCCAAGCTTCATCAACGCCTGCGGGACGGTGTTGTTGACGATCTTGATGACGCCGCCCCCTACGAGGCGTTTCTGCTTTACGAGCGCCAAGTCAGGTTCGATGCCTGTGGTGTCGCAATCCATCATGAAACCGATAGTTCCGGTAGGAGCGAGAACGGAAACCTGCGAATTCTTGTAGCCAAACTTTTCACCAAGTTCGAGCGCGTCATCCCATGACTTTTGTGCCGCGCGAAGCAGCGAAGGTTGAACGGCTTCTTCCTTAATTGGCCGCAGAGAATCACGATGCATGCGGATAACGTCGATCATCGCATCACGGTTGCGCGGATAACCACCGAACGGACCCATGCGTTCGGCGATGCGTGCAGACTGCGCGTAAGATTCACCGGTCAGTAGGGCGGTGATCGCGCCGCAAAAAGCGCGGCCTCCATCGGAATCATAAGGTAGCGCCATGGACATCAGGAGCGCACCGAGATTGGCGTAACCGATGCCGAGCGGACGGTAATCGTGCGAATTGCGCGCGATTTTTTCGGTGGGATAGCTGGCGTTATCCACCAGAATCTCCTGCGCGGTGATGACGACGTCTACCGAATGCGTGAACGCTTCGCTATCAAACTGCCCGTTGGAGCCCAGAAATTTCAAGAGATTGAAGGACGCGAGATTGCAGGCCGTATCATCCAGAAACATATATTCCGAACACGGATTCGAAGCATTGATACGCTCGGTAGCCTTGCAGGTGTGCCAGCGGTTGATAGTGGTGTCGTACTGCATGCCCGGATCGCCGCAATGCCATGCGGAATCGGCCATTTCGCGAAGCAGATCGCGCCCGCTGAATTTTTCGCAAGGCTTGCCGTCATTGACGTTGCGCGTCCACCAGTCGCGATCTTCTTCGACGGCGCGCATGAAATCGTCGGTTACGCGCACCGAATGATTGGCGTTCTGGAAGAAGACGGAGGAATAGGCTTCGCCATCGATCGAACTGTCGTACCCCTGTTCGATCAATACGTGAGCTTTGGTTTCTTCTTTCGTCTTGCACTGGATGAATTCCATGATGTCAGGATGATCGGCGTTGAGGATGACCATCTTGGCGGCACGGCGCGTCTTGCCGCCACTCTTGATGACGCCGGCGAAAGCATCGAAACCTTTCATGAAACTCACGGGCCCCGAAGCGATGCCGCCGCCCGAAAGTGATTCACGGCTGCCGCGTAGCGTCGAGAAGTTTGTTCCGGTGCCGGAACCCCACTTGAAAAGCATGCCCTCCGTCTTGGCCAGGCCCATGATCGATTCCATGTTGTCCTGAACGGAATTGATAAAGCATGCGGAGCATTGAGGTTTGGCTTGCACGCCGACGTTGAACCAGACCGGTGAGTTGAACGCAACTTTCTGCTCTATGAGCAAATGGGCTAGCTCATCACGGAAGGCGTTCTTGGATTCCGCGTTTGCGAAATAGCCGCCTTCTTCACCCCAGCGAACGACTGTGTCGACTACGCGACTGATCAACTGGCGAACGGAAGTTTCACGCTCAGCCGTATTCGGTTTTCCATGGAAATATTTCGAAGCGACGATGTTCGTCGCGGTCATCGACCAAGTCTTAGGTACTTCGACGTTTTCCTGCCGGAAAATTACCTGACCCTTGTCGTTACCGATCAGCGCGGTGCGACGCTCCCATTCAACCATGTCATACGGAGAAATTTTCCCGTCGGTAAACCGGCGATGGAATTCCAGGCCCGTGGCACGACGCGTTGCTTGATTGGTTTCGGTTATTCCGTTCATTGCCGTCCTTGTTTCAGCCATTCTGTTTGCCTCCGCGCAGGCAGTAGTATCGGCGAACTGTAGGCGGGCCATTGGGAGGGAAATACCATTTTACTCCCAAATAGTTTCACCCTCAACAAACGACCCGTGAATGAGGTCCCATGCGCTAATCGGCACAAAGGAAGTTACGTTATGGGGAATCACCGAACCTGAAGCGGCCAAATCGCCATTTTCGCCGAAAAAAAAAAGACAAAAGCCCAGCTAAGCCGCGAAGAAAACCGCTTCGCGGTTCTAAGTGGGGTCTTGCCCCTCTGAATTTTCGGTTAAACTTCAGTCCGGCTTTGCGGTTCGTTGGTGCAGTGAAAAACGCTGCCGCCAAGAAACTCTCCCCCGAGCTTGGAAACGAAGTATCGGGGCTTGTGGAAAAGTTGTCAAGAAAAATTCATAAGGAAACCACAAAATCTTATGTTGCTGGTGTCGAAAGCGTCTATCTGTAGTGGTTGCTATACGGACACACAAGGGCGACGATAGTCTCGCGAAGCTAGAAGAGTCGTGCATGAAAGTTTTTTTAAGTGTTTCTTAACAATCGCAACTGAATTTCTCAAGAGCCCGGATATTTGCGCCCTAACGTTGCTGTACGCTTGAAGGGAAAGACCTGCGTGAGCCTCCAATCAAATCCAGGTGTTACGAAGAAAGCAACAAAACCGAATTGACATACACCGCTCGCCTTGTAAAAAATTCATAATTGGAAACATGAGTACGCCTGCAATCCAAATCGAAGGGTTGACGAAAGACTACGCGGTGGGGTTCTGGCGCAAGAAAATGCGCCGTTCGCTGGATCATTTAGATTTGCAAGTGAATGAAGGTGAGGCGTTCGGATTCCTGGGGCCCAATGGCGCGGGAAAAACGACGACACTCAAGCTGATGATGGGACTGGTTTTTCCCACGAGCGGTTCCGCACGCGTACGAGGACGGTCCATCGCTGACGTGGGCATGCACCGGGAAATCGGCTATATGCCGGAGCAGCCTTATTTTTACGATTACCTAACCGCGCGCGAACTGCTTGATTATTTCGCGCAGTTCTTTGGATACGACGCTGTAGAACGCCGGGAGCGCATAAAGATTTTTTTGGAACGTGTAGGGCTGATAGCGTCGGCTGACGTGCAGTTGCGCAAATTCTCAAAAGGAATGTTACAGCGCGTGGGAATCGCACAGGCAATCCTTCACGATCCGCAAGTCGTGTTTTTGGATGAGCCCATGTCCGGGCTTGACCCGGTCGGGCGGAGGGAAGTCCGCGACATTATCCTGGATCTGAAAAAACATGGAAAAACGATTTTCTTTTCCACCCACATTTTGAGTGACGCCGAGATGCTGTGCGATCGCGTAGCCGTTTTGGTCGGGGGAAAATTACAAGGAGTTGGCGCACCCGGAGAAATGCTTTCGATGGAAGTTGCGGGAATGGAAATTTTGTTTGAGGCACATCCCGGCGTGCCGTTGCCACAGAAAGTGATGGACCGTGCCACCCACACAGGCGACCGCTATCGCATCGAAGTGCCCGAAGCCGATGTGTATGCCGCGCTCGAAGAACTGAAAAATAGTCGGGCGCGGATTCTTTCCGTCGCTCCCGTGCGACCCTCTCTTGAAGATTATTTCTTCAAGCTGGTAGCGAAGCAGAAGAATTCAGTATCGGCCGCAGAAATTACGCCAGGCGAGCAGCCCCGATGATTACGATTCCTGGCATCGTCGCGCTCAATACGTTTCGCGAAGCAGTCCGAGACCGCGTGTTGTACAACCTGGTTTTCTTTGCGCTGCTGATGATGGCAGCGGCCGTACTGGTTGGGGGCGTCTCTATCGGCATCGAGCGCGACGTGATTGTCAATTTAGGCCTCTCCGCGATTTCAGTGTTCGGAATTGTCATGGCGATCTTTATCGGTGTGGGGCTGGTGCACAAGGAAATAGAAAAACGAACCTTATACAGCCTGCTCTCTAAACCGGTACCGCGGTGGCAATTCCTGATGGGGAAATTTGCGGGCCTGTCCCTCACGTTGATCGTGAATACGGCGCTCATGACGGTTGGACTTGCGGCGGCGCTATTTTATGTAACGCAAAAATTCGAACGGGGCGATGGCACAGTGGTGATCGCGATCTACTTCATACTTCTGCAGCTGGGGCTAATCACTTCGCTGGCCCTGTTTTTTTCGTGTTTCTCGAGTCCTATGCTTTCTACTCTCTACACATTAGGTATCTACATTGCGGGCGTCTTTGCGCCAGATATTCGCGACATAGGAATTGTCACTGACAGTCCGGGCGTAAAAGCCGCAGCGAAATGCATCTATTACGTTCTGCCGAATTTTCATAATTTCAATGTCATTTCAGCGGCGGTTCATCAGGAAGCAATTCCGTTCAGGTTGATTTGGCAGAATACTATCTACGCAGTTTTGTACATCACGCTCGTGATGCTTGGCGCGTCAGCAATTTTTTTGCGGCGTGACTTGAAATGAAATACGAAAATTCTCCCCATGCATTCCGAGGTTCGCTCCTGGCGGTTCCCGTGCTGCTGCTGGCGTTGGCCGCGCTACAGCGCAATATCGACGCCTCGAGCGCCTCCCTCCAGCCAGAAAAGCCTGAACTCATCATCCGGTCCGGCACGATGCTGAGCAAGCTCAGCCTGGGATACAACTCACTGCTGGCGGATATTTATTGGACGCGGACCGTTCAATATTTCGGGGCACGGGCGGGAAAACAAAGCGCAACTTTTGAATTACTCGCGCCGCTGCTGGACGTCACAACTACACTCGACCCGAAACTCATGATCGCTTATCGGTTCGGAGCGATATTTCTGTCGGAGAACGAGCCGGCAGGCGCGGGTCGCACAGACCTCGCCGTTGATTTAGTGAAGAAAGGTATCGCTGCCAATCCGGACGAATGGCGCCTATACCAGGATCTGGGGTTTCTGTATTCGATTCACTTGAAGGATTATCAGAAAGCCGCTGACGCATACCTCGAAGGCAGTAAGAATCCAAAGGCGCAGATCTGGATGAAGGTGCTTGCCGCGAGCATCGCACAAAGAGGCGATGACATCGAAACCTCACGGTTGATCTGGGCCCAGGTATACGCTTCCACCCAGGACAAACTTGTGCGTCAAAGGGCAATCACCCATCTTGAGGCTCTCGATGCAGCAATTGACCTGAAGCGCCTCAACGAAAGTTCAGAAGAGTATTGGCGAAAATTTGGACACTATCCCGACACGATTCAGGAACTGCGAGAGGCAGGATTGGCCGGGGATCGGCTTCAAGATCCCGCGGGCTATCCGTACGTGATGGGCGCCTATGGCGTCCCGCAGCTCGATCCGAAGAGCCCCGTGCTACTTAATCCCGACGAGAAAATCCCCGCCAAGTAAGATTAACGGTCGCACCCGTCAGGTTATTCGTGCCGGAGCGCTTCAATAGGATTCAACCGCGCAGCTTTTGTTGCGGGCCATACACCAAAAATTAGTCCGATTCCGACCGAAACTGTGAAGCCAATAATAACCGCCCAAGCCGGCACGACAGCTTTCAACGAACTGACGAGCGGAATCAATAGCACGATCGCGCTGCCCACGACGATCCCGATCAATCCTCCCGTCCCCGTAAGCGTCATGGCTCCGAAGAGGAATTGCCAGGTGATGTCCCGCGCACGCGCTCCAATCGCTTTGCGGACACCGATTTCGCGGGTGCGTTCGGTAACCGAGACTAGCATGATATTCATTACACCCATTCCGCCGATCAGCAAACCAATCGAACTGAGAACTACGACGACGAGAACCACGCCGCCGATGATGTCATTGAATTGCTTGACCACTTCCACCTGGGTCTGAATCGCGAAGTTGTCGGGCTTGTCGTAGGGAACATTACGGCTACGGCGCAAAACCTCTTTGATCTGATCCACGGCGAGATCGATCTTTCCCGGATAGGCGAGAAAGCGGTAGGCGATTTCAAAACTTCCCGGGTACAGCTTCATGAACGTGTAATAGGGGATTACGGTGCGTCGGTCTTCATCGTTGGTTCCGAAACCTCCGGAAGGCTTCTCGAAAACGCCAACAACCTCATACGTCGAACCGTCGACCAGGATTTCCTTGCCCAGGGAATCTTCGATGGTCGGGAAAAACGCCTTTGCCACATTTTCCCCAATCACCACGACGTTTTCCCGGTGTTCGTTCTCTGCCTCCGTGAAAAAACGCCCTGCCTTCATAGTGGCGTTGGAATACACCGTGAGGTACGCCGGGAACGTGCCACGGAAATCAGTCCCTTCAATAATATTCCCCTGGTAACGCGCCACGTGCGTTAGCTGCCATTGAAAGGCAGAAACGGCGATTTCTTTCACGGCAGGACAGATTTCGCGGATGGTATTGGCGTCTTCCAGCGTCAGCTGCTTGCGCAGTTTCTCATCCTTCGGGCGCCGGCCGTTGCGAGGACCTTGCTCGAAACGGGAAACGAAGGCCGTATCAATTCCTTCCGACGTGATTTCATCCTGAATCGTTTGGCGAAATCCCTGTACGAGCCCGACCACCAGGATAATGAGAGCAACGCCTATCATCACACCGAGGATAGCGAGGAAGCTTCGGAGCTTGTGGGCCCGGACCGTATCGAGCGCAAGTTTCAGGTTTTCGCGAAAGTCACTTTGCATGGTAATCCTAGGTTTCCGCTCGTAAGGCTTCGATCGGGTCAAGTTTGGCCGCGCGCATTGCGGGATAGATTCCGAAAAATAATCCAACCACGGTAGAGAGCAGCAGCGCGATCGCAATTGCAAAAATTGGCGTCGCAATCGGAATCGGGCTGAGCAGGCGCACCGCTTGAGCAATCACGATCGCGAACAAAACTCCCAATAACCCGCCGGTAGCCGATAGAAGCGACGACTCCATAAGGAACTGTAAAATAATATGGCTCCGCCGCGCGCCCAGGGATTTGCGCAAGCCTATTTCGCGCGTGCGCTCCGTCACGCTGGCCAGCATGATGTTCATGATGACGACGCCGCCAACCACGAGAAAGATAGAAGTGATCCAGATGGCGATACCAAACGCATTGCCGGTGATCCGATTCCAGAGACCCATGATCGAGTTCGGCGCGATGATCGCGAAACTGTCGTCGTCCTGGTACGGTACGTGGCGACGCGCGCGCAAGATAACCCGCGCTTCGTCTTGCGCGGCGTCCATCCATTCCGGTCCCTGCGCCTGCACGAACATCGTGACCGAATCCTGAGGCGTGAGCCACTCTTTGCGATAGGTTCCTAACGGAATCATTACGAAATTGTCCTGGGGATCCCCCAGGATAGTGCCCTTCGGCGTAGCCACGCCCACCACCTGGTATTGTCCCTGTCCTGCGCGAATATCTCTGCCGATGGGATCGATGCCCGGAAACAGTTTGTTCGCGACATCCGCTCCGATAATGCAAACCCCGGCACGATGTTCTTCGTCAATGGCGGTCAAGAGCCTGCCGCTTGAAACGTCGATATCGCGAATCGGCGCGAAAGTAGGGGTAGCGCCAATGATATTCACGTCTTCGCTCAAGACACTTCCGTAACGCACATCCGCGTTGGTGTCTTGCTCCCCAGCGATTGTGGATGCCAACTTCATGCCATTGCGCAGGGCTTCCAAGTCATCGATCGTGAGAGGCGGTCGCTTGCGTGCTTTGTTCCACTCCTGGAAATTGGTGACGATACCGATTCGATCGACGACGAAAGCGTTTGCGCCGAGATTAGCTACTTTGTCCGATACGTAGAGGTTGAGGCCGTTAAGCACGGAAATGACGGCTACAAGCGTGGTAACGGCCAAAATTACGCCGAGTAAAGTCAAGAAAGTACGGAGCTTATGTGCTCGGAGCGTATCGAGAGAAATCCACAAAGTCTCGCGCACAGAGGCGAGCGTACTCCCAGCATTGGAACGGGTTAGAAGAGGTTTCTTCACGATATGTACATTAGTAAGACGGCTGCGCACGCAGAAAAGTTCACAATGTTGAAAATAAATCGAGCGACTTGGGCTCTCCAGGCCTGTCCGAACCTGTTCTTCCGAGCATCCTAGTTTAACCCGTTTCCGGGTAGAATCGAATTGCACTGATTCGGAACAGCAGGACGGGAACTTAATTGTGAACAAAGAGCTTACGGCCATTATCGTTGCTGCGGTGCTTCTCCTGAGTGCCAACCTGACTGCCAGTCCTAGCTTTGTCACCCGGTCTTCAGTTCACAATACTCTCATTCTAAACAGTCGCGATCAGAACCTCTCACAGACGAGGATCTCGTCTGCCCCTCCTTCCGCGGCTGAAA
>Ga0182024_10005980_pt1 | contig 26966 bp, 20 predicted proteins | sample P32metaG_FD_120480 | JGI IMG/M metagenome (GOLD analysis project Ga0182024, IMG submission 120480) | Permafrost microbial communities from Stordalen Mire, Sweden - P3-2 metaG (Illumina Assembly) | ecosystem: Environmental > Terrestrial > Soil > Wetlands > Permafrost | place: Sweden: Stordalen...
ATAGCCGCAGTGCGCAAAATCGTTGGCGAAATCGACGGCCCATTCATAATGGCGGTCGGTGTTCGGGCCGCAGAAAACCGCCCGCGGCTCCGCCGCCACGATCTGTGAAGACATCTTCACCCACACCTCCTTGTAGACCGGATATTGCTTGTAATACACGCTCGGCTCGTTCCCCAGGGCGAAGCAATCCAGGTTCGCGGCGTAGTGATCCAGAATGTGCTTCACGATTGGAATGTCGGCCGAAGCATCCGTCTGCCCTTTGAGCCGCACCGTGTAAACGACCTTCAAATCCGCCGCCTGGGCAAAGGCAAAGAGGTCGTCAATGTCGGCGATGACCGGCACATTCACGGTTGGATTGTCCGATGTATTTCCCCCGATCCGCAGGTGCTTGATCCCCAGAGTCTTGAACAGCTGGATCAGCGGCGCATTGTCAGCGCGAAAATAGTGGATGCCATTGCTGCCGGCCAGCGCCAGCTGCGTTTCAAAACTCAGCCCGCTGAACTCACTGGGAATCGGTGTCTGTGTGCCGCTCCAGTCGGGCGTCACCGTCACCAATTCCTGGGCGCGCACGCAGGCGGGCAACAGGAGTAGCACAATGCTCAGCAGGGCGATCTTCAAGGGCGATGACGTCATTCAGATGGTGACAATGAAGATACTCGCAAAACGGATCGGCCGTCAACCCGACTTCATATCACCGCCATCGCAGCAAGCGTCGAAACAATTCAGATGAGTTTGGCCTATTGACAGTTCACTGGATTTTCCCAGTTTTCCAACGACCATAACCGGCCATAACATTCACTAATGAAGTTTTGGATTCTCATCGCGGATGCTGCCGAGGCACGGATCATGGAAACCCAGGCTCGCAACGTGACCCCGACATTGATTCATGAATTGCAACATCCGCTGAGCCGAGCCAAGGGAATGGATCTTGCCACCGACCGTCCCGGCATGGCCCGGGGTGGAACGCACGTCGACACGATGGCATGGCCGACCTCCCCGAAGGAAACGCAAGCGCAGGAATTTGCCCATGAAATTGCCACGTTGCTGCGCAAGGAATTCGACCTCCACCATTTCGAAGCGCTGGCACTTCTGGCGCCGGCTCATTTTCTGGGTCTGCTGCGCGGCATCTTGCCGCCCGAGCTGAACAAGGTCGTTGTCTTCCACCAGAGCAAGGAACTGTCGTATATCCAGACCGCCCGCCTGTCCCGCCACCTCACTGAGGCGGTTGACGCAGGGTTTAAGGAAATGTTCGTTCGGGACGCACGGAGGTAGTGAACGCGCATTATGCGCAATCCGAAGGAGCCCGCCGTGAAGCAAATCATTCGCTGGGGCATCCTCGGCACCGGAAACATCGCGGGCCAGTTCGCGCGGGGGCTGCGCCGCTGTCCACAAGCGGTGCTGGCGGCGGTCGGATCGCGATCAGCTCACAAGGCCTGCCAGTTCGGTCGGCAGTTTCATATCCTGCGTTGCCACGGATCCTATGAAAAGCTGGTCCAGGACCCAGCTGTCGATGTCGTCTACATCGCGACGCCCCATTCCCTGCATATAGACAACATGATCCTCGCTCTGGAGGCCGGCAAGGCGGTGATCTGCGAAAAGCCGCTGGCCATCGATCAGGTCCAAGCCCGGGAAGCCATCGCCCTGGCGCGGCGCCAGCGCTTATTCCTGATGGAGGCGATGTGGACCAAATTCCTACCGCCGTTCGTCAAGCTGCGCCAGATGCTGGCACGCGGCATTATCGGCGACGTGCGCATCGTCTCCGCGGATTTGGGATTTTGCCTGGAACCGGACCCTCGGAGCCGGCTCTTCGACAGCAATCTGGGCGGTGGCTGCCGGCTGGATGTCGGGATCTATCCGATCTGGCTCGCCACGACGATTTTGGGCGTTCCGAGGGGCATCAGCAGCGAGGTATACATCGGCAGCACTGGTGTGGATGAGCAGGAGACAATCGGCTTGAGCTACGACGGCGGCCGGCTGGCGTGCCTCTACGCCGCCATCCGGACCAAAACCCCCGAGCAAGCCTGCATCATCGGAACCGAAGGCATGATCCACATTTATTCGCATTGGTGGAAGGGCGGACCGATGCGCGTTACCGTCGGCCATCGAACCTGGGAAGTGAACGTGCCGGTTGAGGGCAACGGATATCAGTATGAAGCCGCCGAAGTCTGCCGCTGCCTGCGCGCGGGCAAAACGCAAAGCGACGTGATGCCGCTGTCGGAGAGCCTGGCGGTGCTGGATACGATGGATCGCCTGCGCGCGAACTGGGGGCTGAAGTATCCGACCGAATCGCGTCCAGGGCCGCTCCCCCGGCGCGAAAATTCCGCCGCATGAAATGCGAGGAACTTGATATGAGAATCGTATTCGTCTCCAACCGCCTGCCCATCGCTATCGAACAAAATGACGGCAACTGGTCAGTTCATCGCGGCTCGGGCGGCCTGGTGACAGCGCTGATCCCCCTGATGAAGCGCTGGGGCGGTGTCTGGATCGGCTGGCCCGGCTCGGCGGATATCGAAAAACAGAAGCTGGATAACCTCCTCTCTGATTTTGCCCGGCGCGAAGGATACGACATCGCCGCCGTTCCTCTCACCAACCAGGAATACGAGCGTTTTTATGAGGGATTCTGCAATCAGATCATCTGGCCGCTGTTTCACGATCTTCAATCCTTCTGCAATTTCCAGCCCGAATACTGGGTCAGCGCCCTGGAAGTAGAAAAGAAGTTCGCCCAGGTAATCAAGCAGAATGTGCAGGCAGACGATCTCATCTGGGTCCATGATTATCACCTCATGGGCCTGGGCAAGGCGCTGGCCGATCAGGGGGTTGCCAACAAGGTCGCATTCTTCCTGCACACCCCGTTTCCCCCGCCGGATATTTTTCTCAAATTGCCCTGGCGCAAAGATGTGCTCAAGTCGCTGCTGCATTACGAGGTGATCGGCCTGCAGACGACGCGCGATCTTCGCAACTTCGCCGATTGCGTGGAACGCGTCCTGCCCGATGTCGAGCAGCGCCACACGACGCGCCAGGCCCGCATGGTCCAGGACGGCCGGCCCAGCGTGGCGGGTGTCTTCCCCATCGGGATCGATTTCGACGAGTTCGCCGACGGCGCCACCGAACCCGCCGTCTTGCGCAACGTCGAGGAGATGCGCCGCAGTTATCCCGACCGCCAGATTATCCTTGGCGTGGATCGCCTCGACTACACCAAGGGCGTTCCATACCGTCTCAAATCCTTCGCCCGCGCGCTGGAGCGCTTCCCCGATCTACACAAAAAGGTCACGCTGTTCCAGGTCCTCGTGCCCAGCCGCGAGACGGTTCCCCAATATCAGGAACTCAAGGCCGAGATCGAGCAGGCCGTGGCACAGATCAATGGGGTCTTCACCGCGCCGGGTTGGGTCCCCATCCATCACGTCTTCCGCCACGTCGATCGCAACGAGCTTCTGGCATGGTACCGCGCCGCCGACGTCGCCCTGGTGACGTCTCTGAAAGATGGCATGAACCTGGTCGCCAAGGAATACTGCGCCTGCCAGATCGATGGGAACGGCGTGCTGGTCCTCAGCGAATTCGCCGGCGCCTCCGAGCAATTGGGACGCTGGGCCGTTCTGGTCAACCCCTATGACATCGACTGCGTGGCCGACGCCATCGAATTGGCCGTCCTGATGACGCCCGCCGAGCGGCGCGCGGCCATGGACAAGCTCCGCACCAACATCCGCGAGCAGAACGTGCACTGGTGGCTCTCGCAGTTCTTGAAGGTGTGCGGCGTCCACCTGACCGAAGCGGATGCTCGTCAGCCGGCCGGCAACGTCGCGTAACCGCGCCCCCAACCGCCCACGCCGCCACAGCTATGGAGGATCTTCAAACCCAGATTGACGAAGCCTCCCAGGCGGCCGTGCTGCTGGTCTCCGCCGATTACGACGGAACGCTCGCGCCGATCGTCAGCGATCCCGCCCTCGCCACGCCACATCGAGAATCGATTGTCGCACTGACCGCGCTGGCCACCATGCCCCAGACGCATGTCGCCGTCATTTCCGGCCGGGCGCTGGAGGACCTGGCAAAACATCTCAAGGACCTGAACCGCGCCCATCTGGTCGGCAGCCACGGCAGCGAATTCGATGCCGGCTTCGCCACGCCCCTCTCTCCCGAAAAGCTCGATCTTTGTCACAAGATCACCGCCGAGGCCGAGCGAATCTCCACCAAAGTCTCCGGAACGATGGTCGAGCACAAACCCGCCGGCGTCGCATTTCACTTCCGCAATGCCGAGGAAAAACCCGCCGCCGCAGCGGTCGATGAATTGCTCAAGTTCGTGGCCACCCAGCCCGGCGTCTTTGTCCGCAAGGGCAAGAAGGTCGTCGAGCTCAGTGTCGTCCAGACCGACAAGGGCAAGGCCCTGCAATCGCTTCGACAGCGCGTCGGGGCCTCGGCCGTCATCTTCATCGGCGACGACATCACGGATGAAGATGCGTTCAAAAGCCTCACGGGTCCCGACATTGGGATCAAAGTCGGCGATGGAACCACCGCCGCCAGGTACCACATCGCCGATACGCTCCAAGTCGCCCGCCTGCTGGCGCGCATCGCGGAGAAGCGCGGCAAGTGGCTGGCCGGCTTCAAGGCCGTCCCCATCGAGCACTTTTCACTCCTCTCCGACCAGCGAACCTGCGCGCTGGTCAGCCCGCAGGGCCGCATCTCCTGGCTTTGCGTCCCGCGCATCGATTCGCCCGCGTTGTTCGCCGAGATTCTCGGTGGGCCGTCGGCGGGATTTTTCGAAGTCTGCCCCGTCGGCGGCACGGAATCGGCGAAGCAGAAATACACCGGCGCCTGCTTCGTGCTGCAAACCGACTGGGGGACGCTGCGCGTCACCGATTATCTGGATTGCTCCGGCGGCCGGCCGTTCGGGCGCGCCGGCCGCACCGATTTGATCCGCGTCATTGAGGGCCGCGGACGCGCAAGGATTACTTTCGCCCCGCGCAATAATTTCGGATTGGTCGAGACCAAGCTGCGCGCATCCGATGCCGGCTTGAGCATCGAGGGAATCATCGATTCCTGCGTCCTGCGAGCGCCAGGCGTGCGCTGGAACATCAGCACCGAAGCCAAGCATGATACCGCCGTCGCGGAGGTGGATATCACCGATTCGCCGCTGGTGCTGGAACTGCGTTATGGAACGGCCAGCGTGGCGCCAGCACTCAATTCCGAGCTGGTGCGGCGCGAGCAGACCGAGCGATTCTGGACCGTTTGGGCTCACACGCTGCAATTGCCGACCGTGGCGCGCGAGCAGGTCCTGCGTAGCGCGCTGGTCCTGCGCGCGCTGTGCTACGGCCCCACCGGCGCGATCGCCGCAGCCCCGACCACCAGCCTCCCCGAGCACGCCGGTGGTGTGCGGAACTGGGACTATCGCTTCTGCTGGCCGCGCGATGCATCGATGGCCGCCGCCGCGCTGGCGCGGCTGGGCGCGCCGGGGCCGGCGATGAAACTGCTCGACTGGATCCTGGGCATCCTCGAAAACGCCGAGCCCAACGCACTGATCCGCCCCGTTTACACCGTGACCGGCGGGCAGCTTGGGCCCGAAGGGGTGATCGCCGAGCTGGCCGGATATCGCGGCAGCCGGCCCGTGCGCATCGGCAACGTCGCGGCCCTGCAAATCCAGTTGGACGTCCTGGGCCCGATCGCCGACCTGGTCGCCCTGCTGGCGCGGCAGGGCGCGTCGCTGACGCCCGAACACTGGCGGCTGACGCAATCCATGGTCGCCGCCGTCGAGAACCGCTGGCGCGAGGAGGATCACGGAATCTGGGAGCTGCGCGCCTCCCGCCGACATCACGTTCATTCCAAGGTCAGCTGCTGGCAGACGGTCGATTGCGCCCTGCAGATCGCCGAATTTCTCGGCTACCAGCGTCCCCAGTGGACCGAGTTGCGAAAGACAATCGCCGAGGACGTCCTGGCACGCGGGTGGAATGAGAAGAAACAGGCATTTTGCTCCAGCTATGAAAGCGCGCAGATCGACGCCGCCGCCCTTTCGGTGGGTTTGAGCGGCCTGTTGCCCCCGGCGGATCCGCGCTTCGCGTCCACCGTCCGCGCCGTCGAGCGCGAGCTGCGCAGCGGGCCGGTCGTCTATCGTTATCACTTCGACGATGGATTGCCCGGCATCGAAGGAGGGTTCAACATCTGCACGACCTGGCTCATCGAGGCCTACGCCATGCTCGGACGCTGGCACGATGCGACCGAATTGTTCGACCAATACATCCGACTGGCCGGTCCCACCGGGTTGATGGCCGAGGAATATGATCCGATCACGCACCTGGCGCTGGGGAATTTCCCGCAAGCGTACTCGCACCTGGGCCTGATCAACGCTGCCCTGCGCCTGGCCGGATCGCCATGAAATCGCTCCCGATACGACTCCGACAAAAAGGCGCGGCCGACTTACAGCAAAACCTTCAGGTCGCCGCCTTATATAGGGAGAGCGCGCTTTTTTTTATGGACACGGAGACCCGGAGTATCGGTCACGCGCGGCCGAGCGACCCGGGATCTGTCACCCGTTTCCGTTGCGCCGAGACCAACGGCGAGGCGGAAACGGCAGGCGCACCCGGCGATGGGTGCATCTTCTTCGGAGTATCCGCGCCCACGCCGTGGTGCGCCGTCCGATTTTTACGCATTACGTTTAGCCGCGTCGCTTGCGACGCGCGTCCGGTGGACCTCGCCAGACGCGCGTCGCAAGCGACGCGGCTAAACTTGAAATGCCAATTAAATCAACCGCAATTCCCCTGAAGCGATGCGCTTCGGGCCCTTCTACGCTGCGCTGGTTTTGCCCAACACAAAGGGAAATTCCAAACGTTCCCGGCGGGGCTCGAACCTGCAACCTTCGGCTCCGGAGGCCGACGCTCTGTCCAATTGAGCTACGGGAACCAAGCCGGCAATTATTCACACGTGTACTGCTCCGTCAATTGCGACGCCGGCGCACCAATCGGGTGATAACGAACTTGGCGGCCCAGTGTGTGGGAACGAGCTTGACATTTATACAAGGCTGTCTAGTATTTAGCCATGCCGCCGATCGATGGCGATCAACTTCGCGGACATCTGGAAACCCTCATCCTCGCGACGCTGCAGAACGGCCAGGCGCATGGGCGCGAGATTCTCCAGCGTTTGGGCGAGCGCGGCTGCGGACTGCTGAAGCTCCGCGAAGGATCGCTCTATCCGGCGCTGTATCGCCTGGAAGCGGCCGGGCAGGTCAAGGCAAATTGGGAGAAGGGCTCGCACGGCCGGCGCGGCGCACGCCGCAGAATTTATCGCCTCACGCCCAAGGGCAACAGGACCCTGCGACGCAGCCGCAACCAGTGGCAGTCCTTTGTCTCCATCGTCGGCTCGATTCTCGCCGTGCCCGGCTGATGCGCGCTTCAAACCGGAGATGATCCATGCGAACACGACTGAGCAGCAACGCACAAGAGGTGATGATGCTCGCCGGCCAGCACGCCCGCCGGCTCAACCATGTATACATCGGCACGGAGCACATCCTGCTCGGTCTGATGTCCGAACAATCTGGCCAGATCGCGGATTTGCTGAGCAGCCTGGGCGCGGGTCAAACCCGCATGGAACAGGAGATCGAAAAGCTGATCGCGCCAGGCCCGGCGATCCCGCTCCCGCATGATCTGCCGCTGACGCCGCGTGCAAAAACCGCCATCGAACTGGCCAGTCATGAAGCCACCATGCTCAGCCAGAAATGTGTTGCACCGGAACACCTTCTGCTTGGCCTGATTCTCCTTGACGACGGCGTCGCCGTGCAGGCGTTGCGCAACGCGGGCCTGGATAGCCGCCAGACCGCACAACTGGCGGTCAAAGACCGGCTGGAGCAGATGAAAATGATCGAGCACATTGTCCGTCCGATCCGTACACCGGTGGTGCGCAAGCGGAAGATGCGGGAAGAGTTCCTTGCGCACCTGGAAGAATTGTATCAGGAGGAACACGCACGGCTTCACGACCGCCCCGCTGCCCTGGCTGCGGCGGCTGTGCGGTTTGGCGATCCGGCGAAATTATCCGCGGAGCTGGACAGCGCCGTTTCCATTTCGGACCGTGCAACGTTTTACGCGGAACGATGGCTCATGTGGCGAGCGCCGGAGCCGGCACTGGCATATACGACGCGCGTCGCGGTTGCCGCATTTGTGATTTGCGCTGTCGCCATCTTACCGGCTTTTGTTCTCGGCCTGTTTATGCAGGGGATTGGCAAAAACTGGCTGGGTCCGTTGCGGGCCGTCATAGCCTTCTTGGTTTTCATACCCGCGGCGCAGTTTGGCCTGGGACTTTCGTACTTGAAGCTGCGCGACGCCCTCTGGGGAGTTTTCGGCAGCCGTAAATCACTACTCCGCGCATTTTCCTTCGCCGGTGTCAATGCGCTGGTCGTGATGGTATGTGGCCTGGGATTTATCGCGATGGCGGATTGGAATCTGGCCGTCCCGGAAAAGTTCATTCCAAGCGTCGCGTTGGCGGGACTCCTGGCGGCAATGACGTGCGGCTTCGCCGCGCGCTTTCGCGGGCCCAGGGAAATCCGCGATACATTCTGGGCATTGCTGAAAATTGACGGGGACGTTTCGCAAACCACAACTTGATGGAAAAACCTTAATTCGCGCCGGCTTGAGCCTGGGGGACCGAGTGTAGATCCAGCGCGCGCACGATCCGCTCCTGCAGTGTCTTGGCGCCGCTGTTGGTTCCTTCGGGGATGCCGTTGAACATGATGCTGAAGCAATACCAGGCATCGTCCTTGGCGCGCAGGTAGCCGCTCAGGCAGCTCACGCCGTTGACGAAACCCGTCTTGGCGATCACGCGGCCGCGCAGATCGGTGCCGCGGAAGCGGTCGGCCAGCGTGCCGTCTTCGCCGGCAACCGCGAGGGATTGCATCCACATTTCCGCGTCGCGGCTGAAAAAATCGTGCGCCAGAACGCGCACCATCAATTGCGCGCTGATCGCATTGTGCTTGGATAACCCGCAGCCATCGTCCAGCGTGTATTGGCTGGACGGGATTTTCAGACTCTGCAGAAAATCACCGACAGCGCTGGTCCCGCTCGCCCAGGTGCCGGCGCCGCTGACGGCGAAGCCCAGCCGTTTGCACAGGCACTCGGCGTAGAGATTCATGCTGTCCTTGTTGGCGCGGTCGATGACGCTGGCCAGCGGCGTTTCGTGCATGGCCAGCACCGTCCATGATCCGTCCCCGGCCGCGGCGGCGTGGACGTATGCCGCGCGCTCGGCGCGGTCGCGCCTGACGGCCCCGCTCAAGGCGACGCCGCCGGCGCGCAACGTCTCGGCCAGCACCGTCCCGGCGTACATCGGCGGATCATGAACCGTCACCGATACCGGCACATCGTTGGCCGTTCGCGCTTTGCCGCGCAAGACAAGATCGTTGACCGTCCCCGGCTGGCGGCCCAGCCAGATCGCGTTGTCGTCGCCGCCGATACAGTTGTTCCGGATCGAAACGTATCGCGTGGCCGGATCGGTGCGGAATCCAACCAGCTGCCCGATCCCGTGTGGCTGGACATAAACATCGATGCAGTTGGCGTTGAGATTCAGCCCGGCGATCTCGGCGACATATCGTTTGTCAACCTGGTCGGCGGGCCAGCTGTCGTGAAGGAACTGCTCGTCAAAGACACTGTCATCGACCAGCAGATCGTGAGCCGCGATGTGCCTTTGGAGCAACCCCGCAGCCCATGTTTTGAAAACGGTGTCAACCGACCAGCCAACTTTTTTGAGCAGCTCGGCATCGCCCAGTGTCGGATCGCCGTCGCCAATCAGGATCAGGTTCCCATCGTGCAGTAGCAGCAGGGTTCGAAATTTGAATCCAGCCCCCAGGCGATCCAACGCGGCCGAGGTGGTAATGACCTTGAGATTGCTGGCGGGAATCAGAGCTAGGGTGGAATTCATCTGATAGACATTCGTCGCATCGGCGGCGCTGCGGCCAAGACGCACGATATCAACACCCAGATTCGCGCGTGAAAGTAGGGGGTCCTGCAAAACTGCGTCGATATCGTCAGCCAGATTGCCTCGGGCCGGGCAGCTGACGGCGATGCAAAGCGATAAACTTAGAACAAGAAGCGCGAAGCGACGTTTCATCCGTGAAACCTCAAAGATCGACTCTGACCCGGTTACATTATCGGACGATTCGCGGCAGGCAAGTGAGCCGACGGCGCAAATTCCCATCCCGATCGCGCTGCTCAACCAACCCGCACAGAGTGCCGATGGCCAGTCAGGGGGATAATCCTATGTTTAGACGTTTGTTTTGCGATGAAACCGGCGGAGAAGTCCTGGAGTACGCCTTGATCGCCGGGCTCATTGTAGTGGCCGCTATCGCAGTCATTGCCGCTGTTGGAACCCAGGTTGCCGCGCAGTGGACGTCGGTCAACTCGTCGATGTAGCCGCTGCGTCATTCGAGCAGGCTACGGTCGCAGGCAGTCACGCCGCATTGCGGAACTGGCCCGTGCTTGGCTGGCCGATCAGGTTCACCAGTCGCGCATCCAGCGGCGGATGGGTCTGGAAAAGGCTGGCGATATTCGCCCCGATCGCGTTGCGCGGCTCGGCGATGTACGTGGCGTTGAAAGCCGGGTTCGTATCCATCGGAATCCGCGCGTTAGCATAGTGAATTTTTTCCAGCGCCGTCGCGAGCCACATAGGATTGCCGCAGATCGCCGCGCCGCCTGAATCAGCGTTGAATTCGCGCGAGCGGCTGATCCCTGCCTGGATCAGCAATGCCGCCAGCGGCCCCAGAAGCAGGAAAAGCAGTGCTTCCAGCCCGCTGCCTTCCTCTCGATTGCCGCCGCCCCACATGAACATGTAGCCCAGGTAGCTGATCGCCCCTGCGATCGTCGCAGCAACGGATGTGATAAGGATATCCCGATGCTGCACGTGCGCCAGCTCATGCGACAGGACACCGGCGATCTCGTTCTCATCCAGCATGTCCAGAAGTCCCTGCGTGGTGCAGACCGCCGCATGCCGGGGATTGCGGCCGGTGGCAAATGCATTGGGCGCCGCCTGCGGTGAGACGTACACGCGCGGCATCGGCAGCCCGGCCCGCCCCACCAGCCGCTGGACGATTGGATACAACGGATGATTCGCCCCGACTTCCTGCGCGCCGGCCGACGCCAGGGCGATCTGATCGCTGAAAAAATATCCGAAGAAGTTCATTCCCGCGGCGAGGATCAGCGCGAACGTTAGCCCCTGCTGTCCACCGATCATAGCCCCGCCGGCCAGAATCAGGCCGCTCAACAGGCCCAGCAGCATCACGGTCTTGAGGTTGTTATAAAACTGGTTCATTATCGGTTCTCCGATGTATGAATAATCCTAGGTCTGCCTGCGTCACAAGTCGCCAACCCGGCAAGGGTGTGAGGCTTCTCCCAGCTTTGCGCGCGGCGGCCGATTTACGCCAATTCCCGCGGATTGCCTAAGCCCGCAGCTGGATAATCTGGGTATCATCGCCGGCATGAAAAACGTCATCATGCTCGTGTGCCTCGCCCTGCTCGCGGCAGTGCCGGCGCGGGCGGCCGAGGTGAAGGTCGCCGTGCTGCCGTTCGATGTTCTGGGGGACGCCGGACATGAATGGGTCGGGCGAGCCATGCAGGATTCGTTGGCGAGCGCCGTGCAGAACGCCCGTGGAATCTCGGCCGTCCTGCTGCCCGTGGTCAGTCCCACCGATGCCAATTCCGCATTGGCCGCCGCCAGAACCGCCGGCGCGGACTTCGTCATCTTTGGTTCGATCCAGTTCGTGGACGACCAGATGCGCATCAGCGGCCACGTAACCGCGGTGGCCAGCGGGCAAAACATTGGGTCGCTGTCATCCGATTCGAATTTGCGCGATCTGTTCGTGGTGGAAGATTCGCTGGCACATCGCGCCGGCGTGCTGATTTCGCCGCCGCCCGCGCCGCCCGCGACATCGCCGCCGCGGCGGCCCGAGATTCAGCTGGTCGGCCCCCCGCTGCCGACGCGGCAATCGTGCTATTTCGACGGCGACCTGTCATCCGTCACCGCCGTCCCCGATCGATTCCGAAACGAATACGATCGATATTATTATCATCCGACAGAAGCCGATCCATCGTGGGGTTTCGCCGGCTACTTCGGTTACGGCGGCGGCGCCTGCGGCTGGGGTGGCGCGATCATGCAAACCTCCGTCGGCACCGTCGGGACGTGGTGATTCCGACACGTTGACGTCATGGCGGCGCGGCGCGATTATTGTCGCCATGACGCGCGAACAACTCGCCCAACGGATCGCCGATGTTTCGCTGTTGCGCGGTGAATTTATTCTCCGCAGCGGCCGCAAGAGCAATTATTACCTGGATAAATACCGCTTCGAGACGCAGCCGGACATCCTGGCCGAGCTTGGCCGCCTGCTGGCGGAGCGGGTATCGGCGACCGTGGATCGCATCGCCGGCGCCGAGCTCGGCGCCGTGCCCCTGGCCGCCGCCGCCGCCATGGCCGCGGGCAAGCCGTTTGTCATCGTGCGAAATCAGAAGAAGGACTACGGAACGAGCAAGCTGGTCGAGGGAATTCTCAACGCCGGCGAAACGGTCATGATTGTCGAGGATGTGCTGACCACCGGCGGCCAGGTGCTCGAAGCGGCCAGATGTCTGAAGGAATCCGGCGCCAAGATCGACCGAATCGTGGGGATCATTGACCGGCAGGAAGGCGCCAGGCAGAGCCTGGAAGAGGCGGGATATCGGTTCGAGGCACTGTTTACGAGCGAGGAACTGAAGCAAATGTCGAAACAATGACCGAATGCTCATTCGATCGTTTGATCATTCATTCGTCACTCGAATTTAAATCGCTGGACTTCGGCGTCTCCTGTGCGATCTGGTTAATGGCCTGATCGACATCCGACGAATCGAACAGCCCCAACTCCTCCAGCGCCAACAACGCGGCCTTCTGCTCGGCCATTTTTTTGTTGGGGCCCCAGGCGCTGGTGAATCGGCGGCCGTCCAGCGCGACGCAAACCTCGAAGCACTTGCTGTGGTCGGGCCCCTTCTCGTCCAGCAATTCGTAGATGGGCGTCGCGCCCAGATTTTTTTGGGCGTGCTGCTGCAAAACGGCCTTGTAATTCTGCTGATGCGTGTTGGAGGCGATGGCTTCAATCTTGGGCGTCATCGTGCGCAGGACGTATTGCTTGACGACGTCAAATCCACCGTCGAGATAAATCGCGGCGACGATCGACTCATATACCGCCGCCGCCAGTGAGCTGGGCATCGCCTCCCGGCTGCTGATCCCTTTGCCGATGATCAGCAGATCGATGAGCCCGGTTTCATTGGAAACCTCGGCGCAGGTGCGGCGGGAAACGACGGCGGATTTGATCTTGGTCAAATCCCCTTCCAGATACTCCGTAAATCGCAGGTACAAGGCCTCGCAGATGATCAGGTCCAGCACCGCGTCGCCGAGAAATTCCATCCGCTCATTGCTCAAGAGGCGATGATCGGCCACCGAGGCATGCGTGAGCGCCTCCTTGAGCAGGTTGGGGTCTTTGAATTGATACCCGATGATTTTTTCGGCGCGTTCGCGGGTTTCGTTGTTCACGCTTGACTACTCGCCAATGACGAAACAGAACTGAAAAAGACCATACGAATCACCCGCCGGGGTGTCAATCGCCATCGCAACTCGCAACTCGGTTCGACACTGCTCACCGCAGGTGCAACTCGCAACTGCATACTACTTATATTAGGATGATCATTCTATGCGAAAATCGGCGTTCCTGATCGTGATGTTGGCCATTTTGCTGGCGTCCCGCCCCGCGCGCGCCGACGCGCCCGCCGTAAAATCGCTGTTCGATCCCTCCCGCCATATGCGCGTCGCCGACGTCCACCCCGGCATGAAGGGATACGGCCTGTCCGTGTTTAGCGGGACCAAAATCGATCGCTTCGACGTCGAGGTCATCGATGTCGTCAAGAATTTCAACCCCAAGTACGATGCGATCCTGATCCGCTGCAAGGGTGATTTCCTGGAACACACCGGCGCCATCGCGGGGATGAGCGGCTCGCCAATCTATCTCTACGATCAATCCGGCCAGCCCAAGATGATCGGCGCCTTCGCCTACGGCTGGCCGCTTTCCAAGGATCCGCTGGGCGGCGTGCAGCCGATTGAATACATGCTCTCGCTCCCCGGCAGCGTCGGCAATCCCGCGACGCAGAATTCCGACGGCTCCGCGCATGCGATGGCCGCAACGCCGCCGCCGCACTGGTCGATCAGGGATGTTCCGCTGCCGTCGTGGGGCCACCCCACCCAATCCGTGCCCGTTTTGAGGCGATCAGATCTTCGCCTGCAGCCGCTGGCGACCCCGCTGATGACCGGCGGGATGAGCACCGCAACCCTGGCGCGCATCGCGCCGCTATTCGCCGGCTCGGGGCTGACGCTGATGCAATCCGGCGGCAGTGGATCCGATGCCCAGGGCAAGATTCCTCCCCTGGAGCCGGGATCGGTGCTGGCCGTGCCCCTGCTCACCGGCGACCTGGAGTTGACCGCCATCGGCACCTGCACCGAAACGGTCGGCGATCGAATCTTCGGATTCGGCCATCCATTCTTCGGCGAAGGTCGCATCGATCTGCCCATGGGCAGCGGCTCCATCGCGACCGTGGTGGCAAACCTGGAAACCAGTTTCAAGCTCGGATTTATTTCCAGGCCGACCGGAACGCTGACCACCGACCAGACCGTCGGAGTCGCCGGCAGGATCGGATCCGTGCCATCGATGATCCCCATCCAGATGCACATCGTTTACGATGACGGCTCGATCGATCAGACGTATCGCTTCCAGGCGGCCGTTCACCCCAAATGGACGCCCGTGATCGCCTCGGCCGCCGCGATGGCAGCCTTGGCCGGTGATAAGCAACTGCCCACCTATCACACCGTCCAATACGACATGACGATGGATTTCAGCAACGGCCAGTCGCTGCACGTGGTCAACACCAGCGTGAACGATGAAGGCAAGGGCTTCGCCACCGATCTGGCCATGCCGATGATGGCGGCGTCGGATAACCCGTTCAAGCAGGTCGAGCTGACCAGACTTTCGGGCACGGTGCACATCTCCGCCCACGCGGATGAAGCGGAGATCCTCTCCGTCCTGGTCCCGCGCTCCAAGTACCAGCCGGGCGAAACGGTGAAGGTCTATGTCTCCTACAAGATGTTCCACGGCGGCGACGGGATCGTGCCGGTGGAACTGCCCCTTCCGCATGATCTGCCCAACGGGACATATCAACTGATCGTGTCCGACTGGACGCGCTATCTGCAGGACGAACAGGCCGCCGCCGCGTTCAAATTCGATGCTCGCGACATCGGCGAATTGTTCGACGTGCTGCGCGATGTGACATCGACCCGGCGCAACGCGATCTACATGCGCCTGGTGCGCCAGGCGGATGGCGTGGCGGTGGGCCACACGGCTATGCCCCGGCTTCCTTCCAGCCGCCGCCAGATCATGATGGATGCGGGGCGCAGCGACATCACGCAGTTCGTCACCTCGACGGTGAAGATCGAGCCGACGGAAATGGTGATGGACGGCGCCGCTGAATTTTCGCTGACCATTGAGAAACAGGGGAAGGTGGAGGTGCGCGGCGCGACTCCTCCGGCCGCTAACGCCCCGTCCAACGCACCGCCCAATGCCCCGGCCCCCGCCGGCGCGCCGGGCTCCCATTGACGAATTGCGAGGGTTTCACTCATGAACGGCATCCGAACGCTGCTGATCCCGCTGCTTGCCTGCGCCCTGGCGTCGCCGGCGCTGGGCGTCTCCACCTCACATTGGACCGATCAGAACGAAGCTGACTTCAAAACCGGCACGCTGCACAACGTCGTGGTCACCAACCTGGGCGATGTGAAGCTGTCGCGCGCGGTGCAGACAATCCAGGATCAGAATCCCGATGTCACCACCGTAAACGCGCTTGCCGAGGGACCCGATGGAACCATCTACGCCGGCACCGGGCCAAAAGGTCTGTTGCTGGCGGTGAAGAATGACAAGGTGACAGCCGCCGCCACGCTCGACAACACGATCAACATCCTCTCGTTGATCTGCGATGACAAAGGCGCGCTGCTCATTGGCACCGGTGGCGAGAAAGGCCGGGTCCTGCGCCTCGACAAACCCGGCGACAAGCCGAAGGAGATTTTTGCCGACGACAGCGTGCAGTACGTCTGGGCCCTGGTCCGCACCTCCGATGGAAATATCTACGCCGCCACCGGGCCCAACGGGCAGGTCTTCCAGATCAATCCCGATGGCTCGCACAGCGAGTTGTACAAAAGCTCCGAGGACAACATCACGGCCATGCTCAGCGACGGGCGCGATACGCTTTATCTGGGCACAGACCCGGATGGCTACGTCGTCCGCCTCAACCGCAGGACGAAGGAATCTTTTATCCTCTACAACGCCGAGGAATCCGAGATCACCGCGCTGGCAATGGACGAGCGGGGGAATCTGTTCGCGGCGACCGGCGAGGCGGGCGAGCGCCAGCAACAGCAGCCGCCGCAGCAGCCCAAGCCGGGCCAGGGCCGCCCCGAGGCCGGGAATCCTTCCTCGCCGATCCCATCCAATCCTTCGCCCGCGCCGCCCAAGCCCCCGCCACTGCCCAATCCCAATCCCGGTGAGCCCAAACCGATTCCCAAGAAAAGCTCCATGCTCCTGGATCAGTCCAATCGCCCGCTGATGATGAGCGACGACCCCGGCGGCGGTGGCGGCGGTGACCAGCCCGGCGGCGGCGGGGATAACGGCAATCCTCCCGACAACGCAACAAACGCCCCGCCCAATCCCCATCCTGGCCCCAATCCGGCGGTACCGGCGGCCAATCCCAATCAGCAGCGGCCCGAGGGAAATGCCATCTACAAAATCGACCGCGAGGGTTTCGTCACCGAAATCTTCCGCGAAAACCTGGTCATCTACAGCATGATCGCGCAGGGCGAGCTGCTGTTGGTCGGCACCGGCAACGAAGGAAATATTTACCAGGTAAAGCCGGCCGCCGAGGAGACCACCGTCCTGGCAAAGGTCGATGCCAAGCAGGTGGTCTGCCTGCTGCCGGCCAAGGACGGGCGCGTGTTCATGGGCCTGGCCAACGCCGGTGGCATCTCGGCGATGACCAGCGGCTACGCCACCGATGGCACCTACACCAGTTCCGTCCTGGACGCCACGCAGGTCAGCCGATTCGGCAAGATGCAGCTTCATGGCCAATTGCCCGATGGCGCGCAACTGATGGTGGCGACGCGCAGTGGCAACGTGCGCGATGCCGATGCGCCGGGGTGGTCGAAATGGTCGGATGATCTCGACGCCGCCGAGTATGTGAAGGTCCAGGCGCCGCCGGCGCGGTTCCTTCAATATCGGCTGACGTTCTCCACCAAATCGGCGGAGGTGACGGCGGTGGTGGATCGCGTGGACGTGGCGTATCAAATGCCCAACATGGCGCCGGTGATCAAGTCGATCAAGATCGGCGTCGGCAACGACACCGCGCCCAGCGGTGAGAACGCCAACGGCGATAACGCCGCAAATCCTGGCCAGGCGAACGCGCCGCCCGCGCCAGCAGCGCACGTCGACACATCCGGCAAGGGCCCCGCCGGAACGGGGACGCAGACCATCACCTGGGACGCATCCGATCCCAACAACGATACCCTCACTTACGCCCTCTATTTCCGTCTCGATCAGAATGGTCCGTGGATACTGCTCAAGGACAATCTCAAGGACACCAGCTTCGAATGGGATACCCATACCGTCGCCGATGGGCGATACCAGGTGAAGGTGGTCGCGTCGGACGCCTTGAGCAATCAGCCCGGCGAAGGAAAAACCGCCACGCGCGTCAGCGATTATTTCGTGGTCGACAACACCCCGCCGACCATCGGCGACATCACCGCCAAGGTCATCGCCAATGATGTGAACATCACCCTGCGTGCGCAGGATCAGACCAGCATCATCGCGGCGGTGGAATACACGGTCGATTCCAGCGATCAGTGGCAAACCGTTTTGCCCGTCGACCGGATTTATGACAGCCAGAACGAGGAAGTGGCCTTCACGATCAAGGGCCTTTCGGCCGGCACGCACCAGGTCGCCGTGCGCGCCACCGACAGCCGCGGCAACCAGGCGCTGCAGACCATCACCGTCAAGGTCGAGGCCGGGACGGCCAGGGGAAACTAAAATTATCACAACGGGAAAGGACCGAATTTCAAATGCATTACCCGCACAAAGTCAGCAAGATCAAGCGCGCCCGCAACATCGGGTTCCGCGCCCGCATGAGGACCAAGAAAGGCCGCCAGATGATCAACCGCAAGCGCCGCGCCGGTCGACGCGTGCAGGTCGTGTGAAGACCCGCCAATGACCCCGCTGCCCTATCTGACCACCGACCAGCCCGGCGTTGGTGGCGCCATCAAGCAACGCGCGGAGGATTTCTTCGTCCAGGAAATTCCCTTGTACGAGCCGGGCGGCCAGGGCGAGCACGTCTACTGCGAAATCGAGCGGATCGGGATTACCACCTTCGACGCCGTCGATCGCCTGGGCAGGGCGCTGAATCTCGACCCGCGCGATATCGGTTATGCGGGGCTGAAGGATGCGCACGCCATCAGCCGGCAGATCTTCTCCATCCGCGGCGTCACCGAGCAGGCGGTGATGGACGTGCATCTGCCGGATATGAGCGTCAAGTGGGCGGCGCGGCACGGGAACAAGCTGCGCCTGGGCCATCTGCGCGGCAACCGTTTCGCGGTGAAAATACGCGACGTCAATCCAACCGATGTCGTGCGGCTCACACCGCTGGTGCGCCGGCTCGAGCAGCACGGCATGCCCAACTATTTCGGCGAGCAGCGCTTCGGCCGACGCGGCAACAATCACCTGCTGGGCGCCGCGTTGATCCGCGGTAACGACGAGGCCGTGATGAAGCTGTTGCTTGGCGGGGCCGATCCGAAGATCGACGATCCGCGGCAGCGCGCGGCCCGCGAGGCGTTTGACCGCAACGATGCGGCGTTGGCGATGAAGCTCTGGCCGCGCTCGGGCGGGATGGAGCGGCGGGTGCTGGCGCGGCTGATCAAGTCCCAATCTCCCGCCGTCGCCGTCCGCGCCGTCGACCAGCGCATCCGCCGGCTGTGGGTGTCGGCATTGCAGTCGGAACTGTTCAACCAGACCGTGGCGCTGCGGATTGGCTCGCTGGATCGGGTGCTTCGCGGCGACCTGGCCGAGAAGCACGAAAACGGCGCGGTCTTTCGCGTGGAAGATCCGGTCGCCGAGCAGCCGCGCTGCGAGGCGTTTGAAATCAGCGCGACCGGGCCGCTGATCGGATATCGCATGACATTGCCGCAGGATGAGCCGTTGGAAATGGAGCAGAAGATTTTCGCGGCCCACGGTTTGTCGCCTGGCGACTTTCGCGCCGCCGGCCGGCACAAGGTCAAGGGCGCCCGCCGCGCGTTGCGCGCCCGGCCGACCGAGGTGCAGTTGAGCGGCGGCGTGGACGAGCACGGGCCGCATATCACCGTCGCCTTCGTCCTGCCGGCCGGTTCGTTTGCTACAATGTTTCTGCGCGAATTGATGAAAAGTAATTTGGAATAACCGGCACGATTCGTTGGTTGTGCAAGCCTGGAGAAGCCGCCATGACTATGCCCCCTGGCCGATCGAACCTGGTCGGCCGCTACGACAAGGCCGCGCGAACCGCCGACAAGTTTCAATCGCTGTTTCTGCTGCTGATTCGGGTTTACATCGGGTATCAAAGCATCATCGCGGGCATCGGGCACCTGGAGAATTTCGACAAGACGGCCAATTTCTTCTCGAGCTTGCGCATTCCGATGCCCAAGGTCAGCGTCGCGATGTCGGCGTCGACTGAGGTGGCGGGCGGCGCACTCCTGCTGGCGGGGCTGGCCTCGCGCGTCGTCGCCCTGGCGCTGGTGGGAAACTTTTTCGTGGCGATTCTCACCGTGGAACTGTCGAATTTCGGAGTTTCGATGCACGATCTGCTGCACAAGATCTGGAACGATCAGAGCCCGATCCTGAACGACACCGCGTTCCCATTTTTCGCCACCGCGTTGATCGTGCTGCTCTTCGGCCCGGGGTGGTATTCGGTGGATGGATTGATCCGTTACGCGCGCCGCCGGCGCGCGGGCAAATGAATCAGCCTTCCTCCGACTCTTTCAACTTGGCCAAGACGGCGAAGTCCTCGAGGGTGGTGACATCGCCCTTGACCTCGCCACCGCCGGCGATCTCCTTGAGCAATCGACGCATGATTTTGCCGCTGCGTGTTTTGGGCAGCGCTTCGGTGAAGCGGATCTGATCGGGACGCGCCAGGCTGCCGATCTGCGTGGTGACGGCGGCCACCAGTTCCTTCTTGAGATTTTCGCCGGGCGAGAATCCGCTACGAAGCGTGACGAAAGCGGCGATGCCCTGGCCCTTCATCTCGTGCGGCATGCCGACGACCGCCGCCTCGGCCACGGAGGGGTGCGAGACCAGGGCGCTCTCGATCTCCGCCGTGCCCAGGCGATGGCCGGAGACGTTGATGACGTCGTCAACGCGCCCCATGACCCAGAAATATCCGTCCTCGTCGCGCCGCGCGCCGTCGCCGGTGAAGTAGCAATTGGGCACGTCGCTCCAGTATTGGCGGACGTAGCGTTCCGGATCGTTGAAGATTCCGCGCAGCATCGAGGGCCAGGGCCGCCGGATGACCAGCAGCCCACCCTGGTTGGCGGCAAGCTCGTTGCCGGCGCGATCCACGATGGCGGCATCGACGCCGAAGAACGGCAGCGTCGCCGTGCCGGGCTTGGTGGGCGTGACGCCCGGCAGCGGGGTGATCATGATCGCGCCGGTCTCGGTCTGCCACCAGGTATCGACGATGGGGCAGCGCTCGTGCCCGATCACCCGCTGATACCACATCCACGCCTCGGGATTGATCGGCTCGCCGACGGTCCCGAGCAGGCGCAGGGATGACAGATCATGCTGATCCGGAAATTCCCGCCCGGCCCGCATGAACGCGCGGATGGCGGTCGGCGCGGTGTAGAAGACAGTGACTTTATGCCGCGCGATGTTCGCCCAGAATCGGCCAAAATCAGGAAAATTCGGGGCGCCTTCGTACATCAGCGTGGTCGCGCCGTTGGACAGCGGGCCGTAGACGACGTAACTGTGCCCCGTCACCCAGCCGATGTCGGCGGAGCACCAGTAGATGTCATGATCGTGCAGGTCGAAGACGTACTTGGTGGTGATATAGGTCCCGACCAGGTATCCGCCGGTGGTGTGGATGATCCCCTTGGGCTTGCCGGTCGAGCCGCTGGTGTAGAGGACGTAGAGCGGATCCTCCGCATCGAGCGGCTCAGCCTCGCACTGTGCGGACTGGCCGGCGATCACGTCGCTCCACCAGATGTCGCGGCCGTCGTTCCAATTGATCTTGTCGCCGGTGTGTTTGAAGACGACGATTTTTCTGATCAGCGCGGTCTTCCTGGCGGCTTCGTCAACGTTCGACTTGAGCGGCACGAGCTGGCCGCGGCGGCGTCCGAAGTCGGCGGTCAAGACAATTTCGCTGCGGGCATCATCCACGCGATCGGCGATCGCCTGGCTGCTGAACCCGCCGAAAATCACGCTGTGCGGAGCGCCCAGGCGCGCACAGGCCAGCATGGCCACGGCGGCCTCGGGAACCATCGGCATGTAAATGGTGACGCGTGTCCCCTTCCGCACTCCCAACTTTTTCAGCCCGTTGGCGAATCGGCAGACATCGTCGCGAAGCTGCGAGTAACTGATCCGCCGGACCTCGCCGCCCTTGCCCGGCGCGGATTCCGGCTCGGCTTCCCAGAGAATCGCCGTCTTGTCGCCGCGGCCTTTTGCGATCTGGGCATCGAGACAATTAAACGCCACGTTGGTCTTGCCGCCGACGAACCATTTGGCGTTGGGCAGGTTCCACTCCAGAACCTTGTCCCATTTTTTGAACCAGTGAAGCTCGGAGGCGATGCGGCTCCAGAACTGATCGGGATGATCGAGCGATTCGCGATACATCTGATCGTACTGCTGGCGCGATTTGATCCAGGCATTCGCGGCAAACGCCGGATTCGGGGGGAAAACTCGCCGCTCCTGCATCGTGGATTCGATATTCTGCTCGGACATGGCGGAAGGCCTCCTCGCGGCAGGATGTTACCTTGTAACAGCCGCGGGCGCAAGCCAGCGGAGGAATTGACGGGGGCGGCGTTTTACGTCGCCCGCGGGCTTGCGCCCGCGGCTGCTAAAGACGGTGCCGCGGGGGATTGCTCCCGCTCATATGCGGATTTGAGCAGATTACGAAGCACCATCAGCAACGTATCCGATTCCATGAAGCTGGCCGGCATGCGGAGATACACCGTCTTCTCGTCGATGACGCTGAGCCTTCCGGGCGCGCCGGTGAGGCCAGCCTGGGCGCGGGCCGCGTCGCGAACGCTCATCACAACGTCTGGATCCTTCTTGATGATGCTTTCGATCCCGAAGATGCCCGACAAAAGGCGCAGCTCGGTGAGGGCCATCAGCAGAACCGCCGGGCGCGGCGCTTCGCCGAACGCGTCCTTCAGGTCCTGTTCCAGAATGTTCAGCATCTCCAGCGATTCGCAGCGCGTCAGGCGGCGATAGACGTCCATGCGCTGGCGGTCAGCGGGGATCCACTGCTTGGGCACCAGGGCCGAGACGCCGATGTCGACGTGCGCCTCCGGCCGTGACGGCTTGGGCTGATTTTTGAGCTGGCGCGTCGCCTCTTCCAGGAGCTGGCAATACATCTCGTATCCGACGGTGGCGATGTGCCCGCTCTGCTCGGGGCCCAGGATGTTGCCGGCCCCGCGAATCTCCAGGTCGCGCATCGCGATCTTGAAGCCGGCGCCCAGGTGGCTGTACTCCTCGATCGCCTTGAGCCGCTTGGCCGCCACCGGCGTGACAGGCCGATCGGCGGGCAGCAGCAGATAGCAATACGCGCGATTCTTGTATCGCCCGACCCGCCCGCGAAGCTGGTGCAATTCGCTCAGACCGAAGCGGTCGGCGTTGTTGATGAAAATGGTGTTGGCGTTGGCGATATCCAGACCGCTCTCGATGATCGTGGTGCAGACCAGCACGTCCGCCTCGTGCCGGATGAACTTGAGCATCACATCTTCCAGTTCACCATCGCCCATCTGGCCGTGGCCGATGAGGATTCGCGCCTGGGGTACAAGCTTCTGAATCTCGTCCGCCGCCTCGACGATGCTATGGACCCGATTATGGACAAAATAAACCTGACCCTCGCGGTTGATCTCACGGATGATCGCCTGCTGGATGCGCTGCTTGTCGTAGGCGATCACCTCCGTGACGATGCTGCGGCGGTCCTGCGGCGCGGTGGTCAGCGAGCTGATATCGCGCAGGCCCAGCATGCTCATATGCAGCGTGCGCGGGATGGGCGTGGCGGACATCGTCAGCACGTCCACCGTCCGACGCATCTGCTTCAGTCGTTCCTTATGCGTGACGCCGAATCGCTGCTCCTCGTCGATCACCACCAGTCCCAGGTCGGCGAAGCGAACGTCCTTGCTCAGCAGGCGGTGCGTGCCGATGAGGATATCAATCTTGCCGCTGGAGGTGTCGCGGATGGTTTCCTTCTGCTGTTTGGTGCTCTTGAACCGGCTGATTGAATCGACGTGGAACGGATAATTCACCATGCGCTCTCGGAACGATCGGTAATGCTGCTCGGCTAGCACCGTTGTGGGCACCAGCACTGCGACCTGCTTGCCGAATTCGACGGCCTTGAATGCCGCCCGCATCGCCAGCTCCGTCTTGCCGTAGCCGACGTCCCCGCACAGCAGCCGATCCATGGGCCTCGGCTTCTGCATGTCCTGCTTGATGTCCGCGGCGCCGGTGAGCTGATCCTGGGTGGGCTCATACGGAAACTCGGCCTCGAATTCATTCTGCCATTCGGTGTCGGGTGGATAGGCCACGCCCTGCTCGGCGGCGCGGGCGGCCTGGATGTCGAGCAGCTCGGCGGCCATATCCATGACGGCTTCGGAGACGCGCGCCTTCTGCTTCTCCCACGCCCCGCTGCCCAACCGCGAGAGGTGGGGATGGCCGTGGAAGCCGCCGATGTACTTCTGCACCAGGTTGATCCGCGCCGCCGGGACGTGCAGCACGGCGTTCTCGGCGAAGCGAAGGGTCAGATACTCCTCGCTCTTGCCGTCCTTGGTCATCGTGTGCATGCCGGTGAACCGCGCGATGCCGTGCGCGACGTGGACGACATAATCGCCGTCCTTCAGATCCAGGAACGAATCGACCGGCCGCGACGCGATCACCCGCGCGACGCGACGCCGCTGCTCGTAACGGTGGAACAGCTCGTGATGGCCCAGCAGCGCCAACGGGCGCTGTGACGACTCGGGCGTCTGCCAGACGAACCCGCGGTGCAGATATCCCACGAGCACCGCCAGTCGATCGCACAACCCGGGCGATGCCTGCTCGGCCAGCTCGCGGAAGCGCTGCTGCTCGCCCGGGTTCTCGCAGAAGATCGTGACATCATGCGTGGCGCCCAACTCGGCCAGCTCGGCCAACGCCTTGTGCGGCTCTGTCTCGAACCGCTGCAGCGATCCAACCGGCAGGTGTACGTGGGGAACCGGCGCGTCCTCCGCTCCCGCGATGGCCGATGCCTGGTCGAACTGGCTCAGCTCCAGGCGCGTGAACTTGCTCGCCTGCCGCAGAACCGCCGCCAGCGGATAAATCCCCTTCACCTGGCCGAGGCGATCGAGATAGCTGCGCGATTGCTCGGCGATCTCCAGCGGCGCCCACAGGGCGACGATCGTGTCGGCGGGCAGATAGCCGAACAGGCTGGTCGATTCATCCGTCTCCGGCAGCGTGCCCTTGAGATCCACAAGCCGGACCGACTCCAGCGCCTCGGCCGATCCGAGCGTGTCGAGGCTGAAGCGCTTGATCGATTCGATCTGATCGTCGAAAAAATCGACGCGGACGGAAAGACCGACCTGCTCGCCGGACTGCTCGAAGACGCCGGGCAGATAGACGTCGATGATCCCGCCGCGCACGGCGAAATCGCCGGGGACTTCCACCTGCTCGAGCCGGTTGTAGCCGTGCTCGGAGAGCCAGACGATCAGCTTTTGCGCTTCCAGATTCTGACCCGGCCGCAATTCGAGCAGGAGCTGTTGCAACTGCTGGTGGGATGGAACGGATTGCATGAGCGCCTGGATCGGCGTCACCAGCAGCGGCGGCCGGTCCCATTTGCCCCGGGCTTCCGCGTAACGCGCGACAAGCCGCAGCCGATTGGAAACCTGTTCCTCGCTAACGCGCCCCAGGTTACCGGCCAGTTCGAGCGCCTGCAGGACTTCGGGCCGGCGGCCCAGGAACAACTCGACGTCGTCGGCCAGGTCATCCGCTTCGTCCAGATGCCCGCAGACCAGCAGCATTGGCCGACGCAAAGTTCCCTGGACGGCGGCGACAACTGCGGCGGCGCTGCTGCCCCAGAGTCCTGAGACGCTCACGGCCGCCGCGCTCGCCAGCCTGCGCGATAAATCCGCCAGTGGGCGCGCAGCCACAAGCCGCCCGATGGCGTCGGGTGGTGCTGTGTGATCCATGGTTGCGTACATCGTAGCGCCGCGCTGCCGCGCAGTAAAGCGGGCCGATCAACGCGGTGGGCGATTCAGCGTGTAATCGAATCCGAATTGCACGTTCCTGACATCCGCGATGTTCTGCAGCGGCGAATCGCCCTGCGCGTACGGCAGCAGCGCCCCCAATCCGCGAATCGTCGCGCCGCTCGCCGAGCTCTGTGCGGCCTCGGAGACGAATGGAAGCAGCGGCAACGCCAGAATGATCGTGTTGCCGTCGCGCCGCACGCCGCGCGGATCGCTGAGATATCGATGAGCCTGATCGACCAGCTGGGCGTCGAGCACCGCGCCGTCATACGGCGTATCGCGCAGGGGCGGATCCGAACGGGCGCAGCCGTTGAGGGCAAACGTCGCCATCCGGTCCTTGAAATCGGACTGCAACAGCGCCTCGATGTCGCTCAATCGCATTGGCTTGCCTCCGACAAGGAATTGATCGGGCCGCTGGCTGGGGATCGTGCCGGGATACTCGTGCTGCGTCACCCAATAAATCGCCAGCGCGTTGTAGGCGTTGATCCAGTACGCCTTGGCATCGTTGGCATCGACGAACAGGCTGGGTTGGTTGACCGGCGAAACGACCGAGAGAAGCCCGATGTACTTGCTCAGCGCATCGCGCGTGTCCTGGTCCGATTGCAGTTGGTCCCAGCGGACATATCCATCGGGCGTCGCGACCTTGGCCAGGACCTTGCCCCAATCGTCGTTGGAGAACGAGAGGATCGGCTCGCTCGGCGGCTTGGGCTGAATCGTGGAATTGCTCGACTGGCAGGCGCACAGGCAGGTCAGAACAATCGTCCAGGTTATTCGTCGATATGAATTCATTGCAATCCCAGCATGTCGGCGATGGTGTATCGTCCCGGCTTCTGCCCCTTGAGCCACTTGGCCGCCCGCAGCGCACCCATCACGAAGGTGTCGCGCGTGGTGGCGACGTGGCGAAGCTCGATCCGCTCGCCCAGGGCGGCGAAGCTGATCGCGTGCGTCCCCACCTCGTCACCGAGGCGCAGCGAGTGGATGCCGATCTGCCCGCTCTGGCGCTTGGCGTCGTCGCCGTGACGGCCATGCACCAGCGATTTGCGCGTTTTGCCGGTGGCCTTGAGGATCGCGTCGCCCAGCGCCACCGCCGTGCCGCTGGGGGCATCCGCCTTGAACCGATGATGCGCCTCGACGATCTCGATGTCGTAATCATCTCCCAGGCGTTGGGCCAGATCGGCGACCAGCTTCAGCAGCACGTTGACGCCCACGCTCATGTTGGGCGCCTGCAAAATGGGAATGTGCGCCGCGGCGACGTCAATCGCGGCGTGGTCCTTCTCCTTCAGCCCCGTCGTGCCGATAACCATGGCGATCCCGCGGTCGTGACAGGTCTTGAGCCAATGCCGCATCGCCGCCGGCGCCGTGAAATCGATCAGCACCTGCGGTTTGGGCTGCAGATCGATGGTGATGGGCAGACCGATCGATCCGACGCCGGCGATCTCACCGGC
>Ga0182024_10005981_pt1 | contig 26963 bp, 30 predicted proteins | sample P32metaG_FD_120480 | JGI IMG/M metagenome (GOLD analysis project Ga0182024, IMG submission 120480) | Permafrost microbial communities from Stordalen Mire, Sweden - P3-2 metaG (Illumina Assembly) | ecosystem: Environmental > Terrestrial > Soil > Wetlands > Permafrost | place: Sweden: Stordalen...
ACGTCCGGGATGGGACGCTCATTGTTAAAGAAACTGACTTTGCGGCATTTCCTTTTTGTAATTTTGTGGGTATATGTAACTTGCTCATGTACAATATATTGCAAAATGTGTTTCTTAGAAGTCATTGACCATTAACACTTGTTGCCGTGTTGCCGATTTTCTGGACCTACATATCAATCTTGCAGAATCCCAGCCATGACAGAGGCATCGACATTGCCGCCGCTCAGGATGACGCCCACTCTGCCCCTGAGCCGCACCGCGCCGGTCAGTAGCGCAGCCACGCCCAACCCGCCGGAAGGTTCCACGACCAGTTTCATCCGATAAAACAGCCAACGCACCGCCTCCTTGATGGCTTCCTCCGAAACGGTGTTCATCTCGTCCACGTATTCGAGCACCAGCGGGAATGTGAGTTTTCCCAGCGAGGCCGTGCGGGTACCGTCGGCGATCGTGGGCGGGTTTTTGACGGTTTGGAGTGTTTTGCTGCGGAAGGAGCGCGTGGCGTCATCGGCCAGTTCCGGCTCAATGCCAATCACGCGGCATTTGGGGTTCAGATGCTTGGCCGCGACGGCTGTGCCACTGAGCAACCCGCCCCCGCCACAAGGCGTGATCAGCGCGTCGAGCGAACCCAGTTCCTCGATCATTTCCAGGGCGGCGGTCCCCTGCCCGGCAATCACATCCCGATGATCAAACGGCGGAATTAGGGCGTAACCGTGCTTTTCCTGAAGCCTTTTGCAAACCTCCTCGCGGCTCGGGTTGGCAGGGTCGCACAGGACGACCTCAGCCCCATAGCCTTCGCACGCGGCGCGCTTGGCCGGTGAAACGTCGCGCGGCATGACCACGGTGGCGTGGATGTTGAGAATCTGGCAAACCAGCCCCACCGCCTGACCGTGGTTGCCCGAGGAAAACGTGATTACCCCCTGCTTTCTCTTTTCAGAAGGGAGTTGGGAAATCGCGTTGAATGCGCCGCGAAATTTGAAAGCGCCGGCCCGCTGCAAGTTCTCGCACTTGCAAAAGACTTCCGCGCCCGTCAAGGCGTTCAACGTGCGGGACGTCAGGATGGGCGTGACATGCGCCTGGCCGCGCAACCGTTCACGCGCCAGTTTGATTTGTTCAAGCAACTCGGACGACATTTTGATTGCATCCTATCTTGTCATTCTAGAATCGTGGCGCCGGCGGCGGGACGCGAGACAAACACGGTGGCCTCAATCCCGGTTTTTCGCTGGTATTCATCACTGAGTTTCTTCTTGATTGCATCGACGGCGTCCGTTTTGACCAGCGTCACGGTGCAACCGCCAAATCCGCCGCCCGTCATGCGACATCCGTAAACCCCGCCCGGCAGGCCGATGTCCCGGGCGATTTCAACGACCGCATCCAATTCCGAGCAACTGACTTCGTAATCGTCGCGCAACGAATTGTGGCTGTCATACATAAATGTTCCAGCCTCGGCCCAGCGCGACTCCTGGATGGCCCGGGCGGCCTGGGTCGTGCGCCCGATTTCGCCGATGACGTGGCGCGCCCGCCGGAACATGACTTCGTCCATCCGGCTTTTGCCCTGTTCAAGCGCAACGGCGGTCGCATCGCGCAGGGAGGAAACGCCCAGGGCCTTCGCGGCTGCTTCGCATTGGGCGCGGCGTTTGGCGTATTCGCCATTGCCCAATTCGTGTTTAACGTTGGTGTTGGTCACGAGCAACGCGACGGACGGATCGCTCATCGGCACCAATTCAGTCCGGCGCGAACGGCAATCCAACAGCAACAAATTGTCCTTCCGGCCCAGCACGGAAATAAATTGGTCCATGATGCCGCAAGGCACGCCGGCATATTGATGTTCGGCCTGCTGGCAAAGCAGCGCCTTTTCGACCGGCTCGAGCGTCCGCCCGGTCATGGCCTCAAGCAGAGTCGCAGTCGCCACCTCCAACGCCGCGCTGCTGGACAACCCTCCGCCCATCGGCACCGTCGAATGAATCAGGGCGTCGAATCCGTCAAGTTGAATTCCCCGCGCCAAAAAACCGGCGAGGACTCCCGCCGAATAGTTCGCCCAATTCCCCCTGGCGAATGGTGGCAGGGGCTTTGTCAAGTCGATCATTTCCGGCTGGGCATTCTCCGAGGAGCGCAGTTGCGCGCGGGCCGATGCGGCGGGGGCGGCGGCGATGACCGTGTAACGCTCGATGGCCATCGGCAGCACGAAGCCGTCATTGTAATCGGTGTGCTCGCCAATGACGTTGACCCGGCCCGGCGCTGCCGCCATCCAACGCGGGGCATGGCCGTAAGTTTTGGCAAATTGGTCCGCGGTGAAACGGCCGAGTTCTGGCAGTGTCATTGGTCAGGGCTTTCTGGCTCGTCCGCGCAAGGCCAGCATCAACATGCCCAGGCCGAATGCCAGCATGACAATCCCCCACCAAAGGTTAATGTTGATGTGAAGCGAGCGATCGTAATTCTTGGAATCGCTGGCCACGCCGAAGATGACGAGCAACACGCCGTAAAAGCTGAACAACAGTCCAATGGGGAATCGAAGGTCAAATTTCATACGCGATGCAGTTTGAATTTACCAGAAAATGAGGTTGAGGACAAGGGTGGCGGCCAGGATGACACATCCGAGAATAACCGGTTGCTTAAACCACGGTTCAACCGCGGATTTGATTTTCGGCGTGAGCGAATAGACCAGGCCCTTCAATTCCTCCTCAGTCTTGTTGCGCCTGGTGGCGAGCGAGATCACAATCGTCAGGAAGAAACAAGTCGTCCACGCCACGATGGCCATGTAGAAGTTCTGGCCCATGCTGTTGTTAAAATGGAGGTGCGGCGCGATCCAGCCGCCTTTGATGCCGGGCAGGGCGTCTCCCGGAATCGCCACGCCATGGAAAATCGCCGCCGCCAACATGCCGCCGAGCAAGCCAAAAAACGCTCCGTGGCCCGTGGCCCGTTTCCAAAACATCCCCAACAGGAAAGTGGCAAACAGCGGCGCATTGACGAATCCGAACACGAGCTGGAGCATGTCCATGATGTTGTTAAAATTGGCCGCCAGGTAGGCGCAGCCAATGCTGATCAGGATGCCAAACACCGTGGCCCACCGCCCCATCCACAAATAATGTTTGTCCGACTTATTCGGCGCGATGTAGCTCTGGTAAATGTCGTAAGTCCATACCGTGTTGAAGGCAGTGACGTTCCCGGCCATGCCCGACATGAACGACGCCATGAGCGCGGTGAATCCGATTCCCAAAAGTCCGGTCGGCAGATATTTGGCCAGCAGGACGGGAATGGTCATGTTGTAATCCGGCGTGCCATTGTTCATGGGCAGAAATTGCATCCCGCTGGAGTAGTGCATGGCGATGGCAATCATGCCGGGCAAAATGACGAGCGCGGGAAAGAGCATTTTCGGAATGGCGGCGATAAGCGGGGTGCGCCGCGCGGCGGACATGGAATTGGCCGCCATGGCGCGCTGCACGACGAGGAAATCAGTGCACCAGTAGCCAAACGAAAGCACGAATCCCAGTCCCATGACCATCCCCATCCATTCCACGCCCATGGGATTGTCTTTCACGTTATTCATGTGAGCCCAGGATTGCGTCCAAGTGCCGGCGGCGTACCCCTGGCTGGTCGCGACGGGGATGAGTTTTTCCTTGAGCGCGCTCCAGCCGCCGATGTCCTTGAGCGCCAGAAAAACCAGCGGCGCAAAACCGAAGACAATCATGAAAAACTGGAGCACTTCATTGTAAATGGCGGAGGTCAGGCCGCCCAAAAAGATGTAAACCAGCACCACCACCGCCGACACCACGATGCTGAGGTGAAAATTCCAATTCAACAAAACGGCCAGCAACCTCGCCAGCGCGTACATGGAAATGCCGGACGAAAACACCGTCATGACCGCAAAGGAAATGGCGTTCAACCCGCGGGTTTTTTCATCAAAACGCATCTTCAAATATTCCGGCACCGAGCGGGCCTTGGACCCGTAATAAAAAGGCATCATAAAAATGGCCAGGAAAACCATGGCCGGAATCGCGCCCACCCAATAAAAATGGCTGGTCATGATGCCGTACTGCGCGCCGGACGCCGCCATGCCGATGACCTCCTGCGCCCCCAAATTGGCCGAGATAAAGGCCAACCCCGTGACCCAGGCCGGAATGGAACGGCCCGACAGGAAGAAATCCGTGCTCCCCTTCATCTGCCGTTTGAGCACCCAGCCAATGCCGATGACAAAAACGAAATAGGTCAGGAGTATAAGATAGTCGAGGGCGCCTAATTCAATATGCATAGTGATGGGGTGTATCAAATACAGAATTGTCCATGGTGGCAACAACCATTTCCAGCAACTTTATCCATGGAAGAGAATTTGCCCATGATTTTTTATTTTTTGGCTGTAATTGGCTGTAATTACCGCGAATCACCTTGAAAATCGGCCGGGATAACACGATACCTTGCCACCTGTTGGTAATTGCGGAACTCTGGACTATGCACTCCCAACTTGCACGTATTAGTGCGACCCACTTTGACCCAGTGCGACTGAACCTTGACCGAAGACGTGTCCGCTTGGTTGGAATGGGTTGCGCGGCAGTCTGTTCCATCGAAAAAGACCGCAATAGGCAAATTTGCGTGAACGGGCTTGACTGGACGGACGGACAAACGGGAGTTGAGCCGATTTGGCCGCCTCCTGGATTTAATATGGTTTTCAACTGGTTTTTCACAACTTTAGGTTTTAGCCGCGCTGTTTCTTCCGCCCTGACCGTGGCGGCAAAGGCGGGGTTTCAATTGTCCACTTCCAACTATCCGTTGGACTAATAATATACACTAACTATTCAATAGTAAAATACGTATTTTAATTACTTTTAAAGGGTCCGGGCCAGATTTGCCTCAAAATTCTCCACGAACACACGCTTGCCCTTTTGAACAACCCGGTGCCCTTCACTGGAAAGATGGCGTGTCAGCGCGGCAATGCCGCCGGGATATTTTGGGTTCAACTCACCCTTAGATTTCAAAGTTCGCCAAAAGGGTGTGATGCGTTTTTTGCCCTTGGCGGCGGCTTCCGCAGCCGCGTGCGCGGCAATCCAGGCAAAAATTCCAGTCGTGATCGGGCACGCCATGGTGGCATGGTGCTTGCGGGCCAGCACTTTGCGAAGTTCGTCAATGGTGGTGAGCTTGCCCTTCGGGACGCGGCGCATCAGGCTGTCCACTTCCATTGGCGCCGGAATCACGAATGTGCCCGTGCCCCAGCGCTTGCTTTTTGTGGCATCAATTTTGCAGACCTTGGGAAAGCCCTTGTTGTCCGCCAGTTTTTCCCCCCAGGATTTCTTGTGTTTGCTCATATACGCATACTGCCGGTTTCATCCGCGAAGTTGAAGTTTTTTTGAGCGGCGGTTTCGTTTGAACCTCCTAAAATACGACAAAGAGAAGCCATCCGACGATATTGATGGCCGCATGAAACGACCAGGTGTGGAGCAAAGCCGGTCTGAACCCGCGAACCGCGAAGTGCCCGTAGGTGTAAGCCAGAAAACCTCCCGTTGCCAACGAGGGCAGAATCGCCGCCGGCCAGGCCCCGAGATGTAATAAAGCCATGATCGCGGCCGAAACCGCCGCGAATCCCCAGGGCCGTTTTCCGACTTGCACACGCCCTGTTTTGGCCATCAGCCAATACGGAATTGAACATTCAAGCACTGTCTCCAGCAACGGAGATAGGAAAACCCAACCAAACAAGAGCACGTCGGCTGACGCGCTGGAAGTGGCCTTGTCACCCGTTGCGCCCAATAGCCCCAAGATGCCACCGAGCGGAATAACGATAGCCCAGCGCGCCAGATACAACGTGCCGGTGAAGGCCCAAGGCGAAAGGCGATCCAACCGCTCCAGAGTATTATTCATCGCGAGCCGCGCGTTCATTGGCGATGGGGTCTTCGTGTTCCGCAAGATTTACAGCATCCAGCGGGAGGGAAGGTCAAGCGGATTTTTGCACGATTTTTTCGTGCCACAAACCACATCGTTCGTAAATCAAGATGTTTACCTGTATTGCATACGTCTCAGGCAGCTCGCTTTTTGCCGCGTGACCGCTTTGTGGAAAAAGATCCGGTCAAGGAGAAGACAGGCAATCTCTGGCTGGTTTTCATTGCTCGTGCGCGGCATGGTCTTATACGCCGGCAAAGCGCGTCCCCTCGGCGTCAACGATGTGGCGTTGCCGTGAGGGTGGATGGTTCCCTTCCGCGGTTAGCTCGAATTTCAAGGGCTCAAGGCGATCTGGAGAACTTTGCCCTTGCCCTGGGGTGGCCCATGCCTTTTGATTGCGTGGCAATAGTCACCAACACTCAATATCCGTACAGATTGTTTTGTTATGACAGGAAAGCCATTTCATTGCCGGACAGTCTTGGCCGTGACCACTGTGCTTCTTGTTTGTGCCACCCCCCAGCTTCCCGCCCAAACCAACTACACCGACTCCGCCACGCAACAACTTAAAAAGTTGAGCATCGAGGACCTGATGAATTTGGACGTCACTTCCGTCGCCAAGCAACCGGAACCTTACGGGGAGGCCCCGGCCGCGATAGAAGTCATCACCGGCGACGAAATTCGCCGTTCCGGCGCGTCCAGTATTCCCGAGGCATTGCGATTGGCGGATAATTTGGAGGTGGCGCAGGTCACTTCTTCCAGTTGGGACATTAGCGCGCGCGGATTTAATTCCGCAGTTTCAGACAAACTTCTTGTTCTTATTGACGGGCGCAGCGTTTATTCGCCGCTTTTTTCCGGCGTCATTTGGAACATGCAGGATTACCTGATGGAAGACATTGACCGCATTGAAGTCATCAGCGGCCCGGGGGGCACGCTCTGGGGCGCCAACGCTGTCAACGGCGTGATCAACATCACAACCAAGAGCGCGCAAGACACGCAGGGGTTCTACCTGAATGCGGGTGGCGGGACTGAACTGCAAGATTTTACCGGCTTCCGTTACGGCGGAACGCTGGCTTCCAACGTTTACTTTCGCGTTTATGGAAAATATTTTGATGAAGGCTCCGAGGTTTTTGACGACGGAACCAGCGCGCACGATTCCTGGAACCAGGCCCAGGGCGGATTTCGAATCGACGACGTGGCTTCCGGGCCGGATCATATTACGTTGCAAGGCGATATTTTCGACGGCGATACCGATACGACACCGGGCGGCGAAGGAATGCCTCAAGCGGAAGGAAGCAGCGGCGGCGGCAACATCCTGGGACGGTGGACGCACAGTTATGCGGAGGAGGCCGACATGAGCCTGCAAATGTATTACGATCGGACTCATTTGGCGGCGCCCTTTCAATCCGATGGAACCATTCCATCGGGCACGTTAATTGAGAACTTGGATACTTATGATATTGAGTTTCAAGACCGGTTCCCCCTAGGCACGTGGAACCATGTCATTTGGGGCCTGGGTTATCAGTTCCAACATAACGTGGTGCAGAATGAGCCTCTGGTGGCCTTTATTCCCGCAACTTTGGATCAAAGTTTGTACAGCGTCTTTTTGCAAGACGAAATCAAGTTGTGCAATAGCGTTGCTCTCACCCTGGGCAGCAAGCTCGAACATAACTATTTCACCGGATTTGAATATGAACCGAGCGGCCGGGTGCAATGGAATATTACGGACAAACAAATGGTCTGGGGCGCCATTTCGAGGGCCGTGCGCACTCCGTCGCTTTACGACCGGGACTTGTTTGAACCCAATCCAGCCTATGGAACTTTGTTGGGCACAAGCAACTCGGCCTTCCAATCGGAAACGCTCATCGCTTACGAATTGGGCTATCGGGCGCAGTTCGGCGAGAAAGTTTCCGGGTCGCTCTCCACTTTTTACAACGACTACGATAATTTGCGAAGTCTGAATTACTCCAGCGGAAACAACCTGCCCCTCGTCTTTGAAAACAATCTGGAAGGCAACACCTACGGATTTGAACTCAGCGCCAATTATCAAGCGTTCGACTGGTGGCGGCTGCACGCCGGCTACGATTTGCTCAAAGAGGACATCCATGTCAAGCCGGGCCAGACCGACTTGTATAACGCCCTCAACGAAACGGCCGATCCGCAACAGCAGGTTTTTTTGCGGTCGTCCATGGATTTGCCCTATCGCACCGAATTTGACGCCGCTTTCCGCTGGATTGACACTGTCCACAATAATAATGGGGCCACACCCGGAGTCGTCCCGGCCTATGCGGAAATGGATGTCCGTCTCGGCTGGCATGCCACAAAAAACCTCGAATTTTCCGTCGTCGGCCAGAATCTTTTGCACAATCACCATCCGGAAGCTGGTTTCCCCGGGCCACAACAGGAACAAATCAGCCGCAGCGTTTATGGAGAAGTGGCATGGCGATTTTAAATTCAACCGCTCGCTGCCGCTTCTGGGGTGCTTTGTTGTTTGCGCTGGGCGTTCTGATCTCCGACGCGCAAGGGCCGCCCACGGAATTTGAAATCAAGGCCGTTTATCTCGTCAAATTTGTTCAATTCGTGGATTGGCCGAGCAGCGCCTTTGCCGCTGCGGAGAGCCCATTGGTTATCGGCGTTCTCGGGACAGACCGTTTTGGCCGGGTACTGGATGACGTTGCCAACGGTGAAGTGATCAACGGTCACCGCGTCATTGTCCGCCGCTATCGAAATGTGAAGGAAATCGAGGGCACCCAGGTGCTTTTCATCGCCACATCTGAAGCCGCACATCTTCATTCCATTCTGGCTGCGCTCAAGGGCCAGACTATTTTGACCGTTAGTGATATTGAGGGCTTTTCGTATAACGGCGGGATTGTCCGCTTTCTCATGGAGAACAACAAAGTGCATTTTTGCATCAATGTGGACGCCGCAAAAAGAGCGAACTTGCAAATCAGTTCCAAATTGCTGCAACTGGCGGAAATCGTTCATGACGATCCCGGCAAATGAATCTTAACGACGCTCCCATCCGAAAAAAACTGACCTGGGTCATCATGCTGACCAGCACGGTGGTTTTAGTGGTGACTGCCGCCGCGTTTATCACTTATGAAGTCTTCGCCTTCCGCCAGGCGCTGGTGCAGAATTCCCAAGCGATTGCGCAGATCACTGCCGCCCAAAGCAGCGCCGCCGTTTCCTTCGAAGATGAAAAAGGTTGCCAGGAAATCCTCTCCAAGTTGCAGGCCGAACCGACGATCTTGCTGGCCGCGCTCTACGCCAAGGACGGCAAATTATTGGCCTGTTATCCGGCTTCCGCGTCCGTCGTCTCTTTACCCGCCCGCTTGCCGGCAAGGGAATATGCGATTGAACATGGGACCCTGAATATTTCCGTGCCGGTGAGGCAGGACAATAAAACCATTGGCGCGCTTTATCTGGAGTGGGATTTAAGCCCGGCCTATCGCCGGCTCCGTTGGTACACCGGGATGGTGATTGCGGTCTTGATCGGTTCCCTGGGTATTGCCCTGGTTATTTCCAATTGGTTGCAGCGGCGCATTTCCGGACCCATCCTCGAATTGGCTGAAACCGCAGGTAAGGTCTCGAGCAGCCGCGATTATTCAGTGCGAGCCAAAAAATATGGCGATGATGAATTGGGCCATTTCACCGATTCCTTCAATCACATGCTGGGCCAGATTGGCCGACAAGATGAGGCGCTGCGAAAAAACGAGGAGCAATTGCGGACTTTGAATACCGAATTGGAGGACCGTGTTACTCATCGCACCGCCGAACTGGCCGCCACCAACCAGGAATTGGAGGCCTTCGCCTACTCCGTTTCGCATGATTTGCGCGCACCCCTCCGCCACATCGACGGTTTTGCCCAGATCTTGGAGGAGGAAATTCAGAAAGACCCCCAGGCGGCTCGCCGCTATCTCAGCCGCATTCGCATGAGCGTTCAAAACATGGGCCGACTGGTGGACGACCTGTTGAAACTTTCGCGCGTCGGCCGGGTTGAGCTTAAATTTGAGACGGTCCGGCTTAACGCCATCGTGGACGAAGTGTTGGCCGACCTGAAGCCGGAAATGGCAAATCGCGCCATTGAATGGCGCATTGCAAAATTGCCCTCGGCCACGGTCGATTCCGGATTAGTCAAACAGGTCTTGACCAATTTGATTTCCAACGCCATCAAATACACGCGTCCCCGCGCCCTATCCGTTATTGAGATCGGCACGGAACCGGCGGAAGGCGGGACAGCCATTTTCATTCGCGACAACGGGGTGGGTTTCAATATGAAATATGCCAATAAACTTTTCGGCGTTTTCCAGCGACTGCATCGGACGGAAGATTTCGAAGGGACGGGCGTCGGCCTGGCCACCGTGCAGCGCATTATCCGCCTTCATGGCGGCAAAATATGGGCCGACGCCGAACTGGACAAAGGCGCCACTTTCCATTTTACTCTAAAAGGCATTGCCGCGCCCGTATGAACACCGCCATTGAAATTCTGCTGGTCGAAGATAACCCGACCGATTTGGAACTGACCATGCACGCCCTGGCCAGGCACAATTTGGCCAATAAAATCCATGTCGTTCGCGACGGCGAGGAAGCCCTGGACTTTTTGTTCTGCCGCGGGCCCTTTAGCGACCGCAAGTTCGAGGATGCGCCCAAGGTGATTTTGCTGGATCTCAAGCTCCCCAAAGTGGACGGACTGGAGGTCCTGCGCGCCATTAAAGCCGACAGCCGGACCAGGGCGGTGCCGGTGGTGATCATGACTTCCTCCAACCAGCAGCGCGATCTGGTGGAAGGGTATCAACTGGGTGTCAATAGTTATATTCAAAAGCCCATTAACTTTGCCGAGTTCCAGGAAGTCATTGAAAAACTCGGCTACTACTGGCTGGTCGTCAACCGCCCGCCACCATCCCTCGCATATCGATAAGGCGGCCCCGCCGGCGCCGGAACAAGCGACATGTTTTCGATCCAAAAATGGTTTGCCAAAGATGACGAGTTTCTTGCGTTGCTGGAGGCCAGCGCCCAAGCCAGCCGGGCCAGCATCCAGGCCCTCAAGGAAAGCCTGCAAGGCCCCAGCGCCGCCCATAGCCTGGAGGCCTTTGCCGCCACGCGCCGCAAGGACAAACAAATCACCACGCGCATCACGGAACTGCTGGCGCGAACCTCGATCACCTCCCTGGACCGCGAAGACATTGAGGCCATCGCCAATGCCCTTTACAAGATTCCCAAAACGGCGGAAAAGTTCGCCGAACGTTATTCGGTTTGCGCCGCGCAATTGCGTCACGTGGATTTTTCCAGGCAAGTTGTCCTGGCCGAACAGGCCACCGACACCGTCGCCGTCATGATCAAAGCGCTGGAAAAGTCCCATTTCGCGGAAGTCAATGCGTTCAACGAAAGGTTGCAGACGATCGAAGGCGATGCCGATAAACTTATGCTGCAATTGCTGGCCGAGCTTTACAGCGGCCAGCATCCACCGCTGGCGGTCATTATTCTTAAAGATTTGTACGAACTGCTGGAGAAAGTGGTGGACCGATGCCGGGATGTCGGCAATGTCGTGGCCAATGTAGTGTTGAAACACTCTTGAGCGCGCATGGAACCGGTGCTCTTCCTTGTCCTGGTCATCGGTATCGTGCTGGTTTTTACTTTCACCAACGGTTTTCACGATGCGGCCAACGCCATCGCCACGGTCGTCGGCACCCGCGTCCTGACCCCCCGCCAGGCGGTCATCATGGGCGCCGTGACCAATTTTATCGGCGCGTTGTCCGGCGTGGCCGTGGCTAAAACCATCGGCGCGGACCTGATCGATTCTCATTTCATCACCACCGCCACGATTTTATGCGCGATGCTCGGTGGCATTGCCTGGAACATTTTGACCTGGTACTTCGGCCTTCCCTCCAGTTCCAGCCATTCCCTGATTGGCGGGTTGCTGGGCGCAGCCTTTGCCTCGGCGCATAATCAATGGAGTGTTATTAAATGGGCCGTCCCCAGCGTGGATGACAAGACCGGGCAGGTTGTGATGGACGGCCTTTATCCCAAGGTCATTCTGCCGATGCTGACCTCGCCTTTGCTCGGGTTTTTGGGCGGCATGCTTGTCATGAGCCTGCTTTTCGTCATCATCCGTCCGATGCGTCCGCGCGTCGTGGACCGGGTCTTTGGCAAGCTGCAACTCATCAGCGCCTCCTACATGGGATGGGCCCATGGTTTTGCCGATGGCCAGAAAACAATGGGCATCGTGGCGCTGACCTGTTTCGTCGCCACCAACAACGGCGATTTGAAAAACGTTCCCGACTGGCTGGGGTTCCTTGCCACCCCCGATTTTGAGGTCAAACGGTGGATGATCTGGTCTTGCGGCATCGTGATGGCCATGGGGACTTACATTGGCGGCTGGCGCATCATTCAGACGCTGGGCCGCAAACTCGTCCGCCTGCGCCCGGTGCATGGTTTTGCCGCCGAGACGACCGCGGCCACTGTGTTGCTCGTCACCGGAAAACTCGGCATGTCCGTCTCAACGACCCATGTCATAACAACCGCCATCATGGGGGTCGGTTGCACAAAGCGTTTCAGCGCGCTGAAGTGGACACTCGTCGAACGAATTGTTTGGGCGTGGATCCTGACCATTCCGGCCACGGCGCTGCTGGCTTACGCCTTGGTTGAGGCGGCCCGGGCATTTGGATGGATGCAATAGAAGCCGCGTCAATATGCCCATCCATCCGTTACTTTCCCCTGGCAAGACGCGTCATCTGGCGGGGCGTCATCAACCAATCCAGCGTGGCGCATGGGCCGAGACACAGGCCCTTGACGGATAATTTGCAGAGGCCGCCCTTGCGCAATTCGATGGACAAGGTGTCCTTGCCGGACAGCAAAACTGAAATCAATCCCGACATAAAAGGTTCATGACTGACCAGCACGATTTGCTGTACGGTTGAAAACTTTCTATTGATTTCGTCAATAATCCCCTTCGGGTCAGCTTCGGGAATCAGGTTCTGTGTTTCGAGGACTTTTTTTGAGCTGAACACTTCCCCCAATACCTCCGCGGTTCGGAAGGCCCGGATGTAAGGGCTGGTCAAAATCAGGTCAAAGGACAAATCCAGGGTTTTTATTCCCCGGGCCGCCTCGAACATTTTTTTCTCGCCGTCGCGCGTCAGCGGGCGCGTGCTGTCGGGGTGCCACTTCCGGCTGCGCGCGCACGCGTTGCCATGGCGCAGAAAAAACAGGTTCATACCTTGTGCGCCTCATGCCGGATGTCGCGCGCCTCGCACAAATAAACCACTTGCTGCGCGATGTTGGTGGCATGGTCCGCCACCCGCTCCAGGCTTTTGGAAACCGTCAACAAGTTCAGGCACCGGGAAACGGCGGAGGGATTTTCCATCATGTAACTGGAAAGTTCGCGGTACAGCCGGCGGTTGATCGTGTCCACCTCCTTGTCTCGCGGGATGATGGCCCGGGCCTTTTCCGGTTGTTTATTGACAAAGGCGTCGAGCGATTCCTTGAGCATGCCCAGCGCCACCGCCGCCATGTGCGGAATGTCCAGATACGCCTTCAACGGCGCGTCCTGGTTCAAGTCCACCGCCCGCCGCGAGATGGTCGTGGCCTCATCGCCGATGCGTTCGAGGTTCTGCGAAATCTTCATGGCCACGGTGATGAGCCGCAAATCCGTGTCCAGCGGCGCCTTGGACAACAATTGAATGGCCAGATCATCGATCTCGATTTCGTACTGGTCCATGATGTCATCATTGGCCTGCACGAGATACGCCAGTTTATCGTCGCGCTCGGTGACGGCCTGGACAGCCTGGCTGACGGCGCTCTCCGCGTAGCTGCTCATCATCAGGAGTTTCTCCTTCAAGCTGCCCAGTTCTTCGTCAAAATACTTGCGCATACATATTCATACAATATCCATGTGGCAAAGGAATGGAAATTGTGTGACGATTGTGTGACAAGAAGGCCCCTGCTCACACCGTTGACTTGTCCCTTGGGAAAAGGCGAAGGCCGCCCAACGACGGCGGAAATCAATTAATCCGTCGCCGGCTTAGGATGCGCATTAACCCGAAGGTGACGAGAACCGCCCCCAGCGCCTGCACCGCGGTAGCCAGTCCGTAATAACGGGCCACCGCCAAAGCGCACCCGAGAAAAAAGATAATGTTGACCAACGTTATCATATCCGACCCTTCCCTGCGTCGCAGACCTGCGATCCTTGTTTGCAATTACTGCAACTCGACCATTTTCCAAAGCGTAAGCTTTTCGTCGAGGTTTGAACGATTATGATATTTCCCCGTTATTTTGACAACAAAATTATTCATAAAACATTTTATTTCGTAAGACATTGGATGCAAAACAGTTCGAAGCTTCGCGCTAATTGAAAAAAGCGCGACGCCACAAGATTGTTCAACTTACTGGTGGGGAAATTTGAACTGTTTAGGCGGCGTTGAAACCACCGCATAATACGTTTCAACGCCGCCGTTAATTCCAAAAGTCCACTTGTTTGGGAATCGTGGGGTCTCTGGCGCGTTTGTCTGTAGTTTTCACCGATCATGCGTCGATCGGAAAAAACCAAATCATCCATCGCAAAAAAATTGGGCCGGAGTTATTATGTTTGTATGAATTTGTTGCCGTTTGCCAAATTGCCGGTTTATCGGAAGCGCCGTTTCCTCCCGGAAAATATCGATTTGGGGGATTGGATCCAGATCGCCCCCTTTTTCGACAAGCTCGAAGCCGCCGCGTCGGGGTGTCAGGATTCCGCCGCGTTCGAGCGCTGGCTGCTCGATGGCAGCGAGTTGGCCGCCGCGCTCGATGAGGAATCTTCCCGGCGCTACATTGCCATGACTTGTCACACGGAAAACAGTGGCGCGGAGAAGGCTTACCTGCATTTTGTCGAGCAAATCGAGCCGCAACTCAAACCGCGCCAATTCAAGCTGGCGCAGATTTTTCTGGCGCATCCGTTGCGCACCGAGTTGCCTAAGGAACGCTATTTTGTTTTTGATCGCGCCACGCAAGTTCAGGTCGAATTATATCGCCCGGAAAATGTGCGGCTGGAAACCGCGGAGGCCAAGTTGGCGCAGCAATATCAGAAATTGATCGGGTCGCTCACCGTGCCATTTCGCGGGCAGGAACAGACCCTGGCGCGGATGGGCCGTTATCTGGAAGACCCGGACCGCGCCTTGCGGCAGGACGCATGGGAAGTGGTGGCGCGACGGCGTTTGCGGGAAGCCGGGCAGATTGAACAGATTTTCGAGCAGCTCTTGAAGTTGCGCGAGCAAATTGCCGCCAACGCCGGTTTCCCTGACTACCTTCAATACGCTTTTCGCGCGCGCGGGCGTTTTGATTATACGCCGGAAGATTGCCGGAAATTTCATGAAGCCATCGCCGAGGACATCATGCCCGTCCTGCGCGTCTTGCAAAGCCAGCGGCGCGCGCAGCTTGGCCTGGACATGTTGCGTCCGTGGGACCTGGTGGTCGATCCGCTGAACCGCCCGGCCCTTCGCCCCTTCGAGCGCATCGAGGATTTGGTGGCCAAAACCAGGAAAATTTTCGCCCAACTCGATTCCAAGCTGGCCGATGAATTCACTTCGATGCGCGATTTGCAATTGCTGGATTTGGACAATCGCAAGGGCAAGGCGCCGGGCGGCTATCAATCTACTTTGGCCGAAGCGCGGCTGCCGTTTATCTTTATGAACGCCGTTGGCATGCAGCGCGACGTCGAAACAATCCTGCACGAAGCTGGCCACGCCTTTCACGCCCTGGCCGCGCGCGAGGAAGATCTCTACGCCTATCGCAGCGCCCCGATTGAATTCTGCGAAGTCGCCTCCATGAGCATGGAATTGCTCGGCAATGAATTTCTCGAAAAATTCTATCAATCGGACGAAGCGGACCGCGCGCGGCGCGATCACCTGGAAGGCATCGTGCAGATTTTTCCGTGGATAGCCACGGTCGATGCTTTTCAACACTGGATTTACAGTCACCCCGGGCATAGCCGGGCCGATCGGCAAAAGGCGTGGCTCGATTTGATGGACCGTTTTGGCGGGGAAGTGGATTGGACGGGCTACGAAGAGGCGCGCACAAATTTATGGCATCGGCAGCTTCATATATTTATCCATCCATTTTACTATATTGAATACGGCATCGCGCAACTCGGCGCCTTGCAAGTCTGGGCCAATTCGAAACGGAACAAGGCGCAGGCGTTGCAGCAATATCATCAGGCGCTTTCTTTGGGGGGTTCGCGTCCATTGCCGGAATTGTTTCAGACGGCCGGTTGCCGATTTGACTTCAGCCGCGAAACCGTTCAACCGCTGGTCAAATTGGTCAGCGCGGAACTGGCGGGAGGGGTGTCGGGGCCTTAAAAGCAAAATGTTTTGGAAAAATATAACGGGTCGACGCCTCGAAACGGCGAAGGGCTGTACCGCAGTTGGCAATTTTAAAGCTGACATTCTGGCAGCCGAACTGATAGGTTTTGCCTATGTCGGAATCAAGCACCAGCGTTTCGGCGGGTCGCCGTTTTCGCGCGGCGCTTGCGGAGGAGAAACCACTGCAAATTGCCGGCGTGATTAACGCCTATTCCGCGTTACTCGCGGAAAAATCCGGCTTTCGCGCGCTCTATCTTTCGGGCGCGGGGGTGGCCAATGCTTCTTACGGGTTGCCCGATCTTGGGGTCACTTCGTTGCCAGATGTTTTGGAAGATATCCGCCGCATCACGGGAGCGTGTTCGCTTCCATTGTTGGTGGACGCGGATACTGGCTGGGGCAACGCCCTGGGCATTCAACGCACCGTGCGGGAAATGACACGGGCGGGCGCGGCGGGCCTTCACCTTGAAGATCAGGTGGCGAACAAACGTTGCGGCCATCGGCCGGGCAAGGAACTGGTCAGCGCGCAGGAAATGTGCGATCGAATCGAAGCCGCCGCCGATGCCAACGCTGGGGCGCCATTCATCATCATGGCCCGGACCGATGCCGCGGCTGGCGAAGGTTTGGAGGCCGCGATCCAGCGCGCGGGCGCTTACGCTGAGGCTGGGGCGGATATGATTTTTGCCGAAGCATTGGGGACGTTGCAGGAATACGCGGTCTTTTGCCGTGGCGTGCGGGTCCCGGTTTTGGCGAATATCACTGAATTTGGCAAAACGCCCCTGTTCACCATCGCGGAACTGGCGGCGGCGGGCGTGAGCATGGCGCTTTACCCGCTTTCGGCCTTCCGGGCGATGAGCGCGGCAGCGCTGGACGTTTTCACCGCCATTCGCCGCGATGGCACTCAAAAAAACGTGGTCGGAAAAATGCAGAGCCGCGCCGACTTGTATGAAATTCTTAACTACAACGTTGGCGAAGCCAGGCTCGACGAGCTTTTCGCAAAGGAAAAACAATCATGAACGACGTCAAAAAAACGGGCGGACTGGCCGGAATCGTAGCCGGGGAAACTGCCATATCCACTGTCGGCAAGGAAGGCGTGGGGCTGACCTACCGCGGCTATTCCATCGAAGACCTTGCGGCGCACGCCACCTTCGAAGAGGTTGCCTGGCTGATGCTGTATGGCGCGCTGCCCACGAAATCGGAATTGGAAGTTTACCGGAACCGGCTGAAGCAGCTCCGCGCCCTGCCCGCCCCTCTGAAAACGATCCTCGAACAATTGCCGAAAGAGGCCCAGCCCATGGATGTTTTGCGCACCGGATGCTCGGCGCTTGGCTCCCTCGAACCTGAGAACCCCCACTATAGTCAAGTAGAAATCGCCAATCGCCTGCTGGCTTCGTTTCCCTCCATGCTGCTTTACTGGCATCATTTCCACAACAGCGACAGGCGGATTGAAACCGTCACCGAGGATTTCGGCGTCGCGGCGCACTTTCTGAAATTGCTCCACGGCAAATGGCCGTCCGACCTCCACGTTCGCGCTCTGGACGTCGCGCTGATTCTTTATGCCGAGCACGAATTCAACGCCTCCACTTTCACCTGCCGCACGGTGGCGTCCACGCTGCCGGATTTTTATTCCGCGGTGACCGCCGGCATCGGCGCATTGCGCGGCCCTTTGCACGGCGGCGCCAATGAATCCGCGATGGAACTCATGGAAAAATTTCAGACGGCCGACGAAGCGGAAGCCGACCTTCTGGAAATGTTGCGCAACAAAAAGTTGGTCATGGGCTTTGGCCATCGTGTTTATAAAAAAGCCGATCCGCGCTCCGACATTATCAAGCCGTGGGCCAAACAATTGTCAGCCGCCGCCGGTGATCATCGCTTGTATCCGATTGCCGAACGGCTCGAAGCCGTTATGCGGCGGGAGAAAAACATGTTTCCCAATCTCGATTTCTACAGCGCTCCAGCCTTTCATTTCCTGGGCATCCCGACCGCGATGTTTACTCCGCTCTTTGTCATCGCGCGCATTTCCGGCTGGTCCGCGCATATTTTTGAGCAGCGCGCCAACAACCGCCTCATCCGGCCCACTGCCGAATACATCGGCCCGGCCCCGCGCGCCTTTGTGCCCATCGACGCCCGCAACGGAAAGATCGGATGACTTCGCAGACCGGCAACGTCCGTCCGCCGCCGGATCCGCTCCTGGCGGAAATCGCGGACTACGTGTGCGCGCCGCCCAATTTCAGCGACGAGGCGCATGAGACCGCGCGCTATTGCTTGTTGGACACATTGGGCTGCGGCATTTTGGCCCTGGGATTTCCGGCTTGTGTCAAACTATTGGGGCCGGTAGTGCCCGGGATCATTGTGCCGAACGGCGCGCGCGTTCCCGGCACCGGCCACGAATTGGATCCCGTCACCGCCGCCTTCAACATCGGCTGTCTCATTCGCTGGCTCGATTTCAACGACACCTGGCTGGCCGCCGAATGGGGGCATCCTTCCGACAATCTCGGCGCGATCCTGGCCGTGGCCGATTTCGTCAGCCGGAATAGCGTGCCTTTGACCATGCAGGATGTGCTGACGGCCATGATTCAGGCCCACGAAATTCAAGGGGTTCTGGCCTTGCAGAACAGTTTCAACCGGGTGGGATTGGATCATGTCCTGCTCGTGCGCGTGGCCTCGACCGCCGTTGCGGCGCGGCTGCTGGGCGGCACGCGCGAACAAATCATCAATGCTGTATCCAATGCCTGGGCCGACGGCGGCGCGTTGCGCGTTTACCGGCACGCGCCCAACACAGGTTCGCGCAAATCATGGGCTGCGGGAGACGCCACCTCACGGGCGGTGCAACACGCGCTCATGGCCCTGAAAAACGAAATGGGTTACCCTTCCGTTCTCTCCGCCAAAACCTGGGGTTTTTGCGACGTGCTCTTCGACTCCAAGCCCATTACACTGGCCCGGCCGCTGGGTTGCTACGTCATGGAGAACGTGCTTTTTAAAATTTGTTTTCCCGCCGAGTTCCATGCCCAAACCGCGGTCGAATCCGCCATCCAGCTTCATCCCAAGGTTAGGAATCGCCTGGCGGACATTGAACGCGTCTGCATGAGCACCCATGAATCCGCCATTCGAATAATTGACAAGAAAGGCCCGCTGCACAATCCGGCGGATCGCGATCATTGCCTGCAATACATAACGGCCATCGGCTTGATCTTCGGCGAACTGCGCGCGGAACATTACGAAGACCAGACCGGGGCTGACCCGCGCATTGACGCGTTGCGGGCCAAAATGGTGGTGAGTGAAGACCAGTGTTACAGCCGCGAATATCTGGAACCGGAGAAACGCTCCATCGCCAACGCCGTGCAAGTTTTCTTCAAGAATGGCGAACAGACTGAAAAAGTGGAGGTGGAATATCCGGTGGGCCATCGCCGGAGGCGCGCGGAAGGAATCCCGTTGCTGGTCAAAAAGGCCCGGGAAAACCTGGCCACGCAGTTCAACTCGCGGCAGACCGAACGCATCATTGGAATGTGCCAGGACGCGGCGGCGTTGAAAAATCTGCCCGTGCCTGAGTTTGTCAACCATTTCCTGCCATGATTCGGTTCAAGGAACGCGCCCAATCTTTTCCAAGTCTTGCCCTTGCCTTTGCCAGCATTTGGACTTAACTTGGGCCATGCAAATTCTTATCCAGTTTCCAGATAAACAGACCGAGCAACTGGCGCTGGGTAAACTGATTCCGCGCTTCTCCGGCAAGAGTTGGTCCACGGGAGAAACTGCGGTGCCCACTCCCGCGTTGGGTTTCCTGGCCGAGCAGGGAATTAGATTTACGGTGATTGGTCCTGCCCCTTATGAGCTTGTTACGCCGGTACGAAATCCTGGTTCCGTTGCTGTCTAATGACGGCCGCCCGATTGCCGAGGCGTTGTTAGCCGAGACATTTGCCGAATTGAGAGAGAAATTTGGCGCCGCCTCTTGGGAAACACAAACGGTGCATGGTTCATGGGAACATGAAGGCACTGTTTATCGGGATAATCTCACTCGATTTTTTGTGGATGTGCCGGACGTGCCAGAACATCTCGTGTTTTTCAAGGCCTTTAAGGAAGTGCTAAAGCAGCGCTTTAACCAACTTGATGTTTGGATAACATCGCACACGGTTGATGTGATATGATAAAGATTTCATTTCGATGTCAAACTGGATTCACGCCAAAAACGTTGTTACTCGTTTTGCTCTTTTGTTTGGCGGGCATCAGCCGCATAGATGCCCAGCCAGCGACTAACCCCATCGCTGCTTCCGCGCTTTATTCCTATCGGGAGGAGCATAACCCGGATGGCATCGGGAAGTTTTATCAGGGCCGGGAGATTGCCCAAGTCATGGGCCATCAAGCTGCCGATTGGTTGGAACGTCCGGAACGCCTAGCCGAAGAACGGACTGACTTGCTGTTGCAGGCCTTGCAACTTCGCCCGGGCGATATCGTGGCCGATATTGGCGCGGGCACCGGCTACTTGAGCTGGCGTATGGCGGAATTGGTGGGAAATCAGGGCCGGGTTTATGCCAACGATATTCAACCAGAGATGCTCGACCTGTTGGCCCGCAACATGGCGGAGCATCACACCACCAATTTCCAGGCGGTTCTCGGCACGATCACGGACACCCAATTGCCCACCAACGCCATTGATGTTGTGATCATGGTGGATGTTTATCACGAGTTCGATCATCCCTATGAAATGATGCAGTCAATCGTCCGCGCCTTGAAACCGGACGGACGCATTGTGTGGGTGGAATATCGCGCGGAAGACCCCCGCGTTCCGATCAAGCCGCTGCACAAGATGTCCGTGACGCAAGTCCGCAAGGAAGCTGCCTTGGCGCCGCTGCAATGGGTTCAAACCATTGAAACTCTGCCGCGCCAGCACATAATTATATTCAGGAAGGCATCGAAGCCATGAACTTTACATATTACGGACACGCTTGTTTTGCAGTGGAGATCGAGAACAAGACATTGCTCTTCGACCCTTTTATCACCGGCAATCCGTTGGCCAAGGCCATTGACGTGCAAAACTTTAAGGCGGACTACATTCTCGTCTCGCACGGACATCAGGATCACCTGGCTGACGCCGCGGCCATCGCCAAACGGACCGGCGTCACGGTTATCGCCCCTTTTGAAGTCGCGCAATGGCTGGGCAAGCAAGGCGCGCCAAAAACGCATCCGGTCAATCACGGCGGCGGTTGTCAATTTGATTTTGGCCGGGTCAAACTCGTCAACGCCATTCACTCCAGCAGCCTGCCTGACGGCGCCTACGGCGGCAATCCGGGCGGGTTTGTCGTGGAGAGCGATTACGGAAACTTTTACTACTCCGGCGACACCGCTGACGCGCGACATGGAATTGATCGGCGAATCCGTGCGCTTGGCCTTTGCCGCTCTATGTATCGGCGGGAATTTTACCATGGACGTGGACGACGCCATTCGAGCCGCAAAATTTGTGGCGTGCGACAACATCGTCGGCGTCCACTACGACACCTTTCCTCCCATTAAGATCGACCACGAAAAGGCCCTGGAAAAATTCCGCGCGGCCGGCGTGCGCCTGCACCTTCTAAAAATCGGCGCCAGCCATAAATTTTAGGCCCAGCCTGAAAATTGAGATTCTTTCGGAGCGGGCGGGCTGATATGTTCCGCGCATGGAAACTGCGCCGCCGATCCTCTCCCCAGCCGACGTTCCGGCTCTCATTGAGGCCAACGGCTTGACCAAATTGTACGGCGATTTTCCCGCGGTCACGGATTTGTCCTTTTCCGTCCGGCCGGGAGAAGTCATTGGTTTGGTCGGGCCGAACGGCGCGGGCAAGACCACGACCTTGCGCTGTCTTTCCGGCATCATCCCGATGACGCGCGGATCGGTGCGCATCTGCGGGCGTGACCTGGCCACCGAGACCATCGAAGCCAAGCGCCGTGTTGCTTTTTTTTCGGACGAGCCTCGCTTGTTCGATTACTTGACAGTAGAGCAGCACCTGAATTTCACGGCGCGCATTTACGGGGTAGCCAATTACCGGGAGCTGGCGCGCTCTTTGCTGGAAGAACTGGAAATCGCCGACAAGACGGACAAGCTGCCGGGCGAATTGTCGCGCGGCATGAAACAAAAACTGGCCATTGCCTGCGGCCTGCTGCACTCGCCCGAGGTCATTTTTTTTGACGAACCCTTGACCGGCCTGGACCCGATTGGCATACGGCGAATGAAAGATTCGATTCTCAAGCGCAGCCGGGCGGGCGCGGCGATTTTGATCAGTTCCCATCTCCTTCATTTGCTGGAAGAAGTGTGCTCGCACGTCCTCATATTGAAAAATGGCCGCAAAATCATCGACGGCACACTTGATGAAGTGCGCCAGATATTTTCCGAGCAGTCAGGCGACGCCTCCCTTGAGGAGATTTTCTTTCGCGCCACCGGGGAAAGCAAGGTTGAGCCATGATTGCCGGCGCGCTTTTTTATTATCAACGGCATTGGTGGCAAAACCGGTTGTTGACGCGCGTCCGGCGCTTGCGCCAGCCCAAATATCTGATGGGGGCGATTGTGGGCGGGCTTTATTTTTACTGGTATTTCATCCGCAACTTGGGCCGCGGCGGGCGGGTCGCCTTCAGCTCGCCGGAACATCGGGACATGGTGGAATCCATCGCCGCGCTGGTGTTGTTAGGCATGGTCGTGCTGGCGTGGATTTGGCCCCACGCCCGCGCCGCCCTGGCTTTTACAGAGGCGGAAGTGGCCTTTCTTTTTCCGGCGCCGATCAGCCGGCGGACGTTGATCCATTTCAAGCTGCTCAAATCGCAGGCCGTTATTCTGCTCAGCGCCGTTTTTATAACGCTCATTGGCCGCTCGTGGGGCGGCGGAAGTTTTTTCATTCGCCTGCTGGGCTGGTGGGTAGTGTTCGCGACGTTGAATCTGCATTTGCTCGGCAGTTCATTCGTATTGACAAAATTGATGGATCGGGGCCTGTCCAACTGGCTGCGCCGCGTTATTGTTTTGGGAACGGTGGGCGCCGTGGCCGCGGGAATTGTTCTCTGGCTGTATCACACCATGCCGCCGCGTCCGGATGTGGCTGAGGGATCGACGGATTTAAGCTGGCTGCGCCCTTATGCCAGCCGGGTTCTTCATGCCGGGCCGCTGCCGTATTTGCTCTTTCCATTTCGTTTGGTGGTTGCGCCTTATTTCGCGGAGAATGCCGGACAATTCCTCATCGCCCTCGGGCCGGCCTTGATCGTCCTGGGCCTGCATTATTGGTGGGTCATGCGTTCCGACGTGACGTTTGAGGAGGCCTCGGTCGAGCTTTCACGAAAAATGGCCGAGCGCGTGGCGGCGGTGCGTTCCGGGAATTGGCACGCGGCGCAAAAGAAAAAGGTGCGGCGCGATCCCTTTCAATTGCGCTCAACCGGTCATCCTGCGATCGGTTTGTTCTGGAAAAACCTGATTAGTGCGGGAAACATGGTCACGACTCGGGTCTGGCTCTCTTTGGTTTGGGCTGCCGTGATTGCGGGACTCATTTTGCAATCGAAGGCACGGCAGGGCGGTGGATTGAGCGAGGGGCTGGCTTATTTTGCGCTCGTCCTGGTCGGGTTGTCGCTTTTTTGGGGGCCGCAGATGTTGCGCAACGATTTGCGCCAGGACCTGCCCGCCACGGATGTCCTGAAGATGTTCCCCATGCCCGGCTGGCAAGTGGTGCTGGGCGAAGTCCTGGCCCCGGCGGCCATACTGGCCGCAATACAATGGCTTTTGTTGCTGCTGGCGCTGTTTTTATTTCCAGACCACTTTGGCGACAATCCGTTCCCGGCCCGCACGCGGTTCAGTTTTGCGCTGGCCGCCGCCATCGTGCTGCCGTGTGTGGATTTGATCGCCATTGTGATTCCCAATGCGGTGGTATTGTTTTTCCCGGCCTGGTTTCAACTGGGCAAGGAAACGCCGCGCGGTTTCGAAACAATGGGCCAGCAATTGATCCTGCTGTTCGGGCAATTGTTGATCCTGGCCCTGTCGCTGGCCCCCGCCGCCGCGGTGTTCACGGTTGTATTCTTCTTGACATCACGCGTCTTCCCGATCGCGTGGAGTGTGCTTCCGGGCAGCCTGGGCACCGCGGCGGTCCTTTTGACTGAGGCGGGCCTGTTCATCATGGGCCTGGGCGGTGTGTTCGAACGATTCGATTTGTCCGAAGAAGTGTTGCATCAGGGGTAGGGTCTTCGCTCCGTTGGGACTAAGAACCGGAAACGGCCTTCATTTTCGAAAGTTTCCCGCCGGTCAAAACCCGATATCGCTCGCCGCGCCATTCAACTTGACTGCCCCAGAACGCCGCCGCCCAAATCAAAACGTCCAACAAATCCTTGACCGGCGTCAGCCATGCATAGGCCCAATGCGCGCCGGATTGGGTCAGGCGTTTTTGTTGCTGCGCGGCGCTGGCCACTCGAAACAGCAATGCCACCACACAGAAGATGGCCGCCGTGGCGTCCTTTGCCGCCAGCAGCCATAGCACGGGCCACAAGGTCGCATTGCTCAGCACGCTCAGAAAATAGGGCAACGGCCGGCAAACGCGAATGGTCCGCGCCCAGCGCAGTTGATGTTTCCAAACCTCCTGCCAGCCCGCGGGAGCCTCGCGGCAGTCCACTACGGCGTTGGCAAACTCAATCCGGCCGCCCGCGCGGGCTATGCTTCGGCCAAGTTCAAAATCGTCGGCTAGATAATCCGCCAATGGCGCGAAGCCGCCAATCTGCCGCAGCATGGCCGCAGGCATCGACATGACGGCCCCCAGCGCGAAATCAACTGGAGCCAGGCTGCGGGCCTGCAGCACCTGACTCCAAAAATCTGCGTTGATGGCGATGGCCTCCCAGCACATGGCCGGAGTGGCCGGATTGGCCAGCCGATAAAAACAATTGACAAGGCCAGTTCCCGGCGCGGCCAAAAGGGGCGCGATCCCGGCCGCAAAATCCGCGCCGACCTCGACATCGGCGTCGCTAACCATAACCAACGGATGCCGGATGTAGGGTTCCAGTTGGCGCAAGGTGGAGACCTTGCCGTTGGCTCCCAGAGATTCCCCGCAAATGATCAGGCGTGCGTCCGCCCCGGGGAATTCCGCGAGCAATTCGTGAGCGACCGCGCATACCGGATCGTCACCGGCGGCGACGCCGAGCAGGATTTGCACTGGACCCGGATATTGTTGCGTGAACCAGCTTCGCAAACAACGCTTCGTCTCCTCGTTGCAGCCTTTAAGCGGCTTAAGAACGGTGAGGCCGGCCGGGCTGGGGGCCGAAGGCTCGGACGCGCGCCGATGCAAGGGAAAACGCGTGGAAACCACCCAGCGCCAAAAGGTGAGGACCAGGCTCACGAATGCGAGAATGGCGAAAACCAAAAACAGCACGACTAAAGTTCGTCCACGGAAATGACGCGTAAAATTTCCTCCAGGGTGGTCTGTCCGCTGTAAACCCGGCGCAATCCGCGCTGCCACATCGTCTGCATGCCCTGGGCAATGGCGGTCTGCTGCAATGCTTTGGTCGGCAATTTTTGCATGACGGCATCGCGAAATGGCTGGTCCACTGTAAGCAATTCGACGACCGAAGTGCGACCGGAAAAACCCGTGTTCAGGCATTGATCGCAACCGGCGCCGCGGCGGAAAGTGGCCGTCTCCCGGTCTTCCAATGGGACCAGACGCATGATGCCTGCCTCCGGCTCGTACGGTTGCGCCCAGAAGGTGCAATTATTGCGAATGAGCCGCACCCCCAGCACGCCGGTCACGCTGGAGGAAAGCAGGAACGGCTCGATGTCCATGTTGATCAACCGGGCGAAAACCCCGGCGGTGCTGCCGCTGTGAATGGTGCTGATCACCAAATGCCCCGTCAACCCCGCCTGCACCGCGATGGCCGCCGTTTCTGGATCGCGGATTTCGCCCACCATGATGACCTGCGGGTCCTGCCGCATCAGCGACCGCAGCGCCTTGGGATAAGTGAATTCCTGGGCGAGGTTGACTTGAGCCTGGGCGATCATCGGCAGGTTAAATTCCACCGGGTCTTCCACCGTCGCAATGCTAATGGCCGGGCCGGACCGTTGCACCAAAGTATAAAGGGCGGAATAAATCGCGGTGGTCTTCCCCGATCCAGTGGGCCCGGTCAACAGAATGAGTCCGCTGGGCCTGGTGATTAACTTGACAAACTGTTGCAACACGTCCTCGTCCATGCCCAAGGTCGCCAGATCAAAGCTGCGATTGCTCGGGTCAAATATTCGCACCACGATCTTTTCCCCGCGCGTCGTCGGAAAAATTGAAATGCGCTGCTCGACCCCTCCCAACTCGGGATCGGCCGGCGCATGGCCTTCCTGGGGGAGACCGGTTTGGTAAGTGACGAGATTGGCCAGCACCTTGAAGCGCCCGGAGATTTTCTCCATCAATTCCAATGGCAGATGCACCAATTCTGTCAAGACGCCATTGAGACGGATGCGCACCGCCAGCGTGCTTTCCCATGGCTCGATATGGATGTCGCTGGCCCCGGCATTGATGGCATCGAGCAGCAGGTATTTGACCAGTGTGCCGATCTCGTAACCGTTCTCGGCGGATTCCGATTGCAAATATCGAATTGTTTCGCTCATTTCTGCTAACAGGTCCTAATTGTAGGCGTAAGCGTAAGCGCAATCCTGGAGAATGGGCAAGTAGCAATGCGCTGAATCCGGGGTGTGTGACCGGAAAGTAACCTAAAGTCAAAAAGAGCCTTTGGCTGCTTTTTTTGGTTGCCATGTTGTATCTGTATAGAGACAACACATGCCATGCCTAATAAAATCGATCAACTGGCTGC
>Ga0182024_10005982_pt1 | contig 26963 bp, 29 predicted proteins | sample P32metaG_FD_120480 | JGI IMG/M metagenome (GOLD analysis project Ga0182024, IMG submission 120480) | Permafrost microbial communities from Stordalen Mire, Sweden - P3-2 metaG (Illumina Assembly) | ecosystem: Environmental > Terrestrial > Soil > Wetlands > Permafrost | place: Sweden: Stordalen...
ACTCCGGGTCACACTCCCGAGCACATTTCTCTTTTGGTTACGGATAAAACGCGGGGCCCCGAACCCTGGTTTCTGCTGAGCGGGCATACGCTGATGGTGGGTGACCTAGGGCGCACGGAATTGGTCTCTCGCGCTGAAGAGGGAGCACGGGAGCTGTTTGAAACGCTCCAGAAATTGAAATCACTCCCCGATTACTTAGAGATTCTGCCAGGAGCATATTCAGGTTCGGTTTGCGGGCGGTCTTTGAGTGGCAAACCTATGTCCACGATTGGCTTTGAGCGCAGGTTTAACAAAGCGTTCCAGATCGCGGATAAGGCTGAGTTCGTGCGGTACATGTTACAGAACATTCCCGCAGCGCCGCCTGAGGCCGGCAGCACTAGAGCTACGAATCTAGGGAAGAGTCAATAGAACGTCTTATCGCCAAGCCAGAAGCGCAACCATGCAGTCATTGAACTCCGCCACTGACGCCCTCAGCACATCGAGCGAGGTCAGGTTAGGTCTACGGGAAAACATCGGTCAGTTTTCGCTTCTCGTCCTGATTAACATGTTTGTGGGAATGATGGTTGGCCTGGAGAGGACCGTTGTCCCGCTGATTGGCGAGAAAGAGTTTGGTCTCGTCTCCAAGACCGCCATCGTCTCCTTTATCGTCAGCTTCGGCGTCACCAAAGCCATCTGTAACCTGTTCGCCGCGCGGGTCTCGGAAACCGCCGGCCGCAGGAAAGTACTGGTGATTGGCTGGCTCATTGGCCTTCCCGTTCCCTTCATCATCATCTTCGCCAACCGCTGGGTTTGGTTCGATTTCGCAAATGTGCTGCTCGGTATCAACCAGGCTTTGTGCTGGTCGATGACAGTGATCATGAAGGTAGATTTGGTCGGCCCGAGGAGGCGAGGGCTGGCGCTGGGACTCAATGAGTTCGCCGGCTACATTGCCGTCGGGTTTACTGCTTGGATCACCGGGTACATTGCATCGGTGTACGCATTACGCCCGCAACCCTTCTATCTCGGGATCGGAGTAGCTTTTGCAGGGTTGTTGCTGTCTTGGTTCTTTGCGAAGGAAACACGCCAGTATGCCAGGCTGGAAGCCAAGCTGCACCACCGATCGACCCTGGCGGGCTTGGCGTCCGGTCACGACCGAGCCAGCCCTAGGCACGGCTCCTTGTGTGAAATCTTCGCTCTAGCGTCGTGGAAGGACCGGAACTTGTTCTCGTGCAGTCAGGCGGGACTGGTCAACAACCTCAATGACGGCATGTCGTGGGGTATTTATCCTCTGTTCTTCTCCAGTCTCGGCCTGGGCGTGGCGGCCATTGGGACGATCAAGGCGGTATATCCGGCAGCTTGGGGTGCCCTCCAGGTGCTCACCGGTCCGCTGAGTGATCGCTGGGGACGGAAATGGCTGATTGCCGGTGGCATGATCCTGCAAGCGGGAGGAATTTGGCTCACAGCCATGATTCCACATTACTCGGCTTGGATCGTTGCGGCGCTGCTGCAAGGCATTGGTACTGCGATGGTGTACCCGACTCTGTTGGCGGCCATCAGTGACGTGGCACACCCCGAGTGGCGGGCGACTACCATGGGCGTGTACCGCTTCTGGCGCGATCTGGGATATGCGATTGGCGCATTGATCTCCGGCATCATCGCCGATCTCCTCGGGATGCGGACGGCGATCCAAGTCGTTGCGGTCCTGACGCTTCTTTCGGGTCTGCACGTCGCATTCAGGATGCGTGAGACGCTTGTGGGGCAAAAGATGCCTGCCAGCGTTCCGAGTTCAGCGGCGCGCCCGTAGAGTGCCGACGCAAGGGTCTTTCAAGAATGAACAACCGGGAAGTCGAAAGGAATTTAGCATGAAGAATACCTTCTATCGCAACAGCATTATTACGATGATTGTTTTGTGCACGCTAGTATGCTTGTCTGTCCACGCAACAGCGCAGCCTTTCACTCAGGCGGCAACCACAAGCTCCTCAAAATCTCAGGTCGCAACCATCCAATCCGATAGTTCCGCGCCACAACTAATTCAACCGGAGGAACTGGCCAGGATTGTGCAGTCTTCTAAGGGCGACGAGCCGCTCATTTTGCAGGTTGGGTTCCATGTTCTCTATCTGCAGGCGCACGTTCCACACGCGGAATACATCGGCGCTGCTTCTGCTGCGGAGGGGCTTCGGCAGCTTCGCAGGAGAGTTGCTGCTTTGGCGCACTCCCAACCCATCGTACTTTACTGTGGCTGCTGTCCCTGGAGCAAATGTCCAAACGTCAATCCCGCGTACAAGGAACTCCGCGATATGGGTTTCACCAACGTGAGGGTTCTCTACATTGCGGACAATTTTGGTAAGGATTGGGCCGACAAAGGTTATCCGGTAGCAAAGGGAGAATAGTGCAGGTGATTACTTTCAGTGGGATCAACCAGTGAAAACGAAAGTCTTTGCCGTAGTGTGCCTCCTGGCACTGGGCGCGTACCTCGCAGCACGCCATTGGAGCCGACCAGCCGAGCGTACCCAACGCGGCATCGCGGCAACTCATTCCTTCGCACCAGAACTCTCGCTCACTGACTTAAGCGGCAAAAAGCTCGAACTCTCCAGTTACCAGGGCAAGATAGTTATCCTCGACTTCTGGGCAACCTGGTGCGAGCCCTGCCGAACCGAGATTCCTCGTTTTGTGGACTTGCAGAACAAATATCGAGGCCAAGGCTTGCAAATAATTGGGATCTCCCTGGATGACGACCCGAAGCCTGTCCAAGTTTTCTACCAGCAATTTAAAATGAACTACCCGGTCGCCGTCGGGAACGCGAATCTTGCCGAGCGTTACGGCGGGATTCTTGGGTTACCTGTCAACTTTGTTATTGACCGTGATGGCCGCATTTACGCTAAACATGCCGGTGAAGTGGACATCTCCCTAATTGAGCAAGAGATCAATTCGCTATTCTGATGAGGCGCGGGCGATCACATGAACCCTGACGATCATGACAAACACAACTTCCCGCTGCTCAGGATACGTGGACGCCGAAAGCGCCTTTACGCCCCAGGCGCTCATCGAAGCCGTCCGTGCCGAAAAAGGCATGACCTTGGTGACGGTCCCTGAGGTCTGCATTCTGGAGTTCGACGGCGATTTGACTGATCAGCTCCAGCAGAGTAACACTGTTGAGGTGGCCGTAATGTCCCGAGATTCAAGGTGGTCGTTGATTCGTCCGTCCCGGTGCCGCTTCTTGATTCAGCGCAACGTCGCTACGACTCGCTTGGCAAGTTCCACCTCAACCTGTACCACCGCCCCATCAATGAACACAGGTTGAGAGGCCCCCCACTGAACTCCTTTGGGGTAGAGTACCGCCACATCCCAGAGTATTCCAGCATGGCGGCAACAGCTAGGTTGAAAAGTCGACAGTTGTTGATTCAATTGTTTGGCAATCAGGTGATCCTTATCCCAGAACTGCTTGACTCTGGGGTCTGAGATCCGCCCGAGAACCGGGCGCGTAGGTCTGCTCCAATCTGATGCCAGGATAGGTTCCCAGACCACCAGGATTGTTAGGTTTGCCGACTCCTCTTGTTTCATCAGTTCTTCGATCGCGGAGGCCCCCCGCAAACAACCCGGTCATGTGGGCGACAGCAGGAGCACCAAGCGGGCCTTCCCAGCCGAACCATCAAACTGGCGTTTGAATTGATCAATGTTGTTCGACGTCAGATATGTGAGGGGAGGCTGGCCGTCTGGTGTCCGGTCCGACCATAGGAAGTGCCAGCCCAGCACGAGTGCGAAGGCTACGGCAACAAACCACAGAAGATGTTTTCTTTTCGCCATTCGAGCGTACTCGAACTAACCAGCTATCACGCTGGCAATTAGCTGGGGAAACAAAATCACTAGAACCACTACCGTGACAGCGATCCAAAAGAGAACTAGGCTCAAAGTGCTTCGTCTGTTGCACGCAGACTTTCTGAAGTAAAGTTGCACAAAGCCTAAGCACAAAAGCGCAGCCGACGTCCCGAGCAGCCAAGGCCGCAGTGGTTGCACCCAAACACTCATGCTTGCCAGTCCCATTGCTCCGAGGAATCCGAGCGGCACGCAGCAAGCAAGGGTTGAAAGTGCGGCAACAATGGCTGCGGCAGGCGCTCCCTTTTCCAACACCTTCATACGCTTTGCTCGTCGCTCTTTGCTCTAGAAATTGCGCGTTGCAATGTTTCTTCTGATGGCAGTCCGCTATCACCCGAATACAACCGGCAAGCAAGTCCAAAGGATTGCTGCCCATTTGGTTCTGCGTCCCGGCCATTGATGCGTACTGTGGGAGAACCGGGAAAACGTAGAGAGCGTGCGGTTGCCTCGTCCGATACAGGGATTTCCCGAATCGGTACGTCAACTGCTTCAAACTGCAGAGCCTTCCTGAGCCTGTGAAGGGCAGGCTGATGATTGGGGCAGCCAGGCATGTAAAGAACTTCGATCAGCATGGAACTTCTCTTTTCTCCTCGTTCGAACCGATTAGTATCGGACATTTTCTGGGCGTGTGTCTTTGCCTGTGCTTCAACTCACGATTGCACTTGTGCAGGTCTAACGCCAACTCACGCTCAAGGTGTTCAAGTTCTTGGATTTTCGAGTGCACCTTTTTGAGCTTTGCATTCAGCAACTCCCTCACTTCAAGGCAGGCACCTAGATGGTGTTCCCGGTTGGCTGGGTTTTCCTTTCCGAAGGCATGCAGAAGTTCTTGTTCCCTGACTCCCTCGGAGTCGGGCGCTTTGTGAAAATCGGCATTGCCTGGCCGCAGGTCATGGCACCGTTTGTCGGGGTGGTTGAGATTGTTTGTGGCTCTCTGCTGTTGATCGGTCTTGTTACGCGGCTGGCGACGGTGCCGCTGCTCATTGATATTGCGGTTGCCATATATTCGACCAAAATCGTTGCGTTACCGAAGAACGGATTTTGGGGAACGCTGCACGAGGCCCGTACGGATGTGAGCATGCTACTGGGCCTCATCTTTCTACTGCTGGTTGGTGGTGGCGAATGGTCCCTCGACGTCTGGCTGGCAGAAAGACGCGGCGGAATTCATGGCTGAAGGTCCAGCCCTTCGAATCTCAGATGTTATTTCCGGAGTGAGACAAGTTCCTCTTAGTGAGCTTGCTTTGTTCTTTCTCCGGCTGGGCACGACAGCCTTCGGAGGCCCTGCAGCGCACATCGCAATAATGGAAGACGAACTTGTGCGCAGGCGGCAGTGGCTTTCTCGTGAAAAATTCCTCGACTTGCTCGGCGCAAGCAATCTCATCCCTGGACCCAGTTCAAGCGAAGTGGCTATTCATATCGGCTATTTGTGCGCCGGTTGGAGAGGTCTGCTGATCGCTGGTACCTGCTTCATTCTTCCAGCAGCATTGATGGTCGCCGGCTTGGGATGGCTATACGTCCGTTTTGGCAGGCTCCCTGCGACCGCAGGCATCCTCTATGGAATCAAGCCGGTCGTCATCGGTGTCGTTCTTCAAGCCCTTTGGAGTCTTGGACGAACAGCGGTAAAGACAACGTTTCTTGGACTCGTGGCGGTCCTTGCGCTCGTGCTATCTGTCCTCGGTTTGCATCCACTGCTATTGCTTCTGCTGGCCGGTGGAGTAGCGTGCGTGCCTGCGCTAAGAACCTCGCGTGTGTCCTTCTCTGTGCTTCCTTTTCTGACGATTGGAGGCGGAATCTTAGCGACCACGGCATCGTTCAGCCTAGTTTCGCTTTTTCTGGTTTTCTTGAAGCTAGGGGCAACCGTTTTCGGCAGCGGTTATGTTCTCTTGGCATTCCTTCGAGCCGATCTGGTCACCCATCGAGGCTGGTTGACGGACGCGCAGTTGGTCGATGCTGTTGCTGTGGGGCAAGTGACGCCAGGACCGGTTTTCACGACGGCTACGTTTATTGGTTTCATTCTGGGAGGAATTCGCGGTGCGGTCATTTCCACCGTGGGCATCTTCCTTCCTGCATTTCTCCTGGTAGCGATAAGCGGTCCGCTTGTGCCGCGTATTCGAAAGTCCAAGCCTGCAGGGGCTTTCCTTGATGGTGTCAACGTTGCATCGCTCGCGTTGATGGCTGCTGTCACGTGGGAACTTGGGCGAGCATCCCTCATTGACACTCTTACCGTTCTTTTAGCCGTGGCATCGTCGATCGCCCTGCTTCGGTTTCGCGTAAATTCCGCATGGCTTGTCTTGACCGGTGCCATGATCGGTCTGATAACGAGTGCAGTTCACCTCCGATAGAGGTGTCTGTCGTTCTCTCAAACCTTGAATCTTGGGCCAACTAGCGGTCAGTCGGGATCTCTGTAGTGTCTCCAGTATGGTGGTCCTCGATCTGAAAACGAGGAAAGTCATGAATTGCTTTCGGCGCGTCAGGATCTGTTGTTTTAGCAACTGACTGATAGGTCGAGCCTTGTGGCAGAATCAACGCGACCAACTCATAATCACACACGGCCTTCACACGGCAGAGGTCGCTGCTCGGTCGCACAAACAACTGGTATCACCGTTGCGGCCGAATTTGAGAATTTCGTGCAGTCCGACCCAGGAAAATCAAGGTGGTCTTTCGTGTTCAGCGAGAAGCTGTTAGGATATTTCTGTGACAAAGATCTGCGAAAGTCTTGCTGGTGGCTTTGCCCAGGTTGGCAGAACTCTGGATCGCCCGCCGCAGCCCATAAAAGGTCTTTTGCGCATGCAAAAGAGCGGGAAAGTGGCCGAGATTTATGGGCGGTTTATGGGCGGTTCGGACCGGAATACAAGCAATTCGGGTCGCTTTGGGCAATCTAGGCATTTTATGCAAATCGCGCAAAGCCGCATAAACACTAGTTATTTCGCATCTTGTTGATTTGGCGAGTGGGGACGTAGTTCAGTTGGTTAGAACGCTGCCCTGTCACGGCAGAGGTCGCGAGTTCGAGTCTCGTCGTCCCCGCCATTCATTCTAAATTTGTTATCGGATGTGACACCGAAAACTCCACCCCAAAGTCCCACCCATTCTCGTCACTGCGCGTTTCCGACAATGTTGTTCCCCCCGATGTTCGCAAGGTAAATAATCGCGATTGCGCTCGATGAAACGCGAAAAAGAATACCATCACGCTGAACGCGCATAGATCAGCGAGGAGAACAGGGCGATCGCAGGAACCAAGTCCCGCAGAACATTGAGGGAAAGACTAAAATAAAGACGAAATTCCTCACTGGAAGAGCAGTTATTAGAATCGTCGCGACCAGTCCCAACAATGCAGCATTTTTAGGGTCATAAGCGTCGAAGTGCTGGAAGGGCCCGGCTCGGATTCTCGCCTTTCTACAAATGGCCCTTTCAGTACCGGCACAATGAAAGCGCGCCCTGATCGTTGGGATCAGGGCGCCGGCATCAGGACGCCTTTATCGATCGGCGACCGGACACTATGCTACTTTCCGCGACTTCCTCTTGGCGCCAGCATCTTCCTGGTTTGACGCCGAGTTTGCTTGTGGATTAATCTCCTCAGCTAGTTTTGTGAGTTTTTCATCCGTTTCCTTTTCTTCTTCGAGTGTTTCCGTCAGCAACGACGCCTGTTCGTTCTCACCCAGTTCTTCCGCGAATGCGCAAACGGTTCCGTAAGCTGCGATTTCGTAATGTTCGACCCGCTGTGCCGCGCCGATGAGCGCCGCGTCCATCAAACTATCTTCAAAGTCCTCATCGATGACCTCCGCTCCTTCCTCCACTAAGCCGGCCATACCTTTGCACTTCTTTCCCTTGGGACTTTCACCCAGAGCCTCAAAGATCTTCTCCAAACGTTGTACGTGACCTTTAGTCTGTTCCAAATGCTCCTCGAAGCCCGCCCTCAGTTCCTCAGACGAAGCCGCTTTAGCCAGCTTGGGCAAAGCCTTCACCAACTGGTTCTCAGCGCTGTAGAGGTCCTTTAGTTCGTCAATATAAAGTTCCTTTAACCCTTGGTCTGCCATATTGATTGCTCCTCATGTCACAGATATATACCGCCGTCGCTCTGATGCGACCCCGAGACGCAGGGTTTACTTCTTTCTTTGTCGAGCGGCGGATGAATCGTGATCGAGGATGCCAAACTGGCGAGCGTGAATTTCCGGCCACCCGCAGTGCATCGGCAGCATCCAAGGCGTCACATTCGAGTGGGAGCCCAATGAGCGACGCCCTGACAACCTACCTGCAGGATCACTTGGCCGGTGCGATGCATGCCATCGAACTCCTCGAGGCTATGCGCGACCATTACGATGGACAACCGCTGAGAAAGTTCGCAGCCAAAATGCTCGTCGAGATCGAGGCGGACCGCGATGTACTGGCCGGGCTGACCGAACGAGCGGGCGGCGTCGTCGGCGCCATGAAGGAATGGGCTGCGTGGCTCGCGGAGAAAGTAAGCCGCCTGAAACTCAAACACGGCTCTGCGGATGGTCTCGGGACATTTGAAGCGCTCGAATTCCTGGTGATGGGAATCCACGGAAAGCGGGCTCTGTGGCGCGCACTGGCTACTGTGGCCGCCGGCGATTCCTTTTTACAGGGCATGGATTTCGACGAACTCATTGCCCGTGCCGAGAACCAGCATGGGCTAGCGGAGGAACAGCGCCTGGCTTGGGCGCGGTTAGCTCTCCGCCCGTCGCGCCCACAATAACATTTTCGTTAACTCCAATATGCTGAAGCATTCCAGAGCTGCAATATGACCGAATCCAGCACAGGCAATGTTGCGGTGCGAGATGGGTCTGCCTTCTCTCGGCAACCTGTTCGAATTGGATGTGCAGGTTGGAACATTCCACGACTGTCCGTCGCCAATTTCGTCTCGGTAGGCAGCCACCTGGAGCGCTACTCGCAAAGGTTCGACTCCTGCGAGATTAATTCGTCGTTTTATCGTCCACACAAGGAGGAAACGTGGGAGCGATGGGCCAGATCGGTGCCCGCCGATTTCCGGTTCTCAGTTAAGGTTCCGAAGATCATTACGCATGATGCGAGATTGAATTGCAGTGCCGAGGTTTTGTCAGCATTTCTTCAACAGATCAGTTTTCTGCACGAAAAGCTTGGTCCAATACTGATCCAACTACCGCCGAGTCTGGAATTCGATCGTACCAGCGCGATCAAGTTCCTTTCGTTGCTTCGCCAGATCCACTCAGGAGACGTTGTATGGGAACCGCGCCACGCAAGCTGGTTCGATGACCGAGTTGATGACTTGCTGAAGGAATACCGCATCGCCCGCGTGGCAGCCGACCCGGCGTGCGTGCCATCTGCTGTTGGGCCGGGCGGCTTGTCGAGCTTAGCTTATTTTCGGCTGCACGGCTCTCCGCGCCGATATTACTCTGCCTACGGTGCTGATTTTCTGACCAATCTGTCCGTGCAACTGAACAGCTTCGCGGTAAAGGCGCGGGTGTGGTGCATTTTCGACAACACTGCGACCGGATCCGCGATTCAAAATGCGTTAGAGTTGTGCACGAAAATGAAAACCTCTTAACCGTCAGTAGCGTTATTTGATCAACGCACCTAAAAGGGAACGAGACTTCTTGCAATAGCGCGCCGGGAAAGAGGGACCAACTGTTAGCGTGTCTGCGGCATCATAAGCAAACTTTCCTTGGAAAATTGACTTCTTATGAAAAAGTCGAGAAAAATTCCCTCCAAGGAATCCGCATCGCGTGCCACCGCATTCGGCGAGCCGCATTTCTCTCCGATCCGAAGGTAAAGATACCGGTATTTGTCCGCCTCTCTACCGTCGCCGGCGAGCGCGGATCGACTGATTTGGCCCGGGATGTGCGTGGCTTTGCGGTCAAGTTTTATACATCGGTAGGGAACTCCGATCTGGCCGGCAACAACATTCCCGTCTTCTTCATTCAAGACGCAATCAAATTTCCCGACCTGATTTCACTCCGTCAAAATCGAGCCGGACCGGGGATTCCCTCAGGCGGCCTCCGCACACGACACGTTTTGGGACTTCATCTCGCTGATGCCTGAATCGCTTCATATGATCATGTCGGTCTCTGGCCGCGCGATACCACGATCGTTCCGCATGATGGAAGGCTTTGGTGTCCATACATTTAGGTTGGTGAATGCGACTGTCTAGAAACCGAGTTTCGAGCCGATCAGTGTAAACGCACGAAATCACGCTTATCAGTGACCGCCGTCACAGCGCCGTTTTTAAAAACCACATAGCGTTGCTCCCCATGTTCTGTGCCCAGGCCTGAGCCGCGCCGGAACGAGGAGGACACCGTCTATGTTGAAAGTGAGAAGTTGGTTGTCGAGCCTGCTGGTGCTGGCCATCACGGCTGCTCCGGTCATGGCTGGAAATAACGATGCAAAAACGGCAAATGACAATGCCGCGAGCACGGCTAGCGCAGAAGCTAGCCCGGCTGCGCCAAGCCCAGACCCTAGCCCAAATCCCAGTCCTAGTTTCAGTTCAAGCGTAACCTCAACCACGAGCGATTCCAATGTTACGGCATTGCTCGGCGTGCTGGTGATGAAGGGAGTGTTGGCGCCTACCGAGGCAAACTCCATTCGAAACGCCGCGCCCTCAGCTCAATTTCAAGCCCTGGTCGAAGCGCTCTCGCAAAAAGGCTTAGTAAGCGCGCAGGACCTGTCGTCGATCGCCGGAGCCACGGCCGTTCCGGGGGCCGCTCTTGTAAACCAGGCAGCGGCAGCGGCTCCCACTCCGCCCGCCGGCCCCACCGTCATTTCCGCGGTCAATCCGCTACGCGTTAATCCCGTCGATCCTCCCGTTAAGGAGGGGCTGGTTCCAGCTTTTAAGCTCGGTCCAGTCAGGATGACGCCCTACGGTTTTGTCAAAGCTACAGTGGTTCACGACTCCAGCGATCCGCGTGGCGACGATTTCCCTCTGCCCGGTTTCTTGAACGCCGATACTGGGCCAACCACGAATCCAGCTTTTCACATCAAAGCGCGCTCGACGCGTTTCGGAGCCAACTTTGAATGGCCGGATGTTTCTTCCAAGCTTGCATTAACTGGCCGAATCGAGGGTGATTTTGAAGGCAACTTCAGCCGCGCGGATAACCGTAACGTTTCTGCGGTTCGCAGCTCTATGGCAAGCATTCGCTTGGCCTTTGCACGGCTGGACTACGCGGCGAGTGACAAAACGGATGTTTACTTCGAGGGCGGCCAGGACTGGCTCCTCTTCGGATCTACCGTTCTTCCCAACATCCTCGAAACCACACAGCTAGCGGCGTATTTCGGGAGTCTGTATGAACGCTCTCCACAATTGCAGGTGGGCCTGGTGCAGAAACTGGGAGGGTCGCGTAACTTCAAATTCTCCCCTGCATTCGCAATCAGCATGCCGAGCGAAGGCAATGTACCGGCCGATGCAACCATCAGCTCGTGCTCGATACCTGCAACTTTTGTCCCTGGCACTGCGACCACTATAGGTTGCACCAGCACCGTGACCGATGGGACCGCCAACCAGTTGGGATACGGCGAGCGCCAGGGTTCTGACTCGAACAATCTGGAGTACGAAGCCCGGGCGGTTCTCCAATTCCAACTCGATCCGGCCAAGGCGGTGGCCCCAGCTCAGGTCGTCGTCAGCGGCTTTGAAACGCATCGTGCATCGATCGTGCTGGCCTCGGCGATTGCGGCTCCGGCGGGCAGCTCTGCAGCCACGATTGCTAATTACGCGGCGGTGAAAGCCCAATTCCCGACTGGTGCTGAAGCCCGAAGCGAAGGCTACGGTGGCCAGCTGGCCGTCTCGTTGCCAACGCGTTGGGCTACGCTGGTGGCCAGCGCCTATCGCGGTGGAGATCTGCGGTTTATGTTCGCCGGTCAAACCTTATCCTACTTCACCGACGCCGGCGGCCTGACGTCCACGGCCAGCGTTCCCACGATAGATCGCTCGGGGACGGGAACCATAGTGTTCGGTACGAACGCCGCTGGACAAATCGTTGCTGCTCCCCAGCGCGCCATCCGCGGCTATGGCGGCTTCGTCCAACTCGGCCTGCCACTTTCGCGTTTGTTCAACGCGGATCCGAAGGGCCACAATGCGGGCTGGCAACTCTACTTCGACCACGGTCTGGATGCGGTCAAACACGACGACTTCGCCAGGGCCAAGGCTATCGGGGCGGACGGCGCCGGTCCTTACAGAAGCACGCTCAACGCAGCGACTATTTTTTACCGGCTGAACCCGTGGGTGCAGTTCGGGTTTGAGGAGTCGCTCTACAGCAGTTATTCGCTGCCGAATGCTTCGGGAGTTTTCACCCCGAACACCTCAGTGGCGGGCGTTCCCAGCCGCACGTGGAGAGATCTGCGTTCGGAGTTTGGGCCGATCTTTACCTTCTAAGCGAGAGAAACTTGGCTCGCTGACGCTGCGACTATTAATTGCCGGAAACGGACTCGCTCCCGTAAATCGGGGGCGATTCCGTCCCGGTGAATTCCGGTCAAACAAGAGATTCGGGTTACACAGAGTGGCAGGTTCTGCTGCTGCTACGGGGCCGCAACTCACCGGCGACGCGCCGCCATCGAGGGAAAATGCGTACTGGCTGCCTGTGCCCTCTTTACCCAATCGCGGGCACTGATCCGCAGAGAAAAGGGTCAGCCGTAAGCCGCGCCGACTTCCGCACCGGAGTGCGCGAAAGACAGGAGGTAACGTTGAGAATGTCTCGATACGAAATCGTTTTCTTTGCGTTCTTCTTGTTCAACACGGTATGGGTGGTCGCTGCCTCGAAGAACCACTACCCGCTAACCCTTGAGGTGCTGAGTGCGCACATGGAATCCGTCCCAATCGAGGATGACAACAATGGCGCTCCCAAAGATTGCAATCTTCAGGACTATTCCGCCTATTGCCACCACACGCGGACTGCCCTGGTGCGCAATAGGATGATCGTGCAGGAAAGCAACGGAAGGTCCTTCACCATCGCATGCGCGGTCGAGTTACAAAGGTCCAAGTGCGCCCTGTTGCCTGTGGGGCGAAAGTTTCAGGCACGCAAGCAAAAAGGCGGAATCGAGGTTTTGTACCCAGACGCAAAGGGCAAGGAGAGGAAGCAGCTCTACCAAATCATGGCGGATGTTCCAGCGTCCCCGCTTGGCGCTGATGCTAACTCCGAGTTCTCCGCCGCCGGACCGCTGCCGGATTCGGAGGCCCTCGAGTCACGCTCGCCCGTCGATGCCATGCAGGCGGGCGTTACGGAGAAAGTAAGGTGTAATTTCAGTTCGACACCCTCCGGTGCGGACATCAACATTGATGGCAAATATGTGGGCAATACACCATCACAAATCGGCGTTACGACCGGGACGCATGTCGTTGTCATTACTCTGTCAGGTTTTGACCAGTGGAAGCGCGAACTTACGGTAACGGCGGATTCAGCCGTGAATGTGACGGCCAACCTGAAGAAGGCCCAGCCGTGAGCCGGCATGCTGTTGCGGGACAAATTTGAGCTTCTGCCTGAGCCTGATTGCCTGTATGATACCGCGCGAAAGTAGTTATGCCTCTGGCAGGGCCAGCGGGCTGCTCTTCGCGGTAGCCTTGCTGGCCGTGGTTTTTGCGGACAGCGTGTCAGTGCTCAGGCTGCAAGAGATGCAATTGTGGGGTGGTGCAATAGGAAAAATACAGCAGACAAACGGAGGAAGGTATGGCGAATGCCGCGCAAGTGGCGGGAACGAATAGGGCGGAGTACAGCATCTGGCGCGTGATCATGGCCTCTTCTGTCGGCACCATGATCGAGTGGTATGACTTCTACATTTTCGGCAGTCTTACGGCCATCCTGGCCCTGAAGTTCTATCCTCCAGGCAACGACACGTTCGCTTACCTCGCTTATCTCGCGACCTTCGCGGTCGGCTTCCTGGTGCGGCCTTTTGGTGCACTGTTCTTCGGGCGTATCGGCGACCTGGTCGGGCGCAAGTATGCCTTTATCGTGACCCTCTCCATCATGGGCTTCTCGACCTTTCTCATCGGCCTGTTGCCGTCCTACGCGACAGCAGGCTGGTTCGCACCAGTCGTGCTGCTCTTGATCCGCATTTTACAGGGACTCGCACTGGGCGGAGAATACGGCGGCGCCGCGGTTTACGTGGGAGAGCATGTCCCAGACAGCAAACGCGGCTTCTACACCAGCTTCATTCAGATCACCGCCACACTGGGTCTTTTCGTCTCGCTCATCGTGATTCTGGTCACGCAAAACTCGATGTCGAAGGAAGACTTCGCAGCTTATGGCTGGCGCATCCCTTTCCTAGTTTCCATCATCCTGGTGATCATCTCCCTCTACATCCGCTTGAAGATGAAAGAGTCGCCCATCTTCGCCCAGCTCAAGGCCACGGGAATGACCTCCACGCAACCGCTCAGGGACGCATTTACAAAATGGGCGAACCTGAAACTCGTCCTGATCTCGCTTTTTGGAGCGACTGCAGGGCAGGGCGTGGTCTGGTACACGGGGCAGTTCTACGCGCTGTTCTATATGCAGACCATCCTCAAAGTGAATGTCAAGACCGCCAACATCGTGGTCGCCGTGGCTCTGCTCATCGGGATGCCATTCTTCACCGTGGTGGGCGCGCTTTCCGACAAGATCGGCCGCAAGAAGCTCATGATGGCGGGCTGTCTGCTCGCGGTCGTCACTTACATCCCGATCTACAAAGCTATGGAACGCGCCGCGGGCAACAATGTGGTCACGGTAAAATCCACCCGCAACAGAGTAACGGGTGCGATCGGGCTCACGCCTATGACCACGGATGCAACGGGCGCTTACGTTCCAGTCAAGGAAGCGGTTAATCCCAATACCACCATGTTGGTGCTTCTGATCTTCATACAGGTTCTCTACGTATGCCTGGTCTACGGCCCCATCGCCGCTTATCTGATTGAGGCTTTCCCGGCGAAGATTCGTTACACGTCGCTGTCTCTGCCCTATCACATAGGCAACGGCGTGTTTGGCGGCTTGCTGCCCTTGATCGGTCTCTCGATCGTCGCTGAAACCGGCAAGATTTATGCCGGTCTCTACTACCCGATGATTGTGGCCGGCATTACGTTTATCGTGGGCAGTCTGCTGCTGAAAGAGACGCATGGCGTGCGCATTTGGGATGAAACCGGAGGTAGGCCCGCCGCGGCGGATTGATAATTAGGTGCTTCTAAGGCCCAAGTGGCCGCGATAAAAACCAAAGGGAATACTCCAGTGCTGTTCTTCTGGACGCCGGGCCACGACCCGAGACTCCGCCAGTCGCGCAAGCTGCTGGCGGAGACAGTTTGGGTACATAATAAACTCATCAATTTTTCCTATTGAAGGAGTACCCGATATGGCCGAAATCCGTCCGAAACCGCAAGTGGTGAGTGAAACCAGCGAGGCTGAGATCGCCGTCCATTGGCGGGAGGAGGAGTATTACTATCCTCCTGCAAAATTTGTCGGCCAAGCAAACCTGACCGACCCAAGCGTGATTGAACGTTTCAGCGAAAAGAATTTTCCGGAGTGCTTTCGGGAATATGCCGATTTGCTGAGCTGGGATAAGTATTGGCACACCACGCTGGATACCAGCGATCCGCCATTCTGGAAGTGGTTCGTGGGCGGAAAGCTCAACGCCTCCTACAACTGCGTGGACCGGCACCTCGCCAAGTACAAGAACAAAGCCGCCCTGATCTTTGTCCCGGAACCGGAATCGGAAGCGCCCGTCTCCGTCACCTACCGTGAACTCTATGTGAGAGTGAATGAATTCTCGGCGCTGCTGCGGGATTACTGCGGTTTAAAGAGCGGAGACCGCGTCACCATTCACATGCCGATGGTCCCCGAGTTGCCGATTACCATGCTGGCCTGCGCCCGCCTCGGCGTAATTCACTCGGTTGTGTTTGGAGGCTTCAGCGGTGAGGCTTGCGGCTTGCGCGCCGCCGATTCGGGCAGCCGCGTCCTGATCACCATGGATGGTTACTATCGCAATGGCAAACTGCTCGACCACAAAGCATCCGCCGATATAGCGCTGAGTACGGCCAAGCAGGAGGGCCAGCCGGTGGACAAGGTCCTGGTCTGGAGGCGGCACGCGGGCCAGAATGCGTCCGCTTCGCCATTTGTCAGAGGCCGCGATGTCTTTGTCGATGAGATCTTAACGAATTACGCCGGTCAAATGGTAGCTCCCGTTCCCATGGATGCGGACGCGCCGCTGTTTCTCATGTACACCAGCGGCAGCACGGGAAAGCCCAAAGGCTGCCAGCATCGTACCGGCGGCTATCTCGCCTATGTGGCTGGCACCTCGAAATACATCCAGGACATTCATCCCACGGACGTTTACTGGTGCATGGCGGACATTGGCTGGATCACCGGCCATTCCTATATCGTCTATGGTCCACTGGCGCTCGCCGCCACCAGCGTCCTCTATGAAGGTGTTCCTACCTATCCCGACGCCGGCCGTGCATGGAGAATCGCCGAACGTCTGGATGTCAACATCTTCCACACCTCGCCCACGGCTATTCGCATGTTGCGGAAGTCCGGGCCCGACGAGCCCATCAAGTACAACTACCATTTCAAGCATATGACCACTGTGGGCGAACCCATCGAGCCCGAGGTCTGGCGCTGGTATTACGAAACCGTCGGCAAACGTGAGGCAGTCATTGTCGACACCTGGTGGCAGACGGAGAACGGTGGATTCCTATGCAGCACCAAGCCCGCGCTCGATCCCATGAAGCCGGGAAGCGCGGGCCCCGGCATGCCCGGAATCTATCCGACGATTATCGACGAAAACGCACAGGAAATTCCGGCTGGATCGGGGAAGGCGGGCAACATTTGTATCCGGAATCCGTGGCCCGGGATCATGCAAACCATTTGGGGCGATCGCGACCGCTTCGTCACCCAGTACTACGCAAAATATTGCAAGAATCGCAGCAGCAAAGACTGGCACGACTGGCCATATTTTGCGGCGGACGGAGCCGTGCTGGCCGCCGACGGCTATTTCCGCATTCTCGGCCGAGTCGATGATGTCATCAATGTGGCCGGCCACCGCCTGGGCACAAAGGAAATCGAGTCTGCGTGTCTAACAGTTCCCGAGGTGGCGGAAGCAGCGGTGGTGCCGGTGGCGGACGAGATCAAGGGCCGCGTGCCCGAAGTCTACATCGCCCTGAAGCCCGGTGTTCAGGCCAGCCCCGAGATCGTTGACAAGGTTAATAAGGTCATTGAGACCATGATTGGCAAGATTGCCCGTCCGAAGCATGTCCACATCGTTCCGGATATGCCCAAGACCCGTTCCGGTAAGCTCATGCGCCGTGTTCTCGCCGCCCTCTCCAACAACATGAAAACTGGAGATATCTCCACCCTGGCCAATCCCGACGTGGTGGAAAGCATCCGGGAACTGGTTCAGGGCAAAGAGGTAGTGGCATTGGCAGATGGACCGGAGGACCTGAAAAAATTTGGGACCGAGGAGTAAAAACCTCAGGATACGTCGCGAGGTTTGCTCCAGTCTTTTCATCGGCGCAGCCTGACGCGCCAGGAGTCTATTTCGCGACCTTGATTTCGCCCGACATTTCCAATTCCACATTCACCACCGGCTTCACTCTCAGCAGGAAATTACTCGGATCCTTGATCCCCCATTTCACATATGGCACTTCGAATTTGCTGGTCCCTTGCCAGTGGTCTCCCATCAACTCCGCATGAACCAACGCGGTGAGGTCATGGTCCGCCCCATGAATGGAGAAAACACCGCTCAGCTTTACGTCGGATGCGCCGGATTGCGCGACTTTGCCTTCGACTTGAGTCGGCCGGAAGACCACCTCGGGATATTTCGCCGTCTCGAGAATCTCTTTGTGCAGGCGCTTGTCGCGTGAGTCGTTCCCACTTTCGCCACTCGATGCGTAGACGACAATTTCCCCGCCCGCTTTCCCGGTTTCCGGATCGAAATGTACGGTCCCGCTCTTTAGCGCGAACGTGCCGTGTACGACGTGCAGCGTGCTGTCCACTGTCCAATGCACTTTTGATTGCGCTGGGTCGAGAGTGAGAAGAATTTCGGAAGCGGCGACTTGATTTGTTGCCGCCGGAGGAAGAGGCGCCGCAGCTGCGAGAAACAGGACCGAGCCGAGAACGGCCAACGCTCCCATGCTCAAAGATCTCGCCCACAAAACCCGCATGCTGTTCCTTTTTCTTCCGTTAGAGTTAGATATCGATTGCCCGGCGAACCATTGCTAACGCTTCGGTCCAGAAGGCCGGCGACGTCTGCGCCATTTCAACCACGTCGCGAATGCCCTCTACGAATTCATCCAATTGCTCCGCAGTCACCATCAGCGGCGGAGCGGCTTTCAGGACCATGAAGTTGTTGCCGCAGATTTGCGTGAGAATGCCTTTCTCGCGAAACATACGCATGACCAGAATCTGCCCGAACATCGCGGGATGGATTTTGTTAAAGGCCTCATAGAGCACCCGGAATGCCAGTTTCTTTGGCGGGACAAATTCGATTCCGTTCAACAGACCCATACCGCGCACTTCGTTCACCATATCAAAGCCTGCTAGCTCGCGCCGCAGCTTCGCGCGAAAGTCTTCGCCAAGATGCAGCGCGCGCGTACCCAGCTCCTCGCGTTGCAGAACATCCAAAGTGGCCAGGCCAGCCCGCATTGAGAGACTGTTTTCGCTGAAGGTGGAAGTGTGGACGATGGCGCGCCTCAGCGAAGAATAAACGGCGTGGTAAATCCTGTCGGTCATCAACACCGCGCTCACGGGCATCAAACCGCCGCTGAGCGCTTTGGCCAGCACCACCATATCGGGTTGAACATCAAAGTGATGCGCCGCCAGAAACTTTCCAGTGCGATACATTCCCGTCTGCACTTCATCCAGTACGAAAAGCGTGCCCGTCCGCCGACAGGCCTTTTGCGCTTGCCGCAAGTAGGCGCGCGTGGGCACATGAATTCCGCCTTCCGCCTGAATTGGCTCGGCGACAAATGCGGCCTGCCGTTTGCTTGCCACCGCGCTCTCCAGTGCCGCAATATCGCCGAACGGCACGCCTTGAGTGTCCGGCAAGAGCGGACCGAATCCCTCCCGCCAGAATGCATCGTTCATCAGTGAGAGCGCGCCCGTTGTCAGTCCATGAAAACTGCTTTTCGCGTAGACAATCCCTGCGCGGCCGGTCGTGGCTCGGGCAAACTTGATCGCAGCCTCCACGCCCTCGCTGCCGCTGCTGCCGAAGTAAACTTTTTGCAAATCCCCGCCAGCCAGCTCGCACAACCGCCGCGCCAATTCACCGGCGATCTCGGGCACGTGGCTTTGCAGCATTGCTGGACCACAGCGATCCATCTCTTCCTTCAACGCCTGAATGATGTCCGGATGATTATGCCCGGCGTTGTGAACGCAATAGCCCGAGAGAAAATCCAATATGCGCCGCCCCTCTTTCGTGAACAATTCACAGCCCAGGCAGCGCTCATACTCGACGTTCATGCCCAGCAGCTTGAGCAGCGTCACCCACTGCGGGTTCACGTAGTCTTGGTAATTGGATGTGGAGTTGGAGGTGGACTTCGATACGTCGCGTGAAGCAATCGTCGCACTCGTAGTTGCCATGTCGTTTCCTGTGGGATGCGCAGTTGTTTCCGTTGGGATGTACTCTGCCGCCGAATCATCAGTGAGGAGCGGACAAAGCGTGGGCGGTCGGCACAGTCGTCGCGTTCCCTTCGTTGCTTCCTCGCGAACTAACGTATTGCTACGATTTTAGAGCCGAGAAGAGCTTGGCGGGATCGGGACGAATAAAATGCGAAATAAAAATTAGCATTAACCCGCGACCCTTCGAAGCATCTTGCATCTAACCAACCCTTGAAAGAAGAAGGTAGAGTCGGGCTCGGCTCGCCTTCAAACGAACAATTCGTCCATCGAAAGCGACCGGGTCCAGGAGCGCCCAATGCTTGCCGCAGAGAAGGCTGTCATAGTTTCCCCGGATGTTTCCCACGAACTCATCGAACGAATGCTAACCGAACGAATGTCCGGTGCTCGCCGGCAGAGTGATGTAATCTTCAATCTAGTGCGTCCCGAATCGCTGTACGAACGGCCGATTCCGGAGCGTCACCGCATCATCTTTTACATCGGGCACCTTGAGGCATTCGACTGGAATCTGCTGAACAGTGCCTTTTTCGGACTGAAGAATAATCATTCTGAATTTGACCGTCTCTTTGCCTTCGGCATTGACCCAGTCGGCGGCGGACTTCCCGCCGATCTGCCATCCGACTGGCCTTCCGTGAACGCCGTCCACGAATACGTGAGCAGTGTCCGTAGCGCGCTCGACAAAAACCTTGCACAGCATCTGGCAAGGCGTCTGGGAAAGATAAGCTCCGAGCCATCCCCCACACGCGACGTTTTTCCTCTGCGCATTTTGCTGAATGTAGCGATTGAGCATCGGCTGATGCACGCCGAGACGCTGGCCTACATGGTGCATCAGTTGCCGCTCAACATGAAGGTGGCGGAACTGGGCGCACCGATTCTCGCGAGTCCTCCAGTCACCCACCGCAGCGTCCCTATCCCCGCAGGTTCCGTAGAACTTGGGCTTGATCGGAACTCTGACACCTTCGGCTGGGATAACGAGTATGAAGCCCACACCATGGAAGTCCCCGCGTTCGAGATCGATCGGTACAAGGTGACCAACCGGCAGTATCTCGAGTTTATGGCGGCTGGTGGCTATGAGTCGCGCGCTTTCTGGACCGACGACGACTGGGACTGGAAGGGTGCTCAAGCAATTTCTCATCCATTGTTCTGGAAGAAAGAAGGTAACGGATGGCTTTGGCGCACGATGTTTGATGAGGTCCCGTTGCCGCTTGACTGGCCAGTGTATGTGAGCCATGCGGAAGCAAATGCCTACGCGCGCTGGACAGGGAAGTCGCTCCCCACCGAAGCGGAATGGCAGCGCGCCGCCTACGGCACCGCTGGCGAAGACACAAGACCGTACCCGTGGGGCCGCGAGCATCCCGATTTCGGGCTCAATGCGGAGTTGAATACAAGGTTCGGCAACTTTGACTTTCACCGTTGGGATCCCGTGCCGGTGAATGCGTTTCCGGACGGCCAGAGCGCGTTAGGCGTCCACGACATGTTGGGCAACGGGTGGGAATGGACCTCCACCGTTTTCGGTCCGTTTCCTGGCTTCGCGCCATTTCCATTCTACCCAGGATACTCGGCTGATTTCTTTGATGGCAAGCACTTCGTCATGAAGGGCGGCTCGGCGCGCACCGCCGCGTGCATGCTGCGGCCCACGTTTCGCAACTGGTTCCAGGCGCATTACCAATACGTGTATGCGGGTTTCCGCTGCGTAAGCCGTTGAAGGTTGAGCCGATCGTCGAGAGAATTGTCAAGACGATGATCGAGATGGCGATACAGGGGGCTGAGGACATGTTGATTCAAGCGATTCCCGCTAACACCGCTTACGAGTTTGCTTCCGACGTCCGCGCCGGGCTTACCCGGCCGGGACAGAAGGAGCTCCCGTCGAAGTATCTCTACGACGACGTGGGCTCGGCACTCTTTGAAGTGATCAGCCATCTGCCCGAGTACGGGCTCACTCGCGCCGATGAACGTTTGCTGCAACGTCATGCCGCTGAGATCGTGGAGCGCGTGGCCGCTCCGGTCGCCGTCGCCGAACTCGGCTCCGGTAGCGGCAGGAAGACGCGCTGGATACTGGAGGCGCTCAGTCAGCGGGGACGAATAAATTATTATCCGGTCGAAATATCCCACTCGGCATTGGTCATGTGCGAGCGCGAACTCAGCGACATCGATGCCATCAGCATTGTGGGTTTTGAGCGCGAGTATCTCGATGGTTTGCTGGAAGTGGCCGCATACCGGCAGCCCGGTCAGCATCTTTTCGTATTATTTCTCGGGAGCACGATCGGGAACTTCGATCGGTCCGCCGGAGTGAAATTCCTAGCCGAGGTGCGCCGCATTCTCGCGCCCGGAGATTCACTTCTGCTGGGAACGGACCTGGAAAAACCCGCCCCGCAATTGCTCAATGCGTATGATGACGAACTGGGAGTGACTGCCGCTTTTAATCTCAATCTGCTGGCGCGCATCAATCGCGAACTCGACGCCGATTTTGACCTTCGCCAGTTTGCCCACGTTGCCCGGATCAATCCCGAAGCCCGAAGCGTCGAAATGCACCTGCAATCGATGCGGCGGCAGACGGTGCGCATTCCGGCCGCGGATCTGCGCGTCGAGTTCCTGGAAGGAGAGACGATATGGACAGAAAGCAGCCACAAGTATGCGAATGACGAGGTCTTCCAGATGGCGCGCGCTGCAGGCTTTTGTTGCCGGGCACAATGGATCGACGAACAGTGGCCCTTTGCGGAGAGCCTGCTGGTTGCGGAGTGAATACGGTTCATTGCAATGGGCGCGCAATTCACGGGTGCATGCAACCGGCCCGGCCAACAGTGGCGTCCGACCAGCATCGTAGAGGCGATAGTCGGTACACAAGACAGATAATCGAGCTTTAACGCGAATGAAATATCTCCGTGCAATCATTCTGAGTGGGAAAGCTGTGCTTTTGTTCGATGATCCTGGATCACGGTGAGCTAGCCAAAATCACACGGCTGCAGAGTGCTTGGCGGAGTGGAAACAATGAGAAACAGGAGGATTTATGGCAGAAATATGCACGCATCTCAACCAGATCAAAGTACGAAAAACGAACACTCATGTATGCGAAGATTGCGTCAAGATTGGCGACACTTGGGTCCACCTGCGCATGTGCCTGATTTGTGGACATGTAGGCTGTTGCGACTCGTCCAAAAATAAGCACGCCACCAAGCACTTTCATCAAACCAAGCATCCTCTGATACGCTCCATCGAGCCGGGAGAGTCCTGGATCTGGTGTTATGTGGATGAAATCGAGGCCGGTGAGCTTGCGGCTTGAAGCGAGCAGTAGCATTCACGTTCATCGTAACGGATAGCAAATGTGATTCGTGTCAGGGCACGCCTTCAGGCATGCCGAAAAGCAATCTAAAATGGGTGGGCTTCAGGCGCTGGATCTCGGAGTTTGACTTTTACCACGGGCCTAAGACCAAATCATGGCAAAACCGATCCTGCTGAGTGTCGACGACGACTCCGATGTTTTGCGGGCGATCGAACGCGACCTGCGCTCGCAGTACGGCGCAGAGTATCGCGTCATCGGGAGCGATTCTCCCGAAGGCGCACTGGATTTGCTAAAGCAGTTGAAGGTCCGCAATGACAGCGTGGCCCTGCTATTGGCGGACCAGCGCATGCCTCGCATGGACGGCGTCACATTTCTGCAGGAAGCCATGCATGTGTTTCCGGAAGCTAAGCGCGCGCTACTCACTGCCTACGCTGACACCAATGCCGCCATCAGCGCCATCAATCAAGCCAGCATCAACTACTTTTTCCTGAAGCCATGGGACCCGCCCGCAGAGCACCTGTATCCGCAACTGAACGATTTGCTCGACGACTGGCAAGCTTCTTATCGGCCGGCGTTTCAGGGGATACGGGTTCTCGGTACAAGGTGGTCGCCGCGGTCTTATGAGTTGCGGGATTTCCTCGCGCGCAATCGCGTTCCCTATCAGTGGATCGACGTGGAGACTTCCGCGAACGATCCGGAAACCAAGCGCCTTGTGGAAGCTCTGGGCGACGAGGTTTCCAGTCTCCCGGTCGTGCTCTTCCCGGACGGAACAAAACTTCTTGAGAGCCTGCCCGCCGATGTTGCGCAAAAAGTCGGCCTGCGCACGCGCGCGCAAACCGATTTCTACGACTTGGCGATTGTCGGTGGAGGCCCAGCCGGCCTGGCAGCCGCGGTCTATGGCGCATCGGAGGGTCTCCACACAGTGATGATTGAGCGCGAAGCGCCGGGCGGACAAGCGGGCATGAGTTCGCGCATTGAGAACTATCTGGGATTCCCGTCCGGACTCAGCGGGAACGATCTGGCCAGGCGCGCGGTGGCGCAGGCGCAGCGCTTTGGAGTGGAAATTCTGTCTCCCCAGGAGGCGGTTGGCGTCCGCACCGAAGGATCGTATCGCATCATCAAGATGGCGGATGGCAATGAACTCTCGTGTCACGCACTGATGATCGCAAGCGGAGTGCAGTGGCGGCGACTGGAAGCTCCCGGAATCGATCGACTCCAAGGCGCCGGTGTCTACTACGGGGGCGGCGCGACGGAAGCGCTGGCATGCAAAGGCGAAGACGTCTATGTGATCGGTGGCGCAAATTCGGCGGGCCAGGCAGCCATGAATTTTGCCAAGTATGCGGAGCGCGTCGTCATGGTCGTCAGAGGCAGTTCGCTCGCCAGTACCATGTCGCAGTATCTGATTGATCAAATCAAGGAGACGCCCAACATTCAGGTGTGGCCCAATGCCAGTGTGGCCGAGGCGCATGGCGAAACGCATCTGGAAGAGGTTTCGATCCTTTGTTCGGATTCCAATAAGCTGGAGCGGGTGCCTGCAAGTTCAATGTTCATCTTTATCGGGGCCCTGCCGCGCACGGATTGGCTGGGCGATCTGGTCGAGCGCGACGACCGGGGCTTCTTGTTGACGGGTCCCGATCTGATTCGAGACGGACAGCGCCCCAAGGGTTGGACGCTCGACCGGGATCCGTTTCTACTCGAAACAAATATCCCAGGTATCTTTGCGGTGGGCGATGTGCGGCATGGTTCGGTGAAGCGCGTGGCTTCCGGTGTGGGCGAAGGATCGGTAGCTGTGCAGTTTATCCATCAGTATTTGAGCAAGGTATAAATGGTCGAAAATTCCGAATTACTTCGTGTTCCAGTATTCGCGGACTTGCCCGACGATCAGATTGCCTGGTTCCTCAGCCAGGTTCAGGAACTCCACTTCAAATCGGGCGAGGCCTATTCACGGCAAGGCGAGCCCGCCGATGCGATGTTCGTGATTCTTGAAGGACAAATCGAGATTCGCGGGGAGATAGGCGGCGAAACTGTCGCATTCACCATCAATGCGGGGAACGTCACGGGAGCGCTTCCGTATTCGAGAATGAAACATTTTACCGTGGGCGGCCGGGCAGTCGTGGACAGTCGCCTACTAAAATTTCCGGCGGCTCTGTTCCCCGATCTTGTGCAGAAGATGCCGGAACTAGCCAAACGTTTGGTCGGCCTGATGTCCGACCGTATCCGCGAGACCACTCGGATGGAACAACAGCGCGACCGGTTGGCAGGACTAGGCAAGCTTTCGGCGGGCCTGGCTCATGAACTCAATAATCCGGCTTCAGCCGCCAAGCGCGCCGCCAGCCAATTACGTACCATCCTGAAAAAAATCAAGGACGCGAGTCTTGAACTGGGCCGACGCGATCTTACCCCCGCACAGAAGTCGGAAATTGAGAAATTGGAAACCGCGTTCACGCAGCACAACGAACCTCCGCCCGATGTGCTCGCCACCAGCGATCTGGAAGAGAAACTCGATTCCTTGTTACGCAGTCACGGGCAGAACGACTTGTGGCAATTGTCAGCCGATTTGGCAAGGAAGAACGTCACGCCGGAAGTGCTGGAATCGTTGTTCGGGGCGCTTGATGCAGGCACCGCGCGGGCCGCGCTGGTGAGGATTGCCGCCTCGGTCGAGATTGGGAATCTGCTCAACGAAGTCGAGAGCAGCACTTCCAGAATTTCCGATCTCGTCGGTGCCATCAAGGAATACACCTACATGGACCAGGCACCTCTGCAAAATGTCGACATCGTGAAAAGTCTCGAGACCACGCTGACCATCCTGAATCACAAGCTCAAACGCGGCGTGACGGTGCGGCGCGACTACCAGAAGATTCCGCTGCTGGTAAATTCATTCGGCAGCGAACTCAATCAGGTTTGGACCAATATCATTGACAACGCCATCGACGCGATGGGCGGAAAAGGCGAACTTCACGTGCGAAGCTATCGCGACGATGGACACGTCGTAGTAGAGATCGGCGATAACGGTCCAGGGATTTCGCCCGAGATTGAGGCGCACATCTTTGAGCCATTCTTCACCACCAAGGGAGTTGGGGAGGGAACCGGACTTGGCCTGGACACGGTTCAGCGAATCGTAAAGAAACACAGGGGAAGTGTTCATGTCGATTCGAAACCCGGGGACACACGTTTTCAAATATGGCTTCCGCTGGCGGAAGCCTCGACGTCAACCGCGAAGAATCACACCTGAGAATGGAGGAGATTTATGCCTACGATCACGACCAAGGACGGTACCGAGATTTACTACAAAGACTGGGGCACGGGACAACCCATAGTGTTCAGTCACGGCTGGCCGCTTTCCGCGGACGACTGGGATGGACAGATGTTGTTCTTCGGCCAGCAGGGTTATCGTGTCATCGCGCATGACCGGCGAGGACACGGCCGATCAAGCCAGACCTGGGATGGGAACGAGATGAACACTTACGCCGACGATCTCGCAGCCCTCACTGAGAAACTCGATTTGAAGAACGCAATTCATGTCGGCCACTCAACTGGTGGCGGAGAAGTTGCCCGCTACATCGGCCGTCATGGCACAAAACGTGTCGGCATGGCGGTGCTCATCAGCTCAGTTCCACCGCTGATGGTAAAGACGGACAAAAATCCCGAGGGCGCGCCGCTCTCGGTCTTCGACGACCTGCGAGCGCAACTTGCGGCAAATCGGCCCCAGTTCTACAAGGACATCACGCTCCCCTTCTACGGATACAACCGGCCAGGCGCAAAGATTTCAGAAGGCATCCGGGAGCACTGGTGGTTACAGGGCATGATGGGAGGAATGAAAGCCCACTACGACTGCATTAAGGCCTTCTCAGAGACGGACTTCACGGAAGATCTCAAGAAGTTCGACGTGCCAACCCTCATTCTTCATGGCGACGATGACCAGATCGTGCCGATCCGCGCGGCCGCTCTGATGTCCGCCAAGATCGTGAAGAACGCCGTGCTGAAGGTGTATCCGGGTTTTCCGCACGGGATGCCCACAACCAATGCGGACCAGATCAACGCCGATCTGCTCGCGTTTTTCAAGCGTAGCGCACAAGTGGCGGCGTAACCGCTAATGAATAATTGCGTGCGTGGCGATTCGGCGACTGAGAGGCTTTGTCGAACCGCGCGAGAATAAGTTGAAATTGTCATCCTTCTATGAAAACGGGCGCACGTGTCCATAGGTATTTTTGCGGCGATGCGGACAGGCTTCTATTCGTGCTCGAGGCACATAAGGTATGTCCGGACTCCGCCGCTCCCTCTGA
>Ga0182024_10005983_pt1 | contig 26959 bp, 28 predicted proteins | sample P32metaG_FD_120480 | JGI IMG/M metagenome (GOLD analysis project Ga0182024, IMG submission 120480) | Permafrost microbial communities from Stordalen Mire, Sweden - P3-2 metaG (Illumina Assembly) | ecosystem: Environmental > Terrestrial > Soil > Wetlands > Permafrost | place: Sweden: Stordalen...
CAATAGCTCCGATTCCACCTCGGATTCCGCCACAACCGGCTGGTCTGGTTCCACAACCTGCGCCGATTCCACTGGCACCAACTCAGCAGGTGCATCGGAATCCGCCACAACCGGTTGATCTGGTTCCACAACCTGCTCCGATTCGACGGGGTCCACCAGCTCAGCGGCACCAGATTCCACCTCAGGCACCACCTCAGCAACTGCATCGGATTGCACCAATAGCTCAGGCCCATCCGATTCCACCTCGGATTCCGCCACAACCGCCTGATCTGCTTGCGCAACCTCCGTCGATTCCACGGGCTGCGGCGGCGGATCTGGTTCCAACTGTGGGGGAGCGGGTGCCGGCTGCGGCGGATCGGGTTCCTGCGGCGGAGCAGATTCCAGCTGCGGGGCAGCAGGCTCCACCACCTGTGGTGCCTTCTCGACTGGCCGAGCTAACTCCATAGACTTGGCGCGCGCCCGCTCTCTCAAGCGCGCTACGTATTCGTCTGCTGAACCAACGACCTTTTTAATCGCCGCTGGATCGCCATCCGACCCACTGTTAGGAGGTTCATCAGGGTTGGAATTATCCGCATCACTCAAAGCATGATTCCTCTCCAGATAGTTGTTCCCATCCCCTGTGGATACGGAACGCCCAACGAGAGACCCTGCTAGACGACCTCTCGCAGGAGCTTACGCGCCTTTGAATCGTGCTTCCAGACCACACTATCGACAATATAGTGATGAATGCTGATGAAGATAAACGCTGCCAGTAAGAAAAAGTTGGGTGCCACGTTGCCTAGCAGTTTAGCGTTGTCTAGTATGCCTGGTATGTACCGGAAACAGAGATAACCAAGCAAAACTGTCACCACTGCGAAACCGACAAGATGAATCGCTCGCAAGCGCAAACTCTTGCCTGACCTGGAATCGAAACCGTTCGCTTCGACCTTGTAGGCAAAATGCAAATATTGAGCCCCATGGGCTATTGGTGCAATCGTAGCCTGGAAGCCGAAGGGCTGGGAAAACGGTTGCAGCCAGGCCCAGATCGATACGATTGGCACCACTGCCAAAAGTGGCGGGAATTTCTTTTGCTGTCTCAACGCCGGCACAATGACGGCGACAAAGACAGCGATCAGGCTGCCCGCAAAGGCAGCATAGGATGCCCAGCACAGAGCTTGCGGAAACTTGGTTGGATGGTAGGCAAATGATCCTGTATTCAGCTTCGAGAAAAACGTATAACCGGAAAACATGTTCATCATCCAGAGCGCATAAAGATTTAGGAGCAAGATTTTTTTCTGCTTGATCTCTAACCGGTAGCCGCTTTTCTCTCCACAAGCCAATGCCACCCCAAAGGCCTGCATGCAATAGTGATGTCCTGACAAAATTGTCTGGGCAATCAGCATAGTGGCAAACAAGAGCTGTCCGCATCCATCGTATTTTGACCAATACATGTTCACTCCGATCTGCTGAAACGCCTTGTCTACGCCAAGAAGAGGCGGTACCGCCGTGAGAGGCAGATTCCAACTGCCAGCGCAAAGCACCAACAGTGCCACCAAAACCATAGGGTAGACGATCAGCTGCCAGCCATGGCTGAGTATGAATGCCAGACCTTGCTGATAAGCAAATCTGTACGACCAGATAAAGTGTGGATAGCTAAACAGCAAGACGAATACAAAGGTGATGGCAATGGCTTGTTGAAGCAGCATACGAACGTTGTCTTGCAAGATCACACTGGGGATGCTCAGGCATGAACAGACGACAAGCAAGATCAGGCTGGCACCACCTAGCATCAGGAACGTCCATGTGCGCTCAGCCAAGTCAAAGTGGGCCAGTCTGGCTGGGTTCCATTGTACTTTTGACAAGGCGCTGTCCATGTGTCTCTCGCTTGAGCTATTTGATACTCGGGGAAGGCATCATGGAAGGATAAATTTGGTCTTGATGATCGGACTCGTATATATCTGGCTGAAGGAGAATTGATTGGTGAAAGAAGCACCAAAGAAGAATATAGGCACTGGTAAAGTGACGTTCACTTTGGTCGTGCACTGAACGTACGGACACATCCCTGGTGGAGGATTACCGCCGAAATCTTGGTAATTGACTGCCCCTAGCTGGATTGGACTGATAAAAACTCCATCAGTGGAGATCTGTTTCACAGCAGCTTGGGCAAATGTAAGCGCCTGGGCAGCGGTGGGTTGTTGGGCCGCTGCTCTCACTACGTCTCGACAGGCCTTGTCGTTGACCGAACATGCGAATATCAACACAGCAATCTCGGCCGTAAAAATCGCCAGCACCATAACCAAAAATGAGGTGGCGGCAACCTCGGCGAGGCTGAATCCGCGAGCATTTCGGTAGGTGGCTGTTGATACCAATCTCACTGATTTAACCCCTGTGGCACCTCACTGGAATATTGAGATCTGACAATGATAGGGAAAGGTCCTGTGAGACCTGGGACAGGTCCGAAGACACTCTGGAAGCCACTAACTAAAGGGGCAATCTGGCCGTCGAGTTCTACCTGAACGGAGTAGAGGTTGTTTGCTATATCAGCAGCAGCTGGCAGCTTCTGCCCGTTGGGCGATTTGGTGGTTGTTTGTGAATTTACATTTGTCGACACGATAAAAACGTTGACTGTGGTCAGGGTCAAACCGGAGAACGCTCCAGTTGCTTTGGTCGCCCACTGGTTGGCAACGGTGACAGATGACGGTCCGGAAGAGGAATCCACTTGAAAGGTCTGACACTTAGCAGCCTGTTGAGCTGCTTCCCGGCAAGCGTTCCAAAAGAAGCCAAAGCGCAGTGATTCGGTGGCAAAGATTAACAGAGGAAAGACCATCAAAATCATTATCCAGAGAGCCACCGGCATTTCAGCCATGGTGGTACCAGAATGTGATCGCAATGTGGAAGGATCATCCCGACCGTTGCTTTTCATAAACCGTAGGGACACAGCCATTTGCTCAACCCTGCACAAGTGTCATCAGTTGCCTGATCACGTTGTTGAAGTCGCCAACGAGCTTGGGGTAGGTTTCTCGGGCGCCTAGCCAATTCTCTACATATAAAGTGCCGCCACTACCAGCGGTATTAACAAGCCCACCGGTCTGAGTATCGCTGAACTGGGTGGTCATAAACCCTGCCATGGCAGGATTTTGTGCCACCGTTACCATAAAGATCGGAATTCCTTGTGTGCGAGCGGCCTGCGCTACGGTGATGGCATCAGCCAGCGCTGGTCCGTCGGCTGCGGGATTGGTATAGACGTTACCAGCAAGATCACGAGTCGGCACTTTGTCAGTGACGACCAAAATAGCTTTCATCGAACCAGTGCGGCTGTTGGGGCCGGTGAGGTTATTCATTGCTTGTTGCAGCCCATCGGCAAGGTTTGACCCGCCATTAGGTACAAACAACGGTTGCGTGTTGGTGATGGGAGGGGTAAGCAAGGTCGTGATCGCTGCCAGGTTGTTGGAGCCAACAGCTGCAGAGGGCATGAGAGGAATCTGCGGTAGGGCATAGGTTACATTGCCTGCTACTGGATAGGCCCACGATACTGCCGGTGCTGACATGGTATCGCCTGGGTTCAAGCCTGCCCGGTCGTTGAAAGCGACAAAGCCAAAATGCACATTTGAAGTTTGCGTCATCTTCCCCATGAACCCCTGGATTGCTTCTTCAAGCGTAATTTTCGGTTCAAGCTGACGATATGCAAGGCACTGATAGGCTAGCTTGTAACCAGTTTTACAGGCAGCGGCAATGCCATTGTCTTCGTGAATGGTGGGCGCATTGTTGTTGGTCTCCATGTTGCCCCGAGCAGCCTCAACCACAAAATCCAGGGTAGGGAACGGATACTGGGCGAAAGTAGCTCCACCACCAGGAATGATGTTTGGCACTCCCCCGGCTCCCCAGCCACCGACTCCGTCTGGTGGGAGATTTGGTCCCGCTTGACCATCAGTAAAACCAGCAAATGTGTTGTTGGCATCCAGGTTTACCACGAGGTCGGTAAACATGGTCGGGTCTGCGTTCCATGGATTATAGGCAGCGCTGCCGAAATCGGGGCCAGCGGTAAACCAGGCTTGAGCCGGTTGTTCCAAATGAAAGTTGTTTAGTTTGACTGCCAGTGTGTCTTCTAGATCCTCCAGCCATGGTTGCACTCCTTTGGGGCGATAGCTGGGAGGCTTGAAAGCGAATGTGTTTTTAACGTTTCCGGGTCCGACTTGCAAACCTGCTATCCCGACCCCCCCACTGCCCAAAGCAGCAGGCGCATCGCCGGGACCACTACCCATGTTGAGGGTGCCTCGCAGAGGCTTTGTTTTCCCAGTGGGCCCAACTTCACTGAACTGTTTCGGGCATCCGCTGGTTAACGGATTTCCCGCTGCGTCAAGATTTTGAGGAGGCAGTCCATTCACAGGAGTGCCGATAACAGGAGCACAGACAATTCCCCAAATTGGACCATTCTCCCCTGTACCAGTGGGTGGGGTGAAGTAGGAAATAGCCGGCAATGTGGGATCCCAGTATCTTCGGACCCCGGTTACAGGAGTCTGATCATCCATAGAATCATCATGGTTGTAGACGATCATCAGGTCTAGGGCAGGCAATCCCGCCGTGGCATCTGCCATCACTGTGTATACGCTGACGCCAATAGCTCCGAAGCCCCCAGAGAAAAGGGGATAGGCATAAGCTCCATAAACCCGCAAAACGTTGGCCGCTCCTACCGCAGCGGGCTGCCCGGTAATCGGATCGTCGAACTCGCAATAGGCAGCCACCTGCCCTGGAGCCGGAGCCATCGCGGCAAGACTGGTGCTGACTACGACAGAGTTGGTGAGCGGCTGACCGAGAATCGAGTTCATCTGGAGAATGTTTATAGCGGCTGTGCTGGCCGCAGTTTGAGCGGCTGCTCCGGTGGCGCTGGTGGAAGCCATTGCCGCTCCACCGCCCAGAGCCGAAAGCTCAAGACAATGCTTGAGCTGTTCACGAGCCAGCAGAATCCGGCTCATTTCATAGGAAACGATACCGAGGGTGCCGACCACGAAGATCGCTAGGACCAGATTTAGGGCCAGGGCTACTTGGCCTGAAGATTTACGCAAAGAGTTTGCCTCTCAAGCGCCACTTAGTATTAGATGAGTCCCATCTAATAACATATCACGCAGCTGCCGGTTGGTGGGATGCAACCAAGAGAAGATCCTGCTATTTAACCAGGCTGGACAAATCGTTCAACAAAAGCTTGCTCACAGACTTGAGCGTGGCGAACACTCCCGGCCCATCGCTGGCAACTGCCTCAAAACTGGGTACGCCCCATCTGTTCAATTCTTTCTCCATGCGCTCAACGGCCATGGGATTCTTCAAGTCCCGTTTGTTGTATTGCAATACAAATGGGAGTTCCTCCAATACCATGCCAAAATCAGTGAGGTTGGTTTGCAAATTTTGCAGCGATTCAATGTTATCTGCAGACCGCAGTGCATCAGAGTCTGCCACGAACACGACAGCATCGGCACCTCTGAGAATCAATTTGCGGCTGGCGTTATATTCAACCTGTCCAGGTACCGTGTACAGTGACATGCGCATCTGCCAGCCCTGCACCTTGCCCAGGTCCAGAGGCAGAAAATCGAAGAAAAGAGTACGGTCTGTTTGCGTGGCCATGCTGATCAACTCACCACGTGTTGCCGGCGTGAGTTTATTGTGCACGTATATCAGGTTGGTTGTCTTGCCGCTGAAGCCGGGACCATAGTAGACAACCTTGCAGTTGATTTCCCGCTTCAAGCTGTTTAATAGCGCCATCTCTTGATATTCCTGTGGTCACGCTCGCGCCCGACCAACTCCATTTCATACGGAGCCCATTATCACATGCTCAATCTCAAAATAAAGCTTATGGTGCATGTGGAAACCGGCCTCAAGCGGTGAATTCAGTTCTGGACAAGAAATGCCACCATCTACAATGGCAGACTGAGGCTTGCATTAGTTAGAAATCACTCTTTGTTGCATCGATCTCGTTCTTGAGCTGGGAACGCGTCTGAGATGGACAAAATGACTCGGCTGACACCAACACAGTTTCGCGAGCTCAAGTGGGAAATTGTGGAACAACTGAAACCGGGCAATGAAGTGATTGACGCGACCACTATCACTATTATCCGCGAGCGCGCTGCTGCAGTCCTAAAGTCCAAACTTCCTGCCTCATCGGAACAATACGACGACCTGCTTACTCAAGTTCTTGACGAGCTCCTCGGCTATGGACCCTTAACACCATTGCTTCGCGATGGATCAAATATGGAAATTTTTGTGGACGGACCAAAAGCAGTTTATACGCGAAAGTGGTCGCAGCGTGGTCGAAAGCGCATAGCTCTTGTATTCGAAAGCGAAACACATCTGAAAGACATCATTATCCGGTTTCTTAAAAGTATGAATCTCGACATAAGCGAAAACGACGCAATGGTCGAAGGGAAGCTGCGCGATGATGCCGGGTTTCCTTGCGATGGGCGAGTGTTTGCTACGTTTCCACCCGCCACAATACATGGGCCGACGCTCAGCATTGTTTGGATGCCGAAGTGGTCAAGAGACTACAAACAAGAATTGCAAGGATGGGAGCTCGCTTGTAATGGAGCAGTGTCTACGTATGAATTCACGGCTGAAGCATCTTCGCATGTGGCAAAAGCCTTTTAACCTCGATTTTTCTGCTGGTGCCTCGTCCTGCTGAAGATAATTGACTGCTACAGCCTTTGCGGTCATGATGGAATAAGCAGCCCTCACTTTACTAATCAATTGAGGAAATAATGGATGCAGCCTTACAAGCGGCCTTCCGCTTGCTTGGATTGGAAGCCGACGCATCATTCGATGATGCTAAACAACGCTATCGAAAGATGGCGAAGCAGATGCACCCCGATCGCATTGCTGGTGTGGCAGATAAAGCTCGCGCTGAGCAAGCGATGAAGAAGTTGAACGGACAGTTTGAGCTGATTGTGCGGCACTTTCGCGACGGTAAACACAGCACACAAACACAGTCAGGAAAGCCAAAAACTCGCTCGTCGCAAAGCACAGCAAAATCTCACAAAGCATCCCAAAGCGCAACGACATCAAATGCCACAGGAAAGTCTTCAAATGCGCGAAGTGACTCGCCAAAACCAACTCCCACAGCAACTCCACCAAAACCAACTCCCAAACCAACTCCCAAACCAACTCCCAAACCAACTCCACCCAAACCAACTCCACCCAAACCTGTTTCACCAGAGCGCGTAATGCAAGATGCAGCCCGGGCAATTTGGCGTAACAGGCTCGCATTCAAACAGCTCGGTAAGACGCAAAGCAAACCTATATCCGTGGAAAGTTTCATACTGCGCCAACCCAGAGAAGATCACTGAAGCCGGAGATCAACGGCACTTGATCCACAATATCCTGGGGAAGAAAACCTGCATTCGTGATACCATTCACGTCGACTTATGACTTTCTCTTCATGAATTTCTTCAAACCTCTCACCATAATTTTATTGCTGCTGTTTCTCGCACTGCCTTCGGTTCGGTCTGCTTTCGCTGATGATGACGACAGTGAGTACGTGCCGGAAGATGGCACCAGTTACAACAGCAAAGGCAAAGTGAAAGGGCCGATGAATGATTTTTTCCTTGGTGAGAGCTACCTCAGGGATAATCAGCTTGAGAAAGCGATCATACATTTGCGCCGCTCAGTGAATGCAGATGGCAACGACTTAGACGCCAGAGCCATGTATGCGAAGGCGCTCGAACAAAAGTACAGGGAACAGGATGAGAAGGATCCACAGCTCTTTCGAGAGTGCCTGAGCCAGTGGTTGTATGTTTTGAAGACGATTGCACCGGAGGAGTCTGGAGTGTCAGTTCTGAAGTTCCTCTACAAGGACGAAGAAAGAGACATGCCTGCGAAAACACACATTAAAGACCTCACTGGCACCGTCCCGAAGCGTTTTGAGAGCAGCGAAAAATTCTTGGCCAGGGTCTGTAAGGGTGATACCAGTGTCAGTGGCACCGTTCTGAAACCGGGGCACAAGGATGAGTTCGACAAGTAATATTCCGGCGAAGAATTCGTTGATCGTTGAATTACTTTGAAATGCTCTTATTTGGATTGAGCAGAAAGTTTCTGCAAAGCTGAATCAAATAGATTGGCAAATTGTTTCTTCAGTTTGTCGCTGAACGGTCTCGGTCCACCTGTAATGGAGCCAGTGTCGCGCAGTTCTTGCATCAAATTGCGACGTGAGAGTGTATCGCCAATATTGTCCGGGTTGTAGCTATCTCCGCGTGGACTGATCACCACGATTCCGCGAGGCACCAAAATTGCCGCAAGCGGAATATCTTGTGTTACGACAAGATCACCGGTCTCGCTGTTGTCTGCTATGAACGCGTCGGCTTCGTCAGGACCGGCATCGACATGAACGAAATCGATGTACTCTGATTGAGGGAGCGTTAAAGGGCTGTTTGCCACGAAAGTGGTGCTAATCTGGCGGCGCACAGCTGCCCGCAAAATGATTTCGCGTATGGGCATCGGACAGGCATCAGCATCGATCCAGACTTTCATATCGGCCTACTTCCCCTCACCTCGGAGATTCTCCATTTTTCTTGCCCACAGCGGACAAGGCTTTGATCGGCCCTATCTCGTTTAACCAAATATGGTGTAATTTCATCTTGTCATCCCGGTTGGTCAAAAGCACTGCCTGGAGCTGCTTAGCAGCGGATTGAGCTTTTGCATGGGCTCAAAAATCTTCACCAAATTTGGTGTAACGAGGTAGGTAGATCGGTGGAGGCACCTCGGGTCCGATTGAAAAATTGCTTGCTCTTGAAAAATAGTCCGGCATGCTTAGAACTGAAAGTAGATAAATGGTGCCGATTTGTCCGGCATAAATGCCAGCATGGCAACAATCAAAACACAGCAGTAGGCAGCTTTAATCAGGGCGGGAGTGCGTTTCAAAATTCCTGTTGCATTTAATTTGCTCCAGGGCAAATTGGCCAGCAATAAGAGAAAAAGAATTGTCAAACTCACGGGCACAATCACCGGTAGGCTTGGTTTAAGGAGAAGCAACTGATGCGCTTCTACTGCTGTAGTCAACGGCCGCAGCAATACCATCTTCTTTGCCACACTGAAGGCGGTGCCGATGTCTTGAATGCGGAAAAACACCCAACCAACGCAGACGATGTTGAAGGTCATAAAGATCGAAAAGAACCGCCAGAATGCGGTCTTGCATGCCCTCTCCAGAACCGCACTGGAATTTCTTAGGCACTGAAATTCTCTATGAATGATCAGCGCCACACCATGATAGATTCCCCAGACCAAAAAATTCCACGAGGCACCATGCCACAATCCACCCAGAGCCATGGTCCAGAAAAGATTCAGATTAGTTGCCCAGCGACCCTTGCGTGACCCACCCAGGGGAATAAAGAGATAATCGCGCAGCCATGTGGAAAGTGAGATGTGCCAGCGATGCCAGAAGTCGCTTATGTTCGAGGCAATGTACGGCATGTTGAAGTTAACGGGAATGTGATAACCAAACAACATCGACGAGCCCCGCGCAATGTCGGTGTATCCGGAAAAATCGAAATAGATCTGAAAGGCAAATGCGTATGCAAACAACCATAATTCCGGTGCTCCAAAGGCACCAGGGTGGGCGTAACCCATGTTGACCAGAACAGACAGATTGTCGGCGAGAAGCAACTTTTTCGCCAGTCCGGTGACGATCAAGGGTAGCGCTTCGTCAAAATAACTGAGTTTGAAGGGACGCACCTCTTGCATCTGAGCAAGAAAGTCTGGATATCTTTTAATCGGCCCTGAGATTTGCGTGGGAAAAAATGCCGCAAACAAAGAGAAGAGCAAGAAGTTTCGAATAGGCTCTTTGCCCCGGTAGATTTCGAAAAGATAGTGGATGAATTCAAAAGTGAAAAAGGAAATGCCCAGCGGCAGCAAAATGTTGAGAGTGCAATCTGGTTTGCCTGAAGTGAAAAAGCAAAAGGTGCCAAAGCAAAAGTTGGCGTATTTGAAAATTGCTAGAAGGAGAAGATTGAACGCGATTCCGCCGGTGAGAACAAGCTTTTTCTTGCTGCCGACAGTGAAGAGCAGCTTGCCGATAAACCAGTTAGCCACGGTCATGCCGATGATCAGAAGCAGGAACGCGGGCATCCAGCTGGCATAAAAGATGTAACTGGCAACAAGCAACATGGGCATGCGCAGGCGCTGGGGCAACAGCCAGAAGAGGGCAACGACAATGGGCAGGAAAATCAAGTATTGAAGGCTGGTGAAAAGCATCTAGTAGACTCCACCCTTCTCTCTCTGCGCCACCGCGGGTAGGGGCGTTTGAAAGACTTGCGAGAAGGTCCGATCGCTAACCAGATAGTCGGAGAGGATATTGAAGAATTTCTTGCCGCCACTGGCAGCCAGGTGCACACTATCGGTGAAGTCGGTGTAGTCATCGAAACTTCTGGAATCAGTTTTGTCCAGATTCAGAAATGGAACGTGGTAACTGAGGGCGGTCTCGCTTACCTTGTGCTCAACCGCTTCCAACAAAGATGGATCGATCAGTCTGCGGTTTAATTGCGTGATCGGCATGTTGACCAAAAGAACCGGAATCTGCTCTTTGCGGCACAGTTGCAGCAGCGAATTGAGATAGGCGGCTTGCTCTTTCAGTCGATCGTAGTTGGGCGGGTTGTAACGGTTTCTGTAATCGACAATGTCGGTCGCTAAGACCACCCGATGCGTGCGCTCAGCCTTTGCTAGAGAGTTTGCGGGAACCGTCTGCTCTATTGAAGCTGGATGATTGTAGAGTTGGCAGGCTGATTGGGTGGCAGTTTTCCTGATGCGCTTCAACCAACGATCGATCGTCACCTTATGCATGTTGAAAGACAGGGCGCAGTCTTCGCTCTTCAGACTTTCAGGAAAGAGTTTGTTGGTCGACCCGTAGCAGGTCAACACTTTTTGCGTCGGTGAATTCTCGACGGTGGTCAGATTATCAGTAAAATCGCGCGGTGCCAGTCCAAAGATGACAAAGTCAGGTTTCTTGCCGGTATTAAGGGCGGTTTTCAGAATGGCATATTGGTCGCAAGCCATCGCTCCGACCACGCCCACGTTGGTGACACTGATTTGCTTGCCTGTCCGTTGTTTCAGGGCGTCTTCAAAATACGTGCAATCGTAGTCCGGGCGATGGATCAATTTCTCCAGCATATACGCCGGGCTCAACACCAGCGAGGAACCCATCAACAAGACCTGAGGCTTGGACGGGCTTGTGAGGAACTTTGGCAGCGTTCGCGTCATCTGAGCGATCGGAGGTGGAAGCCCCAGGTCTGTCAACTCACTTTCATCTGTGCCTTTCTGACCAAACTGGAAAAGAAACAGGTAGGCAAGCAAGAAGATGGCCGGTACAAGAAGAGCGGTACTGCCGGTGATGCCTGCGATCGATTTGCCGATCAATTTACCGAAAACGTGGAGCAATAGACTTTCTGCGATGGTGCTATACAGCAGGTCACAGTATCATGAGGCGGGCAGGGGCGCCCATTAAATCATTCTGACAACCGGTCAAACCGTTGCCAATGAAACTCGCAGGCGCATTTTAGCGCGATGTTAGTTGCATTTCATTTGCTCTGGAATCGTTAACGCTGCACCTGTTTTGAACGATTTCGTTGGTTTCGAGCTTTGCATTTGCTTGGCCTGATATCGCAGGCGGTATCATCAGCAAACGGGGCTTTCAGCTGCACACTTCGTGACAGCCACCTGGTTAGTTTCAGCAGTTCTGAGATGGCGTTTTGGATCTGGTCCAGTGATGAGGCTAGCCTCTGACAGTGAGAACTCCAGTTGGAACCAGAGTTCGTAAATCCGTGCTATGACCCTGTTGTGGCACTGTGGCTGGGAGTTTCGATGTATCGCCCGGCGGTTGGTAAGCTCGCCCAATATCAGATAATTGGTTTGGCCCCAAAGTAGCCGTTGTTTTGTCTGGAAAAGTGATTCTGGCGCTGCCACTCTGCCCCGTTACCAGGTCTAGTTCTTGGCTGCCAACATTGAGGTGGACCGGTGCATTTGGGTTCTCGGTGACGGGGTTATTTCCGCTATCAACGAGCTGAAAGCCATGAAGTAATTGGGTAACTCTTTCATCGCCTCCAACTACACTGTCCGCTTTAACTAAGAAAAGGTCTGCGTGCTGGGCAAATTCTGAGGAATCCACTGTGGGAGATCGATTCACTAATTCGGTCTGTGGAGTCCTAAAGTCCTCTGCTCCGTCTGCCATTTCCTGCTCTCCTCGTCGTCGCTAGATTCACATGATGAGTAGATGTCGTGGCAAACGAATGGCAGATTTATGGCAAACTCATGGCAAAACCTGGAAACATCTTTGCTGCTGTGTTATGCCACTGGAAGCAGTGGTGCACCATATGCGGTCACCGAATCAAGGTCAATCGACAGGTTGCACGCCTGTTCGGAGATCAAACGTTTGACCAATTCCATCTCATCCTCGCCGTTTGCGACAACCGAGACAGCCATAACGCCTTGATTTAGCTTGGCCAAATTGAAGTGCGCCTCTGAGGGCGGAATCGTATCCAGAAGCATCATGCCACCAATTGCGATACCGGTATAGCAACCTAGAACCAATCCGACAATAACAGCGCTCATTGCTGACATCACCGGGCTGACCACGTATGTCAACGCCGGCATGCCCATGAATCCAGCCAGGCTTCCTAATACGGCGCCAATCAATCCCATCCAGACAATTCTCGTATTGATCTTGTGTGATTGAAGACTGGCAGTAGCCTGACGAAACGCGTCGCTATCTTCTCCGATTACAGAGATCTTGCCGGGCGCCACCTCTGCGTCGATCAAGGATTGGATCGCACTACCCCCCTCGTGATAGTTTGCAAATACTGCATGAACTGCTGATTTATACATGAGATAAGCTCCTTGTTCTTTCCACTCTTTCATAGGCAAACGGCAGCAATTGCTATGCCGTTTTGCCCAACTGGAATGCATTGTTGATTGCTGTCGGCTCTGCTTCTGTTTTCGGCACTGAACCTATCGCCAGGTGCCTTGCCCCGTGTTCAGCCAGAAGACGACTGGCTCGTTCGCTCTGCGCACCGCTGTTGGTGCACACGGAAACGGTGATATCACCATCATGCACATCGCCCAAATATATTGTGCTGTCGGCAGTTTCCTGTAACCGGGCAAACTGGTTGAATCCTATGACGGCAAGAAAACCTAAGCTCATGCCTGTGAAGGCACCGCTCAAGGGCACCATCACCAGGTACATAACTTCGCGACTGGGAAAGTGAGGCAGGGCAATAAAACCAGCCAGACAGCCAGTAAGCGCACCAAGTAAGGCGAAAGTGAACAGGGATCTGCTCAGCTTGTTAGACGGCAACGTTGCCGTTGCATAAGTCGAGGACGTCTGTGCGATCAGGCAGGTTTTTCCGACTAAGCCGGCATTGTCCAGTGCTTCCACTGCGCCTGCGGCCTGCATTTGATTAGCAAAAACTCCATTCAGAATCTCTCTCATAACCTCCTCCTTTTCAGCTCCTGCCTGTGGACGGATCGGTTTCAGCATAGTTTCCTTATCCGCCCTGCATCAATAATCGATTATTGATAATTGACTATAGTGTATCATTTCTCGATAGAGTCAGGTCAATTAATTTTCGGTTGTAAATAAATGTCGCCCAGGCAATCGACAAGGGACTATATAAAGGAAACGCTTATGGAGCGAATCCTTTCCGGTGCCTACGCCCCAGGCGACCGCCTCGTCGAATTGCAGATTGCTCAGGAGTTGGGCACAAGCCAGGGACCAGTGAGAGAGGCTCTGAGGGACCTTCAGGGGCTTGGTCTGGTTGAATCGGAGTCATATCGCGGCACTCGGGTGCGCCAAATTACGGAGAGAGAGATAGAAGAGGCTTACCAGGTGCGATCGGTCTTGGAGCAGCTGGCAGCAGAGCTGGCGGCGCCCAAGCTGCAAGGCAATACCAGGGAGTTAGAAAGAGAAGTGGCCGCCTTCTCACAAGCAGCCAGAGAGAAAGACATCAAAACATATTCCGCGCATGACATGGACTTTCATAGAATAATCGTGGAAGCCGCCGGTAATGAATTGCTCTCCACAATGTGGAACTCAGTGGTTCTGGAAAGCCGATTTAGATTCACGCTGATGCATCGCATCGGCGCCGACGAGTTGGAGAATTTGGCCGCAGCCCATGTGCCGATCACGGAAGCGTTGCATGCCGGAGATGCCACCAGGGCGGGGATGCTTGCTAGAGATATTATTTGTACTTTCCACTCGCGCAAGAACTGAGTGATCGAGTTCGGCCTGGTTATCTCTCCTGTGGTGATCCCAGAGTGCTAAGCAGCTGTCGCACTCTGACTTGGATGTCGTCGCGGATCGCACGAACGTTCTCCATCGACTGACCTTTTGGATCCTCGAGCGGCCAATCATCTTTTCTCAAGCCTGGCACGTATGGACAAGCATCGCCGCATCCCATGGTGATCAGTAAATCTGCATCCTTTGCCAGATCTTCCGTTAAGAGTTGCGGTATGGCACCACTCAAGTCAATCCCTACTTCCTGCATTGCCGATACAACTTCTGGATGAACCCGCTCTCCTGGCTGAGTTCCGGCAGATAGCGCCTGTCCATCGCTGTTATCTGCCAGGGCGTTGAAAAATGCGGCCGCCATTTGTGAGCGTCCAGCATTATGTACGCAAGCAAATATGACTTTCAAAACTCAACCTCTGTTGCCCGCCATCACTTTCGTTTGATTTCTACCTGAATCGCCTCAACTGCAGGTGCGCAACAGGCGGTGTTCTTTGCCATCGGTGGCTCAGTTGTGACATCATTATCATCACCATATACGGTGGCTTCTCCACGAGTGAGAAAAGTCTCCCAGGCAATCCCTTGCGGATCGACGACCCAAGATTTCTCCGATCTGGCATAGCAACATGTAGTTTCGCCTTCATCCAAAAGCTGCATGTTTGCTGCTTTCAAGCGCGAGGAAACTTCGCTCAACTCGATCTCGTTTTCGGCTTGAATGCCTAAATGATCCAACCCTGGCTCCCGCCCGCGAGCAGAGATGGCGAAGTTGACTCGTGGATCATCAAGCATCCATTTGGCGTAGTCCGTTTTCTCAACGGACGGTCCGGAGCCAAAAAGACTAGTGTAAAACGTCACCGACGATCCGATGTTTTCCACTGCCACATGCACGTGTAATCGCTTCATAGTTCAGCACTCCCTTTTTCCCTGACAGCAGTTTTCCATCAGATAACCTATTAAACGCTGCATCTGCTCAAAGTTGGCGCTGTATATTATTGACCGCCCATCTCTTTTAGATCGGACCAAACCGGACTGACTTAGCTGATCGAGGTGGTGTGACATTGTTGCCGGCGTGATGCCAAGTTTGGCCGCGATTGAGCCCGCTGGCATTCCTTCCGGACCCCGCTGCACTAGCAGTCGGAATACCTTCAAGCGTGACTCTTGCGCCAACGCCCCTAATGCTTCTACCGCGTTTCCTAATTGCATACTTGTACAAATATCAAAATATTGTGGATGTGTCAAGAGAAAAAAGCCAATCCAAGGTTAATATGGGGTTGAAAATTTCTTTGGGTGCAGCTCCATCTTGGCAATGACTGGATTATGCAGCTCTCGTAAGGCGCGTAACGTGATGCGTGATTGCGTTGGAAAGATTGCGTTTGATGGAATTTCCAGTATTCATCAAGATCGTCACTGGAACGTAGCGAGCGAAGTCTAAGGAAGGCTTCGGCACCATCCAATCCCCACCGGGCACCAGTGAGATCCATGCGGTCTTTGATTCTGAGCCATAGGTCCGGCGATCTACCACTCGAGATTGTCGTCATCCTCGTCTGGGTCTGACTCTTCCCCGTCGTCTGTGTACCCCTCACCGAGTGAGTCTTCATTGACGGTCCAATCTTTTTTCCATTCGATATCTTCATAGATTACGCTCGCGGGCAAACACGTGCTTGTAGGGAGCGATTCAAGAATGAGGTCATCCGTCAATCCATACTCGAGGAGAATCCAGGAGCAGTCTGCCGTTTTGCGATGCAACTCGAGTTTAGGTCTGGTCTGATGCACGATCAAATATTCGCGCACAGAGGGAACTTGCTTGTAGGCAATCACCTTTTCACGGCGATCGGTAGCGGCCGTACCGCGTGATAGCACTTCGACGACTAATCTGGGTTCTTTGACCAACGCACTTTCTTGATCGAGTGCGCTGCACGCAACCATTACATCAGGATAATAACAGCTGTTTGTAGCCAGCACGTTTATCATCATGTCGGACATAAATACACGACAACCAGTTGGTTTCAGTTTTGAATGCAGAGCTCTGGTAATATTCAGAGCAATCATATTGTGCTTTTGCTTCACGCCGCACATCGGGAAAATCTGGCCGTCGACATATTCGTGCTTTGATTTGGCGCGTTCTTCTAGTTTCAGATATTCATCAATCGTGAAATAGTGAGCGGCGCTGGTTGTAGACATAGATGCTCGACCTGCGTTACTGATGGTGGCTCAATTATAGTACGAACAAATCAGCCTAAGGCAACGGTTTCCGCATGCTAAGCTGAAAATTAATGGCCGGCTTTGTACGTCAATAGCGCAGGATGACTAAAATCAATTGGGTGCAGCTCCATCTTGGCCTTCAATGAATGAATGAAATCCCAAAATTAACGTTGTAGAAGGGACATTATCAACTTGTTTCTTGATGCCTACTTATCCAGAAAATGATGGTCGACTTCTGGAACTAAAGATCAGAACGGCAACGTTGCCTTTGCTCGTGTCATGATGAATGTGGAGTCTATCCCCAAATGTGACAAAATCATGATTGACCAAAACATTAGCAAAGTTCTTTTGAGCATCGCGCTTAGCACACTAGCCGGTTCTGGCGCTTTCGCCGCCGGGGGTGCGACCTACACGCCTGGAACTGACCCCCATTTGGACATGCAGCATCAAATAGGGGCAAAAACCTACACAGATTGTGGACGTGCAGCTGAAGCCGATATGCGCATCCCCGCCATCATCGGACCCTGGAAGCCTTCCGATGAGATTCAGTCGTTGATAGGCACTCCGGCACCAGAATTTGCCAAGGACTTGCAATGGGTCAATAGTGCTCCATTAACAATATCCGGGCTGCGAGGACATCCTGTTTTCATTAGATTTTGGTTTCGCAACTGTTCCATGTGCGTCAGCAGCGCTCCCTTGATGAATGAGCTGCAAGAAAAATATGCCAAAGACGGTCTGGTGGTGATCGGAATTCATCACTCTAAAACAACTAATGGCGACACGGTTGAGGAAGTAGCAAAAGCAGCCAATGATTTAGGATACAAATACCCGATCGCCATCGACAACAGCTGGAACACAATTGAGCGCTTTTGGATTCACTCATCTGCCAGAGCTTACTCATCTGCATCATTTCTTGTCGACAAGAACGGCATTATCGTCTGGGGTCACGATCTGGGACGATTGGAAAAAAATACCCCAGCGGCTATATCTTTGCATGATGCCATCCGCAAGCAATTGGATAATAACAAAACCGCAATTGCACCAGAAGCGACCCCAACTCCTGCCTACAGGCAATCGAAAACAGCAAAATAGTTTGGTGTTGCCTCGCAAAACCATTTTGGTTTTGAGCTGCGCGGGGAATAAGACTATCCGCGCGACCTGAAACTGTTAACTGTTTGAATCTACGCTTGGCACCATATGCGGTACTAAAACAAGAAGAGGATTTGGTGATGGCCCTGGAACAAATGTTGGCTTATCTCGAAGATCGAAAGCAAAGTGAACTGGGAGCAACTATCGAGATCGGACCCGATCATTTTCCGATGCTGGAATCATCTGAGCTGCGACCCGAACACGAATTGATCAGTAGATTGATTGCAGAGGCCGCTGCGGGCTCAGTTCACTTGTTAAAGCTAGGCGCGCTGCCCGCGATAGTTTCGGGTGATCAGGCGCATCGTACCCGGTGCTATCAGGCAATGCTGGAGAGAAGCTTTGCAAACTCGGTTCGTTTGAGCGCGCACAGTTCCCAAGACAGTTTTTTCAGCAGGGGAACTAACGCAGGTGTTTTAGCAGATCTATTTTCAGCTGGAGTCGATGTTGACGTTATTCTGCTTCCGACATTAAAGTGGATAGCCGCTCGCCGCAGTTTTTACTATGAGCGCAGCATCGTCAATAAAGTTATAGATCTGACTGAAGCGAAATATACTGGTGTGCCAATTCCGCCTGCCCTTAAAACAGCTTTGCTGGACATCAGATCCAACACGTTTGAAGTTGGCGGAGGCGATATCGCCACGCGCATCAAAAAACTCTTGGGTGCTGGTCTGTGGCACCACATCCTTCCTGGGGAGATTTGGAGTGATCATCTTCTGGAGGAATTAGAATCGATGGATCCGGCGCAACAAGAGCGCTGGGTGGCGTTAGTGAAATTATGTTGTACTGCAACCTCAGCCAAGCCCAGTGCTAAGTGGACAAAAGCCTCAGCCGAGCTTCTTGATAGCATAGGCAAAGACGAATTCAACAAACGAATTATCGACTGGTTTTCCAGAGTAAACAAAGGAAAGACTCGGCCGTCAATGCCATCGTCTTGGGAGACGGTAGATGATCGGCAAAGAATCTACGACAAGAATGCAGACATACTGCGCGGTTTCATCTGGTGCTGTCTACACTTCCCCAGTGACGAGACTGCACGAGCGATTACAAACGTGGCTCTTTCGGGATATCGGAAAATTCGTGGTCTTGGACCGCGGGCAGTTAGAGTTGGCAACGCCGCCGTTTATGTTTTGGGTGAAATGGCCAATGAGTATGCCGTTGGACAGTTGGCGATTTTGAAAGTGCGCGTCAAATTCGGCACCGCCCAAAAAGGCATTGAGAAAGCACTGGAGACGACAGCGCAGCGGGTGGGCATTCCACGCGATGAGTTAGAGGAAATGTCGGTTCCTTGCTACGGTTTGTCTGAGGTGGGACACCACCGCGAAGAACTCGGTGATACCACGGTCGAGCTGGCGGTGGTGGAGTCGAAGTGCGAATTGCGTTTCTTCAAGGTAGACGGTAAGCAACTCAAGAGTCTTCCCGCGGCTGTGCAAAAAGAATTTGGTGAAGATTGGAAAGAACTTAAACAAGGTGCGGCAGACATCGATAAGATGATTCCCGCACAGTCTGCTCGCATCGAACAGACCTATTTGCAGCAAAAACAGTGGGACTTTCCGATCTGGCGTGAGCGCTATCTGGATCATCCACTGGTTGGAGCTCTGGCACATCGGTTGATCTGGCAATTCAGCGATAGCATTCACGCAACTGCTGCGATCTTTCACAACGGTGTCTTTGTCAATCATAACAATGAGCCAATTGATTGGATTAATGATCAAACGATCGTGAAATTATGGCATCCATTGGATGGTACTACAGACGATGTCGTATCCTGGCGCAATTGGTTGGTCGAGCACCAGGTCAAGCAGCCCTTCAAACAAGCGCATCGAGAAGTCTATCTCTTGACCGATGCAGAGCGCAATACTAACACTTATTCCAACCGATTCGCTGCGCATATTTTGAAGCAACACCAGTTCAATGCGTTATGCACCGCACGTGGTTGGAAAAATCAATTACGCCTTATGGTCGACGACTCTTGCATGCCCGCTCAAATTATCCTGCCTATCTGGAACCTGAGAGCGGAATACTGGGTTGAGGGTGCGGGCACCGAATATGGTACCGATACCAATGAGACCGGAACTTACTGGTACTTAGCTACCGATCAAGTGCGCTTCTACTCGATCCATGCCGCACAGAATTCGGCTCATGCTAGCGGCGGCGGTTACACCACATACGGTGCAGACCGGGTGGAAAATCATCCACTCGAGCTGAATGCGATACCGCCACTTGTGTTCTCAGAAGTAATGCGAGATGTCGATTTGTTTGTTGGAGTGGCCAGTGTCGCCAACGATCCCAGCTGGTCCGATGGCGGACCAGGCGGGCGTTATCGAGAATACTGGCAGAGTTATTCTTTTGGTGAGCTGGGTGTAAGTGCGCATCTGCGCAAGGCTGTTCTGCAAAGAATCATACCCAACTTGAAAATTGCCGATCGTTGTTCTTTCAGCGAACGTTTTCTTGTTGTGCGCGGCGACATCCGCACTTACAAAATTCACCTTGGATCAGGCAACATACTCATGGAGCCAAACGATCAGTATCTTTGTATCGTGCCCAAGCAATCCGCTGCTCCCAATCGCGAACAAGTTTTCCTTCCTTTTGAAGGAGACAATATCCTCTCTGTAATCTTGAGCAAGACATTCCTTCTGGCAGCCGACACAAAAATCACCGACCCGACAATCACCAGTCAGCTTCGATTGGCGACAGCGGCTCATTAGTGTTTAGACGAGGATTTAGCCATGGCTTTCGAACAAATGTTAGCTTATCTCGCAGACCGTAAGCAAAGCGAACTGGGAGCAACCGTAGAGATTGGTCCCGATCAGTTTCACATGCTTGAGTCATCTGAACTTCGAGTCGAACATGAATCGCTCACGCAATTGTTTACAGAGGCTAAGGGTTTGCGCGGATTTCAGGCAGGGCAATGCAAGGAGTATGAAAGGATACTCGCTGGTGACCAAGCGCACCGCACCCGGTGCTTTCAGGCACTGCTGGAAAGAGATTTTGCATACTCCGTCCATTTGCACGGACAGTCTACAAATGAATATGATCACTTATTCACGCACATGTCTGGTAATCTGATGGCCGATTTATTTTCAGCTGGCGTGGACAATGAGACTATACTGCTGCCAACATTGCAGTGGCTGGCGGCGCACCGCAGCAATGGTACTCAGCACAGTAGGATTTTCGATCCCATTTTTACTCTGGTCGAAACGAGATTCACAGATGCCCCAATTCCTTCTCATGTGAGAAACGCTTTGTTGGATATCAGAACAAACAGCGTTGAAGCAAGCATGTATGAACAAGTACACGGAAAAGCAACGAACAGGGTAGCGCGCGTCGACAAATTGTTAGGTGCCGGGCTGTGGCAAGAGATCTTTCCAGGCGAAGTCTGGACTGATCATGTGCTCAAAGAGTTAGATTCCATGGCACAGCCAGATCGGGATCGTTGGCTGGCATTGCTGAGGTTGTGTCGCACCGCAACGTCGGCCAAGCCCAGCCCGAAGTGGACAAAAGCCTCAACCGGCCTTCTGGATGCCATTGGCAAAGACGAATTCAACAAACGCGTTGTCGATTGGTTTTCCAAAGTAAACAAAGGTAAGACTCGGCCGACGCTTTCGCCCGTTTGGGATAAGGTTGACGACAGACAAAGAATCTACGACAACAACGCAGAGATACTTCGCGGCCTGACATGGTGCTGTCTTCACTTCCCCAGCACTGAGACTACGCGAGCGATCACAAACTTGGCTATTTCTGCATATCGAAAGGTTCGGGGTCTTGGCCCACGGGCGGTTAAAGTGGGCAACGCCGCCGTTTATGTGTTGGGTGAAATGGCCAATGAGTATGCAGTTGGTCAGCTGGCGATTTTGAAGGTGCGCGTCAAATTTGGTACCGCCCAAAATGGCATTGAGAAAGCGCTGACTACGACCGCCCAACGCGTGGGAATTCCACGCGATGAGTTAGAGGAGATGTCGGTTCCCATCTACGGTTTGACTGAAGTGGGCTGTCAGCGCGAGGAGCTCGGTGATACCACTGTCGAACTGGCGGTTGTAGACTCGAAATGCGAATTGCGTTTCTGTAAGTCAGACGGCAAGCAACTCAAGAGCCTTCCCACTGGTGTGCAGAAAGAATTTGCTGAGGATTGGAAGGAACTCAAACAAGCTGCGGCAGACATCGACAAGATGATTCCCGCTCAATGCGCTCGCATTGAACAAACCTATTTGCAGCAAAAGCAATGGACGTCTCCAATTTGGCGTGAACGCTATCTTGATCATCCCCTGGTCGGAACTCTGGCACATCACCTGATCTGGCAATTCAGCGACAGCAGCCGGGTGGCTGCGGCGATTTTTCACAAAGGTGTATTTGTCAATCATAACAATGAGGCAATTGACTGGATCAACGATCAAACGATCGTTAAATTGTGGCACCCATTGGATGGTACTACAGACGATGTCGTCTGCTGGCGCAATTGGTTGGTCGCACACCAGGTTAGGCAGCCCTTTAAACAAGCGCATCGTGAAGTCTACATTTTGACCGATGCAGAACGCAACACTAACACTTATTCCAACCGATTCGCCGCCCATATCCTCAAGCAACATCAGTTCAATGCGTTGTGCACTGCCCGTGGTTGGAGAAATCAATTATGGTTGATGGTCGACGCCGGCTACGGACCTCCGCAAATACTCTTGCCGAAATGGAATCTCAGAGCAGAATATTGGGTCGAGGGTGCCGGCAGCGAATATGGCACCGATACCAATGAGACAGGCACATATTGGCACCTGGTTACCGATCAGGTGCGCTTCTATGCTATCGATGCCGCACAAAATTCAGCCCATGCCAGTGGTGGCTACACCATGAATGGTGTTGACCGTCCGGGAAATCATGCGCTCAATCTCGATGCGATACCGCCCCTGGTGTTCTCAGAAGTGATGCGAGATGTCGATTTGTTTGTTGGAGTGACCAGTGTCGCGAATGATCCCAACTGGTCTGATGGCGGGCCAGGCGGGCGTTATCGAGAATACTGGCAGAGCTATTCATTTGGAGAACTGGGTGTCAGTGCCTATCTGCGTAAGGCGGTTCTGCAAAGAATTATTCCTAACTTGAAAATTGCCGATCGTTGTTCGTTCAGCGATCGCTTTCTTCTTGTGCGTGGAGACATGCGCACTTACAAGATTCACCTTGGATCAGGCAACATTCTCATGGAACCAAACGATCAATATCTTTGTATCGTGCCCAATCAATCGACTGCTCCTAATCGCGAACCAGTTTTCCTTCCATTTGAGGGCGACAACATGCTGTCAGTGATCTTGAGCAAGACATTCCTTCTGGCAGCTGACACGAAAATTACCGACTCATCCATCACCAGTCAGATTCGCTTGCCGACTGTGGCGCATTAGGCTATGATCCGAGGAGGCAGAAGATTTGGGCTCCCTCACCAGATTGATTTTGAAGCATTCAACAAATAAGCTACAAACAAGGGCTTAACTCCACCAAATATGACCGTCCAACAGGAGGCTGCAAATTTCATGGCAACGCTGACAATTTCCGAAAAAACTACCGGCGGTGGCACCGACATTTATGCACAGGTATACATGCCTGAACGGATCACTGTGCGCAAACTGATCTGTCTTTACGTCGACCATCAGATCGAACAGCATGAGAACGAGCCAGCGGTGAATCGCTCCTATTTTATGCCGGCAAAGCAAGAGCAAGAACTGAACGATCCCAAACCGGTGAAGTCGCGCAAGCTCGACGCGGAACAGATGTATGAGCGAGCGTTCAGCGCTTTCAGCAAAAACGAAGTCATCTTGTTGGTTGATGAAGACCAGGTTGATGATTTAGATCAGGAGCTTTTGGTGAGAGTAGATTCCACGGTTACTTTCTTGCGATTGACTCCACTAGTCGGCGGGTAGTCGCATTGCGAATCGGGTAGTCGCATTGCGAATCGGGTAGTTGCATTGCGAAGAGGACTGTAAGCCATGTCTGAGGAAAATAAAACTAGTAGCTTGGCGGAGTCCATGAAAATGATCATTGGTGAGGCCAAAACAAAGACAAAGGAACAGGAGGTTGCTTCAACGAACTTCGTGCCCAATTCAAGCCTCATTCGCGAACGCGTAAACGTTATTATCGAACTTCTGAGGACCGAGGTAGAGACTGCACAACTCAACTCTCCAGAGAGGCAGGCGGCGGTACGAGCACGTGTTCGTGAACTGACCGCCAAAGACGAGGCGCCGCTTACGTCGGAGGAAAAGGGCATTTTGCTCCAAGACGTTTTCGACGAGATTTTCGGTTTTGGTCCGCTGGGACCGTTGCTCAGGGATCCCAGCGTAGGAGACATCTGTGTAAACGGTGCGAAGAAGATTTATGTAGAACGCCACGGCAAGTTTGAGAAGACCAATGTCTGTTTCGAAAATGAAAAGCATCTGAGGCATACCATTGATAAAATCATTCAGCCGCTCGGTCTGCGTCTTGATCAGAACTGTCCCACTGTGACGGCCAGTCTGCCCAACGGCTCCCTGGTGGAGGCCGCCGTGCCGCCCGTAAGTATTGACGGTCCGGCTCTTTCAATTCGTTGGTTCGGAACGAAGATTTATTCGCTGGGTCAACTCGCCGAGCGAGGCGTGATGTCTTTTCCAATGGCGGCGCTTTTGAAGGCTTACGCCAAAGCCAAGGTAAACATAATCATCTCTGGCTTGGTCGGCTCCGGCCCGTTGGTATTGCTTAACGCTATCTCCGCCCAGATCAGGATCTCCGATCGGATCGTTTCTGTAGAAGCGTTGGGGGAGCTTAGGTTGCAACACGAGCACTGGATCAGATTGCAGGCCGTTCCGGCAAACCCAGGGGGTAATGATGAGATTTCCGTACGAGCGCTCATTCCAGTGGCACTGCGCATGTGTCCTGATCGCCTCATTGTGGGCGAGTGTCGTGGCGCCGAAGGATACGAATTTCTGCAGGGCTTGAACACAGGCCGCTCAGGCGACATGACCAGAATAACAGCAAGATCTCCGGGCGATTGTCTGCGCCGCTTGGAGAACATGATCCGCCTTGGTGACCCGGGCTTGGCCTGCGATTTCGCTCGCGAACTAATTGCCAATAACGTTCAAGTCATCGTTCAAGCGCAGCGTCTTGGAGATGGAAAATACCGGATTAGCGAAATCACAGAAGTTGCTGGACTGAAGGGCACAGAACTGTCACTGTCAACCTTGCATCGATTAGAATGCGAAGGTCGCGATGAAAACGGCTTCTTCAGATGCCGCTTCGTCGATACTGGCGAGAAATCTCGATTCGTTGAAGATATAGAAAGCGATGAAACTGCTCAGGCCATCGACAAGCGCTAGCTAGCACTCCAAGCCAAAAGGAATATGCTTGCCACCAAGCCTTCTCAAGCTCTAGACTTTTGCTTTTTTGTAGAAACAGTAGTCCGTGCTGTTGAGTTCTTCTTAGCAGCGTTACCTCTAGAAGCCACCGCTCCGCTTGGTGCTGTCGTTTGACATACCATTTTCGTTAACGCATACAGCGCAAATTGGTTAAGAGAGGTTTTTTCTGCTTTTGCTGCGTGTTTTAGTCCTATATGAAGTGACTTTGGCACACGCAAAACAATCGTGCCACCAGCATCATCTGCATCTGGGTCACGGCCCTCCGGCGTGGGGATTTCCACATTTGATTCAAGAGCAGCACTTAGATAAGCCGGTAGTAGTTTTGCCACTGCAGATAGTGCGCTTGCTTGGGTAGTTCCGAAGGTTGAGCAGTCAGGCAGCTCAGATACCCATGCCCAATACCCAGCTTCACCTTCCCACTTGGAAGACGCCACCGAAAAATGCCAGGACATATTCAGATATTGTTCAAGATTCAGTTTCTTGCTCATCTTCCGTTTCCTCAGCTTCCTCTTCGGTTTCCTGTTTCCCTTCGGCTTCCTCTTTTTCTTTCTCCTCAAGTTCCAGCGCTGCTATCACTTTATTCACATCCATAGGATGGCAATATTTGTGCTTACCATGCGGCTTAACTACCATAATTGGCAGACAGCCGGCTTTGGTGTAAACATGGTGCGAGCCTGTAGTACTTTGATGTTTCCAACCGTGCTGCTTCAAAATACGCTCCAGGTCGCTAAACCTAACGCCCATCTTGTTCTTCTTAAGCCAAGTAAGATCATCTTGTTTCTTTGCCATTTATCTATTGTAGCAAATGCTAGCATATACGCTAGCATTTGTCAAATATTGCGCCGCGACAACAGGTTCGATAAATAGGCAGTCGGATCAGTTTATTCGGGTAAATCGGATTGAAGATGATTTACTTATATTGAAATATGCCACTTCGCGGCGAACGACTTGAGCTGGCTGAGTTCTCTAGTCATGTTTAGATCCGTCAAAACCTCTGCGTAACCTTGCACCGCCTCCGGTGTCAAGCTGCGTGGCCAAATGCCACCATGTTCATAATAGAATGGCATCGCCTGTTGATAGGCATGCAGAGCTTTTGCCAGCTCTTCTCTGGCCGTTGCCTTGTCGTTTGCAGAAGATGCTTTTTTTGCTTCCATGAGATGACATTTGCCGATGTGCTGCCAGTTCTCTGCCAACAAATTCTGATCCTGCAAGGCGGCCTTTGTGTCACCACGCGCCAGATCCTGAGCGACACGCTCTTTGTATGTTGGTACACCGAATTCAAGCAATGGTGCGGCTTTGTCGTATTGTCCATGCGTGTAGTAGTAGTACGATTTACCATCTAGACTTTGTGCGTCTGAGAATGGATTGGAGTCACCGCTGCCGAAAAGTGCGATCAGAATCAACACCAAGAAAATCAATGTGATTGTCCCCAGACCCCAGCGCGAGACACGTGCCAGTGACTGAATTTGGTGCTTCTTGCTGAATTTTTGCTTGCCCGGTGCTTTTCCATCTCTGACCAGCTCCAGATCTTTTCTCAATGCTGTCATTGACTGATAGCGGTCATCCTGGTTCTTCTCAAGACAGCGTCGGACGATGGTGTCTAATCCAGCCGGTATCTCTAGATTGGGAAACTGTTTCCTCATCGCCCTGGGCAATTCGGTCAGATGTTTGAGGATGGTCTTGATCGGATTTTCGTCAGCAAAAGGGGGCTTGCCCGTGAGCGCTTCATACATTACGCGCAGGCTGCCCACCGCCACCAACTTTGATTTTGCAAGTGCAACGACCCTCCTGAAAAAGCCATGCGGTCATGGAGCCTTTGCTGGGGCCGACAGGGCGGTGGCACAACGGGCAGGTCTCTTTCAGGTGAACTGCTTCTTCCTTCTTCTCTTTGAACATGGTGCACGTCCCTTGCTGCCAAGTAGGCAAGACAATTATCTCACGGCGAGTGATACTGGCAGCGTAACCTTTTTGCTGGCGTGTGCGACCATTAGATAGAAATATTCCACTTCAAGGCGAGCGA
>Ga0182024_10005984_pt1 | contig 26953 bp, 21 predicted proteins | sample P32metaG_FD_120480 | JGI IMG/M metagenome (GOLD analysis project Ga0182024, IMG submission 120480) | Permafrost microbial communities from Stordalen Mire, Sweden - P3-2 metaG (Illumina Assembly) | ecosystem: Environmental > Terrestrial > Soil > Wetlands > Permafrost | place: Sweden: Stordalen...
CAGGACGGCCGTGTCGGCCGGGGCCCGCTCGCCGCCGTTTCTTCAGGTCTTATATCCTGGCATGGCAGTGGGGGGCCAATGCGACGGCAGCAGATTCGGCTGTTTTGACGATACAACGTATTTGCGAAAGGTGATTCCATGTCCCTGGACCGAAGCCTCAAGAGTGCCAGTTCGCTGGTGCGGCACCGGAACGTGCTGAAGCGCGACGAGCGGCTGACCAAGCTGAAGGAAGACGAAAAATGGACGGAAGCCAAGAGCGTGTTTGGCTTACCGAAGGTGGCGCACCGCAAGGCGGCGGTGGCGGCAAAGGCTGCCAAGGAAGAGGAAACCGCCGAGGGCGCGGCCGCCGCTGCTCCGGCAGCCGGCGCGGCCGCTGGGGCCAAGCCCGCCGCCGGCGCCAAGGGTGCCGCCGCTGCTCCCGCGGCCAAGGGCGGCAAGGCCGCCGCGCCGGCCGCCGCCGCTCCCGCGAAGGGGAAGAAGTAGTTGCGTAGTGGAGTGCTGGACTACCCGCCACTCCACTACCCGCCAGCCAGCAAATCGCGCCGCGAAACCATGCGCAATCCCGCCGACTACATTTCCCGCCGGGCCCATGGCGTTGACGCCTCCGGCATCCGCAAGGTGTTCGACCTGGCGGCCAAGATGAAAGACCCGATCAACCTGTCGATCGGGCTGCCGGACTTCGACGTGCCGGACGCCGTCAAGGATGCCGCCATCGCGGCAATCCGCGCCGGCAACAACCGCTACACGCAGACCCAGGGCATCGCACCGCTCCGTGAGAAACTGCGATCCGAGCTGTCGGCGGAAATGGGCCGGGACGTCGGCGAGGTGCTGATCACCAGCGGCGTCTCGGGCGGCCTGCTCCTGGCGATGATGGCGGTCATCGACCCTGGTGACGAGGCCATCTTCCTCGACCCCTATTTCGTGATGTACAAGCACCTGCTCACGATGGCCGGCGGCAAGCCGGTCATTGTGGACAGCTATCCGGATTTCCGGTTCCACCCGGACCGGGTCGAACGGGCGGTCACGCCGCGAACCAAGCTTCTGATTCTCAACAGCCCCAGCAACCCGACCGGCGTGGTGATGACCGATGCCGAGGTCGCCGCCGCCGTCGATGTGGCCCGCAAGCACGACCTGCTGCTTCTGTCTGATGAGATCTACGAGCCGTTCCTGTACGACGCCGCACCCAGGGGTCAGGGGCGGCTGCCGTCGGCGGGCCGTCTGTACGACAAGACGATCATTCTCCGCGGCTTTTCCAAGAGCCACGCCATGACCGGCTGGCGGCTTGGCTATGCCGCCGGCCCCGAGGCGGTCATCGCCCAGATGACCAAGCTCCAGCAATACACGTTCGTCTGCGCCCCCTCGCCGCTGCAATATGCGGCAGTGGCCGCCTTGGACGTACCGATGGATGCGGCCGTCGCCGCCTACCGGCGGAAACGCGACATCGTCTACAACCGCCTGTCCAGGAAGTTCGACGTGGTCCGGCCGCAAGGCGCGTTCTACATCTTCCCGAAAGCCCCGGCAGGTCAGACCGCCAGCGACTTCGTCGCCAGGGCGATCGAAAAGAACGTGTTGATCATCCCCGGCAACGTCTTTTCCGAGTCCGACACGCACTTCCGCATCAGCTACGCCACCACGGATGAAAAGCTGGAACAGGGGTGCGACATCCTCTGCTCGCTGGTGTGAAACCAGCCGCTCCGGTCTCGAGCCATTGCATTGCGGAAATCAGCCGGCCTTGATCCTCGAAGGATTGCTCGTGGTGCCAGTAGCCCATCCGGCCCGGCGTACACACGTGCCGCGGCGCCGACCAAATCTACGCCGCCCCCTCCTACGCATCGCGGCCGCGGGCGGTCACGAACAGGGGGATCCCGGCAATGCCGCCGCAGGTAGAGCACGGGACCGGCGGAGGATAGGTGTAGACATCCGTTTCCGGCCCGCGCGCCAGCTTCTGTTCAATGTCTGTGCCGTTACCCGCGCTCCATTCATTTCGCGCCGGGATCGGCGCGGCGGCAGCGGCAAATCAGACGAATACAGTCGCCGAGGCTCCCTAAGCTCTCCGGGCTCCAGGGGACGCCGCATTTTCTGCAATACAGATAAATGTCAAATAACAACCAGTCGCGATCGGCCTCCGCCGAAAAGGGTGTGATGGGCTCAGCTCGACAGTCAGCCGATCGTCCGGCCGGAGCAGTTCCGGCGCAATCCCGAAGAACTTCGCCGCGTAAGTCCACGCCCGGCGGAACTCCGCTATTGTGAACTCGTGGTGCGGGTCGCATATCTCGTAAAGCGCACCGATACGCCAGGAAGTTCGGGAGATCGCCCACGCGGCCAAGCGTGCGGCGTGGGACTGATGGAGTCAAGGCCCCCACATGTGCTCCTGCGGCGAGAACGAAAAACCGAGTACATTGTTTCACCTATCGGCTGGGACGCTCCATCCGGAAATAAACCCCCAGGTCCTGGACGGCGGCGAAGCCGAGCCGGTCGTAGAAGCGCAAAGCGCGGTTGGAGCGTTCGACGTGGATGCTGACGGCCTTCCCTGCCGCGTCGGCATCGGCCAGGATCCTGCCCATGAGCATCGCCCCGATCCCCTGGCTGCGATGTTCAGGAAGCAGGGCGATGTCGATGACGCAGACTTTTTCGCCGGTGGTGTCGAGATAGAGCCGGCCGGCGGGCTGGCCGTCGCGCAGGATCACCGAGAACGAGGCGTCGGGGAAATGCTGCTGGTAATGCGAACGCTGGGCGTTGAACTGCATCCGCAGGAAGGCTTCCTGCTGGGCCGGGGCCCAAGCCAGCGGCGCCAACTCCTCCTGGCGGGTGCTGGCGTAGAGGCAGTAGAGGAACTCCTGGTCCTCGGGGCGAATGGGGCGGAGCTCGATCGACATGGAACCGTGAAACGATGGAACGCCTGGCGCCGGACGCCGACGGTCAATTCCTTGCCGGGAAAATCCCTTGCAGGGCGATGCAGAAATTCAAGACGAGGTACGGCATCAGGTTATTGTGGGGCTGGTTGCCACCCGCCTGCGTCACGATGGAGGGAGACATTGCGGCCAAATCGTTCGCCGGCGCATACGCCGCGCCGCCGCTGGAGCGGGCCAAGGCCACGCCTGCCGCCGGTGTACCGGAGTTTGCCGGCGGCGGCGTTCCCAAAGCGTTGACGGCATGCGTGTGTGCGGGCATTTGCGTTTGGAGCAGGGTAACGGATGGCGCCCCGCCGGTCTGGCCAATGACATAGGGGGAAAGGCCGGGGCCTTGCTCGTAAAACAGCGGCACCGACGCTTGCAGGTTGGGGAGGCCGAAGTTGGATTTGCCATCTCCGCCGAAGTTGGTCCCGAGCAGGGAAAAGAGGGCTGTGTTCTGGGAAATGGGAAGGATTTGACCGTTGCACATGGCCCACCCCTGCGGGGCGAAGTTGAAGGGGAACATCCGGATTTCCGCGACAAATGGATCTGACATCGGGCTCTCCTCAATTCCGGGAAGGGAATATCCCCTGCAGGGCGATAATAAAGCTCACGCAAAGGTACGGCTGAATGTTTGCGTGGGGCTGACTGCCGCCGGCGTTGGCCATGGCGGTGGGGGCCAGGGCGGTGGCCGGCGTGGCCGACTTGTAGAGCGACACCGATGCCGACGCCGCCGGTGCGGCGTTCGCCGGGCTGCTGCTGGTCCCGGTATCGCTCGACACCTGCATCGTGTGTGTGTGCGACGGCAGTTGCGCCAACTGAAGCGTGACGTTCTCCTCACCCGCCAATGAGGCAATGGGAAAACTTGAGCTTTGATGGATCGGGACCCGGCTGCGCAAGTCGGGCAAGGCGAACGTCGTCTGGCCGTCGCCGCCATAAAAGGTGCCAAGCAGTGCGAACAGGGCGCTGTCTTCGCTGATCGGCAAGAGGCGACCGTCGCAAAATGCCCAACCTGCCGGGGCGAAATTGCCGGCAAACATCCTGATTTCACCCAGATATGGTTCTGCCATGGAATGTCCCTCTAGTTCCGCGACGGGAAGATCCCGACCAGCGCGATGCAAAAATTCAAGGTGAGATAGGGCTGCATGTTGTCGTGCGGCTGGCCGCTTCCCTGGACGCCGAGGGTCTGCGGCGACAAGCTCACCAGGTCTGTCGCGCTGCCGTATAGGCCGCTGGCCGCTGCCAGAACAGAACCGGTCGGGATGACGGTGGTACCGCTGTCGGTCGAACCCTGCGGCACATGGGTGTGACCGGGCATCTCGTTAGTAATAAGCGTGTGGGTTTGCTCCCCGCCGGTCTGCCCCAGAGTAAAGCCGGTGCCCGTATGCATCGGAACGCGGCCCTGGAAATTGGGCAGTTGGAACGTTGTGACGCCATCTCCGCCGTAGGTCGTTCCTAAAAGGGAGAACAGGGCCTGGTTCTGATTGATGGGCAGCGTCTGGCCGTTGCAGAAGGCCCAACCCTTCGGGGCGAAGTTGAAACCGAAGATCCGGATTTCGGAGATAAACGGTTCGCTCATATGCCACGGCCTCCTCGATATCCCGAATGTGTCCAGCGGCTCAGTTGTACTCAACGGGAAGGGGCAAAGCTAGTTGAAAATCGCCTGGAAGCGCATTCCATTTGCATTCGGCCCGATGGGGACCAGGAAGATCTCCATTGCGCCCATCTTCTCATGTTCGACGCGATAGGTTTTCTGGGGAAGTACGACCGTCATCGGCCCCAGGAAAATGAGCGAGAACGGCTCTCTTGCGCCGGCGATGCCGGTTTGGCGCGGAAGCCCAAGCGAGGTCGCTTCGACAAGGACCACATCCACCGATGTCTCCGGGGACGCGGAGATGCGGAAGTGGCCGCCCACGAATGGATCAAATACCGATTTAGTCAGCATGCAACCCCAGCTTACCGGTCGCCTGTCCGGTTGCCCATCCCCCTCCGGTGCGATCCCGGCAAGCATTATACGTCCCGGTGAAGAGTCGATGTTGAGCCTTTGCGATTTTTCTGTTGTACATCGGAAGATCTCTCGTCATACTCGGGTGGGGCATCTGAATAAGCGGTCGCATATCCGCGTCACAACATCTGTAAATGACATGCAGAACGTCACGACGCGACGACGCGCGGCATGACTTGTCGCCGGAGTGAAGAACCATGAAGCACGATTCCCAATGCGACCGGATCACCTGGACCGCGATGCCCCTGACCCGTCGTCAGGCCCTGGCGAAGTTTGGCGCCGCGGTCGCCGCCACGGCGCTGAGTGCCGGCGTGGCGTCCGCGGCATCGACCAAGCCGGCCGTACTGCTGTTCGTCAAGATCTGTGACGTCCCGCCGAACACGCTGGCGAAGAACATCGCCCAACTGCGGAAGACCGTCACCAGTGCCGCTCGAGCCAACGGGTTCGATGTGACCGTCACGACCGATGGCTCGGTCTTTTCCAGCTCCACCCTTTCCAGTTACGACATCGTCCTTTTCTACAGCACCGGCAATTTGGCGAAACAGTCGGGCGAAGGCGGGACCGCGATCACCCCCGCGGGCGTGAACGCGCTGCTCAAGACGATTGCGGCAGGCAAAGGCGTGGTGGTCGAACACGCCGGCCTGGTGACCAAGCCTCCGAGCGATCCTACCGCCAAAGTCCTTGCCGACCTGCAACTGCTCTTCGCCACCCTGCCGCAGGTATTCTCGGGCAAAAAGGGATCGCTGAAAGTCGCGAACACCAGCGCCACGTGCGCCGGAGGAGCGATTGGTGCGACCCCGCTCCCCCTGCAAATGGTCGCGCTTGTTAACGGATCGGGGAAAACGCTGCAGCCGGTATTCTCGCTGATGTTCGGCTCAACGTCGTCGCTGCTGAAGTCAACAATCAAGACGACGGCTTCGTAGAGTGCGCGAATCGAGCACCCATCCCGCGGCTCTTCGGGGTTCGCGCCGGCGCATCCGGCCCGCCTCGGTGCTGGTCCTGGTGGTCGCGGTGCTGGTCCTGCTGGCGATCATCGGGACTTGCTTCATTTCGACGGCCAGGATCGACCGCGTCGCGGCCGGACGCTACTCCGTCAACACGCAAGCCGACCTTTTGCTCGATGGCACCGTGGCGCTGACCGAGGCGACGCTGGTGGGCGACCTGTATCGCGGCAGCCGGTTTCGGCCTGCATCGGGCGGTTCCGATGCCTGGACGGCAGCGCAGAGTCAGCCGATCCTCGCCTCGCGCGTCCCGGTGCCGATTTCGGACGTCGCCCCGCCCTGGTTGGCGAGCAGTTCCTTTGCCGGCGCTTCGTGGCCACGGACCTATTTCCAGGGAGATTACGTCAGTTTTGACTACCGCTTTTGGGTATGCCGCAAGACGCACGTTGCCGCACCGGACAATGCACCCCCGGATCCAGACCTTTGGCTGGACACCGGCGCTGCCGACGGGAACATGCCGGTATGGTCCAGCATCTCCCGGCTGGCTGTTGGCTCTGATCCGCGGTTCCAGGACCTGGATGTTGCCGGTAGTCCGCCGGTCAGCACGCGGACCGTCCTTTGGCCGACCTCAATCCAGTTGAACGGCCGCACCGTCCCGGCGCTGTCGTTTTACAGCCCGGCGAGCGATCAGATGGAGACGTTCCCCGCCGCCGATACCGACGGCGACGGCATCGCCGACGCACTTTACTCCCGCGTTCCGACGGGAATGTTGAACGGCGTGACCTACTTCGTGGCCGTCCGGGTCATGGACAATAACTCGGCCGTCAATGCCTCGGTGGCCTGGCATCCCGACGACGCCGATCCGCTGGGCACGTGCTTTCCCACTCACGTCAATCTCCTGGGGCTGCTTCGCGGCGGGCAGCCGGAGCTGGACCGGCTCAATCTCTTCCGCTTCGGGCAGGCATCGACCACGCCGCCGGCGACTCAGCCTTCGATCGATCTGGCCGCGGCGCGCGTCGACGACCTGATGGCGCTGCGAACCGATTTTGTTTTTCGTTCGCCGCAGGAAGCCTTGTGGATGCAGCTTGGCCGGCGTCTGAACAATCCCTGGTATGCAACGCCAAATGCAAGCGGCGCAAGATTCAAGGCGCTGGCGGGATTCGACACTGGCATTCTGGCATACAAGGGCGGGGCGCTGCTAAATACCGCGGTGGGGCCAACCGGGATCGAGACGCTTCTGCCCGACTCGACCCGCGCGACCGTGGCCAACGCGCCGGGCGGACCGATCCAAGGCGCGACGTCTTATTCGCCCGACTCGGCGGGCGTGAAAAGCTGGTTCAACACCTTCGATTACCTTCAGGAAACCACGGACCGCGCGACCTGGAAGCCGAGGCGCGCCCTTCTGACCACACGCAACCCCATCGCCGGCGTCGCGCCCAACCGCGACATGCGCCCCCTGCTGGCGCCGGGCGAGCCGGCCGTGGTCAGCACCACCGGCGCGCCGGGCCTGATGCCGTTTTATCCGGCAAACCCGCCCCGCGTTTCCATCAATACCGCGACCTTCGGGCAGCTTTGGCGGGCGTTCTGGGCCGTCATGGCTGAAGACTGGTCCGGCCCGCGCACGCCTTTCAGCGACTACTTCCAATACCGCATTCAACACGACCCGCCGGGCACGTACGATGACCCCTACTTCGGCATGAGGTTCACCGCCGGGACATTCGCGCCGATCATCGCCACGCACCCGGCACGCATGCTGCGCTCCCCGCTGCGCGCGGTCCGCCCCGGCGCAGGGAGCCGTGGGTCCGTCGCTGAGCCGCCGTTCGATTCCGCGACGCCGCGCCTCGCACCCGACCAGGTGCTCCTGCTCCGCTCCGCCCTGTCTGCCGTCAACGCGCTGGACCTGCGGCGTAATGACGATCGGGTCACGGCGCAGGATATCCCACTGAATGCAATCGTCGGCGGAGCTTCCCTCCCCGTGACCGCGCGCGTATATGGCACCAAGCGGCAGCCGTTCCTTTCTGAAATTTACGCCCACACGGACACGACCACGCCCAGTCCCCTGGACGCCAGCGCCACCAACCCCAACGGCTACGTCGCCATCGCCTTCCACAATCCCTGCGCCGTCCCAATCGACTTGCTGAACTGCAAGCTGGCCACGATCGACCGCCATGCTCGCCCGCTCGCGTCGCGTGCCAGTGGGCAAGGCGCGACGGCCTACCCCGATCTCACCGTAGTGGATGCCAGCGTGCAGACGTTGCCAATCTCCTTCGCCGACGCCCGCTCGAACCTGATGGATTTCGACGTGCCCGCCCTGCGTCCCACGGTGATCCCGCCGGGTGGGACGCTGGTCCTGGAGAACTATGATCCCCGTGCGCCCAGCGATCCGGACCACGACGACAGGGCGGCGCTGTATCGCCCGGCGGCATCGGGGCTTCCCGTGGGCGGGGCGATTTCCTCGGGGATGTTCCCCAAGGGCAACTTCGCGTTCGTGCCCAATCTCGACCTGGTCCTCGATCGCGAAGTCGTTTTGCTACGGCCGCTGGATGCCCAATATATTGCCGAAACCGTTCATGGTGTCCGCTATGATGGTTCGAGCGCGGCAACGCCGATGGAGGTGCAATTCGCCGGCGCTAGCCGGGCGGTTGACATGGCGCCGCTGGATTCGTTCGATTTCACCGGGCTGCCTCACCCGGCGGAGAGGCCAAGCGGCGTCGCCCGGGCGTGGCATTACGCGCGGCAGACCTGGAACGCCGCCGGGCCGGCCTGGCGGTTTGTCTATCCCGGCCGGTACGACGCGAATCAGCCGCCGCTTCCCGGCGCGGCGCGGCTTCCCCGCCAACAGGGCACGCAGAGCGTCGCCTGGGATCCCGAGACCGGCGGCGACCCTTGGGCTGCAAATCCGCCGACACCGGGCTTCTCCCTCGGGGCAGGCGCGACGGCCACCTACCCGTCGAAATTCGTGGTGCGCCTCGCCGACGCCGGATGGGCCGGGCCGTCGCCCCTTACCGCCCCGACCGGCAACCAATACCCATTCGGCGGGTTCGCGCGCGACGGGGACATCCTCAAGGTGCCGTTCATCGGCGCTTACCGAGTGCAAATGGGTTCGCAGTTGGGCAGCGAACGGGTCCTGGAAATGAACGCGGTCTCCATGGACAGCGCCTTTGCTCAGGACACCAATTCCGCCGACGATTCGACTCCCGGCGAGTTCCGGCGCGAGCAGATCGGCCGGTTTGTCCCCACCGCTCAGGACCTTGCCGCAACCGGCGAATGCGCGGTGGCTTCGGCCACCGCGGCGACGCTTTGCGATCCTTCGCGCACCGAGCCGCCAAACACGTGGGCCGGCTTCCGCGTCCTCATCACCGCCGGCCCCGGAGAAGGCCAGGAGCGCGTGATCGTATTTTCCGACCCGGCGTCGGGGACGTTGACGCTTGCAAGCAACTGGGGCATGATCCCCACGGTCGAAAGCCGATACATGATCCGATCGGGGACGTACACTTGGGCCGCCCGGCTGTTCGAATACCTGGGCGTCCTCACCACCGACGGCGCATGGCTGCCCAACACCGATCCCGCCGCTTATCAATACCGGCGTCCGAACGAAACCACCTTCCAGGTCATCCTGCCGGCGCCCACGCCCGCGACGCTGGACACGACCCCTGCCGCGCCTCGGGTGGCGCCGCCGGCCATCGAGGGGCTGGTGAACGTCAACACGGCGCCGCGGAAAGTGCTCGCCGCCGTCCCGTTCTTTCCCACCGGCTCCGACACCCTTGATTTCCGGCTCGATAACGAGAACCCCGAGCTGCGCGGCATTCCGGTCCAGGCCCCCAACGGGGTATCCGACAACGAGGAACTCGCCCAGGCGATCGTTGCTTGGCGCGAAAGCAACGGGCCGTTCCGCACCCTGCACGACCTGTTCCGCGTCCCCGGCTTCCTGGAGGCTACCCGCTTGCAGGTGGCCGATACGGCTTCCACCAGCGGGTTCGTCGATTTTGAGGCCGAGCATGCATTGCTCACCAGGGTGAGCAACCTGCTCACTACTCGATCCGATTCATTCACCTGCTACGCCGCGGTGCAGGGATGGCTCAACTACGGCACCACGGCCCAGGAGCTGGTTGTCCGGCGCCAGCGGACATTCACGGTAGACCGTTCCGGCGTGACCGAAGCATCGCGGGTCTCGAAGATCCAACTGTTCCCGAGCAATTGAACCGGTTCATTGATGGGGGCGCCCTCGGCCCTGGTGTCGGAGCGGTCGGCGGCAACCTGGGAAAAGTTTAACACTGGGAAAAGTTTAACCGTTGCGGGTCTCTCCCTAAAGGACTATCTTATACGGTCATGTCGATACGTATTTTGCTGGTTGACGACCACCGGATCTTACGACAGGGGCTGGCTGCGTTGCTGAAGGCACACGGTACCGACACCGAAATATTGGAAGCTGACAACGGGCGGTCGGCAGTTCAACTTGCCGAAAGCGAGCGTCCCGATGTGGTGGTCATGGACCTTTCCATGCCCGAACTCAACGGCATTGACGCGACCCGGCAAATTGTGGCCAACAACCCCAAGGTGAAAGTCGTGGCCCTTTCGGCCCATTCAGACCGCAGGCGCATCGCGGAAGTGTTCAAGGCCGGCGCCTCGGCATACCTCCCGAAGGACGCGGCCTTTGAAGAACTGGCCACCGCCGTCAGGGCGGTCATGGCGGATCAGGTTTACCTCAGCCGGCAGGTCGCCGATACGCTGATCGAGGACCAGTTACGCGTATCTGCATCGGGCGATGCATCGCCGCACGGGCCCACAGGGGTATATGACCGGCTCACGCCCCGCGAGCGCGAGGTGCTGCAACTGATCGCCGAAGGCAAGGCCACCAAGGAGGTGGCGGCGTTGCTGCGGGTGAGCGTGAAGACCGCCGAGACCCATCGCCGCTCGATCATGGAAAAGCTGAGCCTGGACAGCGTGGCGGAGTTGACCAAATACGCGCTGCGGGAGGGGCTTACGTCGTTAGACGTTTAACCGGGTCGGTTGTCAGTTGTCAGTTGCGTAGGGCGTACTTTAGGAACGACCGCGTACTAAAGTACGCCCTACAACCTGACAAATTCACGCCCGTTCCTCCAGCACATATCCGACTCCTCGCACGGTATGAACCATTTTTTTGTCGAAGGGGTCGTCCACTTTGGAGCGAAGGCGCCGGACGTGCACGTCCACGACATTGGTGTTGGCATCGAGCTTGGTGTCCCAGATCTGCCCGGCGATGACCGGCCGGGAGAGCACCTGCCCCCGCTGCCGTGCCAGCAACGACAGCAATGCGAATTCCTTGGGCGTCAGCTTGAGGTGCCGGCCCGATCGAACGGCGCGATGGCGGATCAGGTCCAGTTCCAGGTCCCCGATGCGAAGCAAGCCCCGGACCCCATCGGCCGGCGGGGCCCGCGTCCGCCTCAACAGGCTCTTGATCCGCGCCAGCAGCTCGGCCGGTACAAATGGCTTGATCACATAATCGTCCGAACCAAGCGAGAGACCGTGAACGCGGTCTTCAACCGAGCCTCTGGCGGTCAAGAAAATGATCGGCGTATCGTTGCCGGCCGTGCGCAACGATTCCACCACGGAGAACCCGTCGCGCCTGGGCAGGTCGGCGTCGAGGAGAACCAGGTCGATACCGCCTGCCTGCGCGGCGTGCAGGCCCTCCTCGCCATCGGAGGCGACTTGCACCTGGTAACCTTCGGCTGCAAATGCGTTTTGAAGCATCTGCAGCGTCTTTGTGTCGGCATCGATGATAAGCAATTTCACTGCGGGGACCTCCTTACTCGACAAGGCCTTCGGGGACAGTCACCTTGGCGGGGAAGTATGACTCGAACATTTCGTACAGCGCGGGCAGGACCAGCAGCGTCAGCAGGACCGCCGATATCATCCCGCCCAGGATCACCAGGGCCAGGGGCCGCTGCACTTCCGAGCCGATCCCGGTGGATGTCGCCGCCGGGTACATCCCGATCGCCGCCATCAGCGCGGTCATCAGCACCGGCCGGAGCCGGCTCCTGGACCCTTCGACGACGGCTTCGTGCAGGGGCATTCCCTTCACTCGCAACTGGTTGAACTGCCCGATCAGCACGATGCCCATCTGCACGCTGACGCCGGCCAAAGCAATAAAACCGATCGACGCCGAAACCGACAGGTGCGTGCCGGTCAGGTAAAGCAGCCCGATGCCGCCGACGATGGCCAAGGGAACATTGGTCAGGATCAATAAAGCGTAGCGGATGCGCTGGAACGCCCAGAACAGCAGCATCAGGACCAGCAGCAGTGATAGCGGGATGATGATCTTCAAGCGGGCGTTGGCTCGTTCCTGGTTCTCGAACTGCCCTTCCCAGGTGATATGGTAACCGGGGGGAAGCTGGACCTGCTCGACCTTCCGCCTGGCCTCGTCCACGAAGCTACCCATGTCCCGGTCCTCGATGCCGCACTTGATGGCTATGCGGCGGCTGTTCTTGTCGCGCCCGATACGGGCGGCGCCTTCTTCCAGGGTGATCGAAGCCAGGTTCTTGAGCGGGATGCGCTGCCCGGTGGGCGTGTCCACCCACAGGTCGCTGATCCGGTTGACGGCGTTGCGGGCGGAGGGGTTGAGGCGCAGGCAGATGTCGAAGCGGCGCTGCCCCTGGAGGATGCTGCCGCTGACTTTACCCCCCAGCCCGGTCTCGACCAGGGAAAGGACGGTCTGTCCGTCCAGGCCGTAGCGTGCGACTGCGTCGCGATCGACGCGAACGGTGAGGTTGGGCTGACCGCTCAGCGGCTCGGCGATGGCCAGGTCGCGCTGACCTTGTACGGTCGCGATGACCTTGCGCACTTCCTCACCCTTCTGCTCCAGGACCTTGAGGTCGTCGCCGAAGATCTTGACGGCGAGCTCACCCTTCACACCCGACAGGGCCTCTTCGACGTTGTCTTCGATGTACTGCGAGAAGTTGAACTCCACTCCGGGCAGCTCCTGGAGCTGGGCATTCATGAGCCGTTCCAGTCCTTCCTTATCGACGACCTTGCCATCCGGGCCGCGGGTGACCCATTGATCGTGAGGCGGGAGATACACGGCGATCTCGATGTTGTTGAAGCCCTTGGGGTCGGTGCCGTCGTCGGGCCGGCCCAGTTGCGTGTAGATGGTCCGCGACTCGGGGAATCTCATGAGAATGTCGCGGATGCGCCGTTCGGTCTGCTTGGCCTGGTCGGCGGAGATGGAAAGGGGCATCTCCACGGTCAGCCAGATGTTGCCCTCATCCAGCTTGGGGAGGAACTCGGTCCCCAGGTGGTAACACCCGAGCCAGACCGATCCGGCCAGTAGCCCAACGGCGACAATGATCGTCGTCCACCGCGCCTTCAGCGCAATCCGGAGCAGCCGGACGTAGCCGGCGGTGATCGAGCGGGAGACCAGGTTTTCGGTGGCGCCGCGGCCCCACTTGAGCAGGAACGCGCAGGCCAGCGGGACGAGCGTCAGGGTAACCAAAGTGGCCCCGACGATAGCGCCGGCGATGGTGAACGCCATCGGACGGAAGATGCGCCCCTCGACGCGCTGGAACGTGAAGATCGGGATCAGGGCGACGATCAGGATCAGCTTGGAGAAGAGCATCGGCCGGCCGAGATTGGTGGCGACGTGGCGGACCAGCTCGCGGAAGTCTCTGGCCGGCTCGTCGGCGCCGGGAGGCGGGGCGACGTCCTTCACGGGGCGTGGGCCGGCGCCTTTGACGGGTGCGGCGCCGCTCAGGGGCCCGTTGCCCGCGCCGGACGGCGTCCATAGCATCTTGGCGACCAGCACCGCCTCGACGATCACCACCGCCGCATCGACCAGGATGCCGAAGTCGACTGCGCCAAAGCTCAGCAGGTTGGCGGCAACGCCGCGGATATGCAAGAAGAGGAACGCTGAAAGCAGGGCCAGTGGGATGACCAGCCAGATAATGAACGCCGACAGCAGCCCGGTCAGGGGAGAGCGGAGGTTGCAGGTGAACAGAAGCGAGATGATCAGGATCAGCACGCCGCCTTCGATCAGGTTGTGCAGCACGGTGTGCATCGTCTCGTGGATCAGGTCCGTCCGGTCGTAGACCGTCACCAGCTCCATGCCCTTGGGGAGCACGTGGGCGTTGAGCTGGGCGATCTTGTCCTTGACGCCGGCGACGACCTTCGAGGCGTTGGTCCCTTTGTGGTTGAGGACGATGGCTTCGACGATGTCGTCCACCTCCTGTTTCTTGCCGTCGGCGTCCTTCTGGTACCAGGCGACGACGCCCTGGCGCGGCGCGGTGTCGGTGTAGACCCGGGCCACGTCGCGAACGTAGATGGGGTGCGTATCGAAGGTGGCGACGCAGATGTTTTCGATGTCGCGCAAGTCGCGGATGGCGTTCACGCCGCGGACCACCAGGCTCTGTTCGCCGGTGCGCAGGACGTTGCCGCCGGTGTTGGCGTTGTTGTTCTGCAGGGCGGTGAAGACCTGGGTGAGCGTGACCTTGTGCTGGAGCAGCAGTTCAGGGCGGGCCTCGACCTGGATCTGCTTGACGCCGCCGCCGAAGGCGACCACGTCCCCAACGCCGGGGACTTGGCGCAGGGCCGGCTCGATGACCCAGTCTTCCCAGGAGCGGACTTCGGCCAGCCGTTGCCGCGTGCGATGTTCCGCGTCGTTGTCGTCGAGGGTCTCGGTGGGGTAATGCTCGCGCATGTAGGCGTCGAGCCGGTTGGGGTCGATCTTGATGACGTAGCGGAAGATTTCCCCGGTGCTGGTAGTCATGGCGCCAAGCTGCCACTGGGCCGCGGTGGGGAAGTTGACCCCCTGCATCTTTTCCAGGACCTGGGCGCGGGCGAAGTTGTCCTCGACGCCGTCCTCGAACGTGCAGGTGATGTCTGACAGCCCGAACATGCTGATGGAGCGCAGCCCCGACAACCCCGGCGTGCCGTTGAGCTGCTGCTCGGCGGGCAGGGTGAGCTGGGCCTCGACGTCCTCGGCGGCCTGCCCGGGCCAGAGCGTGATTACCTCGACGTGAACGTCGTCGGGGTCGGGAAACGCCTCGACCGGCAGCTCGCGGTAGGCATAGAGCCCGCCAATCACGAGCAGCAGCACGAGGGCGATCGTCACCGCCCGCTGGTCCAACGCGAAATCGACTAACTTCTTGACCATGGTCCTGCAGTTCTCGTCGGTCTGTCAGTTGTCAGTTGTCAGTGGTCAGTTGCGGGCTATCAGCGAACGGCCCACCTTCCATGGCAACCAACAACTGACAACTGACCACTGACAACTGCCACTACTGCTGCTGTGATTCCATCTCATTGAACAACCCCAGGGCTCCGCGCTGCACGATCGAATCGCCCGGCTGCAGGCCGCTGATGACGCGCAATTCCTGCGCGGCGGCTTCGACGGAGCCGGGGACGAGAGTGGGGTCGTTGCTGGACTGGGCGGGCGGTGCCGCCGACAGGCCCGGGCCGGCGTCGACCGGCTCGACTTTCACGGCTCGGCGCAGGAAGACGGTCATGTCCCCGGTGACACCGGCCTTCACAAAGACGAAGGCGTCGGCGCGCTTGCGCACGACCGCGTCGGCCGGAATGATGATCGCGTCACGGCCCTCGTCCACGGTGATCATCAGCGTGGCGTACATCTCGGCCAGCATCTTCCCGTCCTTGTTGTCCAGGGAGCAACGGATGCGGATGCTGCGGGTGTTCGCGTCCAGAACGGGGCTGATCCAGTCGATGGTGGTCTCGTGGGGAACATCCGGGGCGGAGGTCAGGTAGACCACCACCTTCCGGCCTTCTTTGAGGCGGTGACGGTCGCGCTCGTAAACGTCGCCCCAGAGCCAGAGCTTGGATGTATCGGCAACCGTGAAGAGGTTGATGGTCGGGTCGGCGATCTCCCCGCCGGCGACCCCCTTCTCGGCGATCACGCCGGAACGCGGGCTGGTGATGGCGTAATCCATCCGCGCCTTGCCCTCCTGCCCGGCCACGGCTTCGATGTCGGGGTCGCTCAAACCGAAGACCTTGAGCCGCTGGCGGGCGGCGTCAAAGTCGGCGGCGTCCTTGGTCACTGCCGACTGGGCATCCAGCAGGAACTTTTCGGCCAATACCGTGCTCTTGACCAGCTCCTGCGTTCGCACCAGGTTGTCCTGGTCCAGCTTGAGCTGCACCTGGGCTTTCTGGTAGTCGCTCTTGGCGCCGGCCAGGTCCGCCGACTCGATGACGCAGAGCTGGGTCGGGCCCCCGGGCGCTTCGGGGCCCTTGACGACGTCGCCCAATTGCGGGACGACTTGGACCACCTTTCCGCCGAACTGGGCGTGAACGTGGGCAACCAGCTCCATGTCCAGGCCGGTCTTTCCGCTGAGCGACAGAACCACGGGGAATGCCTGCTGCTTCACCGTCATCGTTTTGATGCCCGCCACCGTCACCGCGCTGTTGGGGACATCGATCTGCTCGTCGTGCACTTTGAAGCCCGACGCGGGCCCGGCAGGGCCGGGTGCTGACTGTGCACTGGCGCGCCCGGCCAACTGGCCCCGCAGCAGGAACAGGAACGCCGCCAGCGCGACGACGGCGGCGACTACCCACAGGTAAGCTGTCGACTTCTTCATGGCCCGGTCCTCCTGTCAGATTGTTCCGTAGCGGGAGCGGTCGTCGGCGATGTCGCGGGAACGGTGCCGGGTTGCGTACCCGGAAAGGTTGCAGGCTGGGTTTGGGGCTGTCCTGAACCCGCGTGCGGTGAGCCTGCCTGCGGTGAGCTTGTCGAACCCGTCGAACCCGTCGAACCCGTCGTAGTGGCGGCAATCCCGGCCTGCTCGAGCATCCGCGACCAGGCCAGGCCAACCGCCCCCTGCACAGCCACCGAGGCATCCTGATAGGCCTGGATGGCGTCTTCGTATGATTGCTGCGCCGCCACGTAGTCGTGGTAGACGTTCAGCAGACTGTCCAGATCGTCGTTGCCCAGGCGGAATGACATTTCCATCAACTGCACGTTCTGTTCCTGCTGGGGAATCAGCCGTTCGCGGAAAAACCGCACGTCGTCGGCAGCGATCCGCCAGTTGTCGAACGCCGTCCGCACGTCCTGGCGGACTTGTCCTTGCAACGCGACAAATGTCTTGTCGAACTTGCGCTGCTGGGCCTCGGCGGCATGCAGGGCGACGACCCCGGGATCGAAGATTGGGAGCGTGATATCAAAGAACGGCCCCCCAAAGGTGTTCTTGCCGTTGTCACGGCCGCCATCGAAACCGACCTGGATCTGGGGGATGAGTCCTTTGCGCGCCAATTCCACTCCCAGGCGGCCGACTTCCAGGTCGAGCTTGGCGCGACTCACATCCAGTCTGTACTTCAGCGCGATCCCCTCCAGTGAGTCCGATTCGGGAGGCGGAGGAAGCGATGGCGGCTCGTCGACCGCCTTCGCTGGCAGCGTCCAGTGCGGGCTCGTGGCCACCCCCATCAGCCAGTTCATCTCCCGTGCCGCGCGGCTGTACTGCGTATGGAGGTGTTGCACCTGCCGGCGGGCGTCCTCGTACTGGAGCCGCGCCCGGTTGACTTCCGGAGTAGGGACGATGCCAACCTTTTGCCTCGCCTCGGCCGCCTGGACGGCCCGGCGGTAAAGTTCCTCCACGCGCACCGCGAGCTTGATGCTCCGCTGGGTATGGACCATCTCCTGGTACTTGGTCTGGGCCTGCTCGGCCAGCACGAATGCCTCGCTCGCCAGATCGATGCCCGCCTGCGCCGATTGCACCCGGGCCTGCGCCACTTTCAGTGGTAGGGTGAAAACACTGTTCAACACCTGGGCAATATTGAAGTCGAACGAGGTAGCGGCGCTTGTCGGGCTGATCGGGAACAGGATCCCCGAATTCTCGCCGATGGTTGGGTTCTGAATCAAACCGGCTTGGACAAGTTCGGCCCGCGCGATGGTCAGGTTCTCGGCCGATGCGACCAGGGCAAGGTTATGGCTCAAAGCCCGGTCGATCGCCTCTTCCAGCGTCAGTTCTCCGACGGGCGCCGGCGGCGGCTGGCGCGGGTCGGTGTCCAGCAACTGCTGAGCGTCGATGGGCTTACCCACGCGATCGCCGACCAGCGTGTTGACTTCGGATAGTTCCTTAGCGGTGGGCCGCACTGACTGCGATTGGCAGCCAAAGACCCCGAACAGCGTGATTGCCAGGATTCCCAGCCGAAAAACGAGGTTCCCTGCACGGCGGCGCCCTGCGGCTTGGGCTCCCTCCGCCAGGGGGGCCCCGAAATCGCTTTCCGTTTTCAGATCGAGAATCACCCTCGTCTCCCGGTTCCTGCGTCCCAATCTCGCCGACCCGCCGGCGGCTCCATTCTCAGCAGTCTGCGGATTACCTTTGCGAAATCTGTACCATTCGTAATAATTTCCACGCCCTCAAAAATCTGGGGAATATTCCAGATCCGTAACCCGATGAACGCTCTACCTGATTGCAATTTGAAGTATGCTCAACACAAAACATTTCAACATGAAATGAGGTCGCCTCCAAAAAGACGACATCAGCCCCGGATCACCCTAAAATCGATTGCTGATGAACGGGTCCGATTCTTGCACATCCAACTTTGGCTGATTGTGCAACTCGGCCTTGGTTTGCAGCGGTTCACAACGCTGGAATGAGTAATTCACTCAACGTTCTCGTAGTAGATGATGAGCTGAGCATTCGCACGGCGCTCATGGCATGTCTGGAGGTCGACGGCCATAAGGCGATGTCCGCCGGGAACGCACGCGATGCACTGGAGTTGGCATCGCGCCGGTCGTTTGACCTGGCATTCGTGGATCTGTTCCTGGGCAGCGACAGCGGCATCGACCTGCTCCCCCGCCTGATCGCCGACAGCCCGTGGATGAAGGTCGTGGTCATCACGGCGTATGCCTCGGTGGATACCGCCATTGAATCGATGAAACGTGGTGCGGTGGACTACTTGCCCAAGCCCTTCACGCCGGTGCAGGTTGGCGTCATCACCGATCGGGTGGGCGAGCGGCGGGCGCTGGAACAAAAACTGGCGGGATTGCAGGAAGTGCTGGGGCGGACCGCGCCGGCTTCCGACTTTGACAGCACCAGCCCCTCCATGCAGCGGGCGATCAACCTGGCCAGACAAGTGGCATCGAGCGACGCGACCGTGCTGATCCGCGGGGAGAGCGGCACCGGCAAAGGGGTCCTGGCCCGGGCCATCCATGCCTGGAGCCACCGCGCCGATAAGCCCTTCGCCGTGGTGGCCTGCCCGGCGCTGTCGGCCGACCTGCTGGCCAGCGAGTTGTTCGGGCACGTGAAAGGGGCATTCACCGGCGCCGTGCGCGACAACCCCGGCCGGATCGCGGCATCAAACGCCGGGACCCTCTTTCTGGACGAGATCGGCGACTTGCCGACCTCCCTGCAACCCAAACTGCTGCGCTTCGTGCAGGACCGGCAATACGAACGCGTCGGCGACCACATGACCCGCGATGCCGACGTGCGCGTCATCGCCGCCACCAACATCAACCTCGAAGACGCGGTCGCCGCCGGGCGCTTCCGGGAAGACCTGTTCTACCGGCTCAACGTGATCCAGATCGAGATCCCGCCGCTGCGAGAGCGCCCCGACGACGTGGCCAGCCTGGCCGAGCACCTGTTGGCCGACTTTGCCCGGCAGCGGCCCGGCAGCCCGCTCTCCTTCTCCCCCCAGGCCACCGCCGCGCTACTGGCGTACCACTGGCCCGGCAACGTCCGCGAGTTGCGAAACGTCATCGAACGGGCCATGATCCTGTGCCGCTCCGGCCGCGTTGAGGCAGAGCACCTGCTCCTGTCGCCGGCCGCTACCAACGCGTCGCCGCGGATCGGCGACCCCGTCCCCATGGAGCAGGTCGAAAAGCTGCACATGCAGGGCGTGATCTCCGCCGCCCCCTCGATCGAAGCCGCCGCGAAGATCCTGGACATGGACACGGTTACGCTGTGGCGGAGGCGGAAGAAGTATGGGATCTAATGTTCGGTCTCCGCACCAAAATCCTCTTCGGCTTCGGCGGGCTGCTGCTGATCCTGCTGGCCTCGGGGCTTCTGGCCGAGACGGTCATCAGCCGCTACAGCGAAGCCATGCGCCGCAGCTTCAAGGAGGACTATGGCAGTGTGCTGTTCTGCCAGAGGATGAAACAAGCAGTCGAACAGATCGATGTCGCAGTGAAGAAATCATTGAGTGAACCCGGCGGCAAGGCGCCGGACCTCGGGCCGCACCGAAGCGCCTTCGACCAGGAACTGCTCAATCAGCGCGGCGAGGCCACCCTGGACGGCGAGAAACAGGCCACTGACGAACTCGCCAACGACTGGTCCCGATACCAGACCATGTTGCCGGAACTCACCGACCCCTCGGTGGACCTTGCTCGCCGCAAGGCTGCCTTCGATTCCGATCTCTACCGCCAGTCGCAGTTGGTTCGCGCCGCCGCCCAGAAGATCATCGACATGAACATGCAGAGCATGCTGTCGGTCCACCGCAATGCGGTCGACATGGGCGCCCGCGCCACCTGGGTCGTGCGAACGCTGATGATCTCAGCCGGGGCCTTGGCGGTCGTTTTCGCCGTGCTGATCGGGCGGTTCATCCTCCGGCCGGTGCGCCTGCTCACCCAGACGGTGCAGGAGATCGAACGCGGGAACCTCGAACTGGCCGTCCCATTTCGTTCCAGTGACGAGCTGGGGACGCTGGCGGTCGCGGTGACCAACATGGCCGCCCAACTCCGCGCCTACCGCCGTAGCGACCACGAGCGGCTCATGCGCACCGAACGGACCACGCAACTGGCCATCGACAGCCTCCCCGACGCCGTCGTGGTCGTCAACCCGCTGGGAATCATCGAGCTGGCCAACAACGCCGCCAAGCGATTGTTCGGCCTGGCGCCCGGCGTCGATGTGAAATCGCTGCCGGCCGAAGCCGGCGTCGCGGCGCCCTGGCTGGCCGATCTGCACCGCCGCATCCTCGACACCGGCCACGCCTCGGAACTCAGCGGCTATGAATCCACCATCGAAATCCGCGAAGACGGCTCGCAGCGGTTCTTCCTTCCCCGCACCGTCCCCATCCTGGACGAAGCCGGCCGGCCCATCGGCGCCACAATCGTCCTGGCCGACGTGACCGGCCTGCGCCGGCTCGACGAGACCAAGAACAACCTCCTCTCCCTGGTCTCCCACGAACTCAAGACCCCGCTCACCTCCAACCGGATGATCCTGCACCTGGTCGCCGGCCAGAAGGTCGGCTCGCTCACCGCGCGGCAGCAGGAATTGCTGGCCACCGCTCGCGACGACGCCGACCGGCTCCATCGCATTGTCGAGAACCTGCTGGACATGAGCCGCATCGAATCGGGCAAGGCGCTGATGGAACTCCGCCCGGTCGAGCCGGGGCAACTCGTGGAGCACGGAGTGGAATCGCTCCAACCCGCGTTCGCGTCGCAGAACGTCGCGCTCAAGATGACCGTTCCCCCGGCCCTGCCCCTGGTCCGCGCCGACGCCACGCGGGTCGGCCACGTCTTCGCCAACCTGCTCAACAACTCGCTCCGCCACACACCGCCCGGCGGACACGTGGAGATCGGCGCCCGGGCGGACGGGTCGTTCGTGGAATTTACCGTGGCCGACGACGGCATGGGCATCCCCAGACAGTACGCACACCGTATCTTCGAGAAGTTCTTCCGCGTCCCGGGCCAGCCCGGAAACACCGGCTCGGGCCTGGGCCTGGCTCTTTCAAAAGACATCGTAGAAGCCCACGGCGGGCAGATCCGCGCCGACCCCGCCAATGGTCACGGGACGATCGTGCGCTTCACCCTGCGACGGGCCGACGCCGCCACGCAGGCGGCGGATGACGAGACAAACTCGAAGTCTGAAATCCGAAGCACGAAATAAACGACGGCGATAGCCGTCGCCCGGAGAGCGGGTGAGTGTTTCGTGGCACGGCCGTCCCGGCTGTGGCTTTCTGCTCGAAGACAGGCGGGACGCCCGTGCCACGAATGAAATCATCGGCTCTGAGCGCAGCGAAGGGTCTCCTCCGACTCGGGTCGCAAAGCATGATCAGGCGTGGTTTCTGTCATTTGGACTTTTCTCGTATTTTGCATTTATTTCGTATTTCGAGTTTCGTCCTTCGAGTTTCACTCCACGCGTATGCACGTCCTCTACGTCCACCCCAACTTCCCCGCCCAGTTTGGGCCGATCGCACTGCACCTGGCCAGGACGCCCGGCTGGCGTTGCACCGCCGTCAGCGAGCCGACCGGCGGCGCGGTCTCCCGCGTCGAAATCATCCGCTACCAGCGCACCGGCGGCGCACGCCCCGAAAACCACTTCTGCTCCCGTTCCTTCGAGAATGCCGTCTGGAACTGCGACGGCATCTTCCGCGCACTGGCCGCCCGCCCTGACATCCAGCCCGATCTCATCGTCGGCCACAGCGGGTTCGGCTCAACCTTGTTCCTGCGCGAGCTCTACCCCAACGTCCCGGTCATCCACCTCTTCGAATATTTCTACCGGCCGCACCATCCCCAGGACAACATGGGCTTCCGCGACGACCTGGGCTGGCACTGCTCGCCCGAGCAATACCAGCGCGCCCGTTGTCGAAATGCGATGATCCTGCTTGACCTGGACCACGGCGACGCCGGCTTCTGCCCCACGCAGTTCCAGCGCAGCACTTTCCCCGACGCCCATGCCGCCCGGCTCGACGTCATCTTCGACGGCATCCACCGCCCCCATTTCCACGGCTACGGCGACTCCCTGCGCCGCGCCCCAACCCAACGAGGCACGCGAGTGATCTGTGGCACAAGCGTCCCCGCCTCAACTCGGATCGTTACCTATGTCAGCCGGGGATTTGAAAGCCTGCGCGGCTTCGACGTCTTCATGCGTGCCGCCCGGCTCATCGCCCGCTCCCTGCCCGACGTCCTGTTCTTCGTCGTCGGCGAAGACCGCATTCGTTACGGCGGGGATGCCAACCACCTGCCCGCCGGCGTGACGTTCAAACAATGGGTGCTCGAGCTGGAAGGGTTCGATGCCGCTGAGCTGGCCCGATTCGTTTTCCCGGGCAAACTCGCCCCCGAGGAGCTGGGCCGGCTCCTGGCCGCGACCGACCTGCACATCTATCTGACGGCGCCGTTCGTCCTGTCCTGGAGCATGATGGACGCGATGAGCTGCGGCGCGGTCGTGCTCGGATCGGACACGCCGCCGGTCCGCGAGATGGTCCGCGACGGAGAAAACGGGTTGCTGGCCGGCTTCTTCGACGTCGATGCCCTGGCGGCCAAAGCGGTCCAGGTGCTTCGCGACCCCGCCGCTTTCCGGCCGCTGGGGCGCGCGGCGGAACAAATGATCGTCGACCGCTACAGCGTCGAAGCGGTCCTGCCGCAGGTGGTCAATCTCTATGAACGCACGGTGGGGATGGCTGCGAAGGACGGCAAGGAAGGTGCGCAGCCGACGTAGTGAGAGAAAAGGAGTTTTAGGGCATCTTGTTTAGCGGTCTCGCTTGCCTCGCCAGGCGCGGACCGCTCTTCGTGCCGAACTTTAGGATCCACGCTTATCCTCCTAATCGTAATCTTAATCGTAATCCTGCTACGGTCCTTGATGGCGGGCTCAGTCCGATTAAGATTACGATTAGGATTAAGATTAGGAAGATGAGTAAGAGCAGGAGCAACATTAAGAGTAAGATGTCTCCCCTCAAACCTTCTCCGGCTCGCGGACGTGGACCCAGGTATGAACGTGGGGCGCGCCGCGGAAGTACCAGAGCATGCTGGGGCCTTCGATCTGCCAGACGTCCCAGACGCCGTCGTTGCCGATGTCCATGTTCTTGTAGAACGCCATGTGCAGGTCGTCGAACCCGCCGTCCTCGATGAGCTTGAGGGCCTCGTCGGCGTCGGCCTTGCGGAAGGGGGCGAGCAGATCGGCCAGCACCTTGCGCACCAGGTCTTTCTGGTCGTGGGACATGTCGCCGACCGGCAGGCCGGTCAGGCCCGACTTGTTGTTGCGCAGGGCAACGGTCTGCGTCCCCTGTTCCTGGCGCGGGTCCCCGAGCAGGGCGATGTCCCGCTGCTTGCCGTCCAGGGCCTGGAAGACCTGGTTGGCCCGCAGGGCCTGGAACCAGTAGGCGTTGCCCTTGTGCTGGGCGGATTCGTGGAAGCCCTCGGCGGCGTGGCCGTAGAAGATCGGCCCGCCGAACGCGGCGCCGGCCACGCTGTTGCCGTCGCAGCGCCGCGTCACGTGCCGGCCGGTCAGCACAAACTCAAATTTGCTCTTGGGAGGCCGTTCCTGCGTACCCAGGTTGGCCTGCGGCGAGCTCTTGTCCGGCTCGCCGAACAGCGCGATCGCGCAGGAACTGAATCCGCCGTCGTCGATGTTGTCGTGTTCGACCTGGTCGTAGACCTTTTTTGCGTACTCCTCGCTGTGCAGGTCCATGAAGATATAGCGGATGAGCGCCTGCTGGTCCTTGTCGAACAGTTTGCCGATCGACTGCTTCACGATGAACCAGTTGTTGTCCACCTTGGACCGGAGCGGGTCATCGAACCCAAAGCAGACGGTCTTGCGCTGCTCCTCGGTGAGCGACCCGTAAAGCTGGGCCACCAGCGTCTCGGAGGCGACGGAGGTCGCCGAGGCCCCGCCCGCGGCTCCGTTGACATCGGCGGCGCGGGCGATGCGCCCCAGCAGACCGGTCGACGCCGCCGCCCCGGCCGCCGCCACACCGGCGGCACGCCAGAGCACGTCGCGGCGCGTCGGCAACGCCGGCGCACGCGCGCTGGAACAATCGGGACAACCTTGCGCCGCGGAGGGACGGGGATTGGACATGAGGGCTCCTGTAAATGAGAGGTCCATCATTGTGCCCGGATTGCGCCGTGGACTCAAGCTGCATTTGCCGTTTTCACTTCCCGCCCTTAGGCTCTGGCCTAAGATGCGTCGGCCTCTGCCGTAAAGATCGCGTTCGATCTGGCACGATCCGGCGTCGGCTTTCATTAAGGTACGCAACGGACTTGTTACAACATGGCTCCAAACCGCAAGAACCTCATGGTGGGCCTGGTCGTCTTGACGGCGATGATCGGCCTGGGCTGGATGATCCTCAAGATAGCCAATTCCTCCGTCACCTTCTTCGCCCGCGGCGCGCACTTCAGTCTGGTCGCCGACCGCGCTGACGGCGTGAATGAAGGGTCGCCCGTGCTTTACCTGGGCGTTGAGGTCGGACGGGTGCTGGCGGTCAAGCGCAATCCCGACAACAGCAGCGTCTCCATCGACGCCATCCTCAACACCGGCGAGCAAATCCCCGTCAATGTCGTGGGGGTCATCAAGGCCCAGAGTGCCCTGGGCTCATCGGCCGAGATCAACCTGGAGCCCGTGGGTGCGCCGGCAAAGGAATTCGTTCAAGACGGCCAACAGGTTAAGGCCCATTTCAGCGGGAGCGGGCTGGTCCCGCCGGAGGTCGTCGCCCTGGCCACGCAGGTGCGCGAGCAGCAACTGATCAAGCACCTGGACGAATCGGTGGTCACCATGCGTTTGGAGTTGGAGAAGGCGGGCAAGCTGTTGGACTCGGCCAGCGACGTCGTCAGCGACCCGGCCGTGCGGGACAACGCCAAGGGTGCCGTCGCCAGCATTCGCGCCGCCAGCGCTAACCTGGAGCGGTTCAGCGGGCACCTGGACCAACTGTCGGCCGAAACTACCAGCACGATCAAGCAGGTCCGCGAGACGGTTGCCGACGGGGATGCAAAAATCGACGCCCTATCCCATCAGTTGAACGAGCGCATGCAGCAACTGGCTGACGTTCTGGACAAGGTGGATTCGATCGCCAGCAAGGTCGACAAGGGCAACGGCACAGCCGCCCTCCTGGTGAACGACCCGCGCTTGTACGCAAGCCTGGTCGACACCTCGCGCGACCTGGACGTGAGCTTCAAGGACATGCAGCGGCTGGTGCAACAATGGGAACAGGACGGGTTCACATTGAAACTGAAGTGAGCCACGAAGGCGACGGAGAAGTGGCCAGTGGTCAGTGAAATGCAAATGCCGCTGCATTTTACTGACCACCGGCAACTGGCCACTTCACGCAGCTTTTTGTTCCTCTTTGCCGGTTTTGAGGAACGGCTTGACCTTTTCGATGATGGCGTCGAACACGCCGGGGTCGCGGATGGCCAGTTCACTGAGCGACTGGCGGTTGAGTTCGATGCCGGCCAGGGTCAGGGCCGGGATGAAGCGGTTGTAGGCGATGCCGCGCTCGCGCACGGCGGCGCCGAGGCGGGAAATCCACAGCGAGCGGAAATGCCGCTTTTTCTGCCGGCGGTCGCGGTAGGCATACCGCCCGGCGCGCATCGTGAACTCGATGGCCTGGCGGTACAGTGTTCCCGGGCCGGCCCGGAAGCCTTTGGCCCGTTTTAAGACACGCTTGCGCTTGCGACTATGCTTCGGTCCGCCCTTGGTACGGGGCATGGGAGTCCTGTCCTTTCAATGGCCGGCAATGCTGGTTGAACGTTTCGGGCAATGCCCGATCCGCTGTTGCCGAGCCTTCGTGGAGCCAGAGGCACTCGCCCGCAAATGGCGGGGGGCATGGCTGCACCGGTAACGCACCAGTGCTTTGATTGTGTGGTCATGAACGACTCTAGGCAGTGGCCGGCGCGGCTGTGACTTGCTCGGCAGCGGCGGCGGCCGCCTGCTCGGTCGCGGCGCGCGCCTTCCTGGCGGCCAGGCGGGCGGCGGCGGCCTTTCCCGGGCCTTTGCCGCTGATTCCCATCAGTTTGCGCAGACGCCGGGCATGCACTTCCGGCACGACCGCGCCATGCCGCAGATGGCGACGCTTGTTGGCGCTGCGGCTGCTCATCAGGTGCGACGTGTTGCCATGGTGACGCTTCAATTTCCCGGTCTTGCTCACCTTGAACCGCTTTGCAACCGCCTTATTTGGCTTGAACTTGTACGCCATCGCCGTTCCTCCGCACCAGGGGCACCGATTGGAATCGGCAAACCTGAGCGAATTGACAAACCCTTCACCGATCGTTCATCGGCAAATGAAAAACGCCTCGCAACGCGAGGGGCGGGAAAGATAGCAGGTGCGATGCCCCGTGTCTATAGCGGTGCTAACGAACACGGTCTTAAGGGTGCATGGCACTTTAGGCGGGCTGTCCATCAGGTTAGACTGTGGGTAAGGGGGAATCCATCGTAACCCTTTGCTTCATGGAGGAAGCCATGCCAGCCAGAACGAGTCGACGAGAGGCCCGC